>Ga0335081_10007873_pt1 | contig 17071 bp, 11 predicted proteins | sample Lox_Sample_35_FD_206713 | JGI IMG/M metagenome (GOLD analysis project Ga0335081, IMG submission 206713) | Soil microbial communities from Loxahatchee National Wildlife Refuge, Florida, United States - Lox_Sample_3.5 | ecosystem: Environmental > Terrestrial > Soil > Wetlands | place: USA... | reverse complement strand
ACCGTTTGGTGAGCGCCGTTACAAATCAAGGTTTGGGAAGTTTTCATTGCAGAAACCACCAAACCCTACGGCCTCACCAAACGTCAATCGCATCGTTCCGGCTAAGAAAGCGAGTCGTTATACTTGTCCGAAACGTGTTGTGCAGCGGGTGAGTATTTCGCTTGGGGCCCAACAGAAAGGGGGATGGATCGATGGCTGGTACAATACGTATCATCGGAATCTGCGGCAGCTTGCGCGAGGGAAGTTACACGCGCAGGGCGTTGGCAGTGGCGTTGCAGGGCGCGGCGGAAGCGGGCGCGGAAACGCAGTTGATCGACCTGCGCGATTACAAGCTCGTGTTCTGCGACGGCGGCGAGAGCGACGATGTGCCGAAGGACGTGTCGCAGTTGCGTGAAGAGGTGAGGCGCGCCCAAGGCGTCATCCTCGCCACGCCCGAATACCACGGCGGCTACAGTGGCGTGTTGAAGAACGCGGTCGATTTGATGGGATTCGACGAGTTCGAAGGCAAGATGATCGGGCTGGTCGGCGTGTCGGGTGGCAGCATGGGGGCCTCGGGAGCGCTGGCCGGGCTGCGCAGCGTCGGGCGCGCGTTACACGCGTGGGTCGTGCCCGAGCAAGCAGCGGTGGCGAATGTGGACGAAGTGTTCGACGAAGCAGGCAACTGCCGGGACAAGTCGATAGAGAAACGGTTGAAGGCCGTGGGCCGTCAGGTCGCCAAGTTTGCCGGCCTTCACAATTCTGAACAAGCCCGCGAGTTTCTCCAGCTTTGGGAGGCGGCAACCGAGAATCCCGGCGGCGAAGACCGGTGACCCAGCCGGCGTACTGCGCGAGATCATTTGTAGGGCTGGCAGCCCAACGGGTTGCCAGCCGTTCTCCGACAAAGCGTTCGGCGCGAAACGTTCACCCCGAACCCTTTCGGGGCTGCGGGCCACGTGGAACGTGGTAAACCTCGCGCCCTACAATTCACGGCACCGGCCCCCAAACGCTGGCATATCCACTGCTTCTTTAAGTGGCCGATGAACAGACACTTCAGGAAACTCTGGTGGCCGTGGATTGTCCTGTGGGTGGTTGGCTGTGCAAAACCGCCGGTCGAGAAACTCACGCGATCCGTTGAAGTAACTGTACAAACGGCCGGCGCTCCCGTCGCCGGTGTATCCGTCAAGGTCGTCGACGAACAGGCGGCGGCCAATGCGGTGATCGCGCTGGCCGTCCGCGAGGATCTGACGGACGGAATTCCCGAATCGCAGTACGCAGACTTTTTCCAGTCACTACCGCCAGCCAGCGGATTTGAAGCACGTTCCACCGATACCGCGGGCAAAGTTGCGCTGAACAGCTTGCGCGCTCAACACTTCGTCGTCGCGTTTGGCAACGGATCGTTGTGGTTGGCCTCGGCCAGCGACGTCCGCGACGGGAAACTGTCGCTCGACACTGCAGACCGGGGTGGGGCGCGCGCGCTGGCGGTGCTGGCGGCGCGGCCCGGGGTGAGTGACGCACTGGGGGCGGCGGCGAAGCAGGCTCTTGGCAAGGGCGAGTTCGACCAGGCGCGATCGCTGGCGCGGGCGACGCGGTCCAGTGCGCTGATTGCGGAAATCGACCATGCGGTTGTGAGCGCGCTGTTGGCGCAGGCGGAGCAGGCGATTCGGCAGGGCAATTACGATGCCGCCCATCGGTTCGCGACGCGGGCGGCGGCCGTGGCGCCAAATCAGCCCGAGGCGAAGGCGGTGCTCCGGCGGATCCTGGCCGAGTATGGCGGCGCGTTGCGCGCGCTGCCCGGCCACCGGGGCGCAGTCACCAGCGTGGCGTACAGTCCCGATGGCAAGTTCGTCCTGAGTGGAAGCGACGACAAGACGTTGAAACTGTGGGACGCGGCGACCGGGAAAGAAGTGCGGACGTTTATCGGTCACCGTGGAGCCGTCACGGGCGTGGCGTTTGGCCCCGATGGCACCGTGGCGCTCAGTGGCAGTACGGACGGCACGCTGCGGCTGTGGGACGTGGCGACGGGACAGCAATTGGCGGCGACAGCGGGGCTGGGATGGAAAGTGGCTGGAGTTGCTTTCAGTCCCGGCGGCAAGTTTGTGGCCAGCGGCGCCGACGACAACCAAGTGACGCTGTGGGAATTGCCGCGTATCGAGCGTGTGCGGGCATTTGCCGGGCATGGGTGGCGGGTCACCAGCGTCGCTTTCAGCGCGGACGGTAATTATTCGTTGAGCGGCAGTGAGGATGACTCGGCCAAATTGTGGAGCGTGGCCACTGGCCAGGAGGTGCGCTCGATGCGTAACGGTCTGGCGGGCGTGACCTGCGTGGCGTTCAGCCCCGATGGACGCACCGGGTTGACCGGCGGGAAAGACAAGACGGCGAAACTCTGGAACCTGACGACCGGGACCGAGATTCAAGAGTTCAAAGGACACACCGGCGCAGTACGCGGCGTTGCGTTTACGGGCGACGGTCGGTTTGCCCTCAGCGCCAGCGACGATGGCACGATCCGCCTGTGGGATAGCAGCGCCGGCAAAGAGGTGCGGACGTTCACAGGCGGGACGGGCGCGGTGACGTGCGTGGCGGTCAGCCCCGACGGTCATGACGTTGTGAGTGGCGGCACCGATGGCGTGGTGCGAATGTGGCAATTGCCCAAGGTGACTTGGCCGGCGGTGGAGGAAGCCCGCAAGTAATCGGTTTGGCGATTGTCGTGCGGCACGGAAGGACAGGCTCGAGCCTGTCCTTTTTGTTTTCGGCGTGGTGTCTGGGTACTGACCTGCAGAAGTTTCGACGGAAGATTTCGCAACCGATCCAGGCGATGAAGACCTGCGGTTATCGGCAAACAGCGCGGTCAGGAGACCGCCGCCGAGCGACGGCATGCGGCACGACACGAGTGAGACGCCCGTGTAACTATTGAACGTTACGGCCCTTGCCAATGTCTATGGCGTTGTGCTAGAAACGTTGGCACTTTCCCGACGGAAGACGTAAAGGAGGACGAACGCCGGGATTCAGTACACTTCTTGGCAGTGTCATGCAACCGATGATCAGAGTGGAGGACCTGACGAAGCGCTACGCGGGCGTCATCGCGCTCAACGGCGTATCGTTCGAAGTGCAGCGTGGCGAGATCGTCGGGTTTCTCGGTCCCAACGGCGCCGGCAAGAGCACCACGATGCGCATTTTGACGGGGTTCATTCCCGCGTCATCCGGCCGGGTCGAGGTGGCGGGCCTGGACGTCTTCGAGCACTCGTTGGAGGTCCGGGAGCGCGTCGGGTACATGCCTGAGAACAATCCGCTGTACGGCGACATGCGGGTGGGCGAGTACCTGCGGTTTCGTGCGAAACTGAAGCGGCTGCCGCGGGGCGAGCGCAAGGAGCGCATCCCGGAAGTGATGGAGATGTGCGGCATCAAGGACGTCTCGCATCGGATCATCGGTCACCTGTCGAAAGGCTATCGGCAGCGGGTCGGCCTGGCGGACGCGCTGCTGGCCGAGCCCGACCTGCTCATTCTCGACGAGCCGACCATCGGTCTCGACCCCGTGCAGATTCGGCAGGTGCGCCAGCTCATCAAGGACCTCGGCAAGACCCACACAATCCTGCTCTCGACGCATATCCTGCCCGAGGTCGAAATGACCTGCGACCGGGTGGTCATCATTCACCGCGGCCGCATCCTCGCGTCGGACACTCCCGACAATCTGATCAAGACGCTCCACGCCGGCGGACTGATACAAGTGGAAGTGCGCGGACCCGGCTCGGAGGTGCAAGCGAAACTGGGCGCGGTCGAGGGTGTGGAATCCGTCAACGCGAAGCTGATCGAAGACGGCTACGTCCGGGTGAGTGTGACGCCGCGGGCCGGGGCCGATCCCCGGGAGAATATTTACCAGGCGGTGGTGGGCAATGGTTGGGCGTTGCGAGAGTTGGCCCGCACGCGGACGACGCTCGAGGATATTTTTGTGCAGATCACGCGCGAAGAAGACGAAGCCGAAGAAGAGCGTCAGGAACAGAAGAGGGACCTGTGGCGATGACGACCCCCACGGGAGTGTTGGCGTACGGGAGCGCTGGGGTATGGGGTGAGGCACTCCGTTCTCCATCAGCCCATCACTCCAGCACTCCATTGTCCCGGAGTTTCCCGCCATGAGGAACGTGCCCACGTTATTGCGGCGTGAGTTGAACGCGTATTTCGCGTCGATGCTGGGCTACGTCGTGCTCATGTTCTTTCTGGTGGTGATGGGGGTGACGTTCGGCGTGATAGTGGGCTACCTGAACCGCGGGCCGACGCAATTCACCGCCATGCGGATCATGTTCAGCATGTTCTGGCTGCCGTCGCTGTTCGTGGTTCCCGCCATCACCATGCGGTTGTTGGCCGAAGAGAAGCGGCTGGGCACGTTGGAGATGTTGATGACGGCCCCCGTGACGGACTTTGAGGTGGTGCTGTCGAAGTTCCTGGGCGCGGTGGTGCTGTACACGTTGATGTGGGGACTGACCGGGTTTTACGTGTTGATCCTCCATCACTTCTCGGAGCCGCAGGCGGCGCTCGATCTTGGACCGATTGCCAGCGGTTACGTGGGCGTGCTGGTCATCGGCCAATTCCTCATTGCCGTGGGAGTTCTGGCGTCGTCGATGACCAGAAGCCAGGTGGCCGCGGCGTTGATGTGTTTCGCGGTGGTGTTTCTGGTGCTCATCGTATTGAACTGGATGAGCTACTTGTTTCCCGGTGGACCGTTCGGGAACACGTTCCGCCTCCTGTCGGCTTTCGAGCAGATGGAAGATTTCTCGCGGGGCATCGTGGACGTGCGTCCGCTGGTGTTGTACCTGAGCGGGACCGTGTTGGCTTTGTTCGTGACGACGCGGGTGGTGGAATCGAGAAAGTGGAAATAGCGGTCATGCGCAACGGCTCCCCACGAGACAACAAATCCCCGACGGCCCGGCAGCGGCGACTGGTCATTGGCACCAACGTGCTCGTACAGATCGTCGCCGTCCTGGCGGCCATGGTCATGGTCAACTGGCTCGTCTCGCGCCATTACATGCGGTTCGATTGGACCAAGTCCGGCTACTACAAGCTGTCGGCGAAAACGAAGCAGGTGTTGGCCGCCCTGAAAGACCCGGTGGATGTGATTGTCTTCCTGCCGCCGAGCGACAACCGGGAGTACGTCGACAAGATTCTCGAGGACGTCCGCAACCTGCTGAAGGAATTCCAGTTCTACGGCCGGGGCAAGCTGCACGTGGAATACGTTGACCCGCAGCGCGACCTCGCGCGCGCCCGGCAACTGGTGGAGCAGTACAAACTCGATGCGCCCGACGTGATCATCTTTGCCTGTGGCGACCGCCACAAGTACGTCCGGCTCGACGAAATGGTTGATCTCGACAATGACCAGTATCAAATGGGTGGTTCGCCTCACGTGAAAGACTTCAAGGGCGAGGGCGTGTTCCTGTCCGCGATCCAAACCGCGACCGAGGAGCAATCGCCGAAGGTGTACTTCCTGACCGGCCACGGCGAACGCGATCCGGAGAACTTTGGACAGCGCGAGGGCTATTCCGAACTGGCGCGCTACCTCAAGCGCGACAACATCGTCGTGCAGAAATGGAACCTGCTTGAGAAGCAGGCGCTGCCGCCCGACGCCAGTGCGATCGTCATCGCCGGCCCGCGCCAGCCGTTCGCCGAACCCGAACTCACCGCGCTCGAGCAATACCTGAAGAACAAGGGCCGCTTGTTCGTGATGCTCGACCCGCACACGCAAACCGGTCTGGAAACGCTCCTGCAACATTGGGGCGTGCAGGTCGACAACGATCTGATCGTCGCCAAGGGCGGCTTGTTGCTGGGGACGGAATTGATCGTGGTCGACGCCCTCGGCACGGACTACGCGCCGCATCCCATCACGGCCAAGCTGGAGGGGGTCAACACCACGTTTCCCTATGCGCGGAGCGTGCGGCGGGCGAACCAGCCCGGCGGCAGCAGCGCCGACCAGCCGCGCGTAACCGAGTTGGTCAAAACCGCTCCGGCGTTCTGGGGGGAAACGGGGCCGGACACGCAGCGAACGGAATTTGACGCCGGTCAGGACATCAAAGGTCCGCTGCCGGTCGCCGTGGCGGTCGAAACCAGCAAGCCGCGCGGCGTGGACGTGAATCTCGGCGTGACCCGGCTGGTGGTTGTCGGCACGTCCCGGTTCGTGGACAACAGCAACCTCGGCGGTGGCAACCTGGATTTCTTCATGAACTCGGTGAACTGGCTTTTGCAGCGCGAGCAACTCCTGGCGGTCGGCCCGAAGGTGCCGGAAGAATTCCGTCTCGACATGTCGCCGAACCAGCAGCGCGCGGTGTACGCGCTCGTGATCGGCGGCATGCCATTGGCGGTGGTCCTCATCGGGATCGGCGTCTGGCTGCGCCGCCGCGCCTGAAGCCGTCGCGGCGCGTGGGCGCCGACATGATGATATGAAATCTCGCACAACACTGGTTCTGGTTTTCATTGCGCTGGTCATGGGCGGGTTGGTCGCGCTCGATTATTTCAAGGGGACGCCCACCGAGGAGGCGAAAACCAAGCGGAAGCGGATTTTCGATTTTGACTCGAAGGACGTCTCCAGCTTGAGGATCGAGTTGACCAATCAAGTCTTCGTGCTGGAGAAGTCGGACGACCAATGGTTGATCAAGCAGCCGGTCCGGGTTCGCGCCAATTCGAGCACGGTGAACTCCATTCTCGACGAATTGGAGTTTGCCGAGCGCAGCCGGACGATTACCGAACAGGAACTGAAGGGCGCGAGCCTCGCGCAGTTTGGCCTGACAAAACCACGCGTGCGAGCGGAGTTGCAAACCAAGAAAGGGCCGATCGGATTGCTCGTCGGCGACGACACGCCGACAAAGGACGCGCTCTACGTGCAGGTCACGGGCCAACAGAGCGTGCTGGTCGCTCCCCGGTCGGTGTACGAGCGGCTCAACCGGACACTGGACGATCTGCGCGACCGCGTCGTGATGGAGTTTTCGTCCGCGGCGGCCACGCGCTTCGAGATCCGCAGCGCCGACCGCGTGGTCGAGCTGGCGAAGTCCACCACCAGCACGAACGCCGAACCGCGCTGGGCCCTCACGCGTCCGCTGGCGGCTCGCGCCGATCAGCGCAAGGTCAGCGATTTGCTTTCGGACCTGACCGGGTTGCGCGTGCTGGATTTTGTGAGCGAAGATCCGAAGGACCTGCACACCTATCAACTGGACGAGCCGGAGCGGGAGGTGACGGTGTGGACGGGCGAGTCGGGCAGAACGCTGTTGCTGGGGCGGGCGCTGACGAACAATCCGAACAAGGTGTACGCCAAACTCAAGAGCGCCGACTCCATCTTCACGGTCCCCGCTTCGAGCGCGCAAAAATTCGCGGTGCAGGCCAATGACCTGCGCGATGCGCGGGTGCTGACGTTTGCGGAGGACGACGTCGACGGCATCGATTTGATTCACGGCAGCGACAAGATCTCTCTGGTCCGCACCGATTCCACCTGGCAGATCACCGCCCCAACGGCGATTGCCGCGGAGAACGAGGTTGTGCGCCAACTGCTCGGTCATCTCGAGCAATTGAGCGCGAAGCAGTTCACCGCCGATGTGGCGACGGATTTGGACAAGTATGGACTGGCAGCGCCGACCGCCACGGTGAGCCTGCAAGACGGGGGAACGAACGTACTGGCGCAGTTGCTGGTGGGAGCGGAGGACGCGTCGAATGCCGTCCGCTTTGTGAAAGGTGCCGACGAGCCGTTCGTCTACGGCGTGGACACCAACATCGACGGGTGGTTGCCCGCCACCTACCTCGCGCTGCGCACCCGCCGGTTGACCGATTGGGGGCCGGACCAGATCGGCAAAGTAACGGTCGAAAACCGGTCGGGCAAGGTCGTTGTCGAGCGTGATGCTGACAAGACGTGGCGGCTCGTCGAGCCGGCGCACGGCGTTCTCAATAATGACGCGTTGCAGCGCGTCCTCGACGGGCTGGCGCAGTTGCGGGCGGAGGAATTTATCCATGAAGGTCGTGGCAACCTCGCCGCGTACGGGCTTGACCAACCGGAGACGACCATCACGGCGACGGTCGGCGAACGCAGCTACAGTTTGGCCTTGGGCCGGCTGGAGGGCCCCGACCGAAAATACGTCCTGTGGAGTGATCCGCCGCTCGTCTTGACCATTTGGACCAGCCTGGCCAATACGCTCGCAAAGGACTTTGTGGCGTTGCCGGCGCCCGTACCAGCCCCGACGAACCTCTCCACCGGCATGCCCAGGTCCGCGGTGGAGTCGGCCCCGATACCCGCTGGGGTTCCCCCCGCAACGAATGCGCCCACCGCGAAACCGTCGGAAGCGACACCGGCCGGCACACCCGCAGTTCCCTAGCGACTCCGTCGCCACGGAGTCGCCGCGGTGATTGGTGATCGGGAAACCCGTTGACGGAGATGGGTGGGGGGCTTAAGAATCCGCGAGATGAAACCCGTCAAGTTTCTGATACGCCTCGCGGCGATCGCATCGGCGCTGGTGTTGCTGTCGCTCGCTTATCTCCACACCTTTGGGTTTCCGCAGTTCCTGAACGACTTTATCGTCGGCGAACTGCGCAAGGCCGGGTACGCCGCGCAATTTGGCTCGATTCGCCTCGACATATTTCGCGGGGTGGTGGCCACGGACGCGGTTTTTGCTGACGCCCGGGCGCCCGAGCAGCCGCTCGTGCGGATCGACGAATTGGAGCTGAAGTTCAGTTGGCAGCGGTTGATCCACAAACAGAACGCGATTCGGGCCATCCGCATCGCGAACGCCGAGGTCGCCGTACCCACGCCGCCGGACGAGGCCGGACCCGCTCAGTTCACGGCCTCGGATGCGTATGCCACGTTTGAGTTTCGGGGTGACGGCTCGATCCAGGTCGACCGTCTGACGGGCGTGTATTGCGGCATCCGCCTGAACGTATCCGGGCGGATCAAGCCACGCGCCATCTCGGCGATTGCCGAGGCGGCGACGCCGGCGCAGGCTTCGGCGGGCAAGGGACAGTTCCTGTTCGTTACCAAGGCCGTGCGCGAATTGAACCTCATCCAGGTCACGCTGCCCCCGCAACTCGACCTGGATTTTGATTTCGATCTGGCCCGGCCGTTGTCGGGGAAAATGACGGCGCGGTTGCGGGGCAGCCAGTTCCAGTATCGCGGGCTGCAGGTCGATTCCGCGAGCGTGGACGTCAGCATGCACGATGGCGCGGTTGAGGTCAGTCAGTGTGTGGCCAAGCTTTATGGGGGCGCGGTCTCCATCAAGGGCCGATACGACATTGCGGCCGGCCAGTTCGACATGAACCTCGCCAGCACGACGGACCCGGCGGCGATCGTCTCGTTGGTGGTGCCGGATGCAGCGCCGACCCTGCGCGAGTTGCGGTGGGAGGAAAACCCCACGCTCACCGCGCACTATCGGCTCGGCCCCGACACCGGCAGCCTTCCCGAACTGGACGGCACGGTCCAGACCGGCGGCCTCGTGTTTCGCGGCGTTGAATTTCGTTCCATCAGGTTCGCGTACGACAATCGCGGCCCCGACATCAAGCTTTCGGATGTCGAGGTTGTCACGCCGGAGGGACGGCTGACGGGGGAGGGCCAGTATCAAGTCGAGAGCAGCGATTTCGCGTATGCATTTGACAGCACCATTGACCCGACGCGCTTGCTGCCGTTGATGCCCCCGACGATTCGGCAGATCGTCGAACCCGCCTGGTTCGAGACGCCCCCGCACATCACCGCGAAGGTCACCGGCGATTTTGTGGACCCCGACGCGTTCGGGTACGACGCCCGGGTCGACACGGCGCGGTGCAGTTACCGCGGCGTGGGGTTGGAAGGCGCGTCGGCGCGCCTGCATTTGGGGGAGAGCCGGCTCGACGTGCAGGATTTGCGGTTGAGCCGCCGGGAAGGCGAAGTCCACGGAACGCTGCTGGCGGACTTCGACGCGCATCGCGTCGCATTCGACCTGGCCGGGAACGCCAATCCGTCGGAAATGGCCGGCCTGCTCGGCGACAAGGCCGCACGGACGATGGTGCCCTACCGTTTCGGACCGGACACCGAGGCAGCCGCGCGTGGAGTGGTCGATTTCGACGAGCCGGCGCGGACGGTGTGGACGGCACATGTGGCGAACGAGGGGTTTGCGTATTGGAAGCTGGCAGCGACCCAGGCCCAGGCCAATCTCGTGTTCACGAACAATACGATGGAGATCAACGATTTTGATGCGGACATTTACGACGGCAAATTGCTCGGGCGGGCCGTGTTCAGGTTCTCGGAACTCGACCCGACGTATCGCTTCAACTTTTCGACGGAAGGAGTGGATGTACGCACCCTCCTGAGCGCCGTGGAGAGCCGTCCGAGCCGGGTGACCGGGAGTCTCACGGGAAGCGCCCAGATTAGCGGCCGGGGTACGGATTTGGCGGCGCTCAAGGGGAAAGGCGAACTGCAGGTGACCGACGGCATCTTGTGGGAAGCGCCGATCTTCGGCATCTTTTCGCGGATTCTCGGCAGCACCAAGGCTACGAGTGCCAAGGCCACGTTCGCCATCGCGAATCAGCTGGTGAAGACCGAGGACTTACAGGTCGCCGCCGGCCCGTTCACGGCCCGCGGCCACGGGCAGCTCGGCTTCGACGGCACACTGGATTTCCGGGTCGAAGCGCAATTCCTGCGCGCCTGGCCCGGCATCGGCTGGGTCTCCCCCATTATCGGTAAGCTCCTCGAATACAAAGTGGGTGGGACCTTGGACGACCCCACCTATCGGGCCGTCAATCTGCCGAAGGAATTGTTGCCGAACAAGTGACACGGTCCGCGTCGATTGACTTTGCCGGATTGCTTGGCTAGGCTCGGCCGCGTGAGGGTCGAACTCATCAACACCGGCAGCGAGCTGGTACTCGGCTTCACGATCAACTCACACCTCAGCTACATCGCCCGCCAACTGGCCCGCATCGGCCTGCGGTTGGACCGCCAGACGACGGTCGCTGATGACCGCGCCGAGATGCGCGCGACCGTGGCGGACGCCCTGCAACGAAGCGACGTGCTGATCCTCACCGGCGGGCTCGGGCCGACCGCCGACGATTTCACTCGGGAGGTTGTCGCCGAGCTTCTCGGGCGCGAGTTGGTTCGTGATGAGACCGTTGCCGCCCACATCGCCGAGCGCATCCGCAAGCGCCGAATCCGGTTACCCGAATCCATTTACGTCCAGGCGTTGGTGCCGGTCGGCGCGCAGGTTCTGCCGAACCAAAACGGTACCGCGCCGGGGTTGGCGATCGACCACGGTGGCAAGCTGGTGCTTCTTCTTCCGGGGCCGCCACGTGAACTCAAGCCGATGATCGAAGAGCAGGTGTTGCCGATGTTGGAGAAGCGCGGCGGAGCACAGACGCGTTTTGATTGCCGCGTTTTCAAAGTGGTCGGGCTCGCCGAGTCGATTGTCGAGGAGAAGGTTGCGCCTAAACTGGCCGACCTGAAAAGCATCGAACTCGGTTACAGCGCCAAGACGGGCGAGGTCGAGGTGCGGGTGATTGCGAATCTCAAATCCATCGCCGACGAAGCCGAGAAACGAATCCGCACGGCGCTCGGCGATCACATCTTCGGTATGAGCGAGGACCGCTTGGAAGAGGTCGTCGTGAAAATGCTCGCTGCGGCGCACCAGAGCGTTGCCGTCGCCGAATCCTGCACGGGCGGGTTGATTGCCAATCGGATTACCAACGTCAGCGGGTCGAGCGAAGTGTTTCTCAACGGTTGGGTGACGTATTCGAACGAATCGAAGATGCGCTTCCTCGGCGTCCGGGAGGACACGCTGAAGCAGTTTGGCGCGGTCAGCAAAGACGTGGCCCATGAAATGGCCAAAGGGGCGCGCCAACGCAGCGGGGCGGATTTCGCGTTGAGCACGACGGGCATTGCGGGACCGACCGGCGGCACCCCCGAGAAACCGGTCGGACTGGTTTATATCGGACTCGCCTCGCCCACGCGGACGGAGGTGCATCGCTACCTGCTGCTGTTCGACCGCGAGACGTTCAAGTTTTTCGCTTCGCAAAACGCGTTGGATTTGGTGCGGAAGGAGTTGCTGAGGCGATGATCCGCGCCTTTATCGCCATTGACATCCCGGACGGCATCCGTGCGGCGATTGCCGAGGTACAGGAGCGGCTGAAGCGGGCGCATGTCGGGGTGAAAGTGTCGTGGACGAAGGTCGATAACATCCACATCACTCTGCAGTTTTTGGGTTACGTCGAGGAGACGGTGGTCGCCAAGATGAGTGCGGCGCTCGAGCAGATTGCGGCTGAGCGCACGGTGTTTGAGCTGGATGTGCATGGGGCGGGGGCGTTCCCCGACGAGCGCCGGGCGCGGGTGTTATGGGTCGGGTGCGATGATTCGGAGGGGAAGCTGAGGACGCTGGCGCAGGCGGTCCAGGCGGCGATGCAGCCGCTCGGGTTCGATCCCGAGCGCCGCGAGTTTTCGGCGCACCTGACGCTGGGCCGGGTGAAATTCCCGAAGCCCGACGCTGCGTTGACAAAGGCGCTGGATTCCATTAAGAATCAGGGCTTCGGGACGATGCGAGTCGACGCTGTGCACTTGTTTCAGAGCCAATTGCATCCCGAGGGGTCGATTTACAGCAAGTTGTCGTCGCACCGATTGAGAGAGTAGGGCGGGCGGTTCTGCTGAGTCACCACGAAGCGTCTCGCCTGCCGCAGGGAAACGGATTTCGCCGGCGCCACGCCTGCGCCACAACGAGGAGATTTCATCATGCCCGCAAAAGTTGAAACGAAAGAGAAGGACGCCGCCAAACAGGCGCTCGCCAAGGACAAGAACCTGCAGGCGGCCGTGGCCGCCATCGAGAAACAGTTCGGAGCCGGCTCGATCATGAGGCTGGGCGACGAGACGGCCCGCGTGGACATCCCCGTGATATCGACGGGTGCGCTCTCGCTGGATTTGGCGCTCGGCGTGGGCGGCATTCCGCGCGGTCGCATCACCGAGGTGTTTGGCCCCGAGAGCAGCGGCAAGACGACGTTGATGCTCAGCGTGATTGCCAACGCGCAGAAGGGCGGTGGGTTGGCGGCGTTTGTCGACGCCGAGCACGCCGTCGATCCGTCGTACGCCAAACGCATCGGGGTGAACCTTGACGATCTGCTGATCAGCCAGCCCGACAGCGGCGAGGAAGCGCTGACAATTGCCGAGACGCTCATCCGCAGCAACGCCGTGGACGTGATTGTGATTGATTCGGTGGCAGCCCTCGTGCCGCGTGCCGAGTTGGAAGGTCAGATGGGCGATGCGACGGTCGGCGCGCAGGCGCGGTTGATGAGCCAGGCGATGCGCAAGCTGACTTCCTGCATTCACAAATCGAAGACCTGCTGTATTTTCACCAACCAGATCCGCGAGAAGATCGGCGTGATGTTCGGCAATCCAGAGACGACACCCGGCGGTCGCGCCTTGAAGTTCTACACCAGCGTCCGCATCGACATGCGCCGCATCAACATCATCAAGGATTCGGCGGGCAAGGTCGTCGGCAGCCACGTCCGCGCGAAGGTCGTGAAGAACAAGGTTGCCCCGCCGTTCTGCGAGTCCGAGTTCGACATCATGTACGATGTGGGCATCGCGAAGGAAGGTTCGGTCATCGACGTCGCCACCGATCTCGGCGTGCTCGACAGGAAAGGCTCGTGGCTGGCGTTCGACGGCCAGCAGATCGGCCAGGGCCGTGAGTCAGCAAAGGATTTTCTGCGCGAGAATCCCAAGACCCTCGATTCGATCATTACCGCCGTGCGCCAGAAAATTCTGGCCGGCGCGCCGGTGCCGAAGAAGATCGGGGCGGCGGCAGAGTAAGATAGTGGGGTGTTGGAGTGATGGAGTATAGGGTTGTTGCAACGGCAGCCAAACTCCGCCACAATGCTCCAAGAGTCCAGTACTCCAATCTGCCATGATGACGTCCGCCGAAATCCGCCAGAGCTTTCTCGATTTCTTCAAGTCGAAGGGGCACACGGTTGTGCCGTCGAGCTCGCTGCTGCCCGACGCGCCGAATTTGTTGTTCACCAACGCGGGTATGAACCAGTTCGTGCCGATCTTTCTCGGACAGAGCAATCCGCAGTGGAATCCGCCTCGGACGACCGACACGCAAAAGTGCATCCGGGCCGGCGGCAAACACAACGACCTCGAAGACGTCGGGCTCGACACCTATCACCACACGTTTTTCGAGATGTTGGGCAACTGGAGCTTCGGCGATTACTTCAAACGTGAGGCGATCGACTGGGCATGGGAACTTCTCGTGAACGTCTGGAAGTTCCCGAAAGAACGGCTTTACGCCACGTATTTCCGGGGCGATGATAAAACTCCTCAAGACGAAGAAGCCAAGGAACATTGGCTGCGGCATTTGCCTCCCGATCACGTGATCCCCGGTGGACGGAAAGACAATTTCTGGATGATGGGCGATACCGGCCCGTGCGGGCCGTGCAGCGAAATCCACATGGATCTGACCCCGCGAGGTGGCGGTGGACCGAAACTCGTGAATGCCGGGAAGCCGGACTGCATCGAGATTTGGAATCTCGTATTCATTCAGTTCAATGCCAACCCCGACGGCTCGCTTACACCGCTGGCGGCGAAGCATGTCGACACCGGCATGGGGTTCGAGCGCGTCTGCGGCATCATCCAATGCACCAACGGGCTGAAGGATTTCTCGAAGCGCATCTCCAACTACGAGTCCGATGTGTTCACCCCGATCTTCCGCGAACTGGAGAAGCTGAGCGGGAAGAAGTACGGCAGTACGCTGCCGGGGGACGTAGGACATGCTTCTAGCGTGTCCAATTCCTCCTCAGAACAGATGGACAAGCAGGATGCTCGTCCTACACGGATGGACAAGCAGGATGCTCGTCCTACACGGATGGACAAGCAGGATGCTCGTGTGACACAAGTCGCGGTGGACATCGCTTTCCGCGTCATCGCCGATCACATCCGTTGCCTGAGCTTTGCGATTGCCGACGGCATTTTGCCGTCGAATGAAGGCCGCGGTTACGTGTTGCGCCGGATCCTGCGTCGCGCGGTTCGCTACGGTCGCAACCTTGGGTTCCACGAACCGTTCTTCTACAAGCTAGTCGGCGTGGTGGCCGAGAATTTCGGGGCGGTCTTTCCGGAAGTCCGAAAACGGCAGAAGAAGATCGAGTCGGTTCTGAAAGCTGAGGAAGAAAGCTTCAACCGGACGTTAGATACGGGCATCAGTCGCTTCAACGGGATGTTCGTTGAGCAGATTGGCTCACTACTGTTGTCCGCAGCAAAAGGGCGATATGGGGTTGAGGTTGTCTATGAGGACACGAAGTGGTCGGTGGATGTCTTAGGTCACAACACTGTGCGAGTGGATTTGAAAACTTGTGGCATTCCCGACCTTAAGGAACTCGGAGCGGAGAATGTTGTTTTTTCGGGCGCTAATGCGTTCGAGCTTTACGACACCTACGGTTTTCCGCTCGACTTAACCGAGTTGATGGCACGGGAGCGAGGGATGACAGTTGACGTTGCGGGCTTCGAGAAGCTGATGGAAGAGCAGCGGCAGCGAGCGCGGGAAGATCAGGAAAAGAAAAGAGCCGTTATTACGGTTGCCGGACCAACCCTCCAGAGGCCTCCCACGCAGTTCGACGGCTACGATAAGACGGAGCTCGAAACCGATATCGACGTGGTAATTCCGGGAAGGGATCCATCTGAGATCGGCGTGGTTCTCAACAAGACGCCCTTTTACGCCGAGATGGGCGGACAGGTGGGCGACACAGGAACTATCATTGGAACCGGCGGGCGTTTGCAGGTTCTTGATACCAGACGTGAGCTTGGTCCCTTCGTCCACATTGCCAAGCTAAGCGCCGGCTCTCTGCCCAGCGTGGGGGAAGCTGTTCGTGCTGTTGTCGATGCGGCACGGCGCGGGAACATCCAGCGTCATCACACGGTGACGCATCTTTTCCACTGGGCGTTGCATGAGGTGGTGAGTCGCGACGCGCGGCAGCGCGGGTCGTTGGTGGCCCCGGACCGTCTCCGATTCGATTTCAATCACGGCGAGAAACTCACCGACCAGCAGATTGCCGACATTGAGCGGCTGGTGAACGAGCGAATTAAGGAGAACGCCCGCGTGTTCTGGTTCGAAATGCCGTATGCGGAAGTGCGCGGCAAACCGGACGTGATGCAGTTCTTTGGCGACAAATACGGCGATAGGGTGCGCATCGTGCAGATTGGCGGACACGACAAGAAGCTCGACGGGTTCTCGATGGAGTTGTGCGGCGGCACGCACACCAAGACCACGGGCGAGATCGGCTTGTTCAAGATCACGAAGGAATCGGCCATCGCGGCGGGGATCCGACGCGTCGAAGCGGCCTGCGGACAATTCGCGCTGGAGTTTGTGGAGAAATCGAAGGCCGAAGAAGCGGCGGAAGCCGCCAAAGCTCGGGCGCGGGATGAGGAACGGGAACTGGCCAAGCAGCGAAAAGCTCAACTGCAACAACGCGCACCCGAAATTGCCGGACGACTGCTCTCTCAACTGCCGCAGCAGGAGGATACATCAGTATCTGATGCATCGACCAGGGCGGCGCGGATCATTGCTGATTTGGGTGAGGTGGACGCAGAATTACTCCGGTCCGTCGTCGACGCGTTGAAACCGAAATTGACCAGCGCGGTCGTTGTGTTGGGCGGGGTAGAAGGTGGTAGCGCGGCCGTCTCGGCCGCCGGGGGAACGGCCACGGGCGGGACGCCCGCGCCACTGCGTGTAGGCAAGGTCGCGCTGATCTGTTACGTCACACCCGATCTCGTGAAGCAGGGCAAACACGCCGGGAAGATTGTTGGCGAACTGGCCAAGATTTGCGGTGGCGGTGGCGGAGGCAAACCCGACCTCGCGCAAGCCGGCGGGAAGCAGCCCGAGAAACTGGCCGGAGCGCTGGCGGCCGCGAAGCGAATTATCGGCTTGTAGAATTCATCGGGAATCTCATTTCAGGTTGAAGCTGTCATTCTGAGCGAAGCGAAGAATCTCCCTTTCTGCTATGGGTTCCTAACGACTAAGCCGGAACTATGCAGTAGGAGCTCATTTTAACCATTGAACGTCGGACGGTTTTCGACTGCATGGCAGTTGGGAATGGGGCTCAGAATCTTCTCCCACAATCGTTGCCACCAAGCGCGTTCACG
>Ga0335081_10007872_pt1 | contig 17071 bp, 12 predicted proteins | sample Lox_Sample_35_FD_206713 | JGI IMG/M metagenome (GOLD analysis project Ga0335081, IMG submission 206713) | Soil microbial communities from Loxahatchee National Wildlife Refuge, Florida, United States - Lox_Sample_3.5 | ecosystem: Environmental > Terrestrial > Soil > Wetlands | place: USA... | reverse complement strand
GGAGGAATGGCGACGTAATCGTAATGCATAATTTTTTTTCAAAACGAAAGGGCGCGACTGGCGCGCCCTACAGCAAAGCAATTTCGGCTGCGGCTAATCCTGCAAGCACTGCGTCCGTCGTTCCACGTATTTCTGCAGCTTGCCCTTGCGCTCAATCGTCATCAGGTCATCGAGCACCGGATATTTAGCTGAAGGATCGAAGCGCTGGATGGCGCGATAGGCGCGCAAGGTGCCGGCCAGTCCCGCGGCCTGTATCGCAGCTGGGTCCTTCACCTTCGGGTGCTCCAGTTGAAATGCAGCCTGCGAGTATATAGCCTGCATGCGGAGCTGTTGCGAATACGTGTTGTTCACCTCGTCGAGCGAGTTCAGCTCCTCGCAGCACGGCGCCACCGTGATGGCGGGAGTGTTGACGATCCACTCCGTCAGCCACATGCGCTTTTGCAGGTTGTCCTTGGCGAGCGGGTGCTCTTCCAGGCTACGCGCGTAATCGACCACGCGTTCGCGCTCGGCCTCGTTCGGTGCGGACAGATTGCGTAGCTTCGCCGCGCTCGGAACCGACAGCGCCAGCACAAGCACAAAAAGAAGGGCAAGTAATCTGCGAGCCATATCGCCTTCTCCTCAGGAACTGCGAGCCGGCCTAGACAGGTTGCTAGATCATACTCCTATGTGAGGGACGAATTGCAAGCCGGAACTGCATAGGGTCAACGCACAAAAGTGCAGTTCGTCACGCTTTGCGAGCGGCTCATCACAGGCTTCGCTGACAAACTGGTGACAACCGGCACAGGAGGCTGAAGCCGTGCCCTTTCAAAGCAGTGATACGTGACGTTGTAATCACTAGCTGCATTTGACTTCATGGGATAATCGACTCTGGTCGACCATGAAGCAAACCGTCCACGCCGCCTGCCCGCACGATTGTCCCGACGCGTGCGCTACGCTCATCACCATTGAAGACGGCCGGGCCACGCGCATCCAGGGCGATCCCGAGCATCCCGTTACGCGCGGATTTCTCTGCGGCAAGGTTGCGAAATATCTGGATCGTGTTTATTCGCCCGATCGCGTGCTCTATCCCATGCGACGGATTGCGGCAAAGGGAACGCATGGCGATGGCGCATTCCGGCGAATTTCCTGGGACGATGCCCTGGATGAGATTGCCACGCGGTTAGAAGCCATCAGCGCGGAGTTCGGGCCGGAAGCCGTCCTGCCGTATTCCTACGGCGGCAACTGCGGAGTCCTCAACAACGCTTCGATGGATCGGCGCTTCTTCCATCGGCTGGGGGCGTCGCAGCTCCATCGCAGCATCTGCTCTGAGGCCGGCGGCCACGCCATGATCTCGATCTACGGGCGGAAAATCGGCACCGAACCTGAGCAGTTCCGCCACTCGAAATACATCATCGCGTGGGGCGCGAACATCCACGGCAACAATATTCATCTGTGGCCGTTCATCGAAGAGGCGCGTCGTGCGGGCGCCAAGCTGGTGGTCATCGATCCCTATCGCACGCGCACCGCCCGCGTGGCCGACTGGCACATCCCCATCAATCCCGGCACCGACGTCGCCCTGGCGCTCGGGATGATGCACGTGATCGCGCGCGATGGCTGGCACGATGCGGATTACATCGCGCGCTACGCCGAGGGCTTCGACGAGTTGCTGAAGCGCCTGCCCGAGTACCCGCCGGAGCGGGTGGCGCAGTGGACCGGTATTGCGAAAGAAGACATCGAGCGCCTGGCGCGCGAATACGCACTCACGCGGCCGGCGGCGATTCGCTTGAATTACGGCATTCAGCGCGTCGAGAACGGCGGCGCGGCGGTGCGCGCGGTTTGCATGCTGCCGGTCATCACCGGATCGTGGAAAGAAATCGGAGGTGGACTGCAGCTCTCCACCAGCGGTGGTTTCCAGCTCAACCGCGGCGCGTTGGAAATGCCGGAGCTGATGCTGAAGAGTCCGCTGCAGGGGATGGCGCGCACCGTTAACATGGTCGAGCTTGCAAAGGCGCTCACCGCGCTCGACGATCCGCCGATCAAGGCGCTGGTGGTTTACAACTCCAATCCCGCCGCCGTGTGTCCGGACCAGCACGCGGTAAGACGTGGACTGATGCGCGACGACCTCTTCACCATCGTGCACGAACAGTTCTTCACCGATACCACCGATTTTGCCGACCTCGTCCTGCCGGCGACGACGTTCTTTGAGCAGAAAGACCTGGTGTCGGCGTACGGTCATTATTATTTGCAGGTGTCGCACCGGGCGATTGCGCCGCTGGGCGAGTGCAGGTCGAACGTTGATTTCTTTCGGGCGCTGGCGCAGCGGATGGGCTTCCAAGATGAGTGTTTCCGCGACAGCGTGGAGGCGATGATCGACACCGCGCTATCGTCCGGCGCGCCGCAACTGGCGGGCATCACGCGCGAACGCCTCGAAGGCGATCCGTATGTGCGGCTGAATCTGACCAGCGCGGGGAATGATGACGCCTGGCTGCCGTTTGCGCACGGATTCCTGACGCCCACCGGCAAGGCGCGGCTTTACGACGAAGCCCTGCTCGAGCATGGCATGGATCCCGTCGCTGCTTTCGTGGCGCCGCAAGAGTCGCGGCACACTGCGGCCGCCGAGCGCTATCCGCTGGAACTGCTGGCGCGCAAGTCCGATAACTTTCTCAACTCAACCTTCGACAATCTGCCCACGATGCAGAAAATGGAACCGCATCAGCACGATCTGGAAATCTCTTCCGAAGACGCACGCGCACGCGGCATCGTCGAGGGCGACCGGGTGCGCGTCTACAACGAGCGCGGTGAGATTTTCTTGCGAGCTCGCGTGGATGGCGCCGTGCAGCCGGGTGTGGTGGGAGCGCGCCTGGGCTGGGCAAAGCTGTCGAATGCGGGAGACAACATCAACGTGCTGACTTCGGCACGGCTGACCGACCTCGGCGGAGGAGCTACGTTTTATTCCACGCTAGTCCAAGTGGAGCGCGCATGACGGCGGACGTCAGTCCGGCGAACGAGTGCGCAACGAAAGTGGCTTCAGCGGCGGCAAAGCGAGTTTGGAGGGTGCGCTTTTCCCCGGGCTCGAGCCCGGACTACTGGCCACCGGTCACTGCTGTTCGCAACTTCCATCGACGGCAAGGGTTAGCGTAGCCGTCGCCCAGTGCGCGGCAGTGCTTTGGTTGCCGAACCCGAGCCACTGTACCGTATAATTGCGCTTTCATTAACACTTGCGTCGAGGTTTTCGTCATTTCTTGCCCTCTTCAGGTAAGACCCGCGAATGTGTTGGTTCGCGGGACACGTGGTTGCGCCACGGTCGTCGGTGTTGTTCTGGCACTCATAGTTCTTGCCGTCTCCTGCCTCGCGCAGGAAGGTGTGATCAAAGAGATCGAGATCCACGGCAACCGCCGCATCCCCGCCGACACCATCCGGGCGCGCATGTTCACCAAGCAGGGTGACGTTTACGACCAGGCCGCGCTGGAGCGCGACTTCAATTCGCTGTGGAATACCGGATACTTCGACGACCTGCGCATCGAGCGCGAACCGGCAACCGGTGGCGGCTGGATCATTCATGTCTATGTGAAAGAGAAGCCGACGGTCCGCGATATCAAGTATCAGGGCCTGAGCTCGGTTTCGCAGAGCGACGTACTGGATAAGTTCAAGGAACTGAAGGTCGGTCTCACCCAGGAAAGCCAGTATGATCCGACCAAAGTGAAGCACGCCGAAGTGGTCATCAAGCAGTTGTTGGCGGCGCATGGCCGTCAGTTCGCTACCGTGCGTTCCGAGGTGCGGCCCATCCCGCCGGCCGCCGTGTCGCTGACCTTCGTGATCAAGGAAGGCCCCAAGGTCAAGGTCGGCAAGATCACCTTTGAAGGCAATCACGCGCTGAAAAAACGCGAATTGCAAAGCGCGATGAAGAACCTGAAGCCCATCGGTATTCCGCATTCCATCTTTCTGGAGAACTTGTTCGCGCGCACCTACGACTCCACCAAGCTGACCGAAGACGCCGAGCGCGTGCGTTACTACTACCAGACCAAGGGCTACTTCAAGGCGCTGGTCGGCGACCCCAAGACCCAGATCCACGACACCAGCGGCGTCAAGTGGTACTTCCCCTTCAAGTCATCGCCCGGCAAAGCGGTCGATATCACCATTCCGGTGGAGGAAGGCGAGCGTTACCGGCTGAAGGAGATCACGTTCACCGGCAGCAAGGCGATTCGGGACACCAGGATCTTGCGCCAACAGTTCAAGATCAAGGACGGCGACATCTTCGATACCGAGGCCATCCGCAAGGGTCTGGAAGCGCTGCGCAAGCTCTACGCCGCCGCCGGCTACATCAACTTCACGCCCGTGCCCAATACCGATGCCGATGACGAGAAGAAGCTGATCAGCCTGCGCATCGACCTCGACGAAGGCAAGCAGTTCTATGTCCGCCGCATTGAGTTCCAGGGCAATACCACCACCCGCGACAAGGTCATCCGCCGCGAACTGGCGCTGGAAGAAGGTCAGGTCTACAACGGCAATCTTTGGGAGCTGAGTTTGCTTCGCCTGAATCAGCTCCAGTATTTCGACCAGCTCAAGCCGGACCAGGATTCCGAGATCAAGCAGAATCCCCAGGACGGCACGGTCGATATCACTCTTAAGGTGAAAGAAAAGGGCAAGAACAGCATCGGCCTGACGGGCGGCGTCAGCGGACTGGCCGGCGCCTTCATCGGCATCAACTACACGACCAATAATCTCTTCGGTAAAGGCGAGAGCCTGTCGCTGCAGTTCCAGGTCGGCCAGTACGAGCGCAACGAAACGCTGTCTTTCACCCAGCCCTATCTGTTCGACCGCCCGTTGCAGTTCGGCTGGTCGGTGTACCACAACAGCTACAACTACAACCAGGCGGCGCTCACCCAGATCCAGCTCAACCAAACTGTGAATCTGCCGGCGAGCTACCAGGCGCTGCTGCAGAACTTCACCCAGACCAGCACGGGATTCACCAGCTCGCTCAGCTATCCCATTAAGCGCTCCTTCAAACGGGTCGGCATCACGTATGGGTTTGACAATTCCTCGGTGCAGACGTTCAGCGCCGCCTCCACCGATTACTTTGAGGCTTTGGATTTCCGTGGTATCTCCGGTCCCAACGCGCTCAACGGAATCATCACCAGCAAGATCGTTCCCAATTTTTCCTACACCAAATTCGATAACCCGCAGCGCCCGCATAAGGGCCAGAGCGTGTACTTCGCTACCGAATTTGCCGGCTTAGGCGGCAATGTCAAGTACGTGAAACCGGTTGCCGAGTACAAACGCTTTGTGCCGGTCAACAAAGGCCGCAACGCGATTGGCTTCCGCGTGCTGGGTTCCTGGATCACCGGCTTCGGCGGCCAGGTCGCGCCCCCGTTTGACCGCTTCTATATGGGCGGCGACACCGACATCCGCGGCTTCGACATTCGCGCCATCTCGCCGGTGTCGTTTTTCCCCACGTCGGTCAGCATTCCATTGCAGAATCCCGACGGAAGTACGGTTCCAGTCAATCCGGCCAACCCGCGTTCGGGTCCGTACAGCATCAACATCCCGGTGGAGCAGATCATCTTTCCGGGCGGCGACACCAACCTGGTGACGAACCTGGAATATCGCATCCCGATCGCCGGACCGGTGACGCTGGCGCCTTTCGTGGATACAGGGATGGACTTCGTCTCCCAATCCGGGCAACTACAGGTCTCCGCAGCGCAGATTTCGGATCTCAATTCGACGGTGTTTGGTTGTCCGGCAAGGGATTCCAGCTTCAACTGCGTCGGCGGTACGATGTTGCATTTCACGAATGAGCTGCCGATCATCTCCGGGACGAATTATCAACCGCGCATGTCGACCGGCGTGGAACTGCAGGTCGTCTTGCCCGTCATCAACGCTCCCTTCCGCATTTACTACGCGTATAACCCGCTGCGCCTCGACCAATACGCGAACTCCCCGAATCCCATAACCCGCTCTATGTTCCCGGCGGGAGCGGCCGGGGACTACACCTACGCGCAGGCAATTTCCATCTACCAGCCGAGATATCTGCTGGCGGAACCGTTGCACACATTCCGCTTTAGCGTTGCGACCACGTTCTGAGGGGGCGCTGTTCGCGTTCGCTTCGGCCGCCCCTGAAGGGGCTCGGAGGATTCATTCCCGACCGATACCCAGCGCTGCCGTCCTGGGCTACAAAAGCTCAGGCGCCAACCTGTAGAACCTGACGGTTCCGAAGCCACACACCTGACCGCTCCGCGCTCGTACACCGAACCGTTTCCAATTCACACGTGACCGTCCTCAGCCCACGTGCGGTGTTGTAGCTCAGAGCGGGAGCTCTGGATACACGCGGTCTGTACATCTCCAGAGCCCCTTCAGGGGCGGTACAAAACTGCGAATACCTCGCAAGTGGTATTCGTCGCATTGACGCTGAGAAGCTGCCTTCCCTATAATCGAACAATCCGCACCGCCGAATTTTCCGGTCGGGGGAAGCGTTCTGGGCGAAGTCCGAGCCGAGCGCTGTTACCCGGCAGTCCAGAAAGAGGCAGGCAGCACCGCCGTCATCGCTGGAACAGCAGAAGAATTCCCGGAGCAGTTCAAGGAGCTACACCAACGCAATGAAGCGCATGTTCATAGGCACAGCCGTGCTCACCCTGGTTCTGGTCGCCGCGTCTCTGGCGCAATCGGCGCCGGCAGCCACCACGCCAGCAACCGCCTCTTCCACCACTGCCGCCGGTTCCTCCGGGACCAGCGTCAAGGTCGGCATCATCGACATCCAGCAGGCCATCGTTGCGACCAATGAAGGCGCGCGCGACTTCGAGGCGCTGCAGAAGAAGTTCGAGCCCAAGAAGACCGAGCTGGCCAATCTGAACACCGAAGTCGAGAACCTGAAGAAGCAGCTCAACACCCAGGGCGACAAGATGAACGAGGAGGCGCGCGCCGGCCTCGTCAAGTCGATCGAGACCAAGCAGAAGAGCCTGCAACGCTCGGTGGAAGACGCGCAGAACGAATATCAGCAGCAGCAGAACGAGATCGCACAGCGCATCCTGCAGAAGATGGCGCCGGTCATCGACAAGTACGCCAAATCTAACGGCTACGGCCTGCTGTTCGACTCGTCGAACCCGTGGCCGCAGGGGCCGCTTCTCTGGGCAACCGCCGGTGTGGACCTGACCAAGACCATCGTCGACGCGTACAACGCGCAGTCCGGCGTTGCGCCTCCGCCGACGGCTCCCAAGCCCGCGGGCGCTCCCGGCGCGACCACCGGCAAGCCCGTGGGATCGGCAACCCCTCCCGCCGGAGCCACCAAGCCGACTACCTCGGCCTCGACGACCGCCAAGCCGTAGGGCAACAATCTCTGCAGCCAACAGGGCCGCCAATCGCTGGCGGCCTTTTTCATTGGCTTCGTGAGAATTCCCCCAGAAGCTCGGTACCGCAGCCCTGTGGCGCAAGGCTACAATAACCGGGACAAGCCGCCGCGAGCGGTAAGAATGCCTCCGTAAGGACCCGTGATGCACGCTATACAGCACCGTCCGCAGCTCCGGCAGAGCAATTCAACCGCAAAATTCGGGGAAGGCAGAATCATGAAGACAGCTTTTCGCTTTGTGGTAGCACTGGCTATTCTGGCGGCCGGCGCTGTGGCCCAGCAGCCCGAGTCGCCTCGGGAACGAGCACACAACCCAAACGCTTCCACGCAACAGCCTCCCGCGGAAGCTCCGCCGCAAGCGACTACGCCTCCGGCGCCCAGCCGCGAACATGAAGCGGAGGAACCTCAGCATGAGGAGGCGACCGCTACGGCGCGGCCCCAAGGCGAGCGCTCCGCCCAGGAGGAAGCAGCCAAGTACCACTGGGACATGACCGAGACGCCTCCGGTTCAAACCCATCATCAGATCACCGTCAACGGCAAAGCACTACACTACACGGCGACTGCCGGACGGCTGCCCATCAAAGATCCCACGGGGAAAATCAACGCCGAGATGTTTTTCGTCGCGTACACACTGGATGGCGCCGATCCCGCCAAGCGGCCTGTGACCTTTTCCTACAACGGTGGCCCCGGATCGGCTTCGCTCTGGCTTCACATGGGCGCGCTCGGCCCACGCACCGTCGTGCTGCAACCCGAAGGCTGGATGCCTGAAGCGCCGTACCGCCTGCACGACAATCCCGATACTCCGCTCGACGTGACCGATATCGTGATGATCGACGCCATTGGTACCGGTTACAGCCGTCCTGCCGATATGGAACAAGCGCGCAAGTTCTGGAGCTTGCAGGGCGACATCGAATCGTTCGGCGAATTCATCCGGATGTACATCTCGCGCTATGAGCGGTGGTCGTCGCCGCTCTACCTGCTGGGCGAAAGTTACGGCACCACGCGTTCGGCGGGGGTCGCAGGATACCTGGCCGACAAGGGCATCAACTTCAATGGCATCTGTCTGCTCTCCATGGTGCTCAATTTTGAGAGCCTGGAATTTGCTCCCATCAACGATGTGCCGTACCCGCTCATTCTGCCCTCCATGGCGATGATTGCGGGTTATCACCATAAGCTGCCGGCCAACCTTGCGCAGGACATGGAACACACGCGTCAGGAAGTCAGCGACTTTGCCATGGACCAGTACTGGCAGGCACTGAATAAAGGCGACGCGCTCACCCCCGAAGAGCGCGCCAGCCTCATCGACAAAGTCTCGGAGTACACCGGGCTGCCGAAGAATGTGGTGCAGATGGCCAACCTGCGCATCGATGTGCGCACGTTCATGCAGTGGCTGCTCGCCGACCAGCAAAAAGTGGTCGGCCGTCTCGATGGCCGCTACACCCGCCCGGCTCCGCACGGCGCTCTGGAGCCGGACCGGTTCGATCCCACCTCAGCCGCGATCCAGGGTCCATTTACGGCCGTTTTCAACGACTACATTCGCCGCGACCTAAACTACAAGGTGGACATGCCGTACTACACGTCCGCCGGGATGGTCGGCCCCGACCTTTTCAAGTGGAAATGGGAGAATCCGCAGCGCAACTTCCCGGGAGGCGGCTTCGAAATGGGATATGCCGACGTGGCCAGCGCTCTGCGCTCCGCCATGATCAAGAATCCTTATCTCAAAATCCTCGTCATGGAGGGCGATTACGACCTGGCCACGCCATTTCTGGCGGCGCAATACACCATGAACCATCTCACGGTGACGCCGGATATTCACAAGAACATTTCGTTCGCTTATTACGCATCAGGTCACATGGTGTACCTGGACTCGAAGGCGCACGACAAAATGCACAAAGACTACGCAGAGTTCGTGAACTCCGCACTGCCGCAGCAGTAGTTATGGATTGCTCAGCGGCTGGTTCGGAGATTTCGGCATCGCGGAACGGACCGCCCGCCGCTGATATGGCACAGCCTTGCACATGTGCGGCGTAGATCGTGCGGGGCGACACGGTTCAGCAGCGACAATGTGCAAGGCTGATGGACGACACACCAGCCAACATGGCTAGCGAGCTCTTACTGCCCGGTCGTTGACTTCGCCGCCGCGGGATTAACGCCGGCTTCCTCTTTCTTAGTTGCCTTCCCGCTGGCCACCATGGTCTTCGGCTTCCAGAACTCGGGGTTGGCCTTGATCCACTCCGGCGGGGCGTAGCTCATGCGCGGGTTGAAGGTGAACAGATTGATCTCTGACGAATCGAGCGCCGCGGCTTCCAGTTCCGATAGCTTCTTCATGCCATCCTCGCCCAGCGCCGCGCCGAACTTCTTGCTGGCTGTCATCATCTGGTCGACTTCGCCGACCGACTTCATCGGCGTGAAGACCACGAAGGTACCGCCCGCGCCACCGTACATCAGGCGGTACATCGCCCAATGCGCGTCCGGCACGGATTTTTCGTACGCGTCCTTCACCATCTTCACCGCGTCCGTCCATTCCTGACGATGTCCCGGCTTGACATGAAAGACTTCGATTTCCATATAGCGCATATGCGCAATGTCCACGGCCGGGCGCAGGCTCATCTCATCGGCATAAACCAAGACGCTCTGGTCCGTGGCGTCGAGCAGGTTGCCGTCAATCACGCCGGCTTGGTCGAGCGCGGTGGTCAGGGCCGTGTTCTTTTCCGTCGCCCGCATGTCCTTCTCCCAAGCGTCGAACGAGTCATAGCCGGTGAGGAACAGCGAGCGGTTCTTGCCCGACATCGAATCCATGGCGACGTAATGCACCGGCCAATTCGCTTTCATCATCGCCTGCACAAATGCGCTCTCGGTCTTTGCATGCGACATGCCGCTGCGTCCCGGCTTGACGAACTCGCGGCCGATGACGAGCACCTTGGGCGGATTCTGCACTCCCGACTGCTCCTGTGCCGCCGCCACGGCGCACATTCCACACATCAGAACGAAGATCAACAGTAGGCCAAAGGCTCTTCTCATGGAAATCTCCTAGGTTGAAGTGGTTTGACTCCGTTATGAAGTTAGGACAAGAATTGGACAGAACAATGTACACCTAGTTCGTTCCAAAGCGAAGCATCATGAGCTGCGAATTTCGGATAGAAACGCGGGAGCAGCAAGACAGTCGCGGCGGTGCCGGAGAATTCCTCAGTTCTGTGGAAAACTATGTGGAAGACCGCGTATTCACCTAGGCAGAACTCAATGTTTCAGATACTTACACAATTTGCCCATCTCATGTTGCACACTGCAATGTACAGCAGAATCAGTGAGATAAGTAGTTTGTCCTAGTCTTGGCGGCGGCTTTCGGACAGTTCGCCAATTCAGTAACATTCCCAAGAGGTTTTTCACAGCCTTACAGCTTTGGTGCTATCGTATCCGCACGGGTCAGACCCCGGCGCCACCCTCAAAAACCTTGTGCATGTCATAGGGGAACACGCGATAGAGACTGTAGCTGATCCCGGAATCGGAGTATTGGCGAAAGAGCAAGTCGCCGCGACCATTGGCGTCGGCGTCCACGGCGTCGATGATCTCCATGCGCGGAAACACATCGAGGTGATTGCTGTCGGTGACTGAGGTGAAGATCTTGATCGGCTGACCGTTGAAGTCTTCGCGTGCCACGAAGGTGACAAAGTAGTCGAACTCAGGCGTACGAAACGCCCTCGCCCCCGGCACCGGCAGCTTGGCCGTGAACACCAGCGTGGGCGAGTTGCTGAAGTCCAGGTCGTAAGAGCGAAGATCGTAGTCGGTGATGGCCGCAGTCTTCGGCAGCACCGGCGTGTGCCGCGTGGCGATGAACCGGCGAATCTCATCCAGCGCCAGCGCACTCATCTGTTGAGACTTGGACGCGCGCTCGCTGTCGGTCATGGCGTAGAGCAGCGAGCGCGGCTCGTAAGGCCCGGCATCCGAAACGGCGGGATACGAGTGCCGGACAAGCGCTGTGCCTGTGGCGATTACCTTGCCTGGCGCAGTCTTCGGTTCACCGGATGCAGAAGGTGAGACTGGCTGCGGTGCGGACGATTGTGACGCCGGTTTGCCGCGACGAAGCACAGGCCGATTGGGATCGTTCTCGTCGGGCGAGGGCGCGTTCAGGGATGAATCGCTCGTGCCGGCAACCTGGGTTGAAGACGCAGAAGCCGGCGCGGGCGACGAAGCCACCGATCTCTTCAGCGTCGGGCGGTTGGGATCGTCCTCTGCCGCTGCCGGCGTGCCGGAGGAAGAAGCTGTGCTCGCCGCCGCTCCGCTCGCGCTATCGCTGTTCGACGATCCACTCGATCCGGCGCGGTGCAGGGTCGGACGGTCGCTATCGAAGTCGGCGGCCGGCTTTGGCTTGGGCTGGTTTGCGGCTTGCTGTGCCAGCGTCTCATCCATCACCCGGCGCGGCTTCCACTGGCCAGACGCGATCCAACTGCCCTTGAGTTCTTGCGGCGAGGTGACAGTGAAGAATCCCACCGGCTCGCCGTAATTGGTGGCTTCGTACACGGTTTCCGGCTCAACCGCCATGGGCTCAGGATTGGCCCCGTAGAGGCTGGCATCGTAAAAGTGATCATTGATCCACAACGCAACCGGTACCAGGCGCGTACCGCCACCGGGCAGGAATTCGACCACGGCGATCGCCCGCGGATAATTCTTCGCCTTCTTGGCGTTGATCTTCGACTGATTCTGGTCAGTGTTCTGCGAGTCATCATGCGGCCGCTTGAGCACCTGCGCGCTCGCGAACGTCCCGAGGAGAAGCAGTGCGACCCCCACTACTGCTACACATTGCCAAAAACCAGCGCGCAACGGGCGAATGAGTTTAGCCCAGCCGTTCACAGCGAGCGTCTGCGTTAAATACTCATTTTCGAATTGGAGAGGGATGCGGCATGATCGAGCGCCGGAGGCGCGAAAAAGTTTAGCCCAGCGCTTCAGCGCTGGGTCGCGTCCAAAATCCGAGCCGAGAGGTTTCACAACGAGCAGCAGGAACGCGGGCTTCAAGGCCTGCGCTCGCCGTATAAACGACAAGCGCACCTGCATCAGTGTAGCTAGCGCGCGGCAGATGCGATATAGATATTCCATGCCCGACATCAACAGCAAAGCTCCCGACTTCACTCTGCCCGACGAAAACGGAAACCCGGTTTCGCTCGACCAGTTTCGCGGCAAGAACGTGGTCCTGTTCTTCTTCCCCAAAGCCAACACCCCCGGCTGAACGATCGAGGCGCGCGGGTTCCGCGACGCATACGGCAAGCTGCAAAAAGCCGGACTGGTGGTCCTGGGCATCTCGCCGGACACGCCCAAGACACAACTCAAGTTTAAGGAAAAAGAAGCCCTCCCGTATACCCTCCTGGCCGACGACAAGAAAGAAGTCGCCAAAAAGTTTGACGTGCTGAAAGAGAAAAATATGTACGGCAAAAAGGTCATGGGCATCGTGCGAACCACGTTCCTGATCAGCCCCGCGGGCAAGATCGTCCACATCTTCTCGCCGGTAAAGCCCGAAGGCCACGCCGAAGAGGTGCTGGCGGAGGTGAAAAAAAAGGGTTAAGCGTTGGCGGCTGCGATTTGCGCTGCCGGCATTTGCGTCCTGGCTGCCTCTTGCAGCGTACGATAAGGGCATGGATTTCCACCTCACCGCCGTCTTTCGCCGTGTTCCCGAGGGCTACATCGCGTTCGTCGAAGAGTTGCCCGGTGCGAACATGCAAGGTGCAACCCTCGAAGAAGCGCGCGCGAATTTGCAAGAAGCTGTCGTCCTTATTCTAAAAGCCAACAGGACCCTGGCCCAGGAAGCCGCAGGCCAAGACGGGATTCGCGAACCGTTGAAGGTCGATGCTTGAAAACAGTGCCAGTTGGTCCGCCGCCTGGAACGGCAGGGCTGCGAACTGTTGCGCGAAGGGGCGAATCATTCGATATACGTGAATCGCCAAGAAGAACGCCCTGGGGAGGTGCGGCAGGTTACTGCTACAATCCCTCCACTGATTCGGGTCCGCGTTTCAGTGTTATGGTGTCATCTGTCCTAGGAGAATTGGTTTCGTGCGATCACGGTTTGCGGCCGGCATGTGGCTGGCGGTCTGCGCTCTGGGCATAGGAATTGTGCTCATCACGCAGGCTTGCAGCGGCTCTTCCTCTTCCTCCACGTCGAGTAACAGCGACCCGGCGCCCACGCAACAGGCGGCCAACTATCCCCTGCCTCAGGTCACGGTGGGAGAACGGCTGTTCCTGGAGACGCGCTTCGCCGAATATTTTGCCGTCCACATGACCGGCATCAACGATCCGCTGCCGGCTGGTGATCCTGTGGTTTCGCAGGTACCAACCACCTCCAACCCATTGCCGGGGCCGTTCGCCGGGCAATCCATCAACTGCCGCTCCTGCCATCTTGTGACCGAGTTCGAGAGTGTTGCGGGAGCCGGCAACCGCACCTATGCCGATTTCACTACTCGTAGTCCGCTGCCGCGGGCGATCAACGGCTTTGACCATACGCCGCGTAACGCCGAGGTCATGGTGGGATCGCTGAGGTCTGGTCCCGGCGCGACGTTTCTGCACTCTGATGGCGAGTTCGTCGATCCGGTCGGTCTGGTGGAAAGCACTTTGACGGGACGCAACCTGGGCTGGTCACCCGACCAGCAAAGTCAGGCGATCGCCCATATCGCGCGCGTTATCCGGGAAGACAACGGCAGCAGCCAGTTGGCCATGCAACGCACCGGTGGGCTTTCGTACAGCACGTTGTTCCTTGGAACCGTCACCGGCACTCCCGTGCAGTTCGATGTCCCCCCACTGTACCAGCTCGATGTGCAGGTGGCGACGGACCAGCAGGTGCTCAATGCGGTCGCCAATTTCATCGTGGCCTATATGCAGGCGCTGCAGTTTCATCAAAGCCGGGGCGTGTACACGGGATCACCCTACGACGCTTTTCTGGCCGCCAACGGCTTGCCCCGACTGCCCGCCAGTAACGAAACTCCCGCGCAGTACAACCAACAGCTCCTGCGTATGCTGAACGTTCTGCAGAATCCAACGTTTATTACCGGAGCCAACCGATCGTTCCTCTATCATTCGCAGCCCTTCGTCTTTGGCAGTACGGAGTTGGCTGGCCTGAAGGTCTTCCTGAGCAGTGCTCCGGGAGCCACGGACGGCTCTCAGCACGCCGGCAATTGCGCCTCCTGCCATATTGCGCCCGATTTCACGGACCACATTTTTCACTGCACCGGCGTCTCGCAGGAAGAATACGACGCCGCCAACGGTAGCGGCGCGTTCATGGATCTGTCCGTCCCCTCGCGGGCGGCGCGAAACGCCAATTACAACCAATACCTTCCCATGACGTTGAACCATCCCATGGCCAGCGAGTCATTCCGGCACATGGCTATGCCCGGGCAACCGCAGTTCGCCGATCTGGGACTCTGGAATGTCTACCTCAATCCGGATATACCGGCGCCGCAAAAGGCGCTGGCGAGCGTGGTTTGCGCCGCGGGGATCGACTGCTCGGTGGACCAGGGACTCGCCAATACCATCGCTCAGTTCAAGACCCCGACCCTCCGCGATCTCGAGGATTCCAACCCGTACTTTCACAATGGCAGCAAGCTGACGTTGCCGGATGTGATCAACTTTTATATCGCCAGCTCACAGCTCGCGCGGCAGGGAAAGCTGCGCAATGCTCCGTCGCAGTTTCAGGATATGTCCATCGACCAGAGCGATGTCAGCGCCCTCGCCGCCTTCCTGCGGTCCCTGACCGAGGACTACGACGACAACCATATCGCCAATCAGAACTAGGGCTCCGCACTGGCACATGCGCCCCCCTTTTGTGCCGCCCAGCTAGGGGAAGCGTTTGGATACTCTGCGCAAGGCTTTGCACTACAACACGAAGGCCGCTTTTTCTATTCAACGATTTACGGTGGAATTCCAATTGCAAATACGTACCCGGATAGTATTGCTACGGGAGTTTCCCCGAAAGAGTACTGTCAAGGAATTGGGGAGTATGGCTCACCTCTTTTCCGCCAATGGGACCTGTCACCTCGCATCGCGATGCTTAGTACGGAACGGAGGAACCCTTGAGTAAGAAATGGATCTGGTCGATGACTGTGCTGGCATTAGCTCTCTGCATGGGATCCTTGCCGGCGATGGCGCAAACAACCTTCTACACCGATCTCGGACCAATGGGCGACGTCTATCAGTCCGGCACAGGCTGGACCGTTTCCGGTACCGGGACCGTAGGCACCAGCTTTACCGCTGCTAACTTGTTCACCTCGCTGGCTACCGGCGCCGTATCGCAGATCGACTTGGGCGTGGGCTACGTGGCCGGCACGAATGCGTTCTATGCGGCTGTCTTTACCGACAACGCCGGTCTGCCCGGAACGCAGTTGTTCCGCATTGACAACCTGAGCAGCTCCCAGAGCTTCGGCGGCTGCTGCGGCCTAGTCACCATCACCGGCATCAACGGCCTGGATCTGACGGCCGGTCAGCAGTACTTTGTCGTGCTGGGTCCTGAGTCGCTGAGCAGCACGGTTTGGGAAGCGTGGAACTGGAACAGCACGGGCGTCAACAACCTGGATCTGTACTCCACCGACGGCGGCATGAACTGGAACTCGAATGGCACCGGCAACCCGATTGGCGCCTTCGATATCCTCGGCAGCAGCGGCCAGGGTTCCGTACCGGAGCCATCGTCCCTGCTGCTGCTTGGCACCGGAATGGTCGGAGCGTTCAGCACCCTGCGCAAGAAGCTGATGCGCTAACTCAAGTCGAGCTTTTCTTGTTCTTTGAAAGCCGGAGCTTTAGCTCCGGCTTTTATTTCGTGCGGAGTGGACCGAAGCTCCGATTCCACCCCTTATTGCCGCAGCAACATGGCGAGCCGGGGAAATACGAAGTGGCCGGCCGCGTCGTCGATAACATTGATTTGGCAAGTGTAGAAGCCCGGCTTCAGCTCCGAAAGCGGCACGTCGAGCTGGAATACGGCTGCGTGGCGATTAGGAATGGCAATCTCGTGGATTTCCGTCAGCGAGGTCTCGTACGCTTTCACGTCGCCCTTGAAGAAGGCGACATTACTTAGCAGCCGGATGGAATTTTTTGACTCGGCGCTGGTCTGGCTGCCGCCCGGGCGTTTCCGGTCTGCCGCAGGGTTTTCGGAACTGTTTCGATTTCGTGCCGGATCATAGACCTCATAGTACAGGTACAGATGCTGGCCGCTGGAGAAGACGCGAGTCACGCTAGGCACGATGTGCGAGCCATTACGCACCAGCGGATCGTTGGGATCTTCGTGTTTGCCGGCCGGCTGGAGCTGGCTGGCCATCACAATGGAGCTCATTTTGAGCGGCGTGGACTTGAGATCGGGAATAGCAAAGTCGGTCTCGAACGCTCCCATCTGCCCGTTTTCGTTTTCGCGCACGACAATCTTTAGGTGATAGGCCCCGGGAGCAAGAACAAGTCCATTGTCGTACTGAACGTTCTTTCGCTGCACCTCGTTGGCCGCATCGACCGCGAGCTTCACCGTATCCCGGATGCCGCCCGCTGGAAAGTTCTTCTCGTTGGTGATCAGGCCGAGCACGTCCAGCGTTGCCTTGTCCTGATCGCGATTGCGGCTGAAAGGGATGGCCGAGCCGGGAACAATGAGCGAAATTGGAACATAGTATCGGTTATCGGCCAGCCGAAAATATCCCGTAGCCAGATACAGTGGCAGATCGGTGCTGGGCAGGTCGGAGGCCAGCTCTTCCTGAAGCTGACGTTCGCGGTCTTCCTCGTTGGAGTGCTTGAAGTCGGCCG
>Ga0335081_10007871_pt1 | contig 17071 bp, 12 predicted proteins | sample Lox_Sample_35_FD_206713 | JGI IMG/M metagenome (GOLD analysis project Ga0335081, IMG submission 206713) | Soil microbial communities from Loxahatchee National Wildlife Refuge, Florida, United States - Lox_Sample_3.5 | ecosystem: Environmental > Terrestrial > Soil > Wetlands | place: USA... | reverse complement strand
GCGCCGTCCACGCGCCGGTGGGACAGGATGATGTTGATTCCATCTATAACTCGGCTTGGGACGGCGAAGCCAGTCCCCATTTTTCAAGCAGTGTACACTGTTTCCTATGCGCTGGCTGGGCTGGCTGTGGATTCCGATCACGCTTGTAGCGGCTGATTGGACGCAATTCCGCGGGCCGAATGGCGCCGGCATCTCGAGCTCCACGGATCTTCCAGAACACTTCGACGCGCAGAAGAATGTCGTATGGAGGACGGCGCTGCCGCCGGGACATTCGTCACCGGTGTTCACCGACGAGCATATCTTTGTGACGGCGTTTGAAGGCAAGAGCCTGCTCACCATCTGCCTGGACCGCGGGAGCGGCAAGGTGCTGTGGCGGCGCGAGGCGCCGCGTGAACGCCAGGAGAGTTCTCAGGAGATCAACACGCCGGCATCGCCTACACCGGTGACCGACGGGACGAACGTCTACGTTTTCTTTGGGGATTTCGGATTTCTCTCTTACGGCAAGGATGGCGATGAGCGCTGGCGGCTGCCGCTCGGTCCCTTCAATAATGCGAACGGCCATGGGTCATCGCCGATCCTCGCCGATGGAAGGCTGGTGCTGATTTGCGATCAGGACACCGGGTCGTACGTGATTGCCGTGGACCCACAGAACGGGCGGGTGCTGTGGAAGACCATGCGGCCGGAATGCACGCGCGGTTACGCCACGCCGGCGCTTTACCGGCCATCGAAGGGGCCGGCGGAGTTGATCGTTCCCGGATCTTTCGAAGTGGCCTCATACGCCGCTGACACCGGCGAGAAATTGTGGTGGGTGGGCGGCATGGCATGGCAACTCAAGTCCGTGCCGCTCATCGACGGCGATCGCATATTCGTCAACGGGTGGGAGGTGGGCGGCGATCAGGAACAACGGCGCAAAGTCCCAGACTTCGCCGCGATTCTTGCAGAGTATGACAAGGATCACGATGGAAAGCTGTCGCGCGGGGAGGCGCCGCCGCACAAGGCTTCTGACTGGTTCGCCGAAACCGATCTGGACCACGACGGATATATCGAGCAGCGCGAGTGGCAGTTCTATCAGACGCGCAGCGCCGCGGAAAACTGCCTGGTGGCGATTCGGGCCGGCGGCCGAGGCGACGTCAGCACGAGCCACGTGCTGTGGAAATATCGCAAGGCGCTGCCCAACACATCGTCGCCGCTTTTATACCGAAGCGTCATCTACCTAATCCGCGATGGAATCTTCACGAGCCTGAATCCGGAAAATGGAGAGGTGTACAAGCAGGCGCGCCTCACCGGCGCACTGGGACGCTACTGGTCGTCGCCTGTTGCGGCGGACGGCAGGATTTTTGTGGTGAGCGAGGAAGGAAAGGTAGTGGTGCTGCGCGCGGTCCCGGAATGGGAAATTGTCGCCGTCAATAATCTTGACGAAGACGCATTCGCCACACCCGCGATTCTGGATGGGCGGATTTACGTGCGGACGCGCGCGGCACTCTACTGTTTCGGAAAACGATAAGGAGCGGGATAGCCGTCAGCGTGGCGTCGTTGCGGCTGGCGCGGTGCGCGTCACTTCGCCGAAGCGGTTTCGCGGCCCATCGCCATCGAACAACTGAGCGCAAAACAAACGGCCAGTCTGCAGATCGCCATCGCGTAAAGCGTGCAGCAGTTCCGGGAAGTCGTCCAGCCTGCGCACGGTCTTGTCGATTCGGGTCTCACCATTCTTAGCAGTTGGTGTTGACATGATCGTCTCCTCCCTTTGGATACCAACATCCTTCGCCACGCACGCTACCATGCCGGATTTTACCGGTGCCAGTTAACCGCCAGAGCTACCACTTGCGCATGCCAGCTTTTACGTTCGTCTTGGTTTTCATTGTCGTTCTCCTTAAGGCAGTTGGTGTGCCAATCGTTAATACGCCGTAGGGCGCCACACGCAGATGGCGCGGAGGGCATTGTGTTGAGTGGAGTTAACGGGGCGGAGTCCCCCCACCTGGGTAGGGCTGCCGAGTCCTTGCAGGAACCGGCGCAAACTATCTGATTGGATAGTCCGGGCAGCTAAACGGATAGAGCGCGACTGGAAACCTTAATTAGGAGGGAGCCGCGGTTTCCGCTGCGCGCTCGAGTGTGCGCTTCGCCGGGCGCGCTCGGTGCTGGTGATTGCGCACCGCTAAGAGCGTGTTGAGATCCTTCAGCAGCCGCTCCCTACGGCCGGCTCAGACAGGCTGACAGGTCCCTGCGGAAGCAATGACCAGGTCGAGAACGGCGAATAACTCCGCGGAGTTGATGGGCTTTGAGATGTAGCTATCCATCCCGGTCTCCAGGCATGTCTCTTTATCGCCCTTCATGGCGTGAGCGGTCATGGCCACGATCGGGAGATGACCTCCCGCCAGCCGCTCCTTCTCACGAATCGATCTGGTGACTTCGAGCCCGTCCATTTCCGGCATTTGAATGTCCATCAGAACGAGGTCAAAGGACTGCCTTTCGATGGCGGCCAGAGCTTCGAGGCCATTCACGGCCACCACCACGGTATGTCCGCATTTTTCCAGGAGGCGGACGGCCAGTTTTTGATTCACGACGTTATCTTCGGCCAAAAGGATCCGCAAGGTTTTTTGGGCGACCGGAGCAATGTGGCGAACGAGGTATGGACACCGCTCACCCCCCAGGACTCGCAGGATGGCCCGCCGGAGCTCGGACTGGCGGACAGGTTTGGTCAGGCACGCCGCCAGGCTGAGTTCCTCGCAGCGTGAAACTTCACAAGCTCGACCGCCCGAAGTGAGCATGACCACCAATGTATTCGCTACGCGGGCATCTCGGCGGATGGTTTTGACCAGATTGAAGCCGTCGGTATCGGGCATGCACACGTCAGTCAGCACCAGGCGAAAAGGCCGGCCCTGTGCGGCGGCTTCTACTAATGCCCTCAGAGCCTCCGCCGCGCTGCCGGCCACCGTGGGCGCCATGTTCCACTGGCAGAGAATTTCGCGCAGGACGCTTCGGTTGGTTTCGTTGTCGTCCACCACCAGCACCGGGACGTTCGCCAGGCTGGCGTGGCTGGTCAGGTGGGAGACCGCCGCGCTCCGGCCCAGGCCAAATTGCGCGTTAAAGCAGAAAGTGCTTCCCTGGCCAATGTGGCTGTCCACCCAGATACGGCCGCTCATCAATTCCACCAGCCGGCGGGAAATCGTGAGACCCAGACCCGTGCCGCCGTAGCGGCGCGCCGTGGAGCCGTCGGCTTGTGTGAACGGCTCGAAGATGGCTTTCTGTTTCTCCGAGGAGATTCCGATACCCGTATCGGCGATGCTGAAGCGCAGGCGGACCGTTTCTTTTTGGCTGGACTCGAGTTCCACTCGCAGCGTGACTTCGCCCTGCTCGGTGAACTTCACGGCATTTCCCACCAGGTTGATCAGTACCTGTCGCAGGCGTCCGGGATCACCGGTCAGGATTTCCGGGATGCCGGGATCAATCCGGCAGTTCAGCTCGAGCTTCTTTTCATGGGCTCGCAAGGTGAGCGCGCGGAAGGTGGGCTCCAGGCTGTCGCGGAGATTGAATTCCGTTTCGTCCAGCTCCAGCTTTCCCGCCTCGATCTTGGAGAAATCCAGAATATCGTTGATGAGGATCAGCAGAGCGTCGGCCGAAAACTTGACCGAAGCGAGGTAGTCGCGCTGCTCCGGAGTCAACTGGGTACCGAGGACCAGCTCCGTCATTCCCAGGATGCCGTTCATGGGAGTGCGGATCTCGTGGCTCATGTTGGCGAGAAACTCGCTTTTCGAGCGGTTGGCTGCTTCGGCGACTTCCTTCGCTTTCTGCAACTCGGCCTGGGCGCGCCGGTGCTCGGTGATGTCAATACCCACGGCGCCGACAAACCGCTGTCCGGATGCCTCGACCGGGAACTTGAACATCAATACGTCGCGCGCAGTCCCCTCCGGTCCCGGCACGGTCTCGATGAATTCAGCCGCACGGCCGGTATTAAGGACCGATAAATCATGCTCCCGGTAGGATTGGGCAGCTTCACTGGGCATCCAGTCGTAGGCGGTCTTGCCTTCCATGCCGAAATGTATCCAGCGCTGGAACGGTTTGTTGAGGTAGACGTAGTGACCGTCAGCGTCCTTCATCCATGCCAGGGCCGAACTGTTGTCCATGAAGGCGGTGAACCGCTCTTGCGCTTCTTGTAGAGCCTCCTCGGTCCGCTTGCGCGCGCTGATGTCCATCATGGCCCCGATGATCCGTCGCGGTTTTCCCGAGCCGTCCCGCAAAATGTAGCCGCGATCATAGACGAAGGCGTACGAGCCGTCGGACTTACGGAAACGGTATTCGCTCGACCAGTGTTCGTGGGTGTTCTCGACAGCCGCGTTCAGGCCGTTGAGAACGGCCTGGCTGTCGTCCGGGTGAATCTGTTCGCCGCGCCAGGCAGCGGTGAGTTCCACTTGATCGGGCGCATATCCAAAGACTTTGTAGAAGCTGTCGCCCCACCAGACCTGGCCGCTTGTCAGGTCGCAGTCCCAGACGGCGTCATTGGTGGCGCGGGCCACATACTCGAAGCGTTGTTGCAAGGCGGCTTCGCTTTCCAGCCGGCGCCGGATGATCTCCATCTGCCCGCGCACGCGGCGGCGCAGGGCTCCCGCCCAGGCCAGAACCGCCAGGATTGCCAGCCCCGTGCAACTCAGGACCGCCAAAGAATGCCGCGGGTTCCACCAGGGCGGATGCTCGACGATGGCGACATCGGCGGGAGAGCGGAGCAGCAGAACGAAACCACTGGGATCCCGGTTCTCGTCCGCCTGCACCGAACAGATGCCGGTTATCTTCACCAGGCTTCCGTCCTCCAGACTGGCAAGTGCGCCTTCCGCCGCCGTCCTTTCGATCTCGGCCACGAAATTGATCTTTCCGGCAGCCAGCACGAGGGTCAGCGTGTCGTTCCGGAGGGAAACATCCACCAGGTGAGCGGAGATGCGTATCAACTCGGCATCATAGCTGCCGTCGAGAGCCTGCTGCGGAGTCACGTCGATGGGGCTGGGCGGCGAACCCGGACCGATGCGGGCAAACACGGCATCCTGAAGGATGGGCCCGAATTCGCCCAGCGCCGGAAAGCCCACTACGTCCACGCGGTCACCGATGTGGAGATCTGTCAGCTGCCGGGTTTTCACCAGAACCCCTACGCTGTCGTCGCGAACGAACAGGGATCGCCCCAGGCGCTGCAGAGTGACCACGCCCTGGATTCGCACGGGATCTCTGAATATGTTATGAGGGTTGCTCAAGATGCTGCGAATCGATCGAACCGGTAAAGTGAAGTGGTTTTTTGGCGCCGGCTCGACCGTGGTGATATCGGCGAGCGTGGGAACCAGCACCTGCAAGGCGATGAACTGACTCTTGCGGTTGTAGAAGCCGCCGGAGGTGCCGCGAATTCGGACGCGGGCTCCTACCAGGTCTTCCGGGATGGGCTGGACATTGGGCACGAAGGCTTTGAACTGGGCCGGTCCGGTAGTGACGTCGAGCATCAGACCGCCGCCGTAGGCGGCTGCTGAGCGGACCACCGCCTCCACTTCGACCCGCCAGCAGTCTCGACTGCCGGCCACCAGCTCTGTTCCGGAGATGCGCCGGGGGAGCGGCAGGCTCGTCTCACTCAGAATTCGGATCCTGGTGCTGACGACATCCGAGGAAAAGTTCCCTGGCTGGCTGGTCCCCAACACTTCTATGTATTGACCGGGCCGCAAAGCAGGCTGTTGGGGTGGAGGCATCCAGATGGCTCCGGTGGCATCCTGAAGAAACAGATCGCCGCTGGCGAGGCTGTAGTAGGTCACAACCCCGCGCAGCCGCACCGGATAACCCTGCTTTGCCTGGTCGAGGGTGAGCTGGTGCACCTGGTCGATTCGAGTGAGCAGGGGCGGGCTGGCACGAGAGGCGCCTGCTTCGGCGCCGCGCGCGACTACGGCACCGGCCAGAATCAGGGCCACCGCGACGGGTTGTCGAAGCGCAAAGCGCGAAATGGACAACAGTTCGATGCGCACAGCGGGTTGATGGTAGGGGCAGAGCGCACCCGTACGCTCCTTCTATCGGCTGAACGCGCTGCTGACTGTAGGCCGGATGATTTCGGACCGGCGATGGTAGGATGCTTAGATCGTGGCCCGCAAGGGTCAAGAGGCGAAGGGTCAATGCTTTCCGAGACATGGGCGGAGCAAATGACGGCTACCGGATGGGCCGCGGATCCGGCACTCTTCAACGAGACCTTGGCGCCGGCGCCTGCCGAACGCCGCACCTGGGGGGTATATAGCTACGCCTCGCTCTGGGTGGCCATGAGCGTATGCATTCCGACCTACATGCTGGCCTCCGGCCTGATCGCTGGAGGGATGAACTGGTGGCAGGCGATTGGGACGATCCTGCTGGGCAACCTTATTGTGTTGATTCCCATGCTGCTGAACGCGCATGCGGGCGCCAAGTACGGCATTCCGTTTCCGGTTTTCGTGCGCGCTTCGTTTGGCGTGCGCGGCGCGAACCTGCCCGCGATTCTGAGAGCGTTGGTGGCATGCGGATGGTTCGGCATTCAGACGTGGATTGGGGGACAGGCGATTCACTCGCTGCTCGGCATCGTTTGGCCGGGAGCGGGCTCGATGCCGGGGTCGGTGTGGGTCTGCTTCTTCGCGTTCTGGTTTCTGAACATGGTGGTGATCTGGCGCGGCATTGAAACCATCCGCGCGCTGGAAGGGATTGGCGCGCCGTTCATGCTGGCGGTGGGGCTGCTGTTGCTGTGGTGGATCACGTCGCAAGCGGGAGGGCTGGGACCGGTGCTGAGCGCGCCCAGCAAATTTCGTAGCGGTGCGGAATTCTTCCGCTTCTTCGTTCCTTCGCTGACGGCAATGGTGGGCTTTTGGGCCACCGTGGCATTGAACATACCGGACTTCACGCGATTTGCCAAAAGCCAGAAGGCGCAGATGATCGGACAGGCGCTGGGATTGCCCGCGGCAATGACGCTGTACTCGTTCATCGGCGTGGCGGTGACTTCTGCGTCGGTGGTTCTGTTTGGAGAAGCGATCTGGGATCCGGTGGCGCTGATCGGGCGCTTTCATCAGCCCGTGGTGGCCTTCATTGCGCTCTTCGCCATTTTGCTCGCCACCTTGAACACCAACATCGCGGCCAACGTGGTTTCCCCATCCAATGACATTTCGAACCTGAATCCGCGACGCATCTCTTTCCGCATGGGCGGCCTGATCACCGGTGTGATCGGGGTGCTGATGATGCCGTGGAAACTGCTGGGGGATTTCGGCTCATACATTTTCGGTTGGCTGGTGGGTTACTCGGGATTGCTGGGGCCGGTGGCTGGGATCATGATTGCGGACTACTTCGTGGTGCGCGGAAGGAACTTGCGCCTCGCAGACCTTTATCGTCGCGGCGGGATCTACGAATATCGCCACGGGGTGAATCCGCGAGCGCTGATCAGCCTGGCCGTGGGAGTGATCGTCGCGCTGGCAGGGGTGGTGGTTCCGGGGATGCGCTGGGTCTACGATTACGCGTGGTTCGTGGGCTTCGGGTTGTCGGGCGCGGTCTACGTGCAGTTGATGCGGGGAACGGTAAAGGGATGATCGACCCGCAGCAGGCGTTGGCGGAGCACCACCCGCGCTTGACCGTGCAGGAAGCCATGGTCGAGGCCAACCGGTGTTTATTCTGCTTTGATGCGCCGTGCGCGCAGGCGTGTCCGACGCATATCGATATCGCGCGCTTCATTAAGAAGATCGCGACGGACAATCTCCTGGGCTCGGCGCGCACGATTCTGGAAAGCAATCTGCTGGGCGCTACGTGCGCGCGCGTGTGCCCGGTGGAAGAGTTGTGCGTGGGGGCGTGCGTGCTGGGTTCCGAGCATAAGCCCATCGCGATCGGGCGGTTGCAGAGGTATGCGACGGACTATGTTTACGACCGCCGCATCGATGTCTTTGCTGCCGGGCCGTCCACGGGAAAAAAGGTTGCGGTGATCGGCGCGGGGCCGGCGGGACTGTCGTGCGCGGGAGAGCTGGCGCGGCGCGGGCACGACGTTACCATTTTCGAAAAGCGGGACTTGGGTGGCGGGCTTTCGACATACGGGATCATTGCGCTGCGCGAGCCGGTGGAAGCGTCGCTGGCCGAAGTGGAGATGATCCGGCGGCTGGGAGTGCGGATCGAAACCGGGATGGAACTCGGGCGCAATCTGGATATCAGAAAGTTGCGAACGAATTTCGATGGCGTCTTTCTGGGCGTCGGCCTCGGTGCGACTCCGGAAATGGAGATCGCGGGTGAAGAGCACATTCTGGACGGACTCGAATACATTGAGCGGAGCAAGCTGGATCCGCACGCGATGAAGATCGGGCGCCATGTGGCGGTGATCGGGGCGGGAAACACGGCGGTGGATTGCGCCACCATCGCCAAGCGTTTGGGCGCCGAGCGCGTCACCATGATCTATCGCCGGAGCGAGCGGGAGATGACGGCTTACGTCCACGAGTACGAGTTCGTGAAGAAGGAAGGGGTGGAGTTTCGCTTTCTGACTCAGCCGCTGCGGGTTCTGGCTGACAACGGAAAGGTGACGGGACTGGAATGTGTGCGCGTGCAATTGGGTTCGCGGGATGCGTCGCGACGTCCAGCGCCGCGGCCGGTGGAAGGCTCGGAATTTGTGCTGGATGTGGATCAAGTCGTGAAGGCGATTGGACAGAGGGTGACTACGGTGGCGGAATTGCTAAAGCTCGACACGGAGAGAGGGAAGATTCGCGTGAACGAATCGTTCGAAACGAGTGTCGCGGGGATATACGCGGGCGGAGACTGTATCCGGTGGAAGGGCGCGGCGTCTACCGTAATGGGCGTGCAGGATGGAAAGCTGGCGGCGAGGGCGATCCACGAACGTCTCATGAAGCAAGGTGCGAGCCGTGGCTGACCTGAAAATTGAATTCGCGGGAATCCGGTCACCGAATCCGTTCTGGCTGGCCTCGGCGCCACCAACCAACTCCGGGGGGCAGGTTCATCGGGCGTTCGAAGCGGGCTGGGGCGGGGCGGTCTGGAAGACGATTGGCGCGCCGGTGCTGAATGTTTCGAATCGCTACGGCGCGTGGCACTACGGCGGGCAGAAGATGCTGGCCATTAATAATGTGGAACTGATTTCGGACCGTCCGCTCGAAGTGAACCTGCGCGAGATGGCGGAAGTGAAGCGCGCCTGGCCGGATCGGGCGGTGATTGCGTCAGCGATGGTGGAATCGAAGCCCGAGGCGTGGCGCGACATCGTGCGCCGTATCGAAGATACGGGAGTGGATGGAATCGAGTTGAACTACGGGTGCCCGCACGGCATGAGCGAACGAGGCATGGGCAGCGCGGTGGGCCAGGTTCCGGAGTATTGCGAGCAGATCACCGGCTGGGTGAAGGACAGCTGCCGCATACCGGTGATCGTCAAGCTGACGCCTAACATCACGAACATTGTGTATCCGGCGCGGGCCGCGGTGGCCGCCAGGGCCGACGCCATCTCGCTGATCAACACGCTGAACTCGATTGTCGGCGTGGATCTCGATACGCTCGAAGTGACTCCGAGCATCGGAAGAAAGAGCGGGCACGGAGGGTTTGCGGGACCAGCGGTGAAGCCGATCGCGCTGCATATGCTGTCGGCGGTGGGGACGGACGAAGTGGTGGCCGGAGCGCGGATTCCTATCTCGGGCATGGGCGGGATTTCCAACTGGAAGGACGCGGCCGAGTTCCTGCTTCTGGGCGCGAGCAGTGTGCAGGTCTGCACGGCGGTGATGCATTACGGGTTCCGCGTGATCGAAGACTTGTGTGACGGCCTATCGAACTGGATGGACGCGAAGGGGTTCCGGACCGTGGCGGAGATTGTCGGCAAGAGCTTGCCGCACATTTCGGACTTCGCGAATTTCGATCTCTCGTTCAGCGCGGTGGCGCGGATCAACGCGAGCAAGTGTATCAAGTGCAATCTTTGTTACGTAGCGTGCAATGACGCGGCGCACCAGTGTATTGACCTGATCGCCGGGGCCGGTGGCGAGCGGCCGCAGCCCAAGGTGCGCGAGGAAGATTGCGTAGGCTGCCGCCTGTGCTATAACGTGTGCCCGGTGGAGCAGTGCATCGAGATGGCGGAACTGGCCAAGGGGCGAGCGCCGGTTTCGTGGCGCGAACTGTGCCAGTCGCAGCCTGAAGTCGCGGAGGACTGGGAGGCGATGGAGCGGTATCGCAAGCAGAATGGAATTCAGGTTCACTAGGGAACCATGGCGCTGCTGATCAAGAACGGGGAGATCGTCACGGCGGATTCGCGATTTCACGGCGATGTCTACGTGGAAGGCGAAACCATCACGCGGATTGGCGCGGCGCTCGATGCGCCGCCGGGAACGGAAGTGGTGGATGCGGGCGGCAAGCTGATTTTCCCAGGGTTCATCGATCCGCACGTGCATATCTATCTGCCGTTCATGGCGACGTTCGCCAAGGATACGCACCAGACGGGAAGCATCGCGGCCTTGATCGGCGGCACCACCACGTTCATCGAGATGTGCTGCCCCTCGCGCAGCGATGACGCGCTGGAAGGATATCAGTTGTGGAAGTCGAAAGCCGACGGCAATAGCGCCTGCGACTACACGTTCCACATGTCCGTGACCAAGTACGAGGATGAGACCGAAGGGCAGCTTCGGGAGATCGTGGGGGACGGCATCGCGTCGTTCAAGATTTTCCTGGCGTACAAGAACTTTTTTGGGGTCGACGACGGGGAGATGTACCAGACCCTGGCGCTGGCCAAGAAACTCGGCGTCATCGTAACGGCGCATTGCGAGAACGCCGAACTTGTGAGCCGGTTGCAGGCGAGCCTGCTAGCGGAAGGGAAAACCGGCCCGGAGTGGCACGAGCCGAGCCGTCCGGAATCGGTGGAGGCCGAAGGTACGGGCCGCTTCGCGACGTTTCTGGAGAATACGAGCGCAACGGGATACGTAGTTCACCTCTCGTGCGGTCCGGCGCTGGCAGCGGCCACGGCGGCGAAGGCGCGGGGCGTGAAGATTTCGATCGAGTCTGTGCTACCGCACTTTCTTCTCGACAAGACGTACGCGGAACGGTCGGGTGTGGAGGGCATGAAGCACGTCATGTCGCCGCCGCTGCGCGACCAGCGCAATAACACCATCTTGTGGAACGCGCTGGCGGCCGGGGCGATTGACACGGTGGGCACCGACCACTGTCCGTTCGACACAGAACAGAAGCGGCTGGGTGACGCGGCGTTCACCCAGATACCGAACGGCATCCCGGGAATTGAGGATCGCGTCAATTTGCTTTACACCTACGGGGTCGCGCGCGGGAAACTGGACTTGCACCGGTTTGTGGATGTCGCCAGCACCAAGGCCGCGAAACTGTTCGGGTTGTTTCCGCGCAAAGGTACGATTGCCGTCGGCAGCGATGCGGATCTGGTGATCTATGACACGGCGTACCGGGGCATAGTTTCGGCCAAAACTCAGAGCATGAACAACGACTACAACGGATTTGAAGGGATGCCCATCGAAGGCCGGCCGTCGGTGGTCACGGTACGCGGCCAGATACAGGTGAAAGACGGCAGGTTCGTGGGCGATAGTAAGCGGGGACACTTGTTGCGCCGCGAACCGACACATTTTTGAGCGCAGAGAAACGCCATGAGTCTAAATCCAAAACGAACCGTTGCCGAGCTGAAGGAACTTCGGGAACTCACCGAGGATGCAAACGGAGCGCAACGCGTCGCGTGGACCGACACGTGGTTGAAGGCGCGCGTGTGGTTTCGATCGAAGCTGGCCGGTTTGCCGGTGGAGCATCATCACGACGCCGCGGGTAACGGTTGGGTGACGCTACGCGGCGAGTCGGAAAAGGCGCTGTTGATCGGCGGGCATCTGGATTCAGTGCCCAACGGCGGGTGGCTGGACGGGAGCCTGGACGAACTGGCCGCGCTCGAAGTTCTGCGCCGCTTCTCGGAGGAGTACGCGGGGCGACCGCCGGTAACGATTCGCGTAGTCGACTGGGCGGACGAGGAGGGCGCGCGATTCGGTAGAAGTCTGCTGGGCTCCTCAGCCTTTGCCGGAACGCACAGCATCGCGGCGGATCGCGTGCGCGCCGACAAGGAGGGCGTTCGTCTGGAAGATGCGCTCCGCCGGTGCGGTGTGGAGATCGACCGCTTCCCCGAAGCCCAACAAGAGCAGAGGAATGCGGCCGCTTACCTGGAACTGCATATCGAGCAGGGCCCGGTGCTGGAGCGTTTGGGGCTGCCGCTGGGCGTGGTGCTGGGCACCAAGGGCGTGGAGCGTCACTTGTTTACGTTTCTCGGGCAGGAGGCGCACTCGGGTTCGACCCCGATGAAAGTGCGGCGCGATGCGCTGGCAGCGGCTGCGAAGTTAGCCCTGGAAATCCGCGCGATCGCGGGCAAGCATCCGGATGCGGTATCGACGATCGGAAGCATGAAGACGTTTCCCGGCATCGTTACCGCCGTTGTGGGCCGGTGCGAAGCGGCTCTGGATCAGCGCGACCTTGACGCGGAAGTGCTGGCGCAAATGTTCCGCGAGGCGTGTGAAGCCAGCCAACGGTTCGCCGCTGAGGAGAAGTGCACGGTGGAATGGTCGCGCATCTGGAGCATCGAACCCTTGAAGTTCCACCCGGTGCTGCTCGATCTGTGCGAGCAGGCGATTCAGGAAACGGCCGGACGAAGTCATCGCCTGCCCTCGGGGCCTTTGCACGACGCGGCCGAGGTTTCGCGAGCAGGCATCCCCACGGTGATGATGTTCGTGCAGTCGCTGAAGGGTATCAGCCACAACAAGATTGAGAACACGCTCGAAGAGCACCTGGAGTTGTCGGTGATTGCGCTGGATCGCCTGGCTACGAAGGCGGTGGAGTGGATCCGGGGTTCGAGTTAAACGGGGCGTTAGCGTGCCGCGGGAGAATCGACAATCGCGTTCACAACCGCGGGAAGAATCGCGTTGTCCGGCAAAACGGGAGGTGCATAACCGAGTCTGACCACGACCAAATCCAGTGAGGGGACCACATAACACCGATTGGAACCGTATCCCTGGAAGGCAAAGGCGTCCCTTGGCGTTGCCGACCAGTGAGTGCCGTCGGTATTGACCCAGAATGTATAACCGTAATTCCGATTCAGCTCTTGCGAGCTTCGGGTCGCCAAATCAATCCACCATCCCGGAACGATTTGTTTTCCTTCCCACTGGCCGTGATGCGCCATCAGGTAGCCTAGCCGCGCGAAGTCTCGTGCCGATAACCGCAGGCCACTATGCGCGTTGGTATGGGGACCAATGTGCCCAGCGCCTCCCTGCAGATCCCAGCCAAAATTCTGAATACCAATGGGCTGAAACACGCGCTCCCGCATGTAGTCACCAATCTCTCGCCCAGACACCTTGGCGAATATCAAAGAAAGGTGAGCAAAGCCCGCATCGGAGTAGTCCCAGCGCTGGCCCGGGTCCGCCATCATCTTCGCAGCGGAGATCCCAAATCGGTTGGGTTCTCTCCCCAAGGCGAACTCGAATTCGCCGTTGCCCGGTGCAACCGCCACACCTAATACGCCCTGTGACTCCCCTGGAATCCCCGAAGTCATGCTCAGCAAGTGCTTCAGTTGGATCTTCTCCTTGCGTGGATCGGTCAACGGGTGACCTTCGGGAATGAAATCGTAGACAGGGCTATCGAGGTCTATCGTTGCATTGCCGGGAAGTCTGTGATTGCGGCTATCGTCCAACAGCATACCTACGGCGATCCCCGTTGCGGACTTGGTGGCGGACCAGACGTCGAACGTGGTAGCGGGCATGGCCGGGACGCCAAACCATTCGGCGACAAGGTAACCCCTGCGCACGATCACAATGGCCCAAGGGCCACCGTAAAGCTGCGATTGCCCCTGTCCGATCAAGTGCAAACGTTGTGGGTCCATACCCGCGTTGTTCTGGACGTCAGCATCGTTGCCACACCGCCTCCAACCCCCGGCGGACTCCGAGGGAGGGTAATATGTAGCGGCGACGAGCAGTCCTGCGCTCAGCGTGGCGAGACTCACTAGTTTGATGACGGATATCACTTCAGGGCCCTCCGCTACGTCTGTCTTAACAGCCATTTGACGGCGCGTTTCTGCAGTTCGAAATATGCTGGAACCCACATGGCGTGATTCGTGTGTCCGACAGCGGTGAAAACCACACGGCCCTTGCCGTAGGGATACGCCCAGCCGGCCGCTGACTTTTTGCCGTGAGTCTCGTATTCCAGCCCGTCGAGATTCTCCGACTCGAGGATCACGTACTTTGGATCCTTATCGTAGGCCACGAAGTGCTGCTCGTCGTTGACCACAAAATCCTGAATGCCTTGTGTAATCGGGTGTTCCTTGTTCACCACGCGCACCTGGAACGGGCGCAGCGCCGGGTGGCCGATATAGGCGCCGCCCATGACCTCGCGGTAATTTTTGGACGACAGCGAAACGTGGCTGTTATTGTGCAGCGAATAGAACCCGCCTCCCGCCGTTACGAAATCCTTCACTGCCGCGCCTTGTTCTTCGGTGATCCAGGATTCCGGTTTGGGCTCTGGGAAATCGTTCTCGAGGCCTTGCTCGTAGCCGTAGGCGTCGGGGCCGAGATAACCATTGGGCCAGATCATCCCGTCGCGCAAACACACAAAGAGATCGTAGTTCTTGAGCAAGTCGCGCGAGAGTTGATCGTAGGCGATAGTGTAGTCGATGGGGATGTCGACGTCACGGAAGACGCGGTCGAGGCTGACGCGAATGTAGTCCGGATTGTGATAGCGGTCGCCGATGAGCGCAAGCGCCCGCGGGCGTTGACGAGAGGTTTGGCCCGCGGCGAGGCCGAGCAAGCCAGCGCCTGCCGCACCGCGCACCAGCCGTCTACGAGAGATGGAGTTCATCATCACGCCTCATCGTAAAGAAGGACGGTGTAGTTTTTCGAGGCGAGCGTCTTTTCAATCGTAGGCCAAACTCGCTGATGCGTGGTGGTAGCCACCCAGGCTTGCCGCTGTTCTTCAGTCGCAAAGGTTAATTCGAAGCGGTAGTTGACCCCGGTTGGAGCGGCGCCCGCCAGCGCGGCGCGGAGCTTGAGCATCTTTACATCGATGAAGCCGGGCTGTTTGCTGGCCGCGGGGCGAAAGATGGTATGGAAGCTGTGCAGCATTTCGCGCTCCTGGGCCGGGTCCACAGATAGATCCACATGCAATTGGATGGGGCCTGGTTGGGATGCCGCCGGAGCTGTTGCGGCGCAAGCGCCGACCAGGATCGTTGCCAAACAGGTTCTGCGTTTCATGTCTCCTCTTCTCATCCACCCGCACAGCGGCCGCCGCGTTGACGGAGTCGGGAAATCACCACGAACTATTGCTCGCTCCCATCTTCAACACATTTGTAGCCTGCTCCTTCAGAATGATTCCGAACAATCCCCTTTTGTTGAAGCGTCTTAGATCGGGGCGGATGGGCTCGGCCTCGCAAAGCATGGATCGATGTCCGGATAAAGTCTGGGTGAAGGACTGGAAGCCCCAATTCACATCCACGTCATCCACGACGAGCGCACCTCCCGGCCGTAGGGCGGCCCAAGCTCTCTCGAGCTCGAAACGCACGTTGCGTTCGCTATGCAGGCTGTCGTGAACAAAAAGATCAATTTGGCCGAGCTGAGAAAGCAACTCGGGGAGGCGCCGCCTGCTCGAACCCTTGATGTATGACCAGCGCTGTGCATGGCGGCCGCCGACTGCGATGCCAACTTGCTTTTTCCAGACCCTTTCCAGTGGCGGAAGGTCGATGCTCCAGAGATGACCGCCTCCAATCCTTTCAAGCGCATCAAGAATGAGGCGCGAGGTAACGCCGTGAGCGACGCCGGTCTCGACAACATGATTCGGCTTGAGGTGACGAATCAGGCACCATATTGCCCGCACGAATCCTGCATCGCCGTCATTCCAGGCCTTGAAGCTGGCCGGCCCGGCCTGAATCCCTTTTGCTTCCAGTTCGCGCATTACTTGGGGCCATAGCACCGAAAACTCCGCGGTGAACTCGCACGGCCAGTTGACGGCCAGGGCGTCATGCAGCCTTCGTTCCCAGTTTTTATCGGCCTCGTATCGGTACGGAGGCCTTCGCCGTTGGTGCCAGTCCGCGTAACGCTCCTGGAACTTAATCCAGACTTCCAGTGGGTCGGCTGCGACATCCGCCAACGCCACTACTGGATGCTTCACCAAATAGCGCAGAGCCGACATCAGTAGGTCTCCTTGATGACAGGCGATCAGTATACCCCAAGCACTTTCATGGCGGCAGTGCCGCTTGTATTAGATTGCGCAAGTCACGCGATTGTAACCGTGCGAGATTCGCTTTGCGGTGCGTGCCGGCTAGTTGCTTTGCGTTTGTTGCGCGGTATGCAACCTTTGCATGGGCAGCGCCGGTTGGGCTGGGTTGAATTTCTCCAGCGGAGGCAGGAACGCTGTCAGGAAATCGATGAAGCGTTCCGTGAAGATGGTGCTGTGGTCGGGTACGATTTCCGTGGGGATGGTGAAAATCCAATAGGGCGTGTGATTCCAGGCGTTGCGGTCGCGGACCCGCACCAGACAGTATTTGATCGGCGTGTCCTGGTGGGCGGTGCTTCCGGGAGCGTAGGCAGGTAACGTGATCGACACCGGAATGTAGTATTTGTCTTCCTTCAAGCACGGCGTGCAATCTTCGTTATCGCATTTGATCAACTGGTGGCTCCGTAGCTGCGGCGTAAAGGTCGCGGTGGTGGTGAACACCTTCTTGGGATCGAGACCCGGCGGCAATTTAACATTCGAAGGCAGCGTCTTTGGACGGTTTTTCGGCGCCGCGATGGTCTCGGCCACTGGCAAAACGGCCCGCGTAGCCAGATCGGTTTCCGATGATATGGATAGGATCAGCGGACGGGTCAGCTCTTTGCATTCCTGCGACGAGTCACCAGGGGTGCAGTTGGATTTCGCGGGCGGCCTTAAGAGATTCACTCTTGCGAGGTCCTCACGATAATCGCTCAGAAGCGTCACCGCATTGGTGGCCGGCGCCGCCTGATTGATCAAGACCACGAGGTCGGCGAAGTCATCCAGGGTCTTCAGATGGTAGCTTTCCGACGTGGTGTGTTTTCCCAGTTCCTGGTGTAACTCGTCTCCTAGTTCTTTCATC
>Ga0335081_10007870_pt1 | contig 17072 bp, 8 predicted proteins | sample Lox_Sample_35_FD_206713 | JGI IMG/M metagenome (GOLD analysis project Ga0335081, IMG submission 206713) | Soil microbial communities from Loxahatchee National Wildlife Refuge, Florida, United States - Lox_Sample_3.5 | ecosystem: Environmental > Terrestrial > Soil > Wetlands | place: USA: Florida... | reverse complement strand
ACCATCACGGTGGATGACGACGTGTACGAGGCAGCCATGCACCTCTCCCGCGCGTCGGGTGAGCGGCTCGGCAAAGTAATCTCGACGCTTGCCCGCCGCGGACTCAAACCGGCGGATTCGCCGGCTCGTCGCTCCACACGACGTTTTCCGGTGTTCGACGTCCCCCCGAATGCTCCCGTGATTCCGGCTTCCAGGATCCAGCGGGTGATCAATGAGGAAGGTCTCTTCTGACTTGCTGCTGCTGGACGTGAACGTCCTGCTTGCCATCGCCTGGCCCAATCATCAGTTCCACCTGGCCGCTGTGTCTACCTGGACTCACTCCCAGCGCCGGCCTCCGAAGATTGCCGGGATGCGTTCGCGAAGCTCCTTGGCCATCAGCAGGTGACCGACGCGTATCTGCTGAGACTCGCGGCTGGTCATGACGCCGTGCTTGTCACCTTCGACCGCAGACTGGAGAGCGTCGCGGAAGGCAGGGCGCGTGTTGTCACGCTTGGCTGAGTTGCGCGCCGGGGCTGCCAATTCCAGCGCGATCAGGCGTAGACCGGCGGCGCTCGGCTTGCATTTGCAATATTGCCCCCAACAAGGGAATACCAGGTTATCTTCCCCGCAGCCTGTCGATCGCCCTCCGGTCACGCTTCGAGGGCCGGCCTTCGCGAAGCCGCTCGAATGACGCCGTCAGCTTGCGTTGTTCCGCCATTCTCCGACGCGTCTCGCGACTCTCGGCCGTCTCGCGATAGAGCGTCTGCGCCACCGGCGCCGGGCCGCGGTTTTCACTTACCGCCAGCACCTCGACCTCGAAATCGCCGCTCTCGTTCCGGATCCGCAAAAGGTCGCCGGTCTTGACTTCGCGGGCAGGCTTCGCTGGTTGCCCGTGCGATGCAATCCGGCCAAGCTCGCAGGCGCGCGCCGCCATCGAACGCGTCTTGAAGAATCGCGCCGCCCAGAGCCACTTATCCATCCGCACGCCGGTCACCGTGTGTAGACCATTTTCGCGCGGCGCATGACGAAGGGAGCTTCCGACACGGAGCGCTCCGGCCAGGCGGGCCCGGTGCGGCCAGGTGAGGCGCCTCACGCCGGCGACAACTGGAGCCCGCCTTCGCGGTAGGCGTCGAGGTAATTCACGCAGCTGGGGTCGCGGCCGAGCAGCATGTCGAGCGCGAGCTGGTACGGCCGGGAGTTTCTATCGGCGAGGAAAACCCGGTTCAGATCGCTGGCCACGGGGTCCACGATGCCGCTATCGGCTCCCGCTTCCACCGCGAGGGTGATGAATACCTCGTTGATGAGTTTGCGGCAGGGCATGCCGAACGAAACGTTGCTGAGCCCGCCCGTCAAGTGAACCCGATCGCCGTACTTCGCCCGCAGGCAGCGGCACGCCTCCAGGCAATGCAGTACGAACTGGCTGTCCACCGAGATGGGAAATACCAGCGTGTCGATGTAAATGCGCTCCAGCGGGATGGACTTGGCGAACGCCGCCTGGACCATTCGCGACGCGTGGTCGATGCGCTCTTCCGCGTCGTGCGGCATGCCGCTCTCGCCGGCGGCAGTGACCACCACGGGAAGTCCGTAGCGCCGGGCGATCTCGAGCGCTTCGATGCGTTCGAGGGAAGCGGAGTTGAGCAGCGGCTTTCCGGCTTTGCCTTCACAGGCCTCGATTCCGGTCAGCAGAATTTCCTGGCTGGAGGAATCGATGGACAGAGGCAGCGGCGACAGGGGTTCGAGCGCGCGGACCAGCCAGCGCATGGCTTCTTTCTGGTCGTCGAGGTTCCAGGAGATTTCATCGACGTTGAGATCGAGGAAATCGGCGCCGGCCTTCACCTGCTTATCGACCAAGGTCTGCAGATAGAGCATCGCTTCGGAAGCGGCGGGCCCAGTGCCGGACATGGCCTCGCGCACAGCGATCATGACGTGTTTGACACGCCCTTCGCGGTAGTCGGCGAGGGCCTTGAACTCCTCGGGGATGGCCAGGTACCGCGTCTCTCCAGCGGCGGTGGTGTAGCGGACAGCTTCCTCGCCGGAAGGTGAAGTCCCCACGAGTTTTCCTTCGCGGAGCACGATCCGGGTGGTGTGGATGTTCTCGCCGATGACGTAGAACGGGCGATTGAGGCCTTGAGGATTCATGATGAACTCGCTTTGGGACTTCGATGATCCCGGCCCAGAAATGCGTTGGCCCACGCGCTGGTTCCGCGCAGCGCGCCGTTGCGGTAGACCACGGGACCATCGAGCATCTGTTCCTCTTGTCCGTAGGCTTTGAGGCGGTCGTAGGCGCGCGCCCAGATGCATTCCTTTTCGCCCGCTTCGCAGAGGCCCCCGCGGGCGCCGCCGCACGGGCCGTTGCGCTGATTTTTGGCGCACTGCGATTCCGGGCAGAGGTAGGCGATTTCAGGCAGGGAACAATCGCCGCAATCGCGGCAGTCGAACTGCATCATCTTCACGGCGTGTTCGGCACCGTGGAGGATGCGCGCCAGTTTGGGGCAGCGCTCGACGACCTGATACAGCTTCTGGCCGGCGCGGAATCCGGCGCGGCCTTCTTCAAATGCGTATCGATGAATCCGGCGGTTGACTCTGTAGGCGAGCGGGGCGCCGGGAGGATCCTGCTTCGACCTCAGGTACTCGCGGTTGACGACAGGGGAACTCAAGCCGGTCCTCGCGTCCCGTTCGAAGAAGTAGAATTCGCCGGGTTGGGCAAAACGAATTTCGCGCGCGAAATCGAGCCAGTCGTTGGGGGCGAAGCCGTCCAGCAGGCGGAAGATTCTCTCGTAATCTTCCAGTCGCAGGTGGCCGCCGAGGTAAATGCCGCGGTAACCGAGGCCGCGGGCGATGGCACACTGTTTGGCGGCGAACTCCAGAAAGAAAGACCGGCCCCGGTCGGGAGAGGCGGCCTGTTTGTCCGCCCGCGCCATCAACTCGTCGGTGACGATGACGCCGGGAATCTTGCCGGCATGGAAATAGCGCGCGGCGCTGGCGCTGAGCACGAAGACATTGGCGATTACGGGAATTTTGCACCCGCGCAGATCCACGTATCGGAGCAACTCGTCCATCTTGCGAGCGTCGTAGCCGATCTGGTTGATGATGAAGCGCGCCCCGGCCTGGATCTTTTTGGCGAGCTTGAAGTACTGGGGCATGACCTCGCGTTCGAGGCGCTTGTAGTTCGACACGACGCAGCCGGGGAAGAACTGGCCGCCGGGCATTTCCGAGAGGAGCTTGAGGAGTCCCACCGAATCGATATCGAAGACGGGGGCGGCCTGTCCGTGGTAGCCGGAGACGGGGTAGTCGCCGGACAGCGCGAGCACGTTGCGGAAGCCTTCGCTGGCCAGCATCCAGCAGCGGCTTTCCAGGGCGTTGCGGTTCCAATCCTTGCAGGAGAGATGGATGATGACTTCCTGGCCGCGGTAGACGAGGTCGGTGCCCATGGTGTCGGCACTCATCATGGCATGGCCGCCGGGGTTATCGGTGATGCTCAACGCGTGAAAGCGGGGGTGTTCGGCGAGTGTACGCGCCAGTTCGAGGACTCGGCTGCCGTCCGGTTCGGTGATGAGGCCGCGGGAGGTTGCGAGTTCGGCGACGGTGACAAACGTTCCCGTTTCCTCCAGGAGGTAGCGAAGCGGGCGCTTGGTCCATGCACCGGCGGCTGAGGGTTGAACCACGGAGCAAGTCCTAATTTAGTACGAAGCTCGAACAATATACCAGCACGTTTTGTGGCGAGTGTCAATATGACGGGCATGGCGATTAAAGAGTTCTAACGGTGAATGACGGCTGTCCGCATTTCAATCCGTTCGAAGATCTGAATACCTATTACGGATTGATCTGACGGAGACGGGGTACGGTCCAGGCGGCTAAAGTGTCCTAACTGGATGACCATCGTCATCGCAGCCCTCCCCATTGAGCCTCATGGTCTTCGGCGCAGCCACGAATTCGCTAACGGTGAGCAACGGTTAAAGCAATACCCGGCAACCGGTTAAGGCTTGTATTCTGACCCGTGGCATGTTAATCATCCGGCAGCGGGGGCAGATGAGAGGTATTTCGGCCGTATTGCCGTTTACTCGTGTAACGCGCCTTGGCTTGGTGATGCTTGCCGGGGCGCTTCTGCTCGGGATGTCGATTGTCCGAGCAGCTGCCCAACTGACCATGGGGACAGTTTCCGGGGGCGGCCGCTTCGGCAAATGGGCACCGGGGCTGGGTCGTCGAATTTGTACGATGCACGAACTTTATCCTTGAAACCCAGCATGATATGTGATAAATCATCCTTGCTACATAACTGACGGGTGTGAGTCGCCCCGGGTCCGTGGTCTCGCACCCGTGGGCGAGGAAGTGGGGTTTTTCAGAGTGCTGCCCAGTGCCAGGCGGGAGCTGGAGACGGCCAAAAATTGAGAAGAACGGGTGCGATTGTCGCATGCCAACTCGCAATCGCGCGGAAGGGTGAGGCAAGAAATGAATAGGAAATCTCTCGGACGATCGGTTACGCATGGACGGAGCCTTGGCTTGGTGATACTTGCCACAGCGCTTGTGCTCGGGATGTCGATTCCCCGGGCGGCTGCCCAATTGACGATGGGCACGGTTTTGGGGACGGTCCAAGACGCCCAGTCGGCCGCAGTGCCCGGCGTCACCGTCAGCCTCGTCAGCGAAGCTCGAGGCACCCGGCTCCCGATTGCCATCTCGTCGGCCAGCGGCGATTTTGTCTTCCCCAACGTGCCGCCCGACACCTACACCTTGGAGATCGCTCACAAGGGCTTCAAGCCCGTCAAGCGTACGGGCATCGCCGTAAGCGCGGGCGACCGCGTCGGCCTCGGCCCAGTCACGCTCGAGGTTGGCGCGGTGACCGACGCCATCACCGTCACCGGCGAAGCTACGCTCTTGCAGACGCAGAGCGCGGAACGGTCGGTCACCATCACCACCGCCGAGGTGCAGAACGTGCCGATGTTGAGCCGGATTTTCACCAACCTGATCGCGGCAGTTCCGGGCGTCACCGGCACCGCGCAACAGCCAACCCGGATGGGGGACATTCAATCCTACTCGGGCGGCAACTCAAACATCATGATGGACGGCATCTCCACCATGGACACCGGCAACAACGCCATGATGATTTCGACAAACACGGAGTCGGTCGCGGAGGTCAAGATCCTCCTGGCGGGCTACCAGGCCGAGTACGGCCGCTCCAGCGGCCTGCAGATCACTGCGGTAACCAAGAGCGGCACGAACCGCTTTCACGGCACGGGTTTCATGATCATGCGCCAGTCGGGTTGGAATGCATGGAACAAAACTGACAAGCTAAACGCCGCCCCCAAGGCGTACCTCAGGCAAAAAGACCTGGGCTTCACGGTCGGGGGACCCGTCGGGAAACCGGGGCACGACAACAAGTTGTTCTTCTTTTACAGCCACGAGTTCGACCCCCGCCACATGACGGTGACGGGTGGCAGCCAGGTGACGTACCGCTTTCCGACGGCGCTGGAGCGCGCCGGCGATTTTTCGCAAACCACCGATAATAACGGCAACCCATATCCGTACATCAAGGATCCGCTTTCCACCAACCCATGCTCGGCTTCCAACACCTCCGGCTGCTTCGCCGACGGCGGCGTTCTGGGGCGTATCCCTGCCAATCGCCTGTACTCCTTAGGGTTGAAGATCTTGAGTCTGTACCCCATGCCGAACGTCACCACTCCCGGCCTCAACTACAATTACCTGGGGACGCTGCCGACTCAAAGCATCATGTCGCAGGCGCCGATTATGAAAATCGACTACCAGCCATGGACAAAGCTACGGGTTTCGGGCAAGTTGTCCCTGTGGGAGCAGCCGGCCACTCTTCAAACCGGCACCCTGCCTGGCTTTAACGATACCCAGGTGTACAAGAAGTGGTTCTACACGTGGGCCAGCACGGTCACCTACAGCATCAATACCACAACCTTCGTAGAAGGGACCTTTGGCCACGCGCGGAACGACTTGGCCGGCTGCTTTGGGCCGACAACTACCGCCGCGCCAACCTTTTGCACAAGCTCCCTGCCCATGGACAAGATAGCCAGCCTGTCCGGGGCCGGCCTGACCGGGCTGCCACAGCTCTTTCCCGATTCCGGGGTGCTGAACAAGAGCTATTACGCCTTCCAGGCAATGGAGTCAGTCAAGCCTCCCATGTGGGATGGGACGCGCATGGGCCTGGTGCCGACCTTCAACTCCTGGGGCAGCCGCATTACCAGCTCGCCCCCGAACTTCCCCTTCCCCGGCTGGCTGAATACCAACCAGACGTACGACTATGCCCTTAGCGCCACGAAGCTAAGAGGCTCCCACACGCTTAAGGCCGGCCTTTACGTCAACCACAGCTTCAAGGCGCAGCAATCCCTGGCGGGGACGTGGCAGGGCTCGATCAGTTTTGCTAACGACACCAACAACTCGCTGGACTCCGGCTTCGGCTTCGCCAACGCGGCGCTGGGCGTTTTCGACAACTACAGCCAGTTGTCGAAGTACGTCGAGGGCAATTACGTCTACAACAATATCGAGGGTTTTATCCAGGACAACTGGAAGGTCAATTCCAGGCTTACGCTGGACTACGGCGTTCGCCTCGTCCACCAACAGCCGCAATACGACGAGCTGGGGCAGGGCGTGAACTGGCTACCCGACAAATGGAGTCTGTCCAACGCGCCGGTGTACTATCTGGCGGGTTGCGCCACAACAGCGCCCTGCAGCGGCTCGAATCGCCAGGCGAAGAACCCGCTCACCGGCCAACTCCTGGGGCCGAATACCGCGGTGGCCATTGGCACGCTGGTGCCCGGTACGGGGAGTCCGATCGTCAACGGGATTCCTATCAACGGCTTGGTTGCCTCGGGAACAAGCCCCGTACCTAAGACCACGTACAACTGGCCAACGCTCTGGCCCGCGCCCCGTTTCGGAGCCGCCTATGATCTCACCGGCAAACACAAGATCATCCTGCGCGGCGGCGCCGGTCTCTTTTTCGACCGTCCCTCCGGCAATACCATCTACAGCCAGATCGCCAACCCGCCCAACGAACTAAGCGAGACATTGTATTACTCCCAGTTCCAGACGATGGGCGGGCTCACGACCATAGGCGCTCCCAACCTCAATGTCTACCAGCTCAATAGCGGCTATCCTGCCACCTGGAACTGGCACACCAGCGTGCAGTATATGCTGCCCTTCGACACCATGCTTGATGTCGACTACACTGGCGAGCACGCCTACAATGTTGTCCAACAGATCAATATCAACACCGTCGATATTGGCTCTGCGTACTTGGCCCAGAACCAGGACCCGACGGTCACCAGCGCGCTTCCGGGCGGGGCGGCGGTGACCCAAAACATGATGCGCTCAATCCGCGGCTTCGGCAGTCTCAACCAGATGATCCCGCGCGGATTTTTCACCTCGCACCTGCTGGCGATTTCGCTGGTTCACCGCTTTGCCCACGGTCTGCAATTCGACGTCAGCGACTCGATCATGCTCAAGCAACATGGCAATGCCTATGGAACTACTCCTGTGGCGCGCATCCAACACGACGCCAACGGCGCCGTGTCCTATCGTTCCGACGAGGCCCAGGCCGAAGAGCTGCTTACCGACTACATCCCCACCCGCCACACCTTCAAGGGCGACTTCGTGTGGTCTATCCCGGCGGTGAAGAACCTCGGCTCCGGAACCGGCCAGAAGATCATAAAGGCGGTGACCCGCGACTGGCAACTCTCCGGTATCTGGGCGGCCAATACGCCCACCGCTTACCAGCTCGGCTACTCGTTCCAGAACGGCGCCGGCAATCAGAACATCACCGGCTCGCCGGACTTCGGCGGGCGCGTCCGCATCGTGGGCAATCCCGGCTCGGGGTGCAACAGTTCCGACATCTACCACCAATTCAATACCGCGGCATTTCTCCCGCCCGCGGTTGGCAGCGTCGGGCTCGATTCCGGTATGGACTACCTGCGCGGCTGCTTCCAGCAACAGTTCGATCTCGCATTGCAGCGCGAGTTCCGTTTCGGTGAGACCCGACGGCTTTCGTTCCGGCTCGACGCTTTCAACGCGTTCAACCAGTCCCACGTCAACGGGCGGCAAACGACCATGACCGTGCCGAGCACGACCGATTCGACGATCCAGAATCTTCCGTTCGACTCCAGCGGCAACCTGATTGCCACGCGTTCGCAACCGAGGACCGCGGGATTCGGCATGGTCAACAGCTATCAGGCGGCACGAACCCTGCAGGCGTGGCTGCGATTCACGTTCTGAACGGTTAGCCCCGCCCGGAGCCGTGACCGTAAGGGAGCAGGTGCCTTTCCCTTACGGTCAGGTTCCGGGTCGAGCACTTGATTCAGCCGGATCTACACCCAAAACGAACAAGAACCACAGCACCTTGAACTCTGATATGGATAGATTCAGAATGTCACGAAAACTCGGGCTACTCCTATTTGCCGCATTGATCGGCCCTGCTGCGGGCCAGCAGACGCCCGCGGGCGAACGTCCCCCCTATCTGAATCCGGCGCTGCCGATTGACCAGCGCGTGGATGACCTTATTTCGAGGATGACCATCGAGGAGAAGGCGACGCAGTTCAGCAGCACTTCTGCCGCGATTCCGCGCCTTCAAATTCCCGCGTACAACTGGTGGAGCGAGGCGCTGCACGGGGTGGCGACGCAGGGAATCGCCACGGTGTTTCCTCAAGCCATCGGTCTCGGCGCCACGTTCGATGAGCCGCTCATCCATCAGATGGCGACCGTGATCAGCACCGAAGCGCGCGCAAAAAACAACGACTATGAGCGCAGACAAGCGGCGGCGGCTTCATCGGGGGCCAACCTGCCCGGCAGCGGACTGGGCGTGCGCCCGGGGCCGGCCGGGCTCGATTTTTGGTCGCCCAACATCAACATTTTCCGCGATCCGCGCTGGGGCCGCGGCCAGGAAACGTACGGAGAAGATCCTTTCCTCACCGGGAAGATGGGTACGGCTTTCGTTCGCGGCATGCAGGGCGACGATCCGAAATACTTCAAGACCATCTCTACGCCCAAACACTACGCCGTGCACAGCGGTCCGGAGCCGGCGCGGCACAGCATCGACGTGAAAATCTCCCTGCATGACGAGGAAGACACTTACCTGCCCGCATTCCGGGAAGCCGTGGTGGAAGGCAAGGCGGATTCGGTGATGTGCGCCTACAACAGCATCAACGGCGAGCCGGCCTGCGCGAGCAAGTTTCTGCTTCAAGACACGCTGCGGGGCGCCTGGAATTTCAGCGGCTACGTGGTTTCGGATTGCGGCGCGATCGGCGACATCAACCGCAACCACAAGTTCGTGCCGACCATTCAGGAATCGGCGGCCGTATCACTCAAGCGCGGGACCGATCTCGATTGCGGCGCTGATACCCAGGGTTACGCCACCGCAATCCAGACGGGATTGATCAGCCAGCAGGAGGCCGACGTCAACCTGAAACGCCTGTTCCAGGCGCGCTTCCGACTGGGCATGTTCGACCCGCCGGAGATGGTGAAGTACAGGCAGATTCCGATCACCGAAAACGACAGCGCCGAGCACCGCGAACTGGCGCGGAAGGCCGCGCGCGAGAGCATCGTTCTGCTGAAAAACGACGGCGCCCTGCCGCTTAAGGCGTCCGTGAAGAAGATCGCGATCGTCGGTCCGCTGGCCGATTCCGTCCCGGCGCTGGAGGGCAATTACAACGGACAATCGTCGCTTTACGTAACGCCTCTGGACGGTGTTCGCAAGCAGTTCGCGTCCGCCCAGGTTACCTATGCTCCTGGGACGAAGTTCCTGCGCACCCCGGTCACGATTCCGGCGTCGGTGTATCACACCGAGGACGGGAAGCCCGGCCTGACAGCCGTCTATTTCAACAACAAAGACCTTTCCGGCTCGCCGGCGGCGGCGCAAACCGAGGCGCAGCTAGGATTCGGGGGCCGGGGATTCCCGGGCCTCGGGGGCCGCTTGCCGGAGGGCATCGGGCAAGGCGATTTCTCCGCCCGGTATACCGGGTTGCTCAAGCCCGAGGAAACCGACAACTACAGCTTTTCGATCGGTGGCGCTGGCGGCGTCCGCGTGTGGCTGGACGGAAGACTGGTGATCGACGATTGGACCGAGCGCGCCGCGGCGGGCCGGGGCTTTGCGCCGGATGCGGCCACGGCCGCTGCCCGCAGTACGGAAATAAAGCTTGAAAAGGGCAAGGACTATGCACTCAAGGTAGAGTTCTTCCATACCGCATCTGCGGCGCCTGCTGCGGGCGGCCGCGGCCGGGGAGGTTTCGGTCCAACGGGACCTACGCTCTCGTGGCGGCCAGGCGTGACGGACGTGGAGAGTGCGGTGGCGGCCGCCAAACAGGCCGATGTGGTCATTGCGGTCGTCGGTATCACCAGGGAACTGGAAGGCGAAGAGATGGGCGGCCGCACTCTTCCGGAAGGATTCGTCGGCGGGGACCGCACTTCGCTTGACCTTCCCAAGGACGAGGAAGCCCTGCTTGAAGCTGTGAAGGGCACTGGAAAACCGCTGGTGGTTGTGCTGATGAACGGCAGCGCGCTGGGCGTCAACTGGGCCAATCAGAACGCCAACGCCGTTCTGGAAGCCTGGTATCCAGGTGAGGAAGGCGGCACGGCCATCGCCGAGACCTTGGCCGGCGCCAACAACCCAGGCGGACGTCTGCCCGTCACCTTCTACAAGAGCGTGAACGATCTGCCGCCTTTCGAGGAGTACTCCATGAAAGGCCGCACATACCGCTATTTCGAAGGCCAGCCGCTCTACCCATTCGGCTATGGTCTGAGCTACTCGAAATTCGCCTACAGCAATGCGAAGCTCTCCACTTCCAACTTGAGAGCCGGAAGCGATCTGCAGGTGGATGTCGACGTCCGAAACACAGGCAGCCTGGCCGGCGACGAAGTGGTGCAGGCCTACGTTGTGTTCCCCAAACTGCCCGGGGCGCCGCTGCGGGCCTTGCGCGCCTTTCAGCGCGTGAGCGTCCGTCCCGGCCAGACGCAGCACGTGCGCCTCACGCTCAATCCGCGCGACCTGAGCATGGTGAATGAGGCAGGCACCCGGCTGGTAGCAGCCGGGGACTACAAGCTGTTCGTGGGCGGCGGCCAGCCTGGAACCGGCGCGCCTGGCGCTGAACTCGCGCTCAAGATTCAAGGCGAACAGAAATTGCCCAGGTGAACAAAGGCGCGGCCACCACTCCGGTACAAGAGATCAGCGGGGACGATGGCTATTTCGAATCTTCCACAACTTCGATGCCATTCACACACGCCATTCCATCAATAGGAACGAAAGTGAGGACGATCTTGCCCTGGGCGGTGGGCCGAATCCCGGAGAAGGTCCGGTCCACGGGCCGGCCTTCCCCGCCCGCCTGCTTAAAGATATCGAAGGCTCTCAACAGCGCCACGCCGTTACAATAGACGTCAAACACGCGACTGCCAAGGCCACCCACGCCGGTGTTACCACGTCCGTAGTGACCTTCGCAGAATTTCAACGTCACCCGATACCGGCCCTCGGCCACGGGCACAGCATAAGAAAAATGGCCCCACCGCTCGCTGGCATAGAGTGCCATGTCGGGCGTGGCCGAGTTGCTCCCTCGTGCGGGATTTGTCGTGCGGACCAACGCATTTCCTCCTAAGAAATAGGAGTCCGCCTGCCACTGCTGTCCGGTGGAATCCTGCCACGAGGCGGTCCAACCCGAGCGAATTCGGATAGGCCTGACCTTCCCGGGACTGACCGGCAGGGCCTCGATTCCACTCAGGATGGCTGTGCCTCGTAGGGACGTAAAGCTCAAGTGGAGGAAGCCATCTTCGGCAGGCGAGATGTTCCTGAAGACCCGCTCGTCTGATGTATTGGCGCCGGCCGCATCAGCCACCACATCGAACGCCTCCAGAATCGGTTTCCCATTGGCGACGACCCGAAAGACGCGCTGCCCCTCACCGCTGGATTCTGCACTAATAAAATCAGCCAACCCAGTCTCGGCAAAATGAAGGTGCAGCTCATAAGAGCCCGGCTTGAGCGGAACGTCATAGCGAAACTCGCCTTGGCGCAGGTGCCGGTAAATATCCGGATCGAGCGTTCGAAGGATTCTCTGCGACGCGTGGACAAGCACAGAGCCACCGGAAAAGAAGCGGTCCGGGCCCCACGTTCGTCCGTTGCGGTCAATGTATGGATCGGTAGAGCCTACGATCATCCGCAGATCCTCGCTGCCCGGCGATGCTTTGGGGGAGGGGGCAGAGACTGCAGTGGGCGCGGGGTCACGGGCGGTCGGCTTCGAGCCAGACCATCGCCACCAGGAAAAAACAGCGGCGACTATTAGGGCGGTCGCGACGCCGGCAAACACCCGGCGCGTGAGCCAGCTCGGAGGTGCCTCAACCTGCGGCTCTGCCGGAATTTGCTTCTCTGGCATTAACTGGTGCTCTGCCGGCGCCTGCGTCTCCGCGGCCGGTGTCTCCCATCGGAACTCGACATTGTAGGATCCCGGCGGCAAATCGATTCTGACCGGATGACTCGAGCCATTCTCGGCGAGGTAGTATTGCGCGAGTTTTTTTCGCACCTCGCTGGCGGTTACGCGGACAATGGTGTGCTGGCTGGTATCGAAATCAGCTGGAAGCTGGAAGAGTTCCACGCCGATCGCGCGTTCTTTGAGTGTGCCGCTCGGTCCCCTAAGCGTGTGCTCGACGATGTACTCGAGGAACTCCCGGCATCTCTTGCTGCTGCGAAATGCAGCGCTCTCCAGCAGACGGCTGAGTTCCGAACGCACGGCTCGCTCGCGCGATTCGGCGAGTCCGGTCTCTTCGTTTTCGGACATCCCCAGTTCTACGCTGGATCATATCACAACCGGTTCCCTTGTCGGCGGCGTTCCAAACCGTCCACGGCTGACCGTTAGAGGGATTGAAATATCAGGCTCTTCACGCGATTCCAATAATAAGATTCCATTGGCGTTGATCGCAAAACACGGGTGATACGGGAGATACGGGCACCAAACCTTGCCGCTGCGCGACTTGCGTGCTAGGATGTTTGCCCGAAGTGGGACCTGCGGCGTCAAGGCTCTTTCCCTGGGGTTGAAAGGAGAAGCAGCTTCTCAATGCGCATCACGAGACGACAAGCTATCAGACTCGCGGCGGCAGCCGTTCCAGCCGCGCGCCTGGGACACGCCCAAACTCCCGCGATCTCCCCGGGACCCTTTCAAGCTACGCGCGAGTCGCTGAAGACCTACCGCGTCCCGGAATGGTTCCGTGATGCCAAGTTCGGTATCTGGGCGCACTGGGGACCACAGTCCGCGCCGGAGTATGGCGACTGGTACGCCCGCAACATGTACGTGGAGGGCAGCCGCCAGTACAAATATCATGTTCAAAAATACGGCCATCCTTCGAAGTTCGGCTTCAAAGACGTGATTCCTACTTGGAAGGCGGAGCGGTTCGATCCGGCGTACCTGATGTCTCTATACAAGAAGGCCGGCGCGAAGTACTTCTTCACCATGGGCGTTCACCACGACAACTTCGATCTGTGGAACTCCCGGCTGAACCCCTGGAACGCGGTCGGCATGGGGCCCAAGAAAGACATCGTGGGCCTCTGGCGCCAGGCCGCGCGGAAGGAGGGTCTCCGGTTCGGAGTGAGCGAGCACCTCGCCGTGAGCTATCACTGGTTCCAGACCAGTCACGGCTCGGACAAAACGGGCGAATTCCAGGGCGTGCCGTACGACGGCACCGACCCGAAGTACGCCAGCCTCTACCACGAAGCGCACGAGGCGCCACGCAATCCCTGGGATCCAACGGGCGTTCCAGAAACGTGGAAGGAGCGCTATTTCCTCCGCATTAAAGATCTGATCGATCAGTATCAGCCCGACCTGATGTACACCGACGGCCCGATCTTTTTCGGGAATTGGGGTGTGGCGTTGATGGCGCACTACTACAACGTCATCGCCAACAGATCCGGCGGCAAAGTGGAAGCGGTCTGGGCGAACAAGGGGAAAGATGATTGCGTGAACGGCACCTGCCTGCTGGACCTGGAGCGCGGCGTTGTCGACCGCATCTGGGACGATCCCTGGCAAACCGATACCTGCATCGGCGATTGGCACTATAACAAGGAAGCGAGATACAAGACACCCAAGATCGTAATCGACATGCTGGTCGATATCGTCAGCCGCAACGGCAATCTGCTGCTGAATTTCCCGTTGCCCTCGAACGGCATGCTCGACCCGCAGGAACTCGCCATCCTCGACGAAATCACCAAATGGATGTCGGTGAACAGCGAAGCTGTCTACGGTACGCGGCCGTGGAAGACATACGGTGACGGACCTGCGGTGTCCGCCGCTACGGCGGCACGCGGCGCTAACGATCATCATCCGGCCGGCGCCTTCAACGAGGCAGGCCGGAAGCCGCTCACGGCCAGCGATATTCGGTTTACCCAGAAGGACGGAACGCTTTATGCGTTCGCGATGGGCAAGCCGGAAGGCCAGGTTGCGATTCCGGCGCTGGCGGAGGGCGGCGAGCACCATGTGGGTAGGATTCGCAGCGTCGAGATGCTCGGGGCCAAGGGCAAGGCGAGTTGGACGCAGGATTCAAATGGTTTGATCATTCAGGTCCCCGCCGCGCCGACGGAGCACGCGGTCGTGTTCAAGATCAGCGGTGCATGAATTTCTCCAGCGCGCGCCCGAGGGCGTCGACAATTGTATTCCCATCCAGAAACAAAGCAGGGTTTCTAACCGTCCCGGCTAACCGTTAACCGGACGGGACCCAGATCCTCGCCATAAGCGTAACAATAAGATTCCATTAGCATTGAGCCTCACGTACCGTGTCAAACCTATCCCTTGCGGAACTTGCGTGCTAGCATACACCCGGCCAGAGTGGGAGGTGCGCTCTTAAGGGCCATTCCGCCGGGCTGGGGCGGGAGGCCAGCTGGGCCGCCGTGCTTGACACCAGGCGCCGCGTTGTGAAGATCGGCGAAGAACCATTGACACGGTCCGGTTGTGGGCAAGGGTTTATACCGGATACATTGAGTTTCTCAAAAGGACTTCTCCGTCTATGTTCACTCCACTCAGAGTTCTGATATCAACCCTGCTCTTCAGCCTGGCCCTGTCCAGCGCCGATTTCACCATGAAAGTGACCGACAGCGGCTACCTGGATACGCAAGGCTTCAGCGTTATTCTCTATCACAGCACCTTCCACCCCGTGTTCGTCGACCAGAAGAACACTGCCATGGAGATGATTCTGCACGGGCAGCGAATCGCCACCAATGGCGACGTGCGCCTGATGCCCACGCCGGAGCAGTGGGACTTAGTGGCGCAACTAAAAGGGCGGCAGCCCGACAAGGATCGTAACCGGCTCACCGCCAACCTGTCGTTTCCCGATTTCCAGATGGACTACACCCTGGAAGTGGCCGCCGAGCCCGGGGGAGTTCGGGTCAGCGTGAACCTGGACAAGCCCTTGCCAGAGAAGTTGGCCGGGCGGGCGGGCTTCAACCTGGAGTTTCTGCCCTCCATTTATATGGGCAAGACCTATTCAGTGGATGGAAGCGCGTTCGGCATCTTCCCGCGCAGCCCGCAAGACCCGATGGTGAAAGTCCGGCCGCAGCCCGACGATCCCAAGAAACTGCCCTACCAGGAGCAATGGGATCAAGCCAAGGGGTACACGCAGCCGCTGCCGTTTGCCGCCGGGACGAGCATCACCATGGCGGCGGACGATCCGCTGGCTCGGATCAAGATTACGTCGGAGACAGGGGCGATTTCCATGTACGACGGGCGCAACCGCGCGCAGAACGGATGGTTCGTGCTGCGCACGCTGATTCCCTCCGGCAAGACGGAAGGCGCGGTGGTGTGGCACATCCGCCCGGATGTGATTCCGAACTGGACGCGGCCCCCGATGGTAGCGCACAGCCAGGTCGGGTATCCGCCGAATCTCGCTAAGGTCGCAATCATCGAACTGGACCCGAAATACAATGCGCCCAAGACTGCCCGGGTGCTCAGGTTGGGCGAGGACGGCTCTTACAGGCAAGTCTTCGAGGGCCCGATTTCGGAGTCTACTCCCTGGCTGCGGTATGCCTACCCGAAATTTGATTTCTCCTCCGTCAAGGATCCCGGCCTGTACGTGATCGAATACGCCGGCCAGCGGACGGAGCCGTTCCCCATCGCCAAGGATGTCTACAGCAAGACGTGGCAGTCCACCCTGGATGGCTTCCTCGCCGTGGAAATGGACCACGTCTCCGTGCGCGAGGGCTACCGGTTGTGGCACGGGGTTTCCCACCTCGACGATGCTCGCCAGGCGCCCCCGAATACTCGGCATTTCGACGGCTACGCGATGGGTCCGAACCTCAACTCCCCGTTCCAGGCCGGCGAGCACATCCCCGGTTTGAACGTCGGCGGGTGGTTTGACGCTGGTGATTACGATAACATCGCACCCAGTCAGTATGCGGTCATCCAGAATCTGGCCCTGGCATACAGCACCTTCAACCTGAAATGGGACGAGTTGACCGTGGACGAGCAGGCCCGCTCGGTAGAGATGCATCGTCCCGACGGCGTTCCGGACGCGGTCCAGCAGGTGAAGCACGGCATCCTGCAAGTGCTCGCCCAGATCAAGGCGGTCGGGCACCCATTCATGGGCATCATCGAGCCCGACCTGCGGGAGTACACCCATCTGGGCGATGCCGCGTCCCAAACCGATGGCCGGATTTATTCACCGAAACTCGGATCTCTCGAAGTGGACGGCAATTTTTCCGGCGTCGCCGACGACCGGTGGGCTTTCACGACCAAGTCCGCGGGCTTGCAGTACGGCGCCGCGGCGTCGCTGGCCGCCGCCGCTCGAGTGCTCAAAGGCTGGGACGACGCGCTGGCGAAGGAGTGCCTGGAGGCGGCGGTCAAGCTCTATGATGACGAAAACGCAAATCCCCCCCCGGCGGCCGCGGAGGCTTCCCGGGTGGCGGACCGGGCGGCTTGGGCGCGGGCGGACAGGACTGGACAGCCGCGCTGGAGTTGATGATCGCCACCAACGGCGCCGACCCATACAAGAAGCACGTGCGGGAACTGTTCCCCACGATGCTGGAACGGATCGGGATGGGCGGTTGGGCAGCCGTGCGCGCCCTGCCCTACCTGGACGCCAGCTACCGGGCGCAGCTCGGAGAAGCGGTTAAGGCCTACGTG
>Ga0335081_10007869_pt1 | contig 17073 bp, 14 predicted proteins | sample Lox_Sample_35_FD_206713 | JGI IMG/M metagenome (GOLD analysis project Ga0335081, IMG submission 206713) | Soil microbial communities from Loxahatchee National Wildlife Refuge, Florida, United States - Lox_Sample_3.5 | ecosystem: Environmental > Terrestrial > Soil > Wetlands | place: USA... | reverse complement strand
CGGCATCTCGCGGCCGGCTCCGGAAACCCTGCTTCGCCTGCTCGCGGATCCGTCGAAGGGCCTCCTCGTCTTCTCGCCGTTTCTCCTTCTGTGGCCCGGAGCCTTTCGTTCCTCCCGGGCCGCCCTACCGTCCGCGGGCCGCCTCGCCCTCGCGCTCGCGCCTCTCTCGCTTCTCCTCCTCTATGCCGGCTACCCGAACTGGCACGGCGGCTTCACGGTCGGGCCGCGGTATCTCGTCGCGGCGCTGCCGTTCCTGGTCTTCCCGTTCGCCTTCGGAAAGGGGGGACCTCTCGAGAGCGCGCTCGTCGGCGCCTCGGCGCTCGCCGTCTGCGTGACGACGCTCGCGTTCCCGTTCGTCCCTCCCGGGTTCGCGCTTCCGTGGGCCTCGTTCGGGGCGTTCTTCTTCGAGAAGGGATTGACGGCGCCGAACGTGCTCCACCTCGTCGCACCCGTCGCGGCGCGCTTCGCCCTGCCCGCGATAGTCGTCGTCGCGGCGTACCTTTCCTTTGACGGGAGGAGCGAAGAGAGGGTTCTCTTAGAAGGAAGGAGAGAAGAGGGGAAATTTTTGGAAGGGAAGAAATCAGAGCTCAGGAGCGGGCGGCGGATTGCGCCGTTCGCCTTTCTTTTCGGCGCGGCGGCGTACGCGGCCGTCGGCTGTCTTTCTTACCTTTCCAAGCCTCTTTCTCTTTCCCCTTCTCCTTCTCTCCGTCTCCAACGAGCGTACATTGCCGACGTCTACTTCGAGCAGCGGGGCGTGCTCGACGCGGAGATCGCCCGGACGGGGTCTCCCCAGCCGCGACTCCTCGCCCGGCGCGACCGAGAGGTCACCCTTCCCCCGCCGTCCTGGCCTTTCGGGTCACGCTGATCGAAGGGATTGCGTCCCCGCGACGGCGAAGACGGCGCCGAGAAAGGCGACCACGAGCGAGAGCCGGAACGACGCCGGTCGGTACTCCAGGACGACGTCGTGCTCGCCCGCCGGAACGGGGATCTGCACGAGGTCGCCGTCCCTCGACGCGATGCTCGAGGGAATGCCGTCGACGGTCGCTCGCCAGCCGGGGAACATGGGATTCGCGACGACCAGCCGGGCGGGCGCGCGGGACTCCGTCCGCACCGTCCAGCGCGTCGCGGTACGCCCGGCGAGAAGCGCGTTCCCGGGCGCCCCCTCCAGCCGCACGCGCGGCCTGGCCCGGCGGTTGACGAGGATTCTCCCGTCCGGCCCGGAATAGGTCTCTACGAGATCCAGGCCGAGGCGCGCGTTCAGCTCCGGGGCACCGAAGGCGAACTGCGGGTGAAGGAGCAGGTATTTCACGCCCCACGCGTCGAGCGCCTCTCCTCCCGGCGCGAGATCCCAGGGCTCCAGGGCGTCGACCATGTTCGGCAGATTGCGGAATCGGCCGATGTTCTCCCGCCGGACGCGCCAGGCGGCCGGAGCGAGCGCGTCGTAGCCGCGGAGGTCGTCGAGCTCGAGGTCGGTCGCCGTGTTCGCCGGAAGAAACGTGTGGAGCGGCAGAATGCGATAGGCGCCCGCTTCCGCCCTCAGGCGCGCGAGGATCGGCGTGATCGGCGTCAGGACAGGCTCCCGCGTGACGCCGTGAACGTGGCCCGCGAAGACGAGCAGCTCGAGGGCCGCGAGGCCCGCGAGCGCCCAGGCGCTCGCGAGAGCAGCCGCCCCGCGCCCGGCACTCTCCGCCCGGGCGACGAGGTCGTCGAGACCCGTCGCCGCGAGAAAGGCGAAGGCGAGCGGCAGGAGGAGGAGCACGCGCGAGAGGTAGAGGTCCGTGCCCTCCGTGAGAGCCCGCGCGAGAGGCCCTCCGTAGGCGAGCGTGAGGAGAATCAGGGCTGTCCCCGCCCAGAACCGGCGCTCGGAGTCTCGTCCCATGCGGCGAAGGCCGAACGGTATGAGAAGAAGCACGGCGAGGGATACGGCGGCGGCCGCCTCGATCGGATGCGAGCGCGGATCGTTGGGCTGGATGAAGCGGCGCAGGGCGGCGAGCGGAAGGACGAAGGGATGTCGTCCATCCCCGAGGCGCGCGGCGCTGACGGCGTAGTACTCGAGAAAGGGCAGCAGAAGAGGGGCCGCCAGGGCGCTCCCGAGAAGGCCGGCGGCGGCCGGCCAGCGGAGCGCGAAGAGCGCCCGTCCGCGAAACGCCGCGTACGCCGCGGCGAGGAGAGCCGCGAGGAGCGCGGTTTCCGGGTGGCCGCCGGAAAGGACGACGTACGTCGCGACGACGAGGCCCGCGAAATCGCGCCGCGTGGGACGCTCTGCGAGGCGCCCCCCGAAGAGCAGCAGAAAGGGAACCGCCGCCGCCGTGAGCGTCTGAGGGTGTTCGAGCCATGCGATGAAGGGGCAGGACAGCGCGAAGGCGAGCGCGCCGAGGCCGGCCGCCGGGCGCGACCGCCCGCGATCCCTCAGCCACAGGAACGCGCCGGCCGCCGCGACGAGGACGCGAAGGAGAAGAGAGGCGTTCCATCCCGGCCGGATCCCGAAGAGGAGGGCGGGCCAGAGAAGCGGAGACCCCAGCGCGGCCTGAGCGTTGCCGAGCAGCGGCACGCCTCCGTCCTGATGCGGGTTCCAGAGCGGGAGCCGGCCCGCCGCCATCTCCCGGCGTGCGAGCTCGAGCCAGGGCACGAACTGCCAGACCGGGTCCGAGAGCGCCGGAGCCTCGAGCGTTCGCGCCCCGAGGACCGGCGCCCAGGGCCAGAAGCGCGACTTCACGTCGTTCGAGAGGACGACCCCTTCGTGCATTCGAAGGCGGGCTCCGAGGGCGACGCCCAGGACGAGCAGGGCGACGACGCCGGCGACGCGATCAGGCCGAAGGCTGGACATCCGCGTATGTTACGAGGGCGTTCGGCGCCGCCGAAACGGTTGTATAGTCCGCGCGCTCATGGGCGAAGCCGCGGGAACCTACCGGAAGCTCCGGCTGCTCGATGGCGCGGGGCAGGGGCGGGCGATCTCCCGAATGGCCCGCGAGATCGTCGAGGCCGAAGGCGGGACCGAAGGCTTCGTCCTGATCGGCATCCGGACGCGGGGAGTCCCGCTCGCGCGGCGCCTCGCCGGCGAGATCGAGCGCACCGAGCGCGTGCGCGTTCCCGTGGGGCTTCTCGACATCACGCTCTATCGGGACGACCTCTCCACGGTCGCGGCCTCTCCTGTCCTGAAGAAGACCGAGATTCCGTTCCCGGTCGAGGGCCGCACGGTCGTCCTGTGCGACGACGTGATCTACACCGGGCGCACGGTGCGCGCCGCGATGGATGCCATCCTCGACTTCGGCCGCCCCCGGAAGATCCTGCTCGCCGTCCTCGTCGACCGCGGACGCCGCGAGCTGCCGATCGAGGCGCAGTTCGTCGGCAAGAGAATCGCGACGTCGGCCACGGAGATCGTCTCCGTCACGTTCCGCGAGACGGACGGCGTCGACGACGTCTGGCTGCTCGACCGCGAGGCGGCGCCACAGGCGTCGCGACGCGCCGCCGGGGCGGCGGTTCGAAAGCGCGCGAAACGGCGTCCGAAGAAATAGGCGGTGCGCACGGCGTGACCACGAAGAGAATCGAACACCCGGAATCCGCCGCCCCGCGTCCGCCGGCGTTTTCCCGGAAGGACCTCCTCGACATCGAGTCGATCACCGAGGACGACATCCGCCTCGTCCTCGACACGGCCGAGTCGATGCGCGAGATCAACCAGCGATCCATCAAGAAGGTGCCGACGCTCCGCGGGAAGCTCGTCGCGAACCTCTTCTTCGAGAACTCCACGCGCACGCGATTCTCGTTCGAGGTCGCCGAGCGCCGTCTGTCCGCCGACTCGATCGCGCTCTCGGCCACGGGGACGTCGGTCGCGAAGGGCGAGACGCTCCTGGACACGGGGAAGAACCTCATGGCGATGGCTCCGGATGCGATCGTCATCCGCCACGCGCGGGCGGGAGCCCCGCACCTCCTGGCGCGGCACCTCCCGTGCGCGGTCGTGAACGCGGGCGACGGCGCGCACGCGCACCCGACGCAGGCCCTGCTCGACGCGTTCACGATCCGGCGCGCGAAGGGCTCGCTCGCCGGCCTGAGAATCGCGATCTGCGGCGACGTGTCTCACAGCCGCGTCGCCCGCTCGGACGTGTCCCTTCTGACGAAGATGGGCGCGGGCGTCACGCTCTTCGGCCCGGCCACGCTCCTGCCCGTCGAGATCGAGCGCACGGGCGCGCGCGTCGTGACGCGCCTCGAGGAGGCCGTCGAAGGAGCCGACGTCGTCATGATCCTGCGGGTCCAGAAGGAGCGCGGCGGCGGCCTCGGCTTCCCGTCCGACAAGGAGTACTTCGAGCAGTTCGGCCTGACTCCCGAACGGCAGCGCCTCGCGAAGAAGGATGCGATCGTGATGCACCCGGGCCCGATGAACCGCGGCGTCGAGATCGACTCCGCCGTCGCGGACGGGCCCGACTCCGTCATCCTCGACCAGGTCGAGAACGGCGTCGCGGTTCGCATGGCCGTCCTCTATCTCCTGATCGGAGCCAGCGGCGATGAGTGAGGCCGTGCTCCTCAAGGGCGGGCGCGTCGTGGACCCGTCCCGCAACCTCGACCAGACGCTCGACGTCCTTCTCCGCGACGGGGTCGTCGCGAAAGTGGACGAGAAGATCGCGGCGAAGGGAGCCGACGTCGTGGACGCCGCGGGGCTCGTCGTCGCGCCGGGCTTCGTGGACCTCCATGCGCACCTCCGCGAGCCGGGCTTCGAGTACAAGGAGACCGTCGCGACCGGCACGCGCGCGGCGGCAGCGGGAGGCTTCACGACCGTCTGCGCGATGGCGAACACGCTGCCCGCGCTCGACGACGCACCGTCCGTGGCGTTCCTCGTCCGGCGCATTCGGGAGACCGCCGTCGTGCGCGTCTACCCGATCGGCGCCGTCTCGAAGGGACTTCAGGGGCTCGTGCTCGCCGAGATCGGATCGATGAAGGCCGAGGGCATCGTCGCCGTGTCCGACGACGGAAAGCCGATCGCGAACGGCATGCTCATGCGGCGCGCCCTCGAGTACGCGTCGATGTTCGGCCTCCCCGTCGTCGTCCACGAGGAGGACGCCAGCGTCGTGGGCGGCGGCGTCATGAACGAGGGCTGGGCCTCCACCCGGCTCGGACTGCCGGGCTGGCCGAACGTCGGCGAGTCCGCGATGGTCGCGCGCGACGTCCAGCTCGCGGCGCTCACGAGGGCGCGCCTTCACGTGGCGCACGTCACGGCGCGCGAGAGCCTCGACGCGATCCGAGCCGCCCGGCGGGCCGGCGTCGCGGTGACGTGCGAGGTCACGCCCCACCACCTCACGCTCACGGACGAGGACGTCGTGCGATCCGGCTACGATACGCGGTTCAAGATGAACCCGCCGCTCCGGTCCGAAGCAGACCGCGCGGCCCTCGTCGCCGCGCTCGTGGAGGGGACGATCGACGCCGTCGCGACCGATCACGCGCCCCACCACGAGGACGAGAAGGCGCTCGAGTTCGAGGATGCGCCCTTCGGCGTGACGGGGCTCGAGACCGCGCTCCCGGTCCTCGTGGACGCGCTCCTCGTCCCGCGCGCGATCACGCTCCACCGGCTCGTCGAGGTGCTGTCGACGGCGCCCGCACGCGCCTTTTCGCTCCCGGGCGGCACGCTCGCGGAGGGGGCGCCGGCCGACGTCGCCGTGTTCTCCACGACGAGGTCGACGCACGTCACGCCGGACGGCTTCGTGAGCCGTTCGAAGAACTCGCCGTGGACCGCGCGCACCTTGCGCGGGCGCGTCGAGCACACGTTCGTGGGCGGGCGGGAGGTCTTCACGCGCCGCACCGCGGCGGCGGAAGGAGCCCGTTGAGCGAGTCCACCCTGAAGCCCGTTTCCGCGGAGCTCCCGGTCGCCGCCCGGCAGCCGAAGCGGGTCGTCCTCGTGGACGAGTCCCCGCTCTACGCGGAGTCCTGGCGCGCCGTCCTCGCCTGCCGCTATGGGTCGGCCGTCTCCTTCGAGTCCTATCGGGATCCGATCGCGGCCCTGGACGTGCTCGGCCCCGACGTGAGCCTTCTCCTCGTCGACTTCGAGCTCCCGCTCTTCGGCGGGCGAAAGATGTTCGAGCTCGCGAAGGGCCGCGGCGTCGCCTTCCGACGCATCGTGATCCTCTCGAGCCGTCCGGCCGAGGAGCTCCACGAGCTCTTTCCGGAGGGGTCCTGCCTCGCGGTCATCAACAAGACCGAGCCGAACCAGCAGAACGCCTTCCTCATGATCCTCGACTCGATCGTGAAGCGGCACTAGCCCCCGTGATGAGCCGCGCCGAGCGGTTCCACGTCACGTAGTTCCACGCCCACTGGACGAGGGTCAGGACGCGGTTTCCGAACTGCACGAGATACATGAGGTGGATGAAGAGCCACGCGAGCCAGGCCGGGTATCCGGCGATGCGCAGGAAACCGAAATCGGCGACCGCGCGGCCGCGGCCGATCGTCGCCATGCTGCCCCGGTCGCGGTAGCGAAACGCCGCGGGCACCGGCCGCCCCGCGAGGCGCGCGGCGAGGACGCGGGCCACGTACCGGCCCTGCTGCATGGCGACCGGAGCGACCCCGGGCAGCGGGCGGCCGGCGTTGTCCGCCAGCGCGACCATGTCACCGAGCACGAAGATCTCCGGATGCCCGGGGAGAGTCAGGTCGGGAGCCACGGCGATGCGCCCGGCGCGGTCCGTCTTCGCCCCGGTGGCCGAGGCGAGCACGGCCGCGAGGGGAGACGCGGCCACGCCGGCGGCCCAGAGAGTCGTGCGGGCCGGGATGATCTCGGAAGCCCCGGCGCGCGAGATCGTGACCGCCCCCTCCCCGACGTCGGTGACGGTCGTGTCGACCGCGACCTCCACGCCGAGGGCGGCGAGCGCCTTTTCGGCCTTCGCGGAAAGCTCCTGCGGGTACGTGGGCAGGACGCGCGGCCCCCCTTCGACGAGGAGGATGCGGGCGTGCGACGGGTCGATCGCGCGGAACTCGCGCCGCAGCGTGTGGCGCGCGATCTCGCCGAGCGCTCCCGCGAGCTCGACCCCGGTGGGGCCACCTCCGACGACCACGAACGTGAGCAGCGCTCGCCGCCCGGCCGGATCCGCCGCCGTCTCCGCGCGCTCGAACGCGAGCAGGATGCGGCGCCTCATCTCGACGGCGTCCTCGAGCGACTTCAGGCCCGGCGCCACCGACTCCCAGGTGTCGTGTCCGAAGTAGTGATGGCGCACGCCCGCGGCGACGACCAGAAAGTCGTACGCGAACTCGCCGGCCGCCGTCAGGACGCGGCGGCCGGTGGTGTCGATTCCGGTCACCTCTTCGAGGAGGACGCGCACGTTCCGGCTCCTCTTCAGGATCGCCCGGAGGGGCGCGGCGATGTTCGCGGGCGAGAGCGCGCCCGTCGCCACCTGGTAGAGAAGGGGCTGGAACAGGTGAAAATTCCTCCGGTCGAGGACCGTGACGTCGACGGCGAGCGTGCGAAGACGGCGGGCGGTGTACAGGCCGCCGAAGCCCCCGCCTACGATCACGACGCGCGGAGAGGCTGCGTTCACTAGAATGGGATTCTAGGTGGTGCGATGAAGGAGCTCTGGGCGCGCGAGGATGAACGGGATCTCACGGAGTTCCTCGATGCCGTACGCCGCAACGACCTCGTCGGGGCTCTCTTCTCGATCGAGGGCACGCCCCCTGCCGCGCGCCGAACGGCTGAGGCGGCCCTCGACGCGGCCGCGTCCGCCGTCCGGCAGCGCGCGGCCGGGACGCGGTCCTCGTTCCAGAAGGCGCGGCTTCTCTCGCGGGTCCTCTCCGAGGAGCTGGGATTCGCGGGCGACGAGGACGACTATTACGATCCGCGCAACGTCCTCCTCGGCCCGCTCCTCGAGCGCCGGAAGGGAATGCCGATCCTCCTCTCGATCCTCTGGATGGAGGTCGGCCGCCGCGCGGGGATTCCCGTCGCCGGAATCGGACTTCCGGGTCACTTCATCGTGCGCGTCGGGCTGCCGCCCGGGACGCTCGCCGATCCCTTCGCGGGGGGGGTGCCGCTGACCGTGGACGACTGCCGTCGCAAGGTGAGGTCGCTCGCGGGCGGTCGCGTCCCCTGGCGCGCGGAGTATCTCCGGCAGATGGAGCTGCCGGCGTTGCTCGAGCGAGTCCTGCGCAACCTGTCCGGCTGCAGGGGGAGAACCGGGGACGAGGCGGGCCGTTTTCGCGCCGTGACGTTCCTCTCGGCGCTGCGTCCGGACGAGCCGGAGAACCTTCTCTCGCGCGCGGAGCTCGCCGAGGAGCTGGGAGTCCGCGGGCTCGCCCGGAAGGTGTGGGCCGAGATCGTCGAGCGCTTCCCGGAATCGGTGCAGGCCCAGGCCGCGTCCGAGAAGATGGCGGAGGAGGACGAGCCGCCCGTGTTCCATTGAGCGGCATGCGCCCGCTCGAGGCCGCGATCGCCGCCGCGCGTGAGGCCGGGGAGGTCCTGCTCGCTCACTTCGGGCGGCTCGACCCCGAAAGCGTCGAGGAGAAGTCGAAGAACGACGTCGTCTCCGTCGCGGACCGCGAGAGCGAGGCCGTCATCCGGCGCGTCCTTCTCGGCGCCTTTCCATCCGACCGGTTCCTGGGCGAGGAGACGGGACTCTCGGGTGCGGACGAGACGGCTCCCTCCTGGATCGTCGACCCGCTCGACGGAACGGCGAACTTCGTGCGCGGGTTCCCGCACTGGGCCGTTTCGATCGCGCGCACCCGGGGGGGCCTCCTCGGCTCCCTCGAGGCCGGCGTCGTCTGGGATCCCGTCAAGAGGGACCTCTTCGCTGCCGAGGCGGGCGCGGGAGCGTTTCGCGGCGGGCGGCGGCTGCGCGTGCCGCCGCGGAGGGACCTCGCGGGCGCGGCTCTCGCGACGGGGTTTCCGTTCCGTCGGCAGCACCAGATCGACCGGTACCTCTCGATCTTCCGGGCGCTCTTCATGAGATCGCGCTCGATACGACGCGCCGGCAGCGCCGCGCTGGACCTCGCCTACGTCGCGGCCGGTATCTTCGACGGATTTTTCGAGTTCGGCCTCTCGCCGTGGGACACGGCGGCCGGCGCTCTCCTCGTCGAGGAGGCGGGCGGCGTCGTGACGGACCTCGGCGGCGGGACGGCCTGGCGCACGCGCGGCAACGTCCTCGCCGCGACGCCCGGCGTCCACGCGGCGCTCCTCGAGGTCGTGCGGGAGGTCGGAGTCGAGGAGAACGATCTCTGAAGGTGCGAGGGGCGACCTACCAGGGCAGGCCGCGGACCTCGCGCGCGCGCCGGTAGACGGCCTCGTACGGGACGGCCGAGCGGTTCCAGGAGAAGTCCTGCGCCATGCCGTTCGTGACGATCCGGTGCCACCGGTCGCGCTGGAAGAAGACGTGCTGGGCACGGAGGATCTCGGCCGCGAGGGCGTGGGCCGCGGGCGCGTCGAACGAGAACCCGGTCGCGCGGTCGAGGTTCCAGCCGTCGTACGGCACGACCGAGTCCGCGAGGCCGCCCGTCCTGCGCACGATCGGCGGCGTGCCGTAGGCGAGCGAGTACATCTGGCTGAGGCCGCACGGCTCGAATCGCGACGGCATGACGAACGCGTCCGCCCCGGCCTCGATTCGATGCGCGACCGCCTCGTCGTAGCCTACGAACGCCCGGAACCGGCCGGGGGCGTGCATCTCGAGGAGGCGCATCGCGCCCTCCAGAGCCGGCTCGCCGGAGCCGAGCATCGCGATCCGGATTCCGCGCCGGATGAGCTCGGGCGCGGCCTCGAGCAGGAGGTCGAACCCCTTCTGCTCCGTGAGGCGTCCGATCGCTCCGAGGATCATCGCGGGATCGCTGGGCTCGAAGCCCGCGATCCGGCACAGGTCCTCCCGGCATTCGGCCTTCCCGCGCAGGTCCTCGGGCCCGTAATGGGCGGGGAGGTGCGGGTCGTGCGCGGGGCTCCAGACCGCCGTGTCGATTCCGTTCAGGATTCCCACGATGCGGTCCCCGCGGGCGTTGAGGAAGGCCTCGAGGCCGACACCGCCCTCTTTCGTGCGAATCTCGTTCGCATAGGTGGGGGAAACGGCCGTGATCATGTCGGCGGCCATGATGGCGCCCTTGAGAAGGTTCACGTCGCCGCCGAGCTCGACGCCCCCGCTCGCCCACGCGGTGTCGGGCAGGCCGAGGATGGCGAACTCCCCGCGGCCGTAGACGCCCTGGTAACGGAGGTTGTGGATCGTGAGGACGGACGCGACGTCGTCGAACCAGCGGTCCCGCCAGTTGCTCCAGGCGCCGAGCATCGGCGCGAGCGCGGGATGCCAGTCGTGGGTGTGGAGGACCCGTGGCCGCCGGCCGAGTCTCTTCAGGGCCTCGATCGCGGCCCTGACGAAGAGCGTGAAGCGCCAGAGCCCGTCGTCCCGGCCGCGGTCGTCCGGCGCATAGATCTCGCGGCGGTGAAAGAGCGGGTCGTGCGCGACGAAGTAGACCGGCACGGTGCTGCCGGGCAGGAGGTCCCAGAGGAGGCCCACCGTGTGCGCGCGCCCCAGGATCGAGACCTCGAACGGAGGCAGGGCGCCTTCGGGCCAGGTCCCGCGGCGGCGGTACCAGCGCGCGGCCTCGAGGTGAAACGGCATGAAAACGTCGACGTCGTGTCCGCGTGCCGCGAGCGCCTTCGGAAGCGAGCCTACGACGTCCCCGAGGCCTCCGGTCTTCGCGAACGGGACGCACTCCGCTGCGAGATGCGTGATGCGCAGGGCGGCCTCAGTTCACGATGACTTCCGCCGTGAGCGTCTGCGTGGACGTCGCGACGGAGATGCTCGCGGTGCCGCGCGCGACCCCCGTGACGGCGCCGTTCGAGACCGTGGCCGTCCTCGGGTCGGAGGACGTCCAAGCCAGCGCCGCGTCCTCGATGAGGACTCCGGTGGTGTCCCGGATCGTCGCCGTGATCTTCTGGGTCTCGCCCACCCTCAGGATCAGCGTGACGGGAGTCAGCTCGAACACGGCGATCGCGCGGTTCAGGACCTTGACGTCGCAAGCGGAGCTCAGGTCGTTGCCGAGGCTCGCGATGATCGTCGTGTGACCTTCTGCGCCGGCCGTCACGACTCCTTCCGCATCGACGGACGCCACCTTCGGATCTCCCGAGAGCCACTTCGGCTTCAGAGGGGACGGATTCCCCTTCGTGTCCTTGATCTCGGCGGACAGCGGCATCTTCGTGCCCGCGGGTCCGACGAGCGTCATGCGGCTCGGGGAGACGTTGAGCGTCGAGACGTCCATGACGTCCACGACGGCGCTCGACGTGAGCTTCTGGAAGGTCGCCGTCATGATCGCGCGCCCGGGCGCGACGGAGCGGACGAGGCCGTTCGAGTCGATCGTCGCGACCCTGGGCTTGTCGGCGACCCAGACGGCCGTGAGACCGGGCAGCAGATTGCCTTTCCGGTCCGTGATCTCGTACTTGAGGGACTGGGAGTGCCCCGGTCCGTAGAGGGTCACCTTGGCCGGCGTGATGCGAAGGTCGGAGGGCTTCGGGCTGCAGGCGGAGAGGGCCACGCCGGTCAGACAGAGAACGAGGGCCTCTTCGCCGAGGCCCGTGAGGCGTCTCTTCATTTCGGCGATTCTAGCGCGCGGGTATTCGTCAATCCCGCGGGCACCGGCTGGCTTTCCATCCGCTGCGCGATGAGCTCGGCGCGGCGCTCCCAGGCCTCCGGATGCGCGCGGTACCACACGGGGCGCGGAATCAGGGCGGCGAGTCGCGCCGCTTGCGAAGCCGAAAGGCGGCTCGCGCTCACGCCGAAGAGCGCGCGTGACGCCGCTTCGCAGCCGTACGTCGTCTCTCCGAGCTCGATCGCCGAAAGGTAGATCTCGAGGATCCGTGCCTTCGGCACGAGGAGGTCGAGGGCGAGGGCGTCGATGCCCTCGCGCCCTTTTCGCCACCAGGTGCGTTCCCCCGTGAGCCAGAGATTCTTCGCGAGCTGCTGCGTGAGCGTCGACGCGCCGTGAAGGCGCCGCCGCCGGCTGCGCGCGTGCGCCTGGTTCCACTGGCGGGCCGAGGAAACCGCCTCCCAATCGATGCCGTGGTGCTCGAAGAAGCGGGCGTCTTCCGCGGCGAGAACCGCCCGGACGAGAGCGGGCGCGACCTGCCCGAGGCCGACGGGGCGCCGGTCGATCGCATCGCTCCGTCCCAACGCGCGGAGGTGCGCCTGACGGGCCTCGATGAACGCGGTCGTCTTCGGGTCGCGCCAGCGGAGAAGAATGATCTGGGGAAGAGGGATGAAGACGCCCAGAGAGAACGCGAGGAAGAGGAGAAGGGAGAGATTCCTTAGAAGGTGAAGAGTGCGGACGTTGCGGCCCCCGAGGCGCGCAGCCGCGAGCGGTGGCGGAACCGAGGGGCTTGGTGCGCCGTCCTCATGCGGCGCTTCGCCCGTCGCCTGCGCCGTGAGCCCGTCTTTCATTCTAAGAAAAGCGCCCTTGCCGCTGCGCAGGCGCAGCCGGCATCGGGCGGGTCCTCAGCCGAGAATCTCGGTCAGCGCCGCCCGGAGCCGCTGGACGCCGAGCGCCGCCTCGTCCCGCGTGAGCGTGAGCGGGGGACGCAGCCGGATCGCACGCTCGCCCGAAGGCAGCGCCATCACGTTGTGTTTCTGGAGCCAGCAGGTGAGGACGTCGCCTCGCGCCCTCCCATCCGGAAGATCGAACGCGATGAAGAGGCCGCGCCCCCGCACGTTCGTCATCCTTCCGGGGAACTCCGACGCGACCTCGCCCAGCTTGCGGAGCAGGAAGTCGCCCGTCGTCTTCGCGTTCTCGACGAGCTTCTCCTCGGCCATGATCTCGAGGAACCTGCGGCAGCGCACCATGTCGACGAGGTTCCCGCCCCACGTGGAGTTGATACGCGAGGAGACCGTGAAGACGTTGTCCTTCTCCCCGAGGATGCGCTCGTTCGAGGCGAAGCCGCAGACCTGAGTCTTCTTGCCGAAGGCGAAGAGGTCGGGCGTGACGCCGAGGCCCTGGAAGGCCCACATCGTTCCGGTCAGGCCCATGCCGGTCTGCACCTCGTCGAGGATGAACAGCATGTCGTGCTCGTCGCAGAGCGCCCGCACGCGGGCGAGGAACTCGGGACGAAAGTGGTTGTCGCCGCCCTCGGCCTGGATCGGCTCGAGGATGAATGCGGCGATGTCGTCGCCGTTCTCGTGAATCGCCTGCTCGATCTGGGCGATCGAGAGCTTCTCGAGGGCGATCGTCGCCGCGAGGCTCTCCGGCGTGAGCGGAAACGTGAGCTTCGGGTTCACGACACGCGGCCAGTCGAATTTCGGGAAGTACATCGTCTTCCGCGGATCGCTCGTGTTCGTGAGGGAGAGCGTGTAGCCGCTGCGGCCGTGAAAGGCCTGCTCGAGGTGCAGGATCTTCTTCCCCACCTCGCGCCGGTGGCCCTTGCGGAAGTTCCGGCGCACCTTCCAGTCGAAGGCGGCCTTGAGCGTGTTCTCGACCGCGAGGGCGCCGCCCTCGACGAAGAACATGTGCGCCCCGTGAGACTCTGGTACGGCGAGCCGCGCGAACGTCTCGACGAAAGACGCCATCTGCTCTGTGTAGATGTCGCTGTTCGCCGGCTTCGTCACGGCGCTCCACGCGAGCTCGTCGAGGAATTCCGGCGTCGTCATCTTCGGGTGCGCGTAGCCGATCGGGCAGGTCGCGAAGTTCGAGAAGAAGTCCAGGATCTCGACTCCGTGGAGGGAGTCGAGGAGGAAGCTGCCTCGCGATCCCCGGACGTCCATGACCACGTGGTAGCCGTCGACGAGCATGTGCTTCGACAGGGAATCGAGGACGTTCTTCGCCGGCACGGTGGGCCTCACCGAGGAGGACGGGAGAGCCATGGAAGGCATGATAACTCTTCCCTGTGAGAGGCCGTAACGCATTGAAAATGAAGGGTTTTGAAGCTGGCTATCAGGTCTTCAGAATCACCGTCGAGCCGCCGCCCTTCGCGGGCGCCATCTCCGCGGCGACGACGCAGTTCTTTCCCCTCGTCTTCGCGGCGTAAAGGGCGGAATCCGCCTTCTTGAGAATCTCGTTCTTCTGCTCGGCGACCGGCAGCGAGGTGTCCACGTGGGCGCGATACGTGGCGACGCCCACGGACATCGTGACGATGTTCTTGAGGTTCAGCGCGGGCTCTCCGGGGCCGATCGACATCGGAAGAAACGTCCAGTCGTCGATCGCCTTCCGGATTCTCTCGGCGATCGCGACGGCGGCGTTCAGATCCGCGTCGAGAAGGATCACGGTGAACTCGTCGCCGCCGTAGCGGCAGGCGAGGGACACCGTGTCGGCGAGCGTCCTCTGGAGGATGAACGACACCTCTCGGAGCACCTGGCTTCCGGCGAGATGGCCGTGCTCGTCGTTGACCTTCTTGAGATGGTCGCAGTCCAGGAAGAGGAGGGCGAGCTCGCCCTCCTTCGACTCGCCGAGCCGGTCGATCTCGCGCTGGAGCTTCCGGTGGAAGTAGCGGTCGTTGTAGAGCGACGTGAGGGAATCACGCCGGGCGACTTCGCGCGCGCGCCGCTCGTCGAGGAGGTTCTGGAGCGCGAGGGACAGCGTGTCTCCGAAGAGCTCCATGAGGCGCTCGTCTCGGGGCGTGAACGCAGGCTCGCCCTGCCGGTTCAGGAGGATGAGCGAGCCGCACACGTGGTTCTCGATCACGACGGGCACCGCGAGAACGTTCGTGATGGGTATCTCGAGAAGCGCGTCGATTTCGCGCGAGAACGCGTGCGCGCCGCCCACCTCGTTCACGCACGTGCGCTCGCCGCGCGCGTAAACGAACCCGGCGATGCCGTCCACGGGCCGCACCTTCCTGCCGAGGGCGCCTTCCTTCACGTCGCCGGCGGTCACGATGATGGCGAGCTCGTTGCGGGAGCGGTCGTCCTCCTTCGAGACGGGGTCGTCGAGGAGGAGAGCCCCGGCCTGCGAGGGGACGAACTCCATCGCGCGGTTCACGAGCGTGATGAGAAAGCGGTCGGGCGCCGTCCCGCTCGTCTCGTCGAGCAGGCGGTGCCGCTCCATGTAACGCACGAGCTGCTTGGCCGGGATGACCCGGGCGACTCTTGTGTTCACGATGTCGACGGCATTTTACGCTTCGGGGGCCGGAGCCGCCGACGCGCTCAGGTGAGGTGCGACAGGAGGAGGGCGGCGCGCGAACGCAGCGCGGCGATCCTCGCGTCGTAGTCGCCGAGCTGGGGCGCGGTGCGGAGAAAGTCGACCTCCGAAAACAGCGCTTTCACCTCGTCGATCCGTCTGGACGGAAGGCCGTGCTTGGCGAGAGCGGAGAGGAGGTCGGGCACGGACGCGCCATCAGGCACGAGATGCCGGCGCGCGAGGATCTCGCGGAGAGTCCGGTCCACGCGCGCGGCCGCGCGCTCCTTCGTCTCACCGGGCTCGGGCTCGAGCGCCTCACGCCACGCGCCGTGGCTTCGCCGCCGCCTGACCGCGACCACCGCGCCGAATCCGAGAAGCGCCGCTCCCGGCACCGCGGCGATGGCCCACAGCGGAAGGGTGACGGTATGGTGCGAGAGGTCGACGCCGGCCTCGAGCCCGGACCCCGCGCTTCGAGGCGCCGGGGACGGCGCCGGCGAGGGCAGGAGAGGAAGCGTGGTCTCGGCAGTCGTGAGGCCGGCGGCCGCGCCCCCCGAGGCGACTCCTTCGGCCACGAGCGTGAGCGGCGCGGTCGTCTTCGTCACGATGCGCTTCTCCGAGGGGTCGAAGACCGCGAGGGAGACCGGCGGGATCGTCACGGTGCCGTTCTCCTTCGGCACGAGGACGTAGCTCCATTCGGTCGCGACCTGCGTGCGGCCGGCTCGGGAGGGGTCCGACTTCACGCTCGGCGGATAGAGCGTGACGTTCGGGACCTCGAGCCTCGGGGAATCGGTCGCCGTGCGCAGGTTGCCGATGCCCGAGAGCCGGACGCGCAGCGTCACCGCTTCGCCGGGCGCGACCCTCGTGCGGTCCAGCTTCGCGCTCAGGTCGAAGCGGCCCACGGGGCCGCGGAACGCGGGGTCGCCCGGGATCGGAAGGATCCTCAGGCTCAGCGGCCGCGTGACGAGGTCCATGACCTGGGGGCGCGGGAAGAATCCGAAGGGGTCGCCGAACGGATCCGCGGAGCTCCGGACGCTCGTCCGGATCTTCGCCTCGGGAATGTTCACGATGCCCGGGTTGAGGCCCGAGACGAGCTTCTTGAGCAGCGTGAAGCGCATGACCGTGCGTCCGTCGACGACGTCGCGGTGGCCCGTTGGCTTCTCCGGCTTCTCGAGGTCCTCGGCCCAGCAGCCGGGGAACCGCGGCGGCTCGAGATACTCGAGCCCCTGCACGTCGGCCTGCGTCAGGAGCTCGTAATGCAGCGTGATCTCCTCGCCCACGTAAGCCGTCGTCTTGTCCGGCGTGACGCGGAACTCGAGGAGGGGCCGCGCCTGCGAAGTGCCCGGGCCCGCGGGGCGGATCGAGGTGGCGTCGCGCCGCCGGAAGAACTGCGCGATGGGGTCGTCGTCTTCGGGCTCCGGCGCGGCGCCACCGCGGCCGCGCGCGGGTCCGACCTCGAGAAGGGTGCTTGCCGCCTTCACCGTCTTCTCGTCGAACCCGAACGAGACCTCGCCGATCTCGGCCGGCCCCGGGCCCTGCGGCCGCAGGAAATACGTGAGCGAGAGCGAGCGGCTGAAGACGCCGTTCACGAAGGACATCTGCTCCGACCTCGACGGGCCGCCCGCGAGCGTGAGGTTCCTGAGCGGGAGGCTCGCCGGGAGCCGGAGCGTGCCGCCGAGGCCGGAGCCGGAGAAGGTGTACGTGAGCCGAACGACGTCGTCCGCGGCGGGCCGCGGGTTGTCCACGAGAACCTGCGCGGAGAGCTCGTCCGCCGCGTGCGCCGCGCCTGCGCCGAACGCGGCCGCTAGACAGAGGGTCGCGGTGAGAAGCGCGGTGCGCCTCACCAGTCCCTCGCGACACGCCGCTTGCTGCGCTGCTCGGCGATCTTCTTCTTCTGCTCCTCGAGGTCCGAGCGCTCGATGGCCGACAAGAGCTGCTCGGCCTTGTCGCGCGTCATCTTGGCGTTCTGCTCGAACTCCTTCTCCTCCTGCTGCTTCTTCTGCGCGTCGTTTGCCGCTGGCTGCTTGTCCTTACCGTCTT
>Ga0335081_10007868_pt1 | contig 17074 bp, 11 predicted proteins | sample Lox_Sample_35_FD_206713 | JGI IMG/M metagenome (GOLD analysis project Ga0335081, IMG submission 206713) | Soil microbial communities from Loxahatchee National Wildlife Refuge, Florida, United States - Lox_Sample_3.5 | ecosystem: Environmental > Terrestrial > Soil > Wetlands | place: USA... | reverse complement strand
TATCGCTCCTTCCGGCGCCGTCCCTCGTGGACGGCGCCTCCCGTGCCCCGGTCAAAAGCCACAATGGGATGGTGGTGTCCGCCGATTCGATGGCCTCGGCGGCGGGAATCGACGTCCTGCGGCAGGGGGGAAACGCCGTCGATGCCGCCGTGGCGGTGGGATTTGTCCTCGCTGTCACATACCCGGAGGCGGGAAACATCGGCGGGGGCGGGTTCATGGTCATCCGCATGGCCGGGGGGGAGGCCACGATGATCGATTTCCGGGAGCGCGCCCCGGCCGCAGCCTCGGAGGAGATGTACCTCGACGGCAGGGGGAACCCGATCCGGGAAAAAAGCCTGACCGGCCCTCTTGCCGCGGGCGTCCCCGGGACTGTCAGCGGTTTCATGACCGCCCTGAATGAGTACGGGAGGCTCGGGAGGGAGGCAGTCATGCGCCGGGCACTCGAGCTTGCGGAGGATGGCTTCCCGGTCAGCGAGCACCTTGCGCGGATATTGCGTGAGGAGATGCCCCGGTTCTCACTCTTCCCCTCGACGCTCAGGGCCTTCACGCGTGGCGGGGAGCCGTACAGGTGGGGAGATACGCTCAGGCAGGCCGACCTGGCTGCAACGTTACGGGCGATCATCCAGCGGGGATCCGAGGGGTTCTACGAGGGGGACGTTGCTACCCGCATCGTCGCGGAAATGAAAAGGAGCGGCGGCATCATCTCCGGGGAGGACCTGCAGGACTATGAGAGCGTCGAGCGGGACCCGCTGCGCGGCTCATACAGGGGATATGAAGTCATCACGGCGGCTCCCCCTTCGGCGGGGGGCGTCACAGTCCTCCAGGTCCTCAACTGCCTGGAAAGATTCGATCTCCGGTCGATGGGATGGAATTCCTCCCGCGCCGTGCATGCATTCGCCGCCGCCTGCCAGCGGTCATTTGCCGACAGGGCGGCCTATCTCGGCGACCCCGACTATGTGCCCGTCCCCGTCAGGATGCTCATCTCGAAGGAATACGCCGCCATGAGAATGGCGGGGTTTGACTCGCTCAGGGCGCTCCATAGCCCCCAGGTGGGGGCGGGGGGGGAAGTTGCGGGCGCTGCACCCCAGACGACGCATTATTGCGTGGCCGACCAGTTCGGGAACGTCGTAAGCGTCACGTTCACGCTGAACAGCCTCTTCGGCTGCAAGACGGTCGTCGATGGGGCCGGGTTCTTCCTGAACGACGAAATGGACGATTTTGCCGTGAAGCCGGGCGCAGTTAACCTTTACGGGCTTCCCGGTGGCACAGCAAATGCGATTGAGCCCGGGAAGCGCATGCTCAGCTCGATGGCGCCGACGATACTGGTCAAGGGAGGGCGGCCATTTCTCGTGGTGGGAGCACGCGGCGGGAGCAGGATTCCCACAGCAGTGGCGCAGGTGATCTCAAACGTCGTTGATTTCGGGATGAACATACAGGAAGCCGTCGACGCCCCACGCGTGCACGAACAGTGGATCCCTGATTCACTCCTTTACGAAAAGAGGGGCCTGGAAGCCGATGTGCTCCGGAACCTCGGGAGCATGGGGTACGTTCTCGAGGAAATTGAGAGCTCTGCAGAGGCCGAGGCTATGCTGGTTGATTTTGCGGCAGGGTGGAAGTATGGAGGTGCCGATCCCCGCGAAGACGCTTTCGCGATCGGTTATTGATATCCACTTAATTATCCACACCGATATCCACAGAGCTGCGAGCTTTAACCGTCGTGCGAGATAAATGCCGTAACATATTGATATTGTGACGGTTATATGTCAGCATATGCAGTATTCCCGGTGTGTGTTGCTTTATTGATCACAATCGAATCCGGAGTCTTGGTTGAAGGCAAAACTGGCGCTTGAAAACGGGACTGTCTATGTCGGTGAGTCGTTTGGTGCTCCCGGTGAGATGACCGGCGAAGTTGTATTCAACACGAGCATGACCGGGTACCAGGAGATCTTCACGGATCCATCGTACTGCGGGCAAATCGTGACGCTCACGTACCCGCTGATCGGCAACTACGGGATCAACGCGGAAGACGTGGAATCAGGGCGTCCCCAGGTGAGCGGAGTCATCGTACGCGAGAACTCATCCGTTGCGAGCAACTTCAGGGCGAGAGGCACGCTCTCCGAGTGGCTCTCTTCTCACCAGATTATGGCAATTGAGGGGATAGATACGCGGATGCTGACGCGCATGCTCCGGACAGACGGCGCGCTCAGAGGTATCCTCTCCACCGGGGAGATGGACGACGGCCGCCTCGTCGACCGGGCCAGGTCATCCCCATCGATGAACGGGCTTGATCTTGCCACGAAGGTCACGTGTGAGAGGCCATATTCCTGGGACGAGGTCGACACCACCCCGTTTGCACTCGGAGCACGGGCGCATGAGGGGGAGACGGGACGCCGGTTCAAGGTCGTCGCGTACGACTACGGGATCAAGCGCAATATCCTGCGGCGGCTTGTCCGCTACGGGTGCGTCGTGACCGTCGTGCCTGCGGCATACCCGGCGCGCGACGTCCTGGCGATGAAACCCGACGGGGTTTTCTTGTCCAACGGCCCCGGCGATCCCGCAGCCGTCGGTGTGGCCATCCGGAACATCGGCGCGCTTCTCGGGAAACTCCCGATTTTCGGAATTTGCCTCGGACACCAGATCATGGCGCTTGCCCTCGGCGGGAAGACGTACAAGCTGAAGTTCGGTCACCGGGGGGGGAATCACCCCGTGAAGAACCTCCTCACGGGCAGGATCGAAATCACTTCCCAGAACCACGGGTTCGCGGTCGACCCCGCCTCGCTCGATGCGTCGCTCGTCGAGATCACGCACGTCAATCTCTATGACCAGACGAACGAGGGGCTGCGCCACAGGGAGCTTCCCGCCTTTTCGGTGCAATACCATCCCGAAGCCTCCCCCGGGCCGCACGACAGCGACTACCTCTTTGCCGACTTCATCACAATGATGAAGACGGGCGCCCCTGCGCGCGGGCCCCGGGCCGTCCCCGCCGCATAAACAACCTCCCCATGGATGCCGGATACCGGTACCTTCCCCCGTATTACGACCGGTGGCAGAAGAGCTACGGGAAGGACTTCAGCACGTTGATATTTCCGAAGCTCCTGGCCACGATCCGCTCGCACAGGATCGGGGGGGCCACGATGCTCGACGTCGCGTGCGGCACCGGGACGCTCGCGCAGTTGATGGCCAGGCGCGGCTGGGAAGTGACCGGCATCGACGCCTCGGAAGGGATGATCCGCGAGGCAACGGCGAAGACTGCGGGCTCGCGTCTTCGCATTGAGTTCCACCGGCAGGATATGCGCCACCTGGCGATTCCCCGCCCGGTCCACCTGGCGACATCGTTCTTCGACAGCCTGAATCACCTCATGAGCGCGGCCGAGCTGCGTGAGACGTTGCGCCGCATCCGCGCATCGCTCCTCGCCGGCGGCTGGCTCGTCTTTGACACCAGCACGGAGCGCTGTTTCACGACGCTCTGGACGCAGTCCGAGACCATCACCACGCACGGGTTTTCGATTGCCCTGGAGAATTCGTACGACCCCGGCCGGAAGAGCGCCCTCTGCAACGTCACGCTGATCGTTCCGGGTGAAGGGGGGGCGGTCCGTCTCGAGGAGACGGTGAAGGAAAGGTACTACACGCAGGATGAAGTCGCGGGGCTGCTCGGGGGAACGGGTTTCGCGGTCCGTGAATCGGAGGATTTCAATTTCACGTCCAACCCGGCGATCGGCAAGCTCAAGACCTGGTGGGTCGCCGAAGCGGTCTAGACCTTTTTCACCACCACAATCGTAATATCATCCGCCTGCGGCGCCCCAGCGGCATGCTCCCGCACGGCGGCAACGAGCGCTTCTTTCACCGCCTCCGGTCCCTCGGCCTGGTGCTTCCGCAACACAGTTTCGATGGGCCCCTCGCCGAGCTGGTCGCCGGCGGCGTTCATCGCTTCCGTCACGCCGTCCGAAAATATCAGGACGACGTCCCCTTTCCCCAGCGTCACGCTCGCCTGCTCGTAGGAAAAATCTTCCATGATCCCGAGCACAGTTCCCCCGGCGCTCAGACGGGCGAGGCTCCCGTCGTGGCGTATGTGAAACGGCCGCTCATGTCCCGCGTTGCAAAACGTGAACGTGCCGGCGGAAGGGTCCAGGACCCCGTAGAAGAGCGTGACGAACTTCTCCGCCCCCGTCGTCTGGAAGAGGAGCATGTTCGAGCGGCGGACGCATTCAGACGCCATGGCGGCGGTGAGCGTCTGGTCCCTGAGCGTGGCCTGGACGTTGGCTGCAAGGAGCGATGCGGCGAGTCCTTTCCCCGACACGTCCCCCAGGCAGAGCGCGATCTGCCCCGACTCCTTGACCGTGAAGTCGTACAAATCACCCCCGACCTCGCGGGCGGGTATCGTGACGGCTGCAAACGCATAACCGTTGGCGTCGGGGAGGCGCCGCGGAATCAGCGTCATCTGGACTTCGCGGGCGGCCTGAAGGTCTTTTTCCATCGCGATCTTCTGCCGTTCCTGCTCGTAGAGCCTGGCATTTTCGACCGCGATCGCAGCGTGGACTGAGAGCGCGTCAAGCACGCTCTCATCCTCCCCGCTGAACGTTCCCGCCCGCTTGTTGAGTATCTGGAACACTCCGACGATCGTTCCCCCCCTGTTTTTCATCGGCATGCAGAGGATGGAGCGCGTCCTGTACCCCGTCACCTTGTCGATTTCCGGGTTGAACCTGGCGTCGAAGTAGGCGTCGGGGATATTGAGCGTGTCGCCCGTCGCGGCGACGTACCCGGCGATGCCGCTCCCGGTCGGGAGGCGGATTTCGATCCTCTCTCCCCCCTTAAAAACGCGCGACCAGAGTTCCTTCCGTTCGTCGTCGACCAGGTAGACCGTCCCCCGGTCGCCGTCCACCAGGCCCAGCGCGGTTTCCAGGATCACAGCCAGGAGCCGGTCCAGGTCGAGCGTCGAGTTGAGCGCCTTGGCGGCCTCGATGATGCGCCGGAGCCGGCCGATCTCCTGCGCGGAGGTCTCGGCCTGGTGTTCGAGCTGACGGACAAGTTGCGTGTCTACGGTCCGGAGCCTGACGCTGAGCACCTGGAGCAGGCGATAGGAGAGCGTGCTGTTTTCCTTCAGGAGCCGCTCGAACGCTTTTCGCCCGATGGAATACGCGATGCATTCGTCAACGGCCGTCACACGGGCGGCACGGGGTCTCTGGTCGATCAGCTCCAGCTCGCCGAAGAAATCACCCGGATGCAGGAGCGCGAGTATCGTCTCGCGCCCCTGCCTGTCCTGCTTTGAGATCCTGACTCGCCCCGCGGCGATCAGGAAGAGTTCGTCTCCCTCTTCCTCATCTTCGAGTATCACTTCTCCCTGCCGGAAACGATGCTCCGTGAGTTCCTCGCCGATGGCGCGGAACTGGTCGTCCGTCAGGACTTCCGTCAGGACGTTGTGTCGGATGCGTTCGAAGGGCTGTGCGGCCATGCGATGGTCTCAGGTCAGGGACGCGTTCAATGTATCGAGGGGTGCATGGAAAGTCAAGGCAGGGTACAAGCCGATGCAAACTGTCTGCCGATGCAAACTGTCATTGCGAGCGCTCTTTGCGAAGCGCGTTCTTTGCGTCACGCCGCTCTTTGGCGTGGCAATCCCGGGCGAGATTGCTTCGTCGCTGAGGAGCGCTCCTCGCAATGACGGCTTTGCGCCTACGCGTACTCATCCCTCCGCATCCTCTGGTTGGAGTCGCGTACGAATCCGAGCTCGCCGAGCTCCGTGGCAAGCGGGCTCTCGGCCGGGCGAATGTCGTTGCAATACTCGACGATGATCTCCCTGAACGGGCGGAGCCGCCCGGGGAGCCTCAGGAGGCCGGTGAAGAGTGAGAGCCCCTCGCGAACGGTTTCAATCGCCGGTGAGCCGACAGTCCGGATGCGGGCTCCCCACGACTCGAACACGAGCACCGGCGCCCCGCCCGCAAAGGCGACGTACGTCGACTGCACGCGCGATGCGAGCGTGGCCGCATCTTCCCCGCCGGCCCCGCGCAGCGGGATGCCGGGCCCGAACGGGTTTGCCGGGTCGCACGCATTGAGAAGCACGATGGGCCCGTCGGTGCCCCCGGAACGCGCGCGCCGCAGTTCCTCGACCGCCCCCGGGAGCGCGAACTGCATGCCGGAGAGCCCCTCCACGAAGTACCCCCGCCGGACCTCCCCCTTGAGCTCCATGCGGTTCAGCTCCTGCGCAATGAAGCTCCAGCCGACAAGATCCTCTCGGGCGAGAAACTCCCGTGCCACGATGCCGTAGCGATCCAGGAGGAGCATTGCCTGGGCCTGCGCGCGCTCCTCCTCATGAGGCGGTCCCCCCATGAGCCCCCGCGTCCTGAGGATCGACCAGCGGCCGGACCATCCCGGCACCTCGCGGAGCGCTTTGCGTGCCGATTGCATGAGCCGGGCGCGGGCAGGGGCACGATGCGGATTGACAATCTCTATCCGCTCGAAGCGGGCGTCCGCATCCGGTTGTTGCATCCTTCGCACGGCCGTTGCCTCCGCAAACACGTCATTCGTGATGAGCCCGTTCCAGAAGAGCTCGGCGAGCGCAGTGTTCAATCCCTGGAGCGAGAGGCGCGTGCCATCGCGGATGTCGCTGAAGAACGACGCCCCCTCATTCTTCAGGAACGCGAGGACATTCCGCGAATGCTCTCTGAGCCCTTCTTCTGATGCGGGAGGCCCGAGATAGAGCCCGCCGTTGCCGCGGAGTATGAACCTGATGCGCCCGGGGGCGCTCCCGACCCATGCGCCCCCCCCTTCGCGGGAGAGGCGTTCGATCGACTCTGAGGGTATCCGCCGGACGCGGAGGATGTCTCTCTCCCACACGTCCGCCGGGAGGGGGAGCCCTTCAAGGCGGGAGAGCGCCCCGGGCGAATCCGGATAGACATCCCCCTGCACCCCGCGGCCGATTCCCTGCCAGCGGAAGAGAAACGCGGTGAACTCCGCCGGTGAGGAAGGCGTGATTTCCTTCCGGAGGATCGTGATCGTCTGCCTGTGTATCCGTTCCAGCGCCCCTTTCGCGCACCACTGCTCTTCCTCAACGCCCGGCACTGTGCCCGGCCCTTCGCGCGGGCCTCCACCCGGCCCTTCACCCGGCGTGAACCTGCTCCTGACGACCTCTTTTTCACCGGCAAGCACGCGCGCAACCCTCTCGGCGTCCTCGCTTGAGGTGCCAAACCTCTCCCCGAGCTCGCGGCTCGTTCGCGGGCCGTGGCTGCGGAGATAGCGCCCGAGGATAAACACGGCGCTCCGCTCTGCCGGGAGCGACCGGTAAAGCGGCGCCTCCTCGGCTGCGATCCACCTCGGCCCTCCGGGGAACTCCACGCGCGCGATCCTCCCGTCACGCTCCAGGGCACTGAGCATCGCGCGCGGATCCCCCTCGCACCGCTCGGCGATCTCCGCGTCGCTCAGGTCACCGATCCTGAGGAGGATCTCCATCAGCTCCTCTGCCGACCGGGCGCGCGTGCCGTCTGCCGCGTGCTGGAGCTGGCGTTCCACGGCAGCGATCGCTTCCGGGCGCACCATCGTGGAGACCGAATCCAGGTCGATAAGTTCGCCGAGGATCTCCCTGTTGACCGCGAGGTACTGGCTCAGCCTGTCCTCGCGCGGCTGATCGTACTCGTACATGTAGACCGCGATGAAGTCGAAGAGGAGACTCGCGGCGAAAGGGGAGGGGATCTCGCTCGCGGCGCGCGTCACGCCGATCGATCCCCCTTCGATCCCGCGGAGGAGATCCATGAAGTGATCGAAGTCGAGTATGTCGTGGAGGATCTCGCGGACTGTTTCGATAACAATGGGGAAATCGTCGTACCTCCGGGCGATCTGCAGGAGATCGCCGGCCCGAAGCCGCTGAAGCCAGAGGGGCGTCCGCTTGCCCGGCATCTTCCCCGGCATGAGGAGTGCCCTCGCCGCGTTCTGACGGAACTGCCCGCCGAAGAGTGGGGAGGAGAGGACCTCGTCCAGCACCACCTGGCGGGCCGCGGAGGCATCGATCCCGTCCAGGAGGTCGTCCGGGAGCATCTCGGAGCCGGAGGAGCGGAGGAGTATCCCGTCATCATTGTAAAGCATCTGCGGTTCGACGCCCGCCCTGTCGTGGAGCCTGCGTGCCAGGAGGAGTCCCAGCAGGCCGTTCACGCGGCGGCCGAACGAAGAGTGGACGACGAGCCTGGGGTCTCCTATTTCGTCGCGGAACGTCTCCACGACGAGCCGCCTGTCGTGCGGGATGACGCCCGTCGTGTCGCGCTGCTTGCGAAAGTACTCCCGGATATTCCACGCGCTCCGGGCGTCGATCGGGTATGCCGCGCGAAGCTCGGTCAGGGATTCCGGGCGGTCGATCGTCTCCTCCATCTGCCTGCGGAACGCCCCCACCGCGCACCCAAGCTCGTAGCTCCGTCCGATCCCTTCTCCCCGCCAGAACGGCATGCGGGCAGGCTGCCCCGGGGCCGGGCTCACGGTGAGCCTGCTCGCCTCGATCTCATCGACACGCCAGACGCTCGATCCGAGTATGAACGTATCCCCCACGCGCGTCTCGAACACAAATTCCTCGTCCACTTCCCCCACCTTCGTGGATCCGTCGCCGAGATAGACGCCGTAGTACCCCCTGTCGGCGATCGTGCCTCCCCCCGTCACCGCGATGCGCCCGCTCCCGGGGAGGGCGCGGAGCACGTCGTTCACCCTGTCCCATGAGACGACCCCCCGCAGCTCGCGGAGCGTCCCCTCGGCGTATCTCCCTGCAAGCATCTGTATCACGCCGTCAAAGAGCGTCCGCGAGAGGTCGCGGTAGCAGTAGGAGGCGCGGACAAGCGCGAAGAGCCCGTCCACGTCACGGTCTTCGACGCTGACCATCGCGACGATCTGCTGCGCCAGGACGTCCAGGCAATTCGACGGTATGACCGTTCGCTCCACCTCGTGCGAGGCAATTCCCCGCGCGACGACGGCGGATTCGACGAGATCCTCCCTGTGCGTGGGGAATATCCTCCCTTTGCTCGTGGCCGTGACAAGGTGGCCCGACCGCCCGATCCGCTGCAGTCCCCGCGCGATCCCGCGGGGAGACTGGAGTTGTATCACGAGATCGATGCTGCCGATGTCGATGCCGAGCTCGAGCGACGACGTGGCGACGAGGGCGCGAAGTTTTCCATTCTTGAGGTCGGACTCCATCCGCTCCCTCGCCTGCCGCGACATGCTCCCGTGGTAGGCCTGCACGAGCGGCTCATCCGTCCCGGTGCGGAATCGGGGGACGGCATGGAGGTTGATTTCCTGCCGGGCTACTTCCGGGGGCTCAGAGTTCTGCAGCGCGTCGTTCAGCGCGGCCGCCACGCGCTCCGCCAGGCGGCGGTTGTTGACGAATATCAGCGTCGTCGTGTGAAGCGCGATCAGAGCGAGGATCTCCTCGAAGACCAGCGGCCAGACGCCTTCCTGCGTGAGGAGCGAGAAATCCGGAGGGGCGCATTCCACGCTGATGTCCATCGACTTCCTGTGTCCCGCGTCGATCACGGAGACAGGGCGGGGTGCCAGGCGCCCACCCTCCGCGTGCAGTCCCCCGAGGAATGCCGCGATCTCATCCAGAGGGCGCTGCGTCGCGGAGAGGCCGATCCGTATGAACTCCTGCAAAGCCACTTCCTGGAGGCGTTCGAGCGACAGCGAGAGGTGGACGCCCCGCTTGTTTCCGCAGAGAGCGTGGATCTCGTCGACGATCACGTAGCGGACCGTCCTGAACATCGGCCGAGCGCCGCGCGATGTGAGCATCATGTAGAGGGACTCGGGAGTGGTGATCAGTATATCCGGGGGATGCTTCATCATCGATGCGCGCTGCGCCTGCGGCGTGTCTCCCGTACGCACGGCGCTCCGGATCGCCGGGGCCCGGAGACCTGCCTCCGCGGCCGCCCGGCGTATTGACTCGAGCGGGCCCGCCAGGTTCCGGTCAACGTCGTTGTTCAGTGCCTTGAGGGGGGAAATGTAGAGAATCCCTACACCCGGGGGCACGTCGCCTGCAAGACGTTCTTCGAAGATGTGGTTTATTGCCCAGAGGAATGCGGCCAGCGTCTTTCCCGAGCCGGTGGGGGCGAGTATGAGCGTGTGCTGTCCGGAGGAGATGCTCGGCCAGCCCAGCGTCTGTGCGGGCGTGGGCTCTCCGTACGTCCTCAGGAACCAGTCCCTGATGACCGGGTGGAAATCGCTCATCGTGTGTACATTCTCCATACCGCGAATCTACCGGAATCCCGCCGTTTTTGCAACAAACAGGGGATCCGAGCGTACACTGGAGTGCACACCTTCAGCATGTCCGGGAGCTCTCCATGAAGAAGAGAATCATGTTTTCGTCCGTCGGCGTCGTCGTTCTCGTGGTGGCGGGATTCATCTTTTTCGGCGGGTCAAAGCAGGGGGACGACACGTCGCTCCCCCGCGTAAAGGTCACGCGGGGAAACATCACAGACAAAGCGCTCGCCATCGGCACGATCGAGCCGCAGAACGAGATATCGGTCAAGTCGATCGTCTCCGGTGCGGTGAGCAAGATCTATGCGGATGCGGGGACGCACGTCAGGGCCGGGCAACCCCTGCTTGAGGTTCGCCCCGACCCCACTCCGCTGGAACTTGCCGAGGCGAAGAGGAACCTGCAGCTCGCGCAGGTGGACCTCGACAACGCGGAGAAAGACAGGGTGCGCCAGGAATCGCTGGTGGCCAAGCACCTCATCTCGGACAAGGATTACGAGGATTTCCAGCGCCGCTACGAGCAGTCCCGCCTCACCGTCAGCCTGAACAAGGAGCGTCTCCAGCTCCTGGAGGAAGGGCGTGTGCGGATCGGCGGTGTGGAGATCGAATCGATCGTCAAGGCCCCCATCGACGGGTTCGTGCTGAAGAAGAACGTCGAGGTTGGCGATCCCGTCACGCCCCTCACGTCATACCAGGAGGGGACTGTCCTGATGAAGATGGCCAACATGGACAGGCTCCTGTTTAAAGGCACTGTCGATGAGATCGACGTCGGCCGCATGAAGGAGGGGATGACCGCCGAGATCAAGGTGGGGGCGCTCCCGACGGACACGGTGGCCGGGAAGCTGACGCGCATCTCGCTCAAGGCCGAAAAGAAGGACAACGCGACTGTGTTTCCGATCGAGATCGCCATCCCGACCGCGCGCAACAGCGTGCTGCGCGCGGGGTACTCGGCCAATGCCAACATCATCATCCGCCGCAAGGACAGCGTCCTGGTCATCCCGGAGCGGCTGGTCACGTTCAGGAACGACTCTGCATTCGTGCGCGTCCCGCTGGCCCAGGGGAAGGACGAGGAGCGCTGTATCAAGACCGGCCTGAGCGACGCGGTGACAGTGGAAGTGGTCGCCGGCCTCCGGGAGGGTGAAGAGGTGCTCGAGAAGCCGCTCAAGAAGATCGAGTGATCCCATGGACGCCCTGCGCACCACGCTCGTCGAGTTCCTGCGCGATATCCGCGCGCAAAAACTGCGCACGTTTCTGACGATATTCGGGATCGTCTGGGGCACCGTCGCCATCGTCGTCCTCCTCGCGTTCGGCATGGGCTTCAAGCGGGCGCTGGCCATCAACATGCACGGCATAGGGGAGAGCGTCGCGATCATGTTCCCCGGGCGCACCACGAAACCGTTCGAAGGATTCGGGACCGGACGCCCCATCCAGTTCGTGGAGGAGGACGCGCGCCTGATGGCCACGCAGGTCCGGGGCATCGGCCGCGTGAGCCCCGAGTATTCCACGGGGGAGGCCAAGGTGCGCGTGGGCGAGAACATCATGAACACGCTCGTCGCGGGAGTGTACCCGATATACGCTGATATGCGGAGCATCATCCCCGAACAGGGGGGGAGATTTATCGACGATATCGACCTGAAGGAGAGGAAGCGGGTGGCCCTGATCGGCGACGAGGTCAGGCGGCTCCTCTTCGGCGAGGGGACCGCGATCGGGAAATACATCGAGGTGGACCAGGTGCCCTTCCTCGTGGTGGGCGTGATGCAAAAGAAGACGCAGAGCTCGTCGTACAACAGGCGGGACCAGGACCGGGTATTCATCCCCGCCTCGACGTTCGCTTCCGTCTACGGGGCGTACCATCTGAGCAACATCATCTATACCCCCGCCGACCCCCGGCAGGCCGAACAGGTCCAGGACGGCGTGCGGACGCTCCTGGGGAAGAAATACCGGTTCGATCCCACGGACCGGGACGCGGTCTGGATCTGGGACACGTCCGAGTTCGACAAGTTCATATTCTACTTCTTCCTCGCATTCAACGTGTTCATGGGCCTGATCGGGAGCTTCACGCTCGGCGTGGGGGGTATCGGCGTAGCCAACATCATGTACATCGTCGTACAGGAACGGACGAAGGAAATCGGGGTCAGGCGCGCGGTGGGGGCGCGGCGCAGGACGATCCTTTTCCAGTTCTTCGCGGAGACGTTTTTCATCATCACCATCGGCTCGGCGATCGGGTTCGTGATCGCCTGGGGCGTGACGGCCGCGCTCCAGTACATCCCGATCAAGGAATTCGTCGGGACGCCGGAGATCTCCCCCGCGGTCGCCGTGGCGACGGGGATCGTCCTGGCGACGATCGGCCTGGCGGCCGGGCTCTTCCCCGCCCGCCGCGCCGCGAACCTGAACGTGGTGGACTGCCTGAGGACATAACAGGTACAATTCCTGTCATTGCGAAGGGCGCCGCAGGCGCCCCGAAGCAATCTGAACGGAAACGAATCGTATGTGGTTCGAACTCCTCCGTGAATTTTTCCAGGACCTGAACTCGCAGCGGACGCGCGCGTTCCTGACAATCGTCGCCGTCACGTGGGGGACCGCGGCGGTGGTCCTCCTGATGTCGTTCGGCGAGGGCCTGGGGAAGCAGATGCAGCTCGGCATGATGAACGCCGGGAACAGGATCATGATCCTCTACGGCGGAGAGACGGGGAAGCAATACCAGGGGATGGCGAAGGGTCGGAGGATCCGTATGGTCGAGGAGGACGCCGCGATGCTCCGGGAGGCGATCCCGATGATCGCGATGATCAGCCCGCAGTACCGGGAAACCATCACGCTGAAGCGGGGGAAATTTACCACCGAGGCGGAGTGCGAGGGGGTCAACCCCCTGTTCGAGGAGATGCGCCGCATGTATCCCGCCGCGGGGGGGCGCTTCCTTGACGAGCCCGACGTGGTGCGCGAGCGGCGTTCTCTCGTGCTCGGCGGCAAGATCGCAAAGGACATTTTCGGAGGCGAGGACCCCATGGGCCAGACCGTCCAGTTTAACGGTGTGCCGTTCACGGTCGTGGGCGTCCTGCAGAAGAAGCTCCAGACGGCCATGAATAACGGCCCGGATGACGAGCGGGCGGTCATCCCGTATTCCACGTTCAGGACGATGTTCGGCAACGAGCACGTCAACTCGCTGGTCGTCCGGCCGGCCGACCCCTCGCGCCAGGAGGAGCTGAAGAAAGAGATCTTCCGCGTGCTCGCCCGCAAGTACAATTTCGACCCCACGGATGAGCGGACGCTGTTCATCTGGGACTTCATCGAGGCGGAGAAGATCGGCGAGAAGATCGGGACGGGGGTCGCGATATTCCTCGGCTCGGTCGGTCTCCTCACGCTCCTGATCGCCGGCGTCGGCGTGGCCAACGTGATGTACGTCGTGGTCAAGGAACGGACGCACGACATCGGCGTGAAAATGGCGCTCGGCGCCCGCAAGAGTTATATTCACATGCAGATCATATTCGAGGCGCTCCTCCTCTCGTTCCTGGGAGGCGGGATCGGGACCGCGATCTCGCTCGCGATCATCGGCGTCGTGCGCCTCATCCCCTCCGACAACGGCCCCATGCAGTTTTTGGGCAAGCCGGTCATGTCTCCCGCAATTATCCTCGGCACAGCCGCGATTCTTGCCACGATCGGTCTCCTTGCCGGCTATTTCCCCGCCCGCCGCGCCGCGGCGGTCGACCCGGTGGAATCGCTCAGGTACGAATAGCCCTCACACCCGTCATTGCGAGCCGCTTCACAGGCGAAGCAATCTCTCCCGCCCGAGATTGCCACGCCAAAAAGGGCGTGGTCCAAAGAGCGGACTTCGGCGCTTGCGGCGCCGCAGGCGTCGCTGAGGAGCGCTCCTCGCAATAACGGGGTGTTTGATTCCCGGTCTCCACGTTTGTACATTAATGTATATGTGATTCATTTCCGCCGTACTATTTTTGTGTGGAGCTCCCGCATGACACACAGGCTGCCCGTGGTTCTTGCCGCGCTGGTTATCTGTGCCCTGCCCTTGGTTCTTCGCGCGCAGGACCACGCTCACGGCGCGGGCGTCGAGCGGTTTGATCCCGCACGCGACGCGGATGCCGATATCCGGGCCGCGGTGGCCGAGGCCGGGAAGACGGGTAAGCGCGTGCTCCTGGATGTCGGCGGGGAGTGGTGCATCTGGTGCCGGCGGCTGGATACGCTCTTCACGACGCATGACGAGTTGCGGACGTACCGCGATGCCCACTACGTGGTGGTGAAAGTGAACTGGAGCCCGGAGAACAAGAACGAGCGGGTGCTCTCGCGCTACCCGAAGGTGGCGGGGTACCCGCACCTCTTCGTCCTTGACGGCGGCGGAACGCTGCTGCGCTCGCAGGACACGGGGGCTCTGGAGAAGGGGAAGGGGCACGACCCCGACAAAGTGATGGCGTTCCTGAAGCAATGGGCGCGCGCAGAATGATGAGTTAGGTGTTCGTCTCGCTCCGCCTGGGCTGGTGAGCGCCCGGCGCATCAATCAATAACGAAGGAGGAGGTGGGATATGGGCAGATTCGGTCGTGCGGTGATGGCGTGTGCGGCTGCCGTCCTGGTGTTCGCCGCTGCGGCGGCGCAGGACGAGGCCGTGGCGCCTGATTTCAAGCTTCCGAACGGCTCCGGGGGGACGGTTCAGCTCTCGAAGCTCCGCGGGAAGGTCGTCGCGGTGAACTTCTGGGCGACGTGGTGCGGGCCCTGCAGGGCGGAGATTCCCGGGATGCTCGACGTATACGAAAAATACAAGGCGAAGGGGCTGGAGATCGTCGGGATCTCGGTCGACCGTGACGGCTGGGGGGTCATCAATCCCTTTGTCAAAAAGCTGAAGATTACGTATCCCGTCGTGCTGGGTACGGGCGAGACCACCGACGCCTACGGCGGGATCGACGCAATCCCCACCACGTTTTTCGTTGACCGGAAAGGACACGTGCTGAAGCGGCACGTCGGCTACATGTCGAAGGAGGAATTCGAGGAGACGATCAAAAACTTCCTCTGAGGCCTAGGGCCATCGTGTGCAATAATCCTGCGCCCCCATTTCCGATCGGAAATGGGGGCGCGTCAGTGGCTTGCCGGGAGCACCCGTGCTCTGCTTTCTGATTGTTACCTACCATTGTTCACTCCACAACCCCAAGACCGTCTCCTTCCGTCGATCTCTCTCTTCCCAACCCTCTACCAATCTGTAATTCTTCAAAGCATCACATTATTTTTTTGTTAAGCGGTTTTCGACGATAGAAGGAGAGCCTTTGGTATTGTCTGCAATTGTAAGGCATTTCATCGTGGGTACATTCGCGTTCTTGGGGATATTTGCAGCTATTCTCCAAAGTTGCAGAACCTGCTTGCTCACGATATATTTGTCCTAAAGCTCCATACTCATTGTGATCTCAAACCCGATCGAGGATCAATGGTACATTCGTCTAATCGGCTCGGGCTACACGGCCGCTCTGAACTCGGTGTTAAGCACTACCTCTGCAAGCCTGCACTCGCAATCACTCTTCTTTCCCCAATGATCTTCTCGTGCAACGATTTGGGTGAGTTGCAGGTTAATTATCACAACAGAATTCTGTTCAGTGCCGGTGCACCGAACAATGAACAGCTCTTCATGGTTAATCCGGATGGAACAGACCTCCGCCAACTCACCACGGGTCCATTCAACAACCACAACGGTTATTGGTCCTCAGACGCTAGTCGGATAGCTTTCAACTCCTCAGAAAATGGCAGCACGGGAGGCGAGTTTGTTTTTGTGATGGACTCCGATGGAAAACACCGGCATTCACTGGACGTCATCGGAGTCGTTAAAGGCTGGTCACGTGACAATACACGAATTGTGTTTGTGAGCTGTCCCTTGTGTGAAGGCGGAGGAGATTTGAGCTCCTACATTTGCGTGGTCAATGCCGACGGCACCGGTTTTCGACAACTGACCACAAGCCCCGGAGACGTCCTGGTCAATGATGATGACGCCTGCTTTTCAGCCGACGGCATGAAAATCTACTTCGATAGCAATCGTGGTCTTCCTCCTCAATCAGGTGGAGAGATCTATGTCGTTAATGCTGACGGCTCGGGTTTGCGAAGATTGACGTATTTCAATCGGTATAGTGGCTCGCCAGCTGTTTCTCCTGACGGGAAGATGTTAGCTTTCTGGTCCGGGAATACTGATTGGCCACTATCTGGAATCTACACCATGAACACAGATACCACTGCATTAAGACTCGTCATTGCTGACTTGCCGAATGAGGTGTATACAGGGCCGCGCTGGTCGCCTGATGGATCACGGTTTGTCATTCGGGCGTACCCACCGGCATCGTCGGATATCGGCTCATTGTGCGTCTTAGATGCCTCTGGAAATGGGCTGAGAACCATCGTTAACAGTCTGACGTTTGATGGGCTAGACTGGTCCCGATAAAGGTGCGACATGACAAGTAATGGAAGGGGGGATTTCTGGCTGAGCTGTTTTGCACACGGCCCAGCTGGGTGCTGTAGTGTGATCAACTCTCTCAACATCGAACGGAGGTCACATGAAACGGCTGATGCTGATCACGTTTTCCTTCATAATGCTCCTATCTACTGGCTCGTTCTCGCAAGCAACTTCGCCTGATTCAAGCCAACTTGCTGCTTTGCTCACTCTTCAAATTCAACTTAACAACAGCTTAGCAGTTCACTGGAGTGATGAACTCGGGACCCCAGACATGGTTGTATTCGGCAAGCCGAGGATGTTTGACACAGATCCTGTGCACTCTGGTTCGATGTTTCTCGCGACGCTGAAGGCCCTCTTGGGGCAAGCAGATGGGACAGACTCCTGGGTGCAGAAACGTATCGCTCAGTTTGAGGGCGTTACCTATATTCGGTTTC
>Ga0335081_10007867_pt1 | contig 17075 bp, 9 predicted proteins | sample Lox_Sample_35_FD_206713 | JGI IMG/M metagenome (GOLD analysis project Ga0335081, IMG submission 206713) | Soil microbial communities from Loxahatchee National Wildlife Refuge, Florida, United States - Lox_Sample_3.5 | ecosystem: Environmental > Terrestrial > Soil > Wetlands | place: USA: Florida... | reverse complement strand
AAAGGTTTGATGACGGGGCGCCCTGCGGCTAGGCTCCTGCCGGAGGTCGGACCGAGTCTTTCCTTCCCGGTCGGCGAAGTGCCCTTCCGCAATGCTTCGCAGGGTCCTGTTGCGAGTTTGCCTGGGGGCGGCGGCCCTGGCGACCTTTCCGAGGATGCCGATAAGAATTGGAAAGGCAGGATGGGCATAGACGCACGCTGGGAGGATTGCCTGGTTGTTGTGGACGCGGAGGGCAATATCACGGAACGCTGGACGCAGTGGGATTCGCTCTTCCGGCGGCCGCACGCGATCTACATCAATCCCTACGATGCGGACAAGAACGTGTGGGTCGTGGACGACTATCGTCACGCCATTTTCAAGTTCACCCACGATGGCAAGCAACTCTTGCAGACGATCGGCACACCCAACGAGCACGGCGAGGACCCCAGCCACTTCAACCGGCCTACGTTTCTGGCCTGGCTGCCCGACAGCACGATGTTCGTGGCTGACGGCTACAACGGAACGCGCGTCGCGAAGTTCGATAAGAACGGAAAATTCCTGCTGACCTGGGGACAGAAAGGCAATCCGCCGAACGAAACGCGCCCGGGCTACTTCAACACCGTTCACGGAATCGCCGTCGACCCGCAGACGCGCCACGTGTTCGTGATCGACCGCTCCAACCGGCGAATCCAGGTGTTTGATGAAAACGGAAAATTCCTCGATCAGTGGAGCACGGGGACCGTCCCGGGAACCTCAAACCCGCAATTTCTGTTCATGACCGCGGACCGCAAGCTCTGGCTGCCGGACGACAAAACCTGGAAAATTGCCGGATACGACCTGGAAGGCCATCTGCTCTACTCCTGGGGCACACAGGGAGACGAGCCAGGCGGCATGTGGAACGCCCACGGCATGAGCGTAGACCAGGAGGGCAACCTTTATGTCGCGGAAGTGGGCAACGGACGCGCACAGAAGTTCCGTCCGCGTCCCGGCGCCAATCCGGCATATCTGGTGGGCAAGCCGCTCTATGCCGCTTGGAAATAAGCGTGTGAGGGCCGGAAAGAGGTGGGAACAGTCGTCCATGAAGTGCGGCAATGCATCAGAGGATTTGTAAGCTCTCAGTCGGTCCTCAGGACCCACACCTTCGAGAGCCTGGGGTGGAAGGAAAGATGCGTAAGCGAGCCGTTGTTCTAGCTCTCGTATTCGGTTTTGGCTTCGGGCCGCTGGCCTCAGCGAAGTCGCCAAAACAACACCTATTGCCAACCAAGCTCTTTGCCGCTAAGTCCGTCTATTTTGATAACCAGACAGGGTTCGCGGCGGTGGGAGCCGACGCAGTCCGGGAACTGAAACGATGGGGCCGCTTCCAGGTGGTGCAAAACCGCGATCGGGCCGATCTCGTGTTTGTGCTTTCCTCGGAAGAGTATTCCGAATCAGTTGATGATCTAGGTCCCGCAAGCAAAATAAATTTTGAACCCGACTGGTTTCTCCATTTCCACTATCGGCCGGCGAATGCATACCTAACAGTGATTGATACGATCACAGGTGACACGCTATGGGCCGGCTCTCACGTTTGGGGTGGTCTGCTGACTGGCTTCAATAGCGCGGGTAGGCGCCTGGTTCATCGTCTGCGAGAGCAAGTCGATCCGCAACGGTAATATCCCCGCAAACGGCCTTTTCTGCAATGCGCGGCCATAAGCCTGAACTGCGGTCTCCCGGTTACTCCTGGACGTGGGCAAGCGACCCATAATTGCGCTGCAGGACATGGCCGAAACGAAAGTACTCACCGACTCGGTTAATAGCATTCCCAGAACGTGAAGTGGGCGTTCGATTGACCCATGGGAGGGGCGTAGGACAATTGTATCTAGTTCAAAACGGTACAGTTCTAACCGGCAGTTAACACGCGACTTGGAGCAACTTTTTCGGGCGAGAGTTTCGTCGAACTGGACCTAAGAGATCGAATGAACAGGTTTTCCATTGGCGTCCGATTAGCCATCTCCTTCGGCTTTCTCGTCTCCATTCTCATCGCCATCGGCTGGCTAGGTTTGAACCGCATGGACAGAGTCAACGCCGATCTCAACGATATTAGCTACCGGCGGTGGGCCAAGGTTCAGTTGGCGCAAGAGGTCTCCTCGTATGCGAGTTTGAACGATCGGCTTCTGGAAGGAGCCGTCCTGACAGGCAAGGAGACAGATATGGCCTCTTTGCTCGCCGATCGAGCCCGCAATATCAGCCAAATCACGGAAATCATCCAGAAACTGAACAAGGAAATTGAGTCCCCGAGGGAACGAGAACTCCTGCGCAAAGTCGAGGAGGACCGATCTGTATCGCTCGAGAGCATGGCCCGCATTACCGACTTGCTGAAGGAGGGCAAGCTTGACCCGGCACGTGAAGCGATGGTCACGGAAGTGATCCCGCACATCGATGCACTGCACGCAGATTGGGATGGGTTCACGCAATTCGAGGAAGCACAAATGCGTCAGGCGCGCGACCAAAGCGAGGCAAACTACACGGTTGCGCGCCGCCTGACCGCCTTGCTCATCCTGCTTGCGTTGCTAACCGCGGCCGCTATTGCCATTTTTATTACACGCGCGATGGTACGTGAGGTAGCGGAGCGCGAACGCGCCAAGCAAGAGATCCGCAAACTCAATGACGATCTGGAAAAGAAAGTTGCCGGCCGCACCGAGGAGCTAGCGCGCGCCATCCGGCATCTCGAAATTGAAGTCACCGAACGCAGGCGCAAAGAGGAAGATCTTCTGCGCCTTGCAGCGATCGTGGAATGCTCAGAGGACTCGATTATCGCAACCGATCTCAACGGCAGGATCACCGATTGGAACGCCGGAGCGGAAAAGATGTTCCGTTATCCGCGCGCCGAGGCTGTCGGAATGCCGGTCACGATCATCGCTCCGCCTGAACGAAGGAATGAGCCTTTCGAGACCCTGGCGAAAATCAAGAAGGGAGCAGGCGTCATCCGCCTTGAAACGGTGCAGATGACGCAGAATGGCAGGCCCGTTCACGTATCGCTGACGGTTTCGCCCATCCGGGACCAGGCCGGGCGGCTCACAGGCTCGGCCGCCATCGCTCGCGATATCAGCGAGCGCATCGAAATGGAAGAGGCGTTGCGCCGCTCTGAAGCGAACTTTCGTTCGGTTATTGAAAATTCCCCCTACGGGGCGCTGCGAACGTTGCCGGACGGCCGCATCCTGCTCGCCAATCCGGAAGTCGCGAGGATGCTGGGCTACAGCTCGGAAAACGAGCTACTTGGCTTCAACATGGCTACTGACATCTACCGCCATCCTGAGGACCACACGAAAGCGATCGAACAGGCTCGGGCGACAGAGTATCTAAAGGACGTCGAAATCGAGTGGAAGCACCGCAGCGGCTCGCCGATCATGGTGCGTTTCAGCAGTCACGTAGTGAAAGATCAAGCGGGCGAGATCGACCATTTGGACCTGATGGTGCAGGACATCACCAAGCAGAAGAGCCTGGAAGAGCAACTTCGCCAAGCCCAGAAAATGGAGGCGATTGGGCGATTAGCCGGCGGCGTGGCGCACGATTTCAATAACCTGCTCGGGGTCATCATCGGCTATAGCGAACTGGCGTTGGATCAAATTGATCGCGCGCATTCCGTACACGGCCAAGTGGAGCAGATTCGCAAGGCCGGCGAACGAGCCAGCACGCTAACCCGGCAACTCCTGGCATTCAGCCGGCAGCAGGTGCTGGACACGAGAACCCTCCAATTGAATGCCATCATCTCCGACATGGCGCAGATGCTGATCCGGCTTATTGGCGAAGACATCGAATTGCAAACCAAGCTCGATTCCGAACTGCACGCGATTCGAGGCGATCAAAGCCAGATCGAGCAGGTCATCATGAACCTGGCCGTGAACGCGCGCGACGCCATGCCTCAAGGGGGCAAGCTGACGATCGAAACGAGCAACATCTCGATCGAGGAAGAAGGAGAGCGCCGCACACCTATGGCCCCTGGCGATTACGTCTTGCTCAGCGTTTCCGATACAGGGGTGGGCATGGACGCCGAAACGCAGGCACACATGTTCGAACCCTTTTTCACGACGAAGGCTCACGGCAAGGGCACGGGCTTAGGCCTGGCCACCGTCTATGGCGTGGTCAAGCAAAGCGATGGATACATTTCAGTTTATAGCGAACCGGGAATCGGCTCGAGTTTCAAAATCTACCTGCCGCGAGTGGAACCGGAGCCAAAGTTGGATCAGCCGCAAGATGCCGACCTTCCTTGCGAGCGGTGCGAGACGGTCTTAGTCGTCGAAGATGAGGTTTCGCTTAGAACATTCACTTGCGCCTTGCTTCAGAAGAGCGGCTACACGGTGCTCGAAGCAAGCGACGGCGACGTGGCCATTACTTTGGCGCAGCAGTATGAACTTCCCATCCACTTGCTATTAACGGACATGATCATGCCGGGCATGAATGGCCCTTCGGTGGCGGAAAAGCTTACCTCTCTGCATCCGGAGTCCAAAGTGTTGTTCATGTCAGGATATACCGGATTTGTGGGCCGAGGTCTCACGGTCCCCCGGTCTGCGCTCATCTCCAAACCGTTTACACGCGAGGAACTGCTTCGCAGAATCCGGCAAGCGCTAGGGCCGTCGAGTTCAGTCTCTTCCAACGGCAATCCCGTCCGCGTCTAGCCGTCTACCGTTTCGAGAGCCGGGATCCTTAGAGTGGCGGTTATGCCAATGGCCGAGCTCTAAAGCCACGGAGCACCTCCCGCACGGCGATATTCAAAAGGCTCAGGATGATGGCCCCCCAAAATGCCGGCGCGAATCCCTGAACGTTAAACCCGGGCACAAGCAAGGACGCGAACTTCAGCATCAGCGCGTTGATGATGATCCAGAAGAGTCCAAACGTGAGCACGATGAGCGGAAAAGTCACGATTTTCAAAAAAAAACCTAGCGTGCCGTTTACGAAACCAATGATTACGGCAGCCAGCAGCGCTGTTCCAAAACCACTTACCGAAATTCCGGGCACAAATCGCGCTACTAGCAGGATGCAGAGCGCGCTCAGAACCCAGTGTGCGATGAGCCTGGCCATTTGAGGTGTTCAGAATCCCATCTGGCGAAACACGCTCTGGCGCTCGATTCGCCAGAGCACAATCAATCCGACTATACACGCGAATATGTGGGAAGTCTTTCTCCGGAGTTTTGTGATTTGCAGCAATACGGACGTTGAGTCGAGTCGCGGAGCCATTCCGGGACGCATCTCATAGAAGAGATGGGCCGAACGAGGACGCCCCAACAGGAGGAGGTTTTTATGATTGGCAAGAACTTTCTGGGTCGCGCATTGCTCACGTGCACGCTGGCCGGCGGCCTAGCCGTGGCCGTGGGCATAGCTCCAATCCACGCAGCCAGAAACGACAACGATGAGTGTCAAAATCGGATGGCGAAAATTCAAGCGGACATCGACAGGGACGCCGCCAAGCGTGGCCAGGGCAGCCATCAAGTCAGGGACGACCTGAAAAAACTCGACTCAGAACGCGAATGGTGCGCCAAGCATCACGTCGACTGGGATCATTCCAAGGATAAGGAATACGATCACTATCGCGACATCCAGCAACACTGAGATGTTTCACGGCATCCGGCCTTGGTGATCGAAGTAAAGGCGCGTCTCCTCGGTTGATCGTTGACCTGACTGGGCCGCTACCGGCCGACACGCGTGTTGCTTGAGGTACCTCCCGCCGCAGGGACGTAACACTTCAGGGTGTAATCCATCACCATCCGGTCGGCATTAAAGCGCCATCCCAAAGTGCGAATCGCGCGCTTCACGCGTTTGATCCATCCGCGAGGCAAGCCGTCGCGGTCGCGCTGGTAGTAGAGGGGGATCACTTCGTCGCGCAGGACGCGATAGAGTTCTTCGCCGTCACGCGCATCGTGGAGGTTCAAGTTGGAGTGGGTTCTGCCCGTCCCAATGGCGAATCCGTTTAGCCCGTCATAAGCTTCCGCCCACCAGCCGTCGAGCACGGAGAGATTCAGCCCGCCGTTCAGAACGACCTTTTGGCCGCTGGTGCCGGAGGCTTCCAGCGGACGCCGAGGATTGTTCAACCATACGTCGACACCCTGAACGAAGTGGCGCCCCACGTTAATGTCATAGTCCTCGACGAAGACAAACTTATCGGCAAATTGCGGGTCACGCATGATCGCCGCGATCTCCTGCAACAGGCGTTTACCAGGCTCATCGCGCGGGTGAGCTTTGCCGGCAAAAACAAACTGCACGGGTCGCTTGGGATCGTTGACCATGGAAGCGAGTCTTTGGATATCGGCCAAAATCAAGTTGGCGCGCTTGTACGTGGCGAAGCGCCTGGCGAATCCGATGGTGAGGGCGTCCGGGCTCAAGACCCGGCTCAGCCTTTGCAAAGTATCGGTCGGGTCGTCGCGCCTCTCGGCCTGCTCGACGACGCGCAGCCGAACGAACTCCAAGAGCCGCGACTTCAACGTCAGATGGGTCTCCCAGAGCTCGGCATCGTCGATATTCTCGATGGCTTCCCAGAGAGTGGGGTCTCCACTGCGTTCATGCCATCCGCCGCCCAAGTGGCGGTCGTAAAGGCGGAACATCTGCGGCGCCAGCCAGGAAGGCACATGCACACCGTTGGTGATGTGCCCGATCGGCACTTCGTCTTCCTGCCTGGCTTGATAGAGGTCCTTCCACATGGCCCTGGAAACTTCGCCGTGCAGGCTGGAAACGGCGTTCGCCCGATGCGCAAACCGCAGGCCAAGCACGGTCATGCAAAACTGTTCACCGAAATTTTCGGGGCGTTCACGCCCGAGTTGCATGAGCCTCTCATGCGAAATTCCCAAAGATTCGCGCAAGGGACCGAGATGCTCTTCTACCAGATCAGCAGGAAAACGATCGTGGCCAGCGGGCACGGGAGTGTGTGTGGTGAACACCACCTGACGAGCCACTCGCACGGAGGCGCGATCGAAATCGAGTCCCTCGTCGTGCATGCGATGACGAATCGCCTCCAGAATCGCAAAACCGCTGTGCCCTTCATTCAAGTGCAGAACGCCGGGATCCAAGCCCATGGCGCGCAAAGCGCGAAAACCTCCCACGCCCAGCAGCAATTCCTGCCGGATTCGAGTGCGGGCATCGCCGCCGTAAAGGCGCGAAGTAAGCTCCCGGTCCTCCGGGGCGTTCCCCTCTACATCAGAATCAAGAAGGAAAAGATCGCAGCGCCCCACCTTGATTCGCCAAACTTTCACACGAATCGAACCGGTGCGCGTCTCGATTTGCACCGTAACGGCTTCCCCTTTGCGGCCGATCGCAGGTTCCATGGGCAATTGGCTGATGTCCGAGGGCAGATACTCTTCCCGTTGCCAATCGTTCCGATCCAACCGCTGCCGGAAGTAGCCCTGGCCATAAAAGAGGCCAATACCGATCAAGGGAATGTCCAGATCAGAGGCACTCTTAATGTGGTCGCCGGCCAGCACGCCCAAGCCTCCTGAATAAGTGGGGATCGATTCGTGCAATCCGAACTCGGCCGAAAGATAGGCCACCGGGCGAGTCCGAAGGACACCTGCGTGCCGCGCCCCCCAGGTACGGTCCGCCCCGAGATATTCGCGCTGGCGCCGATAGGCGTAGTTGATGCGGCTGTGCAGGACCATTTCTCGAGCGCGACGTTCGATTCCCGCGAAGGGAATCTCCGACAGCAGAGAGATCGGATTCTGGTTGAGCTGCCACCAAAGGGCGGGGTCGAGTTCGTGGAACAAGCTCGTTGTATCGTGGTCCCAGCTCCACCACAGATTGCGTGCCAAAGCCCAGAGCCTCTCCTGGGCCGGTGCAATGAAGCGGTCGAGCGTGCGGGCTTCGCTTACTACCGGCGCCACTTGGGCGGCGGCTTGAATCAGATTGCTATTTTCGTCTTCACGGAAGACGCGGGTCTCTATCGTTTGCACCACCAGTACGCCTTGCAATACTCCGCGATCGATCAAGGGAACGCCCAAAAACGACTGGTACGGTTCCTCGCCCGCTTCGCTAAAATACTTGAACCTCGGGTGATTCTTTACCTGTTCGACGGCCACCGGCCGCACCTGCTCCGCAACCAGGCCCGCCAGCCCCTCGTTCAGCGCCATGCGCAAATTTCCCACGCAACTCGGGCGTAACCCGAGAGTCGCGGCCAAAACCAAGTTGGTGCGGTCCGGCTCAAGCAGATAAGCAGAGCAAACATCGGTGTGGAAGGTACTGGCGATCAGCGCGACGACATTCATCAGCGTTTCCGCCGGCTTGCCGCTCTCCGCCGTCAGGTTATCGATCTCATTGAAGGTGAGTACCATGCCGGCTTCGCCGGCCGGACGCACTTCGTCAACTTGCGCAATATCGGTGTTTTCTTGCACTGGTTCGCCTACCGGGCCCTTGAGTGGCATTGAGGACACCCCTCCGCGATGGTTAGCTTACCTGTGTGGCAAGAAATGTGGCGTTCAAAGAATTGATCGAGCGCATCAAAAGTATACGGATTTGTGAAAAACGCCGGTAAGCTGTGAAACGCTGTGAAAAAGTGGCACATTCTGCGCTCGGTTACCACTCTCGAATGATCCGATGACCTGCGGATTTCCTCCGGCGCAGGGCTAGTAATGTAGTTCGGGGTAAGGGAAAATACTTGTTGGTAGGTTTGATGGGCCGCAGACGTTCCTTGGCGCTTCGGCGCAGACCTTGCAGCGTACCCGATGGCAGACGAAGAGAACGAACAGGAAGCGCCGGAACCCAGGCTATTCACGCTCACGGAGGCCGAACGCACGCGGCGCGAGATAGAGCCCGTCTTGATAGAGGCCATCGAGCTGCGCAAGAAGCTCGCGCCTTTGGTCGAAGAACTGGGCGCCATTTCAGCGCATATTCAATGGGTTGGCGGTTCCGTGGTGCCTTATGAAAAAACGGCGCGCCTTCGTTTCGAACACGATCGCCTGGCCGAATCGTTGAAGGCCGCTCTTGAACGCATTCAGGCTACCGGCTGCCTGATCAAAGATTTGGACACCGGCCTGCTCGATTTTCCGGCCATCATCAACAATGAAGAGGTGTTTCTGTGCTGGCGGCTGGGCGAGGAGCGCATTCGTTTCTGGCACCGGCAGGACGAAGGCTTTGCCGGGCGCAAGCCCCTCGATCCGGACGATCCGGGAGCCGACAATCCCATTCAGTGAGGCACACATTGGACGCTGAGCACTCCAATCGTCTCGCGCATTCCAGCAGCCCTTATCTGCGTTCAGCCGCACACCAACCCGTCGATTGGTATGAGTGGGGCGATGAGGCCTTTGCCCGCGCCCGCGCCGAAGACAAGCCCATCCTGCTCGATATCGGCGCGGTCTGGTGCCATTGGTGCCACGTCATCGATCGCGAGAGTTACGAAGACCCAGCGCTCGCCGCGTTGATCAACCAACAGTTTGTTCCCGTGAAGGTCGATCGCGACGAACGACCTGACGTGGATGCGCGCTACCAGGCGGCGATCAGCGCCGTTTCCGGCCAGGGCGGCTGGCCACTTACCGGATTTCTGCTATCCGATGGCCGGCCTTTTTACGGAGGCACTTACTTCCCTCCGCAAGACGCCGGGGGCAGGCCCAGCTTTCGCCGCGTGCTCGAAACAATCGCTGAAACATTTAAGACGCGCCGAGATGAAGTGGAGAAGGCCGCAGGCGCTTTATTCGACGCAGTGCACCGGACCGAGAACTTCGCCGGCGCCCGCGGGACTTGGACACCGAGCCTGATCCGCGAGCTCACGGAATCCATTCTTCAGAATTTCGACCCTCATTACGGCGGATTCGGAAATGGACCCAAATTTCCTCACTCTGCCGCCATCGATCTTCTTCTCGAACAATATCAGGCGACGCGCGAGCCGCGACTGCTGCTTGCCGCGCAAACTACGCTTGAAAAAATGGGTCGCGGCGGTGTTTACGATCAGCTGGGCGGCGGCTTTCATCGCTATTCGGTTGACGAGCGCTGGCTCGTGCCGCACTTCGAAAAGATGTCCTACGACAACTCCGAGCTGCTGAAAAACTATCTGCACGGATACGCCGTCACGCGCAATCCTCTGTTCCGCGAAACCGCTCTCGGCATCATCCGCTGGATCGACACCACGCTTTCCGACCGCGAACAAGGCGGCTTTTACGCCAGCCAGGATGCGGATATTTCTCTGGATGACGACGGCGATTACTTCACCTGGACGCTCGACGAAGTGCGCGCCGTATTGAGTCCAGAGCTTTCGCGCGTTGTCGAGCTTTATTACGACGTTGGGCCTCGCGGCGAAATGCACCACAATCCCGCAAAGAATGTTCTGTGGGCGGCGCGCGAGCCGCAAACCATCGCCGAAGCGCTCGGCACATCGAGCGAAGATGTGACCAGAAAGATTGAAGAGGCGCACCGCGAACTGCTCGCTGCGCGTCACAAACGTCCCACGCCCTATGTGGATACCACGATTTACACCAACTGGAACGCCCTACTCATTTCCGCTTATCTTGAAGCGGCGCAGGTCCTTCAAGGCGACGAAGGCTACGGCTGCCGCGTATTTGCGCTGGGCAGCCTCGATCGGCTAATCGCGGAGGCGTGGGACGACCGCCGAGGCTTCTCGCACCGGATCGAATCCGATGGCGATCATGTTCAACCCGATCGTCTCAACCCCGACCGGCTCAGAAAAGTGCGTCTCGAGGGGACACTCGACGACCAGGTCTTTGCGGCGAACGCGTTGCTCGACGGCTTCGAAGCCACGCTTAATCCGCGCTACTTCGTGCTGGCCGAAAGCGCCCTGCGGCTGGTGATCGACAACTATGCCGATGAGGAGAACGGCGGATTTTTCGACCGCGCTTCAGACGCTGCTCCCCTCGGCGGGTTCGACGTGCGCCGCAAGCCCATCCAGGATTCGCCCACACCAGCAGGCAACGCCATAGCCGCTATCGCTCTCGACCGACTCTACGCACTCAGTGGAAACAGGGAATACCGCGATCAGGCGCAGATCGCTCTGGAAGCTTTTTCGGGCATCGCTCCACGCTTCGGCATGTTTGCCGCGACCTATGGATTGGCCACTTTGGTTCACGCCCGCCATCCCCTGCAGGTGGTTGTCACGGGGACTTCGTCCGATGACGTCGCAAGCGGGCTGGAGCAGGCTGCACAAGGTTTTTATCGATTTGGCAAGGCGGTCTTGCGCGTCACTCCGGAAACGAATCTCGAAGAGCTGCCCCGCGCCCTGCGGGAGACGCTGCCCGGATTGCGTCCCGAAACCACCCAGGCTTTTGTGTGTGTGGCGGGGACTTGTTTTCCGCCGGTAAACAATCCGCGGAAGTTGACCGAACTACTCGCTCAGGCCGGAACCAGCAGCGGCGCAGCGGCCGTCTAGAACTTGAAGCGTTCGCCACCGGCAAGGTCCACCTATAGGTAGGCGCGCTCAGCGCGCCGGAGCAGGTTTGTCGGCAAGATTTTCCACAAAGAACTGCGTTACGCGATTGAAGACGTGTACGCGTGCCGGCGTATCACTGATGCCGTGTCCGCGATCGGCATAGATGAGGAACTCCGCGTACTTCTGCGCCTCCACGAACTTCTCGGACAGGGCCACGGAGTTCGAGAAGTGCACATTATCGTCGCCTGTGGCATGCGCAATCAGAAGTTTGCCTGCGAGTCCAGCGGCAAAATTCACCGGCGAAGAGTCGCGATAGCCATCGGGATTTTCCTGCGGCGTCCCCATATAGCGCTCAGTGTAAATCGTGTCGTAGCGCCGCCAGTCCGTTACCGGCGCGCCGGCAAATCCGGCCTTGAAAGCGCCGCCCCCGCGCAGCATGGCCATACAAGTCATGTATCCGCCAAAGCTCCATCCCCAAATCCCCACGCGTGAGCCGTCAATGTAAGGCTGATTTGAAAGCCACTTCACTCCGGCCAATTGGTCCGCCAATTCCACTTTGCCGAAGTGATGATAGATCGGCGTTTCGAAGTTATGCCCGCGTCCGGCGGTGCCGCGATTATCCAACACAAAAATCACAAACCCTTTCTCCGCCATGAGCTCATGCCACAGAAGATTGGAACCCTGCCACTGGTCCCGCACTTCCTGTCCGTGCGGCCCGCCATAAAGATAGACGATGACCGGATATTTGTGGGCGGGGTCGAAGCCTGCAGGTTTGATCATCGCCGCGTCCAAAGGCGTCCCGTTCGCCCCCGGCACAGTAAAGAACTCGACCGGCTGCAAGTGATACTTCTCGAGTTCGGGGACTTTGTTCTCTTCCAGCGTCGCCACGAGGCTGCCGTCCGAGTTGTAAAGGCGCTGCTGCGGCGGTGTTCTTGCGGTCGAATAAGTGTCCAGAAAATGCCCGCCGTCAGGAGCCATGCTCACTGCATGCGTGCCGTGATCGTGAGTCAGCTCCGCAGGGTCGGCGCCGGCGAGCGCCACGCTATAAAATTGCCGTTCAATGGGGCTTTTCTTTGTGGATGTGAAGTAGACGGTCTGGGTTTGTTCATCCACGATGGCTCGGTCCTCCACTTCCCAATCGCCATGCGTGAGCTGCGCGATCTGCTTGCCCGAAATATCATAGAGATAAAGATGACGAAAGCCGGAGCGTTCGCTGGCCCACAGAAAGCGCCGCCCGTCGGCGAAGAAATGCAGATCATCGTTTAGATTGATCCAGTACTTGTCCTGCTCCGTCAGGACCGTCCCGCATTTTCCGCTCGAGGCTTCCGCGAAAAGCAGCTCCAGATGGTTCTGCACGCGATTGAGGCGTTCGATGGCCACACGCTGCGAATCCGGGAGCCACGCCACGCGCCCCAATAGCACGGATTGGTCGCTTCCCGTATCCATCCAGCGCACGTTCCCTCCTTGCACATCCACTATGCCCACCCGCGCCACGGGATTTGGCGAACCCGCAGCGGGAAACTGCTCTTCTGTAACGGAGCCAGCATCGGAAAGCTCGTTTACCAGGGCATATTTCTGGACCGCATGCTCGTCCAGTTGCAAAAAGGCAATTTTCGAAGAGTCCGGAGCCCACCAGTACGCCGTCTCCAGGTCCAGTTCCTCCGGATAAACCCAATCCAACTCACCGTGATGCAGCTCCTCCGAACCGCCCTTGGTGACTTGGCGCGGCTCCCCGCCCGCCGCGCTCACCACCCACAGATCGTGGTTGCGCACGAAGCTCACCCATTGCGAATTGGGCGAAATCTTTGCGTCATCGACGTCCCCACCTTCTTGGCCGTTCACTTCGCCGACCAGCTTTTTCGCGGACTGGCTTTTCAGGTCATACCAAAATAGTTCACGTGCCGAGATAAAGAGCAGCGCCTGGCTGTCCGGCGACCACAAATACCTGGTCGGGCTCAGCCTCCCCAGTCCCGTCTGCTGGCCGCGCGACTCGGGAGGCAACAGCATGTCCCGCAAGCGTCCGGCGTCTGCAAGCACGCTCCTCCGCCCGGTCGCGGCGTCCACTGCCGCAATTTCCGGGCGCCCGTTCGCATTGTCGAGATAAGTCAGCAGCTTCCCGTCGGGACTCCACACGGTGCCGCGCAAGATCTGCCCGCTCAGGCTGGGCGCTGAATAGATGCGGTCAACGGTGAGTTGATTTTGATTTCCGCCGGTCTGAGGCCTGGCTTCGATCCGCAAAGGTCCTGGAAAACTGATCACTGCGCACGCTAGTAGACCGCAGAATCCCATGCCCAAGAACCTGCGCCATCTGTGAGGACTCGACCCGCGCAATTTCAAATCCATCTGAATTCCTCCAACTGAATCTGCAAATACGACGAGAACTAAGCTGATCACCTTGGGGTGCGAGAACGCCGACCCTTTTGCTGCTTGGCCGAATGCACTCTCTCCGCGGACCGCCTTCGCGCTCTGTTCGCTACGATGGCCTCCGCCTCAATCTCCACCAGCATCTCGGGATTGATCAGCTTGCTCACCTCGATCATGGCCGTTGTTGGCCGAATGTTTCCGAAAACCTCGCCGTGCGCGCGCCCAATCTGCTCCCAATCGCTGATGCGTGTCACGTAGATACGCGTGCGCACGACGTCATCCAGCGAAGCCCCCGCCCGCTTCAGAGCGCTACCGATGTTCCGCAGCACTTGCATGGTCTGCTCGTACGCGCTCCCCGCCCCGACGATCTTTCCAGCGTCGTCGGTGGCCGTTGTGCCTGAGACGTGCACGACATTGCCGACACGCACCGCTCGCGAATACCCGATGATCGGCTCCCACGCAGTCCCCGAAGAAATATTGATCCTTTTCATGTTCCCTCGCCTATTTCCAATGTTGCATTGTACTCTGCCGCCACTCCGGCCGGCATTCGTCTGCTGGCGCCCGCCTTAGTGGTACACTGACGGTTTCGTCGGACAATTACTAGTCCAGGGCCAACGCATGAAGCTCCACAACGTTCTTGAAGCCGTAGGCCACACGCCGCTGATTCGCCTCAATCGTTTAGCGCGCGATTGCAAAGCGGAGGTCTACGTTAAAGCCGATTATTTGAATCCCGGCGGCTCGGTAAAGGACCGCATCGGGATCACCATGATTGATGAGGCCGAACGCAAAGGGCTTCTGAAGCCCGGCGGCACGATCATTGAAGGCACTTCCGGCAACACAGGAATGGGCTTGGCGCTGGTCGCCGCGGTGCGCGGTTACAAGATGGTTTTCACGATTACCGATAAGCAATCCAAGGAGAAGGTCGACCTGCTTAAGGCTTTCGGCGCCGAGGTGATCGTCTGCCCAACGGCCGTAGAACCTGACGATCCACGCAGCTACTACTCCGTCGCCAAAAAACTGGCGCGCGAGATTCCGAATTCCTTCTATCCCAATCAGTACGAAAACGCCATGAATCCAGAAGCCCACTACCGCACAACGGGTCCCGAAATCTGGGAGGACTCCGAAGGCAGAATTACGCACTTCGTCTGTGGCATGGGTACGGGCGGAACCATCAGCGGCGTGGGGCGCTACCTGAAGGAAAAGAATTCGCGGATCAAGATCATCGGCGTCGATCCCATCGGCTCGCTGTATTACGAATACGTGAAGACCGGCAAGATTGGCAAGGCCCACAGCTACGTAGTCGAGGGAATTGGCGAAGACATTTTCCCTTCGACCATGCACTTCGATGTGCTCGACGACATAGTCCAGGTCACCGATCGCGAATGTTTCCTTGTCGCTCGCAATCTGGCCAAGAGCGAAGGCATCTTTACGGGCGGTTCAGGCGGAGGCTGCGTCTCAGCAGCAATGGAACTGGCGCGGACATTGCCCGCAGGAAATGTAGTCGTAGCCTTCTTGCCCGATACGGGCACGCGCTATCTGAGCAAAATCTATAGCGATGCCTGGATGCGCGAGCGAGGTTATCTTGACTCGGAGGTTCCTCTCTGCGCCGCTGACATCGTTTCTGTGAAACATCGCACCGGGAAAGTTCGCGAAATGATCATCGTGCGCCCCTATCAAACCGTGTTTCACGCCTTGCGAACCATGCAGGAGCAGGATATTTCACAGCTCCCTGTGTTCGAAGAGAACAACATTGTTGGCACAATCTATGAAGATCAGATCCTCAATATGGCTTTGCAAGGCAAGGACCTCCGCAAGTTGGTCATCCGCGAAGTCATGAGCAAACCGCTGCCACAAGTTCCGCGCGATGCTCCCGTCGAACGCGTCACGCATCTCTTGAGTCATGAGAGCCCCGCCGTCTTCGTCGTCATGGGCGACGGCCGCTACGAAATCCTGACCAAATATGACCTTATGGGCACTATCGCCGAACTCGTAGAACAAGTCCGCTAGCGCCCGGCAATAGCCTTTAGAGCGATTCCGGTATCCGGTTAGATCGTCACATCCACCGGTCTGTTTTGAGGTTTTTCGACTGGCCGCAAATGCACTAAAATCAAAGCGCGCTTTGACTGTGGGCGTGTAGCTCAGTTGGCAGAGCACCTGCTTTGCAAGACGCAGGGCCAATCACACAAGTGCCGCATCTGGTGTCGCTTACGCGGAAAACACACGGTGCAATCAATCCCTTAAACTGGACTGTAAGCGGACCGAAAACCGGGCCAGATTCTGGCTACTCGCTTTCTGCGGCCTTTTGCTCCACGATCTTCCTTAACCTGTAGGATGTGCTTCTTCCTCCGGCCTCTTCTTGTTCAATGACCCCAATGGCAATCAGCTCTTCGATGTCTCGAAGAGCAGTGCGCGAGGAAGCCTTCGTCATTTTCATCCATTTGTCTCTCGTCAGCTTCCCCTCGAATCCGCTGAATAGTTTGTTTAGAAACTTTGTCTGCCGATCATTCAGTGAGACCTTCCGTTGCTTGAGGCTCTTCCAGAACAGTTCTTTCTCCAGGGCACTGCTTGTGATTTGATTCGATTGTTCGATGGCTCTACCCAGGCATTCAAGAAACCACTTTAGCCATTCCGTGATATCCAGCGATCCAGCCTGAGTTTTCTCCAGAACCTCGTAATAGCCCTTCCGTTCTTCGAGAATCTGCGACGACATGCTGTAGAAACGCTGAGCGCTCCCATCCGATCTCGCGAGACACATTTCAGCGATTGCTCTTCCGATTCTGCCGTTGCCATCTTCAAAGGGATGAATCGCAACGAACCACAAGTGCGCGATTGCCGCCTTCAGGAGCGGGTCTTCTTGTTCATCGCCCTCGAACCACGAAAAGAACTTTCCCATCTCGCTTTCGACGCGATCAGCCTTAGGCGCTTCGTAATGCACTTTGTGGCGACCGACTGGCCCCGAAACGACTTGCATTGGCCCTTGGCTGTCATCACGCCATGCGCCGACTCGAAATTTATCCCCTGTCGTGCGAATGCCGGGGAAAAGATGTGCGTGCCAGTCAAACAATCGCTCTCTCGTTAGCGGCGTGCTGAATTTCTGTGTTGCGTCCAACATCATTTCAACAACGCCATCGACATACCGATCCTTGTGAGCCTTGAGTCCTCCCACGGCCAGCCTCAACCTGCGTGCGAGGGAAGAGCGGACATTCTCAGGATCAAGCACCACCCCTTCGATTGCGCTGGATTTGATGGTTTCTTCCGTAAGGACCTTTAGCGTCGCGGTCCATCGAGAAGCCAGCCCGTAGCCGCGCATCTTCCCGACCAACAATCCCTGATGTAGTCGGACTTCGGAGAGCAAAGGGGCAAGCGCCTTCGAGTCACATGTAAATCTGGGCCAATCAGG
>Ga0335081_10007866_pt1 | contig 17076 bp, 15 predicted proteins | sample Lox_Sample_35_FD_206713 | JGI IMG/M metagenome (GOLD analysis project Ga0335081, IMG submission 206713) | Soil microbial communities from Loxahatchee National Wildlife Refuge, Florida, United States - Lox_Sample_3.5 | ecosystem: Environmental > Terrestrial > Soil > Wetlands | place: USA... | reverse complement strand
TCTACGGCCACCCCGGCACCCCCTCCCTGGGTGCCCTGGGGCAGCAGGGCCTGCGGGCCAGCATCGCGCGGGCCCGGATGCTGGCCGCGCGATACCGGCCGCTGAGCACCGTGCCGGTCATCCCGGCGTTCGAGATCATCGCCACCGTCGCCGAAGCATCCCCCGGGCCGGACGGCGATTACTCGTACCAGACCCCGGTGGCCCTGCTGCGCCCCTGGGTGCGGCGGGCGATCGCGGCCGGAATGTACGTCATCCTGGACCTGCAGGCAGGCCGGGCCAGCCTGCTCGCCCAGGCGAAGGTGTACCAGTCGCTGCTGCGGCTGCCTGATGTCGGGCTGGCCCTCGACCCGGAGTGGAAGCTCCAGCCGGGGCAACGGCCGCTGCGTCAGATCGGCAGCGTCAGCAGCATCGAGGTCAACGGCGTGATCAGGTGGCTGGCCGGCCTCACCGCGCGCTACCGGCTGCCGCAGAAAGTCCTCGTGCTGCACCAGTTCAAGCTGTCGATGATTCAGGGCGAGCAGCGGCTCGACACCCGGTACGGCGATCTCGCGATCGTCATCCACATGGACGGGCAGGGCACCCCGGCCGACAAGGAGCAGACCTGGGCGGCCGTCACCGCGGCCGCCCCCGCTGGCGTGTTCTTCGGCTGGAAGAACTTCTTCACCAAGGATCACCCGATGATGAGCCCGGGGCAGACGATGGCGAGGACTCCGCAGCCGGTCATGATCTCCTACCAGTGACGGCCAGCTCGCCAGGTGCTTGCGCTCAGGCCTCGCGCCGGGCGCGGCTAGCGCGCGGCGGCGGGCAGCAGGCTGCGCATGGCCTCCCAGACGCCGGGGTGATTCAGCAGGTCGAAGTGATGCATTCCGCCCAGCCCGCGGCCCAGCTTGACGGGGAACGGGATGTGCTGACGCGGTCCGCGGCGCCCGTGCGCGCTGGCCGGCTGGACGAGCAGGTCGCCGACAACGGCGCCGAGCGGGCTGGCCGGGTCGGCGGTCACGGTGGCGCTGATCGCGTAGTGGTTCGCGGTAGCCAGCAGCGGCGTATCGCATCGGTGGTCGCGCAGGCAGCAGTCCTGGTCGCAGCCGGCCCAGTCGTCGTCGAGCACGTACCCGTGGCGCAGGTCCCGGACCGAGGCCGGCCCCGCCGCCAGGGTCGCGAACGGCCGGGTTTCGGGAACCCGGCCGAGCGCCCAGCCCGCGAGCCCCGCGGCGCGGGCCAGCGGGGCGCCCAGATGCGGCGATCCGAGGTAGAACACGTGGCGAACGCGTCCGGTCCAGGCGCCCGGCGCTTCCCGGCCGTAGTGGCAGGCGCTGCGGATGATCAGGCCGCCCATCGAGTGCCCCGCGAGCAAGATCTCATCCACCGGCCCCGGCCAGGCCGCCATCAGCCTCTCCAGCAGGCTGGCCAGGTCGTGGCCGTTGTCTGAGATATGCCGGCCGGTGTTGTACCGCACGTAGACAGGTGTGTAGCCGAATTCGGACCGCAGGCGGTCGCCGTAAGGCGCGGACTGGCCGGGCCGCCGGCGCCAGGAGTTCTCCGTCTCGGCCAGGCCGTGGACGAAGACCGCCATCCGGGGCGTCGCATCCGGGAACGCATCGGCAACCTGGTCAGCGGTCAGCCCGACGTCGCATCCATCTGCCCGCACCGCCATCGCGATGGCCAGCGGGGCCAGGTCGGGACCGAGCTGGTCTCCGGCTACCGCGTTCAGCGCGGCGAGCGCCAGGTTGCCGGCCGGCCGTTGTCCGGCGGGCTTGGCGCCGGCGCCAAGGAAGAGCCCGGCCGCTCCGCCGGCCGTCCCGGCCGCCACACCAGCCTCCCGCACCGCGAGGTAGGCGCCCCGCGCCACCGAGTCATGGATAAGCCGGACCGGGACGGCCGCCGGCCCGACCGGGGCGAAGGCGCGGCCGGCGATGGCCTGATGCACCCGCTCGATGCGGGTCACCAGCCCGGCGAACACGTGGCCGCCCAGCCTGCTCGCCGCGCGAAGTTCTGCTGGCGTCATCGTCTACCTCCAGGGCGACGGCGGCAGGCCCCCTCCGTCACGGCGGCCAGCCCCTCTCATTGCAGCCCAGGAGGCAGCGAGGTTCAAGGGAAAAACCAAGCACTACACGCTCAGCCGGGCGACAAGCTGCTCCGCCCGCTGCTGAATGCCTGCCGGGTCGCCCCGGGTGAGGCCGCCGCCGACGCCGACGGCCACGGCGCCAGCGTCGATCCAGGCCCGTGCGTTCTCCGTCGTGACGCCGCCGTGATGCCCACGCAGCGCGCGCCGGCGATCGCGGCACAGGTCGTCCACCGTCCCGGAGCCGTCATGCCCCCGGCGCTGACTCGGGCAGCACCGCGACGCAGTCGATCTCGACCCTGAACCCGGCCAGGGCGACCCCGACGGTGGTCCTGGCCGGCAGCGGGCTCGGGAACATCTCCTCGTACACCTCGTTCATCTCGGCGAAGTCGGCGATGCTGGCCAGGAACACGCCGCACCGGACCACGTCGGCCAGGCTCGCCCCGGCTTCCGCGAGCACGGCCGCCAGGTTCTCGATGACGACCTTGGTCTGCTCGCCGGTGGACGCGCCGGTCACGACGCCATCGCGGATCGGCCCCTGGCCCGAGACGTAGACGAACCGGCCCTCAGCCACGATCCCGGGGGAGTACGCCCCGGCCGGCCTGGTCCCTCCGACGGCCCTCTTCGCCATCTGCTGCCACCTCCCGCAAGGTCAGTCCGCATCCTAGAACGGTGATCGTCCCGGCCGCCGGCCGGGCCGTGCATCCGCGACAGTGCCTGTCACGGCATCGGAACCTTCGACCAGTCAGCCACGACGCGGCGCAGGTACTCACCAAGCTCGTGCAGCCGGCGCACCTCGGCGCGCGCGCCGAGCAGCGTGATGCTGACCGCCGCCGCCGGCACCGGCCTGCCGAGGAAGATCGGCACGCCCGCGCAGCGCACGCCAGCTTCACGGCCACCGTCACGTCGCCGCGGCCGGCCAGCCACCGGCCTGCCGCCTCGGCCGTTTCCTGACCCGTGAGCACGCTCGCTTAGCGCCATGGACTCGCCGAACGTCACCACATCGGGCACTGCCAACCGCCAGAGGTCGCGGCGCCGGCGATCACGCCGGTCGTGATCAAAGTTCCGTCACGCTAACCCTGTCCCGCCCGGGCCGTCAACGACGCGCCCGCCTGAGGCCCGGCCCGGCCGTACCGTTCCGGGGAAGCTCAGGCCCCGGGACTTCCGCCACTAGGGCATCCTGGTTCGCGAGTGCGATGGTTGAGCGTGACGACCGAGGAATGGGGGCCGCGATGAGGCTGACCGGCGGGGGTCAGCCGCGCGGTCATCCGGGCCCGGGCCGGCGGCCGGCCCGCCGGCCCGCCGTCGCGGCATGGCCGAAGCTCAGCTGGCTCGGCGGCCTCGCGCTCGCGGCAGCGCTGGCGGCCTGCGGATCGTCGGCCCTTTACGGCGTGCCCGGCGCCGAGCCGCCGTCCTCGGCACCGACCCTGGTCCCCGGCAGCCGGCCGTACGACGTCTCCGGGCTGCGCGACCCTGCCGGCGGGAAGTTCTTCGGGGTCCAGGCCCCGGGGGCGCCGGCCTCGCTCGGACCCGTGCGGTCCTTCGCCGCCAGCGCGGGAGCCCGGCCGAACATGATCGGCGAGTACATGTCGTGGAACAACCCGCTGGATGTCCAGGCGGTGCAGAACGCCTGGTCGTACGGGGCGCTTTACTACATGGTCTGGGAGCCCTACCACACGACCGTCGCCGCGATCGCCGACGGTCACAGCGACGGCTACATCACCAAGTTCGCCCGCGAGGTGCGCGCGCTGAACCTGCCGCTCGCGATCAGCTTCGGGCACGAGTTCAACGGCTTCTGGTACCCGTGGGGCACCACCGGCACCACGGCCGCGCAGTTCGTGGCCGCGTGGCGGCTGATCCACCGGCTGTTCGCGGCGGCCCACGCCACCAACGTGATCTGGGTGTGGAATCCGAACGTCATCTCCGCGGAGCCGCAGCTTCCGCTGAGCACCTATTACCCGGGCAACGCGTACGTGGACTGGGTCGGGGTCACCGGCTACTTCGGCGCCACCGGCCCGGACACATTCGACGGCGTGTACGGGCCGACCATGCAGGAGATCAGGGGCTTCACCGCCAAGCCGTTCATCATCGCCGAGACCTCGGTGCAAACCGGCCCGAATGCGGTCGCGGCCGCGCAGAACCTGGTCAGCGGGATGCGGCAGCGACCTGACGTGCTCGGCTTCGTCTGGTTCAACTACTACAAGGCGGGCGTCGACTGGCGCCTCGGGCCCCGGCCGCCGGTGCGGGCGGCGGTCGCCGCGGGCCTCACGGGCCTCCGGCTGGTGAACACCAGGCGGCCATGAGCCGCCCCGGCACGCCCGGACCCCCTTACTTCTGAGCCGCCGGGAAGTAGCCGAACTCCTCGCGCACGGCCACCACGCCCTCCATGTGCCTGACCTCGCCGGCGATCTGGTGGCCGGCCAGGGCGGTCTCCGGCACTCCGCCCAGGGTCACGACGCCATCCGCGACGGTCACCGTGAACCGGTCCGGACTGGCCAGGAACTCGGTGCTGATGACCTTGTCGATGATCTCGCGGCGGATCTCCTCATCCGGCCTGCCATAGACGCTCAGCACGTCCGCGCGGCTGATCATCCCGGCCAGGCGGCCGTCCTTGCCCAGCACGGGCAGGCACCGGACCTTGTGGTCGAACATGAGGTGCGCGGCGTGGCTGACCAGGTCGTACGGGCCGACGGTGACCGGCGGCCGGCTCATCAGGCCGCGTGCGGTCACGGCGGCCGCCTTCCGCCGCTCCCTGCGGTGCCGGGACACAGACAGCGGGCCCGGGTGGCCCTCGTAACCGGCCTCCAGCGCCTCCTTGGGCAGCAGGTCCGCCTCCGACACCACGCCGATCACCTTGTTGTCCCGGTCGAGGACCGGGAACGCGGTGACCCGCTGCTCGCGGAGCCTCGCGGCGATCTCCTTGAACGACGCGCTAGCCCGGACCGCCACGGCATCCCTCGTCATGACGTCCGCCACCCTGGCACTCATCGTGCTCGCCTCATCTCGTCACTATCCCTACCTCCAGTCTCGCGGACACCCAGGTCGCCGGGCATGGATGAACGGCCTGGCGCGAAGGCCCGTGTGTCACTTTCTCCCGAGACTTAAGTCACCGGCCGCCGGGACCTGGTTCCCTGGCGGCGGGGCTCAAGGGCCCGGCTGGACGGCGGCCGGCGCCCCGCCCGCGGGGATACGCGGGTCTCGTCCCTGACGCAAGCAGCGTCCTGACCATGGCTCGCTCAGCGCAGCTTGCGCAGGAACGGGTCGGCGAGCTGGCCCGGCGCCATCCGGACTCGCGCGTCCGCGGCCACGACGCGGCCGGCCCGGTCCGCCGCCACATCGAGATGGAGTTCGGCTATCTCGGTCAGGTCGTCGGCGAGGTGGGACAGGCGCAGCACGACGTCCCTCAGGCCCGCAATGCGCTCGGCCGGGCTGCCTTCGCGGCCGAACAGCAGCGGCGCGGCCGGGACCGCGCGGATCAGGTCGTCGGCGTCGGTGTCGGTGAGCGGAGCCAGGCGGGCCGCCTGGCTGGCGCCCGCTCCGGTGGCGGCGCTGCCCGGGCCGGCCGCGGCGCTGCCCGGGCCGGCCGCGCCGAGCGCCACCAGCGGCCCGAACACCGGATCGTCGGCCACGCTGACCACCATCCGGGTCCTGTCCGCGATCAGCGGCCGAAGCGGGATGCCGTAGCAGCGCAGCAGGTCCGCGGCCTGGGCCGGCGCCAGCCAGCCGCCAGCCGGCGCGCGGCGCAGGAAGTCCTGGGCCAGGCCGCGGGCCCGCTCCGGGTCCAGCCCGGCGAATTGCGGGATGCGGCCCTGCGGCCCGGCGCGCCAGGCACCGTAGGCCGCGGCGTGGCCCAGCGCGCGGGCCGCGCTCTCGGGGTAGGCGTAGGCAGGCACGGCCGTCCCCGGGCCGCCGGGCTGCCGCGGCAGCAGCCGGACGCCTTCCGGCTGGTCCAGCATGACCGCGGCGAGCGGGAGGCCGATCTCGGCCTCGCGGACCGCCCGGCCGAGGTTGCCGGTTGCCCCGGTCGCCACCGCCAGGGCGATGACCGCGTCCGCGCCCTCGTCCGCCGCCGCGAGCTCCAGGCACCGGCGGTACCCGGCCTCGGAGATCGTCGTCGTGGTGTAGACCGGCCCGGTGACGGTGCCTCCGGGCGGCACCACCGACCGCAGCCGCCGCCGGGTCCCGCCGGTCACCCGGTGCACGACCAGGCCCGCCTCGGCGCACGCGCTGGCCGCGAGCGCCCCGGCCCCGGCGACGTTGGACACGATGACAACCCGCGGCCCGGCCGGGACCGGCTGGGTGGCTAGCTGGGCGGCCGCGTCGAGCAACTCGCCCAGGTCGCTGATGGCGATGATCCCGGCCTGCGCGAACAGCGCCTCGCGGCTGACGAGCGACGTGATCGCGGCGGCGTCGGAGCCGGCATCCGGGCCCCGGGCATCCGGGCCCGCCCCCGTCCCGGGCTGGTCCGCGGGCACGGCCAGGACCGGCATCCGCTGTCCGACCCGCCGCGCGGCGGCGACGAACTTCCGCGGGTTCCCGAACGATTCGAGGTAGAGCACCGCGAGCCTGGTCACCCGGTCCTGGGCCCACCAGGCCAGCATGTCGTTGCCGGAGACGTCGTACTTGCTGCCGACCGAGACGAAGGAGGAGATCCCGACGCCGATCCGGGAAAGCTGCCCGGCCAGGGCCACGCCCAGGCCGCCGGACTGCATCACCAGTCCCGCCGGGCCCGGTAGCGGGTGGCTGGCGGCGAAGGTCGCGTCCAGGCCGATGCCGGGGACAGCGACGCCGAAGCAGTCGGGCCCGCTCAGCCGCATGCCATGGCGCCGGCAGGCGGCGAGCAGGTCGGCACCCTGGCCGTCGTCCAGTCCCGCGGTGATGACCACCAGGGCCCGCACGCCGTGGCGCCCGCATTCCTCCGCGACGCCGGCGATAGCGGCGGGCGGCACCGCCACGACCGCCAGGTCGACCGGCTCGGGCAGCTGGTCCACCGACGGCACGCAGCGAACCCCCTCGATGTGCCGCGCGTGCGGGTTCACCGGGTAGACGCGGCCCGTGTACCCGCCGGTGATGATGTTGTGCAGGACCGCCCGGCCCACCGACCCGGGCCGCCGGCTGGCTCCTATCACCGCGACGGAGGCGGGATCCAGCAGGTGGCGCAGGCTCTCCACGTCGGCGTGGCTCTCCCGCGAGGCCATCGCCTCCAGGTAGGGCTGCCAGGCCGGATCGGAGTCCTCGCTGGGGACGTCGAAGGACAGTTCCATCACGCCCTCCGCGGAGCGGCGCGTGGCGTGCAGCTTGGCGTCCGCGAACACCTTGAGCATCTGCGCGTTCTCGACCAGGATCGAGGCGGTGAACGTGTGCACGCCGCGGCTGCGCGCCGCCGAGATCAGGTACTCGAGCAGCAGCGTGCCCGTCCCGCATCCGTGCATGTGGTCGGCCACCGCCAGCGCGATCTCCCCCACGCCGGGCGTCCTGGTCGGCTCGATGCTGGCGCAGCCGATCACCTCGCCGTCCAGCAGCGCGAGCAGTGCGAAGTGATCGGGTCCGGGCTCACGGCACACCCGCTGCGCCTCCTGCTCCGCGGCCAGCCGGCTCACGCAGAAGAACCGCAGGTAGATGTTGTCCGGTGACATCGCCTCGTGCATGGCCCGGACCGCGTCCAGGTCGGCGGGGGTGGTCGGGCGGATCTGGATCGTGGTGCCATCGGCCAGCAGCGCGTAGTCACCCTCGACAGCCGCCGTAGCCTGCGCGGTTCGGTCCATACCGCCACTCTCGCTGCCGGGGACATCACGCGGACAGGGCCGGAAGTCCCGGCCAGGCCGGCCGGTCGGCCCTGCTTGCGCCGGTCAGGCGGTCGGCGCCGCGGTACCGAGCTTGTCCAGCACATCCACCACGCCGTCGATGTCCCAGATCAGCCTGACGGCCACCGAGAGCAGGTCGCGCATGTCCGCCTCGCCGGGCTGGCCGGTGAGAATCACGACGCCCTGGCGCACGGCGACGGAGATGCTCGCCGGGTCCGCGAACAGGATCTCGGTCAGCAGTTCGCGCACCTCGGCGGCGATCTGGGCGTCCGGGCGGAGGAACACGCTGAGCAGGTCACGCCGGCTGACGATGCCGAGCAGCTTGCCGTCCGGGTCGATCACCGGAAGCCGCCTGATGTGGTGATTGTGCATCAGCGTGGCGGCCCGGGGGATCGCGGCGTCCGGGTGGATCGTGATGGCCGGCGAGGTCATCAGCTCTTCGGCGATCAGCCGCGGATGCTGCCTGGCCTGGGTCCGGGACCAGGGCAGGTGGCTCGGCCGGCCGACCCTCGCGCGCCGGGCGTCCTGATCCTGCGCGGCGAGCAGGTCGGCCTCGGACACCACGCCGGTCACGTGCCGGCCCATGGTCAGCACCGGCACCGCGCTGATCTTGTGCTCGGCCAGCAGCTGGGCGATCTCCTTGTACGGCGTGATCCGGTCGACGGTCACCACCTGCGTCGTCATGACGTCACGCACCGTGCTGTGCCAGCGCCCGTGGTGATGCGCGGCGTCCGGCGGCGTCCCGCCCTGCTTCTTGCCGCCGTCGGTCCGGTCAGCGGGGCCGGGCGGCTCAGCCAGGCGCTCCTCGATGGCGGCCCGCGCCCGCGCCACGTCGGCCGCGCTGGCCCTGCCGTGCAGGGACTCGTAATAGGCGGCACCGAGGTGGCGGAGCATGGCGTCCAGATAGCTGTCACGTGACACGCCCGTTCCTCCTTAGTCTCGCGTCCTGTCCCGAACCCCCGGTCGGCTGACCGGGGCCGCGATTACAGTCTCTCGCGGACCGCCCCGGCTGATCACGGCTGAACGTCACCGCAGGCCAGGACTTCGGTCCATCACCGCATGGCCGGCGGGTTCAGCCGCCCGGCTTGCCGTTCTCGCCGTCTGGATGGCTTTTGTCCCCGTCTGGCTCGCCGGCCTCGCCGGGCGGCTCTCCGGTCTCAGCGGCCCAGGCCTGGTAGGCGGCCACCGCCGTGGGCAGGGTCGGGAACAGCCGGTCCTCGCCGATCGCGCTGGCCAGGCCGAAGGCCTGCAGCCTGGCCAGCAGTTCCTGCTTGACGCGGGCCAGGGCGAAGACCGCGCCGGCGCGGGTGATCTCCTCGCGGACCGCGTCCAGCGCCTCCAGCGCGGTGAAGTCCACCTCGACGTTGGCCTCCACGTTGAGCACGAACCAGCGGACCGGGACCTCCTGCCGGCCGGCGGCATCCAGCGCCCGGCGGCGGAAGTCCTGGGCGTTGGCGAAGCACAGCGGCGCGTCGTAGCGGTACACGAGCAGGCCGGGAATGGTGCGCGCGTCCGGGTAGTCGTGCACGTCGTGCATGCCCGCCAGGCCGGGGACGAGTCCCTGGACCGCGGCGTGCGGGCGCGCCACCCGGACCAGCAGGTCGGCCACGGACAGGCCGATCGCGACCAGGACCCCGTACAGGATGCCGAAGGCCAGCACGCCCACGCAGGTGCAGACGGCGATCCCGAGTTCGGTGCGGCGGAAGGCGAACAGCCGGCGGAAGGCGGTGATGTCGATCAGCCGGATGGCCGCGAAGATGACGATCGCGCCCAGCGCCGCGGTCGGGAACTGCGACAGCAGCGGCCGCAGGAACAGCAGCACGGTCACCGCGGACGCGGCCGCGATCAGCGAGTAGCCCTGGGTCCGGCCGCCGACCGACCGGGCGATGGCCGTCCTGGTCGCGCTGCTGCTGACCGGGAAGCCGCGCAGCAAGCTCGAGCCGGCGTTCGCCAGGCCGAGCGCGAGCAGTTCCTGGTTGGCCACGATTGTCTCGCCCGGCGCCGCGAACGACCGGGCGGTCAGCACGTCGTCGCTGAACGCCACGACGAGCACGGTGAACGCCGGCAGCAGCAGCTCGCGCAGGATGTGCGGCTGAAGGTCAGGCAGCCGGGGCACCGGCAGCCCCGCCGGGATCGGGCCGACGACGCTCACCCCGTACCTGCTCAGCCCGAACCCCGCCACGGCAACGGTGGCCAGCAGCACCGCCAGCAGCGGCCCGGGCGCTTGCGGCCACCGCCACCACACCAGCAGCAAGAACGCCAGCACCGCGGCCGCGACCGAGACCGTCGCCGGGCTTGTGTGGCCGATGCCGCGCGCGAACTCGCCAAGCTGGGCGAAGAACGCCTGCCCGGTGACCGGTACCCCGGTCACCCGCTGCAGCTGATCTGCGATCATGATCAGGGCGACGCCCGCCAGGTAGCCGACCAGGACCGGGCGCGAGAGCAGGTCCGCCACGAAGCCCAGCCGCAGCAGCCCGGCCACCACCGCCATCAGCCCCACCAGCAGGGCCAGCGAGGTGGCCAGCTCGGCATACCGCACCGGGTGGCCCGCCGCCAGGGGGCCCACGGCGATGGCCGTCATCAGCGCCGTCGTGGCCTCGGGCCCCATCGACAGCAGCCGCGAGGTGCCCAGGAACGCGTAGACCACCAGCGCGGGCAGCGCGGACCACAGGCCGGCCACCGGGTTCACGCCCGCGACCACCGCGTACGCCATCACCTGCGGAACCAGGTACGCCGCCACCGTGACCCCGGCGATGACATCACCACGCAGCCAGGCACGCCGGTACCCGCGCAGCACCGCAAGCCCCGGGATCACGGCCCGTACCTGCCCATGAGCTCATTCTCGGGACAAGCGGGCGGATTGGTCACCCCGCGCGCCGCCGGGCCTCGCCGCCGGCCGCGCCCGGCCGGCCCCGGCGCTCGGCCAGCCGGTGAACCGTCGCGCGGCGCTGACCGGCCGGACCGCCATCCGCGTGCCTGGCCCGCTCCCGGGGTGCCCGGTGCGGGGCCTGCCGGGGGCTGCGGTCGGCCGGGGTGCCGGGCATCCGCTCCTCCAGCACCGTGAGGGCGAAAAGCATCAGGCCGACCGCCGGGAAGAGCAGCACGAGCACCAGCACCTGGCCCGTCACGCTCATCGGCTCACTCCCGCCCGGACGTCCCGCTCAACCGGCAAGAAACCCCTTTTATGTCAGGTTCGCCGGGCATATCGCCGGGTGTCCAGGGACCAAAGCCCCCTAGCGGGCGACAGCTATCCCTGGCGTCCTCGCCCCCGGGCGTTCGGCCCTCTGGGCGGGACCTTGGCCTCTGCCCCGGTCACCGGCAACCTCCTAGAACAGGTGCATGCGTGACTTAGAAGAGGAGGCTCCCGGGTTGCCGCAGACACGCGACTTCCTCGACCGCTTCCGGCCCGCAGGCTCTCCAGGCGCGGCCAGCCGGACCGGGGTGCCCGCCGACCGGGCCGCCGAGCGGATCTCCGAGCTCGAGCCGGTGCTGGCGCTGCTGGCTGACACCAACGCGGAATGCGACCGCATCGCCGCGGCCGCCCGGCGCGACGCGGCGCTCATCGCGGCCGAGGCGAGCCGGCAGGCGGCCCGGATCGCGGCCGACGCGCAGCGCAGGGCCCTCCAGGCGCGGGAAGCAGCCGTCGAGCAGGCCCTCACCGCCGCCCGCGCCGACGCCGATGACACGGTGGCTGCCGCGACAACGCGGGCCGGCCGCCTGCGCGCCGCCTTCGCCGGCGCCCGGGCCGACCGGCTGGCGGCCATCGCGGTCGACATGATCCTGGCCGTGCCCGTCCCCGGCGGGCCGCGATGAGCGAGCCGGCCCGCCGTAGCGCCCGTCCGGCCAGGAGCCGCACCGGCCGGAACGGATCGCCGTGAGCGCGGGCTGGGTCGCCGGAAGCGTCCGGGCCCGGGCGCTCGCCCAGCGCCGGCTCGGCGCCGGCGGTGCCCGGGACCTAGCGGCTTGCCCGTCCCTGGACCAGGCGCTCGCCGCGCTAGCCGCCACTGCCTACGCGGGCGCGGGCCGGGAAGGCCGGGATCTGGGCGCCGCCCAGCACGCGGTCGCCGCCACGGTCCTGTGGAACCTGCGGGTGCTGGCCGGATGGCTGCCGCGCGGCGGGCTGCAGCTCATGCGGCCGCTGGCGGGATGGTTCGAGATCGCCAACATCGACGAGCTGCTCGAGGATATGGCCGGCCGCCCGTCCGGCGAGCGGTTCGAGCTCGGCGCGCTGGCCACCGCGTGGCCGCGGCTGCGCCGGTCGGCCAGCCCGGCCGAGCTGCGGGCCGGGCTGGCGGCCTCGGCGTGGAACGACCCGGGGGGCGACTCCGGGCTCGCGGTGCGGGTCGGCATCCGCGCCCGCTGGGCGCAGCGAGTCGCCGCCCTCGGCAGCCCGGCTTCGGCCTGGGCGGCCACCGCGATGGCGCTGCTCGTGGCCGGGGAACGGTTCGTGGCTGACCGCCGGCTGAACCCGGCGGTGCAGGCCATTGCCCGCGATCTCCTCGGTGCGGCCGCCGATGCCCTGACCTTTGCCGAGCTGCGCGACCGGCTGCCGGCCCGGCTGGCCTGGGTGCTGGAGCCGGCCCCGGCCCCGGGTGACCTGTGGCGCGCCGAAGCCGCCTGGCACGGCCGGGTGGAGCGGGACGGGCTCCGCCTGCTCCGGTCGTCAGCGCCCGACTGGCACCCGGTGCTCGGCGCCTCCGCGGCACTGGCCGTGGACGCGCAGCGCGTCGGCGCCGCGCTGGAAATCGCCGCGCGCGGCGGGACCCCGCTGGAGGCCTACGATGCCCTGGCTTGATGCCGCGCTGCCCGCCCGGATGACCCGGGTCGCGCTGGTCGCCCCGGCCGAGGCCCTGCGGGACATGCTCGTGCTGGTGGCCGGCGCGGCAGCGGTCGAGATTGACGGCGCGGACTCCGGCCAGGATGCCGACGCGGCGCGCAGGCTCTCCCGCGCCGGAAGCGCGGCGGCCGCCCCCGCGCTGTGCGCCACGCCGCCCGACCTCGACGAGCTGGAGCGGGCGGGCCGTTACGACCTGCTGGCCGGGGAGGCGCAGCTTCAGGCGTACGCGGCCGCCGCGGTCCGGGGACCGGGTTCGGCGGCGCTGGCGGGCTGGATCCCGGCGTCCCGGCGGGAGGAGCTCACGCGCTGCCTGGCCCCGCTGGGCTGCGGTGTGGTTCGGCTGCGGCACCCGCGGACCAGCGACCCGCCCACGCTGCTGGACGGCTCGGCGAGGCGGCGTTCGCTGTCCCCGCTGGTGTCCACCTACGGGACCGTGCCCTACGCGGACATCAGCCCTGCCTGGCTGGCCTGGGGCAGCTACGTGCTGATGTTCGGCATGATGTTCGGCGACGCCGGCGATGGCCTCGTGCTGGTGGCCGCGGCGCTCGCGCTGCGGGCGGGCTGGCCCCGGTCGCTGCGCCGGCTGCGCGGAGCCTGGCCGTTCGTCTTCGGCGCGGGCCTCGCGGCGACCGCCTTCGGCGTGCTGTACGGCGAGTTCTTCGGCCCGACCGGCCTGGTCCCGGCGCTCTGGCTGGTGCCGCTCGACCATCCGCTCCCGCTGCTCGCGGCCGCGGTGGGTGTCGGCGCGGTGCTGCTGGCCGGCGCTTATGCTCTGGGCACGGTCAACCGGTTCCGGGAGGGCGGCTGGCGGCTGGCTGTGTACGCTCCGTCCGGGATCGCCGGGGCCCTGCTGTTCCTCGGGGCCGGCCTGGCGGCCGGCGGCTGGTACCTGCACCGGGACGCGGTGCTGATCGCGGGGGTGATTGCCGCGGTGGCCGCGCTGGCCCTGGCGCTGGCCGGGTTCCTGGCCCAGGCCGGCGGGGGCGGGGCCGGGGGCGTCCAGGCCGGGGTCGAGCTGTTCGACTTCGCGGTCCGGCTCATCTCCAACGTCTTCTCGTTCGCCCGGCTGGCCGCGTTCGGGCTGACCCACGCCGCGCTCGGCCTGCTGGTCTGGGAGGCCACCCGCGCGCTGTGGCACCGCGGCGGCCTGATGATCGCGGTCGCGGTGCTCGTCTTCGCCGTGGGCAACGCCGTGGCGTTCGGGCTGGAGGCGCTGGTCGCCGCCATCCAGGCGCTGCGCCTGGAGTACTACGAGCTGTTCTCCCGGGTGTTCGTCACCCAGGGCCGGCCCTTCCGGCCCTGGCAGCTGCGCGTCGAGACCGGTCTGTCCGCGCCGCCCGGGAGAGCAGCCCTCAACGCGAAAGAAGGTGGCTGATGTGGTTGCCTGGCTGATCGGGCTTCCGGTGATCGCGATCGCGGCCGTCGCGGCCCACCGCGCCGCGCGGCACGGGCGGCGGGGCGGCTTCGCCCTGGCCGGCGCGGGCGCGCTGCTGCTGGTGGCGGCCGTCGTGCTGCTGGCCGTCACGGCCGGGGGCGGGCCCGCCGGGGCCGCCGCCGCGGCCCACGCCGGGCGCGTGGCCGTGGCCGCGGGCGGCACCGGGACCAGTTCCACGGGCGCGCTGATCGGGGCGGCGATCGCGGTCGCCGGGTCCACGATCGGGGCCGGCATCGCGGTCGCGTATGCGGGATCGGCGGCGCTGGCCGTGATGACCGAGCGGCCGGAGCTGTTCGGCCGCGCCATGGTGATCGTCGGACTCGCCGAGGGGATCGCGATCTACGGCCTGATCATCGGGATCATCCTGATCGGGAAGGCGTAGCAATGTCCCGCGCCGCGGTCATCGGCGAGACGCTGCGGGTCCAGGGTTACGCCCTGGCCGGGGCGGTCGTGTGCGCGGCCGAGGACCAGGCCGCCGTGCTGCGGGCCTGGCGGGCGCTGCCCGGTGACGTGATCGTGGTCGTGCTCACCGCCCGGGCCGCTGGCTGGCTCGACGATGATGAGCTGGCCCGGCACCCGGGCCTGCTGCCGGTGGTGATGCCGTCGTGACGCTGATGGCCGAGCAGCAGACCGCGCTGGGGCCGGTCCGCGCGGCGATGCTGCGCCGGGCCGCCGCCGAGGCAGGGGAGATCATCGCCGCGGCACGCCGGGACGCCTCAGCGCTGCTGGCGGCGGCGCGCCGGGACGCCGCGGCCGCCGTGAATCAGGCCCGTGCCGACGGGCTCGCGCAGGCGGTCCCGCTCGCCGCGGCCGAGCGGAACCGGGGGCACCGCGCTGCCCGCGAGGCGCTGCTCGGCGCCGAGCGCGGCCTGCGCGACGAGGCGGAACAACGGATCCGCGCCGCGGTCCTCGGCCTGGGCGACCAGCCCGGTTACGGCGAGCTGCGGGACCGGCTGACCGCCGTGGCCCGCGCCGCCGCCGGTCCAGGCGCGGCGGTCAGCGAGCATCCGGCCGGCGGCGTGGTCGCGCGCGCGCCCGGCGTGCTGGTGGACTGCTCGCTCCCGCGGCTGGCCGACCGCGTGATCGCCCGGCTTGCTGCCCAGATCAGGGAGCTGGGCCCGTCATGAGCGCCCAGCCAGGCCAGCCTGAGCAGCCCGCGCGGGTAAGCCGGGTCAACGGCCCGCTGGTCGAGGTGGCCGGCCTGGCCCGGGCGGCCATGTACGACATCGTCGAGATCGGCACCGCCCGGCTGCCGGGTGAGATCGTGGCCATCCGCGGCACCACGGCCACCGTGCAGGCCTACGAGTACACCGGGGGCCTCGCGCCGGGCGCCCCGGCCCGCAGCCGGGGCGAGCCGCTGTCGGCACCGCTCGGCCCGCACCTGCTCGGCGGGGTCTTCGACGGGCTGCTCCGGCCGCTGAGCGGGGCCGGGGCGTGGCTGGACCCGGCCCGGCCGCCCGCCGCCGGCCACCGCGAGTTCGCGTTCACGCCGTCGGTCCGCGACGGCGACACCGTCGCCGAGGGCGCTGAGCTCGGCACCGTGGCCAACCCGGGTCAGGTGCCCTACCGCGTGCTGGTCCCGCCCGGCGTGAGCGGCGTGGCCACCGGCGTGCGCCCGGCCGGGCCGGCCGGTGCGGACGCCGTGATCGCCAGCGTCGGCCGCACCACGGTCCGGCTCACGGCCTCGTGGCCGGTCCGCGTGCCGCGGCCGTACTCCGAGCGCCTGGCTGGCGACGCGCCGTTGCGTACCGGGCAGCGCGTCGTTGACGTGCTGTTCCCGGTGAGCCGGGGCGGCACCACCGCGGTGCCGGGCGGCTTCGGCACGGGCAAGACCGTGCTGCTGCAGCAGATCACCAAGTGGTGCGAGGCCGACGTGATCGTCTACGTCGGCTGCGGGGAACGGGGCAACGAGCTCGCCGACATGCTCAGCGAGCTGGCCGGGCTCGCCGACCCGCGGACCGGCGGCCTGCTCGCGCAGCGCACGGTGGTCATCGCGAACACGTCGAACATGCCGATGATGGCCCGCGAGACGAGCATCTACAGTGCCGCCTGCGTGGCCGAGCACTTCCGCGACATGGGCCTGGACGTGGTCGTGGTGGCGGACTCCACCTCGCGGTGGGCGGAGGCGCTGCGCGAGTTCGCCTCCCGCAACGGCGAGCTGCCCGCCGAGGAGGGCTACCCGGCCAGCCTGGCCAGCGCGCTGGCCGCGTTCTATGAGCGGGCCGGGCGGGTGATCACCGCGGGCGGCCGGGAAGGGTCTATCACGATCATCGGCGCGGTGTCGCCGGCCGGCGGCGACATGACCGAGCCCGTGACCACATACACCCAGCGGTACGTCCGCGACCTGTGGACTCTCGACCGCGATCTCGCCTACGCACGGCACTACCCGGCCGTGTCCTGGGCTGGCTCGTTCTCGCGCGACGCCGAGGCCATCGGCGGCTGGCATGCGCGTCACGGTGACCCGGGGTGGTCCGGGCGGCGGTCCCGGCTCGCCGCGCTGCTTGCCGACGCGGACCGGCTCGGCGAGCTCGCCGAGCTCATGGGCGTCACCGCGCTGCCGCCCGGCCAGCGGGTGACGATCCTGGCCGGCCGGCTCGTCCGTGAGGGCGTCCTGCAGCAGAGCGCGCTGAGCCCCCTCGACGCCTCCTGTCCCCCGGACCGGGCCGCCGCGCTCGCGGACGCCGCGCTCGCGGTCGCCGACCGCTGCCAGGAACTGGCCGGCCGCGGCGTGCCGCCGGCGGCGATCGAGGAGCAGGACTTCTCGGTCCTGCTGCGGGCCAAGGATGAGGCCGGCACACCCGGGGAGGTGCGGGCGCGCCAGGACGAGATGCTGGCCAGGCTCGACGCGCTGCGCGGCCGGGCCGGCCAGGACGGGCGGGAGGACCCCGCATGACATCGTGGGCGCAGCCGGAGTACACCGACGTCGCCGAGGTGCGCG
>Ga0335081_10007865_pt1 | contig 17078 bp, 17 predicted proteins | sample Lox_Sample_35_FD_206713 | JGI IMG/M metagenome (GOLD analysis project Ga0335081, IMG submission 206713) | Soil microbial communities from Loxahatchee National Wildlife Refuge, Florida, United States - Lox_Sample_3.5 | ecosystem: Environmental > Terrestrial > Soil > Wetlands | place: USA... | reverse complement strand
TAGCCGCGGCCTGGATCGGCCGACCAGGCACGGGCGAAGGCGAGCACGAGCTCGTCTTGGTCGACCTGCCCGCCGCGGTCGGCCAGGTGCTCGGCCAGCACAAGTGCCAGCACCGTGTCGTCGGTAATGCGCAACGGCGCGACCGCGGCTGCCCAGGCAGCCGCATCCGTGGCGTTGACAGACCGCTCTCCCTCGAACGGCGCCCCGAGCGCGTCCCCGCACGCCAGACCCAGTAGCGCGCCGCGTACCCGGGCTCGCTGCGGCACATTTTCAGCCATGACCGTCAAGCACGTTATCCACCGTCACCTTTATTCATATATGCCCAGGCTTGACTGGTTCCATTACAGGCGCGGCGGGTTCCGTATTAGTTGGCGGTCGGGCACTCGACCGGAAAGATCATAACGGCCTGCGAGGCCGGTTATCCCCGGCTCGCGGGCCGTTTGCCCGGGCGGTGGCCTGCTGTGGTTGACCCGGCCTAGGCTGAGCTGACGCTTAACGAAACCCTGCACATTCGCGGTTGACCTGCGGAAAGGGCCTGCATCAGGGGACTGGCCCGCATCCTGGGGACCGCCGCGCGCATTGGCCGTTATGCGCGGACTGCCGCGGCTGCCGCGGCTTTGGGATTCAGCCTGCCGAATCCGCCGCGATCATGGGTTCTGACCGCTGCTCCGCATCATCGGCGGATGGTACCTGGTCTGCGGCCGCGGGCAGCCGGGTTTTTGCCCAGCCGAATCCGAGGCAGACGAGGCCGAAGAAGAGGTAGCCGAGGGCGACCTGGCCGCCCGCGTTCCAGGCCACCTGGACGCCGTGGATCAGCCCGACGAACGACAAGATGGCGCCGATGAAGCAGTAGGCCGCGGCCCGCGTGAACGCGCGGTCGATGATAAAAGCCACGATGGATCCGAGTACGAGACCGGCCAGGATCGCGCCCCCACCGAGGATCTGCGTTCCCTTGTAAATGACGCCGGCGTTGACGAGGCTCGCCTCGCCGATCTTCTGGGCCGAGGTGCCCGCCGCGGACATTACGTCGGCCATCTGTCCCTGCGCCCAGGAGGCGATGTTCGGGATGATCGCGACGACCACGGCGATCGCGTATCTCGGCGGTACCGCCTGGAATGCCTGCGCCCCGATGAGCAGCCCGATGTACAGCAGGATCGGCACGATGGCCGGTATCGGGATCACGGCGCCGAGCAGCGCGAACATGCCAAGGAAGCACAGCAGGGCGATGACCACGCCGCTCAGCATCGAGTAGCTGGTCCGGCCGCCCGCTTCCTTCCAGCCCGGGTGGCCGATGTAGACGGCCGGCGGGAAGGGCGATCCGAGTGCCGCGCCGACGATGGCGCCGGTCCCGTCGGCCAGCAGGATGCTGCGCAGGTTGTACTTGTCGCCCGCCACTGCCGCGCTCTCCACGTTGGTCATTCCCTCGGTAAAGTTGTAGATGCCGAGCGGGATAGCGGTGGCAAGGAGCGGGGCGACCGCCTGCAGCCCGTGGGCGAGCTGGCCGATGTGCAAGGTGGGCAGGCTGACCGCGATGTCTTTCGCGGCGACGGCGACGTCGGGTGGAGACATGTAGCCGCCGATCCATCCGATCGCCGTCCCGACCAGGAGCGCGGCGAGCCCGATCGGAATGTTGCCCGGCAGCCTCAGGTTGGTGAGGAAGCCGCACAGGATGATCGCCAGCACGGGCAGGGCGATCCACGCCGCCTCCCACATCTGGGCGGCTGGCCGCATCGAGATGAAGGCAATCGAGACTCCGGCGAGGGTGCCGAGAAGCGCAGCCCTCGGCGAGAAACGGCGGATGACCGGTCCGATGAAGGCGCCGATCAGCACGATGATGCCGATAATGAACGCCCAAGCCAGGCCCGCCTCCCAGGCCCGCAGCGGATTCTTGGTCGCCAGGTACGTGGGCAGCATGATCACGAAGGTGACGATGAACATGTGTGGCACGCTCGGCCCGTACGGCATCGCGCATACGTCGGTCCGGTTCTCACGGCGCGCCAGGCGGCGCGCCAGATGGGTGTAGTAGACGTTACCGATCAGCAACTGGATGCCGAGAGCGGGCAGGATGACGCCAAACACCTCGCGGCCAGGGATGTGCACGACGGTCAGGCACAGCGAGGTGAGCACGAGGACGTTGACGAGGACGTTGAACCCCAGGCCGAAAAACGCGTTGGTGTCCCCGCTGACCCATAGCGGCAGGCGCGGCCGCTGCCCGGCGGGCATCGGCACTTCAGGTGTGGTCATGCTGGTCAGCCCCTTTCGCTGCCACGGCCGGCGCCGACGCTGGCTGGGCCGAGGGCGTCGATGTATTTCTGGGCGGAGGTAACCCAGCCGAAGATCCCTCCCTGGGCCGCGACCATGGCGAGGCCAGCCCGCTGGAACTGCGGAAAGTAAGAACCCACGCAGTCGGCGAGGACCAGGCACTCATAGCCGCGGTCATTGGCCTCCCGGATCGTCGTGTGCACGCAAACCTCGGTGGTGACGCCGGTGATGACGAGGTTGTTGATCTTACGGGCGCGCAGCAGTTCATCGAGGCCGGTGGCGTAGAACGCGCCCTTGCCGGGTTTGTCGATCACGGTCTCGCCCCCGGCCGGTGCGAGTTCGTCGATGATGCCGTGGCCGTACTCGCCACGGATGAGGATGCGGCCCTTCGGGCCGGTGTCTCCGATACGCAGTGCGGGATTGCCCCTGTTCCTTTTCGATGGCGGGCAGTCGGCCAGGTCCGGCCGGTGCCCTTCCCGCGTGTGGATCACTGTCAGCCTTGCCGACCTGGTGGCCGCCAATACCCGCTGCAGCGGCGGGATGACCTCGCGGAGCCGGCTCACATCGTTGCCGAGGGTTTCCCCGAAGCCACCCGGCTCGACAAAATCACGCTGCATGTCGATGACCAGCAGCGCCGTGTGCCCGGGCTGAAAGGTGTAGGCGGACGGGTCGGCGTCGACGAGTACCTCGTCAGGCATGGCCAGCCTCGCTGGCCTCGCCGGTCCGCGCGGTTGCCGCGATGACGTCGCCGGAGCTGGCGACGCAACCAAAGACCCCGCCCTGCATGGTGACCATCAAAAGCGCGGCGGCGTGGTTGGCGGCCTGCGTCGCGGCGGTGCAATCGGCCAGGATGAGGCACTCGTAGCCGCGATCATTGGCCTCGCGCATGGTGGTGTGCACGCATACGTCTGTGGTGATGCCGGTGAGGATGATGTGGGTGATGCCGTGCGCGCGGAGCACCAGGTCGATCCGGGTCGCATAGAAGGCGCCTTTACCGGGCTTATCGATGACGATCTCACCATCGGCGGGCCTCACCTCGGGCACGATCTGCCATCCGGGTTCGCCGTGGACGAGGATCCGGCCCTGCGGGCCGGGCGCGCCTATCTCCGCCCCGATACGGGCCGAGCGCCATCGCTTGTTGGCGGGGAGATCGGACAAGTCGGGAGGGTGACCCTCCCGGGTGTGGATGACCAGCATGCCGACGGATCTGGCGTGCCTGAGCATCCGGGTGGCTCCTGGTAGCCCCGCCCTGGTCAGGCCGACGTCATAGCCCATCCGGTCGATATAGCCGCCAGTGCCGCAGAAATCGGCCTGCCAGTCGATGCACATCAGCGCGACGCGCTCGGCCGGAACCGAGCCGTCGTAGGGCCAGGCGTAGGGATCGGCGGCTACCGGGCCGATGACGAAGCGCGCCGTCGTTGCCGCGGCCGTAATCGGCTGGCCATTGGGCCTTGCCTGGCCGCGACGCGTCGACTGGGGCTGGGTGATGGGACCGGCATGAGCTGGCATCGTCTTCTCCTCAGGGACAGTGAGTCGCCGGCAACGCGGGGTGCAGCAGATCCGCGCCGAGTTCAGCAAGGACCGAATCGGAGAACGCGGGCCCGATCAGGGAGACGCTCGCGGGCCTGCCGTCGGAAGTCCGGCCGGCCGGCACGGTGATTACCGCGAGGTCGAGGAGATTGGCGAACTGCGTGTAACGGCCGAGCAGGCTGTTGCGCTCGATCGGCCGCTCCATGATCTGCTCGATCGTGTAGGTAGTCGGCACCGTCGGCAGCAGCAGCATGTCCGCGCGCTCCCACAGCAGGTCTGTCCACCTGGATAGCTCGCGGAGCCGGTGCATGGCGCGGAACGCGGCCACGGCGTCATGCCGGTGGCCGCTCTCGATCACCTGGCGGGTTACCAGGAGCACGTCCTGCGGGTGGGCGAGCAAGAACTCCTGCAGGTCCGCGAGCCGCTCGGCGATCCACGGACCGCGGTAGAGCAGGTCGCCCGCCTCGACCAACGGCGTGATATCCGTCTCGAAGACCCCGGCGACCCGGGTGTTTCCGGCCGGTTCGCCTGCCTGCTGGCAACCGGCGATCCCGGCGGGCCCGCCCTCCTCGGCACCAGCGATGGCGTTCGCCACCCGGCTGACCGAGGCGTGGTATGCCGAGCGCATAGCATCGTCGCCACAGAAATCCAGGTCCCGGCCGACCGCGATGCGCACCTGCCGCGCGGCCAGGCCCGGTGACCCTGGGGCTGGTCCGCCGGGCGCCGGCGGCAAGGGCACCCGGCGCGACCACGGGTCGGCTGGGTTGTATCCGGCGATCACCGACAGCACGGCCGCCGCATCGCCGACGTCGACCGCGAAGACGCTGACGCAGTCTAACGAACGGCAGGCGGGTACCACGCCGGCGGTTGAGACCAGGCCGCGGGTGGGCTTACAGCCGACTATCCCGTTCATCGCGGCCGGGACCCGGCCAGACCCGGCCGTGTCGGTGCCCAGCGCGAAGGGGACCTCGCCGGTTGCCACGGCCACCGCGGACCCAGAACTCGATCCGCCCGAGATGAGCCGCCCGCCGAAGACGCTTTCACAGGCGCCAAACGGGGAACGGACCCCGGTCAGCCCGGTGGCGAACTGGTCGAGGTTCGTCTTCCCGACGAGAATCGCGCCCGCCTCAAGCAGGCGGCGCACCGATTCGGCGCTGCGCCCGGGCCAGTACGCGAAAGCGGGACAGGCTGCGGTCGTCGGGAGGTCCGCGGCGTCGATGTTGTCCTTGATCGCGAACGGGACGCCGAACATCGGCAGGCCCGACAGGTCACCCGCCCGTTTGCGGCGAAGACGGGCCAGCTCATCGGCTCGCCGTCGCAGCCGCTCATCGGGCATGCGGGAGATCCAGATGGGATTGTCGCCCCGGCCGCGGCTCAGCAGAAGATCGATGATGTCCCGTGGATCGGCCCGCCCGTCGGCATATGCCCCGAGAAGGGCACGCACCCCGTGCGTACGCACCGGCGTCCGTGACTCGGTCAGCATATTGTCGATTGTCGACGGAACTGTAACGTGCGTTAGCGTGTTTTGTTACGGCAATGTTTCCGATTTTCTTGTCCGTGTCCCGGCTGGCCAAGGTCCGCGGGCTCAGGACATGTTCGCGGCTCAGGGGAAGAAATCACGGCTGCCGTGCAGTGTCAGCTCGGCAAGCACGGCCTCCGGCTGGCCAGCGGCGACAGCCTCGAAAAGCCGGCGGTGGCGCCGCACCCCGTCGCCTGGGGTGCGCTGCTCGGCCTCCCGGCGCAGGTTCGCCGCCATGTAGAGCTGCAACTTTATGATGATGGGCTCGTAGACGAGCAGCAACTGCCGGTGCCCGGCCAGGGCAGCCAGGGCCACATGGAAGCGGAAATGGGCACGGGCCTCCTGCAAAGCGGCGCCAGACTCTGCGGCCGACGCCATCGACTGAAGCGTCGCCTCGAGTTCGCGAAGATCTGTCTTGTCCTTAACGGGCAGCGCCGTTTCCACGACGAATCGCTCGAGCACATCCCGCAGGCTGAACAGCTCGTCCACATCGGTCCTGGAAAGCCGCGCCACCCTGGCGCCCCGTCGTGGCAGGTGCTCGACAAGGCCCTGCTGGCCGAGCAGCCTCAGCGCTTCCCGCAAGGGCGCCCGGCTGATCCCGAAACGACGGGTCAGATGCTCTTCGACCAGTCGTTCGCCGGGCGCAAGCACGCCGCTGAGAATCTCCTCGCGCAGCCTGTTGACCGACAGTTCGACCAGGCTCGCGGACTCCAGCGCCCAGTTCGGGCCCGTGAGGTCGGACATCTGCCTGCCCATTTCGCACCCTGTCGCTGTTGAACCCTGTCAGCTGACCATACGGCGCCGCGACAACGCGTGCGCCCCCGGACGCGTTTCGGCGACGGCGTGCGGGACGCTGCCGCTCACGCACAGGCGGTCCGCGGCCCGCGGCCCGCGGCCCGCGGCGGCTGGCAGGCCGCAGTCGTCACCTTTTGAGAATGTCCTCGCGCAGCCTGTTGACCGGCAGTTCGACCATTCGACCACGCTCGCGGACTCCCGCCGCCTGCTGAGCATTCGCAGCGCTTCTCACCGGCGGCACTCAGCGTCCTGGCCGGAGTCCTCCGGCGAACCCGGCCCTGGCGCTTTCTCATCCGGGCAGCCACCGGGCGACCGGGAGGCTGCCCGCTGCTGACCCGACCGGGCCGGGCGGCGGGCCAGCTGCTGCGCGACCGGCTCGACATAGCGCGCGGTAAGCGGACCGATGACGACAAGCAGCAGGACGTAGGCGGTGGCCAGCGCACCGAGGCGAGGCTCGATCCGGGCAGCGACGGCAAGCCCGGCGACGACGACGGAGAACTCGCCGCGCGTGACGAGCGCGCCGCCGGCCCGCCAGCGGCCGCGGGAGGCGATCCCGGCGCGCCGGGTGGCCCAGTAGCCTGTGGCGATCTTGGTGGCGGCCGTGACCGCGGCGAGGACCACGGCTGGCAGGAGGACCGGCGGGATCTGGACCGGGTCGGTGCTGAGGCCGAAGAATACGAAGAAAACTGCGGCGAATAGATCGCGCAGCGGGCTGAGCAGGACCTGGGCGCCTTCGGCGACCTCCCCGGACAATGCGATGCCGACCAGGAAGGCACCGACCGCACCCGATATCTGCAGTTTCTGGGCGAGCCCGGCGACCAGCAAGGTCAGGCCGAGGACGGCAAGGAGAAGCTTTTCCGGGTCGTCGTGGGAGACGAAGCGGGAAATCACGCGGCCGTGCCGCAGCGCGATGAACAGGACGGCTGCTGCGGCTGCGAGGGCCGCGGCGAGGGTCAGGCTCCCGGTGACCAGGCCGGCGCCGGCTAGCAGCGCGGTGAGAATCGGCAGGTAGACGGCCATCGCCAGGTCTTCGAGGACGAGGACGCTGAGGACGACCGGGGTCTCGCGGTTGCCGATCCGGTTTAGGTCACGCAGCACCTTGGCGATGACGCCGGAGGAAGAGACCCAGGTGACCCCGGCCAGGGCCACCGCGGCAACCGGCCCCCACCCGAGCAGGAGCGCCGCCGCGGCCCCGGGCAGCGCGTTGAGGGCGAAGTCGACGACGCCGGCCGGGTAGTGGGTCTTGAGGCTGGTCACCAGCTCGGCAGGGGTGTACCCCAGGCCCAGCGTGAGCAGCAGCAGGAGGACGCCGATTTCCGCGCCGGTTGCCACGAACTCCGCACTCGCGCTGAGCGCTAGCAATCCCCCGTGGCCGAAGGCGAGCCCGCCGAGCAGGTAGAGGGGAATCGGGGAAAGGCCGTAACGCCCCGCCAGGCGGCCAAGCAGGCCCACGGCGAGGATGATGCCGCCGAGTTCCGCGATCAGGTCGGCGTGCACCAGTTCAACTCCTGCGTGAGGATCGCCGCGGCGGTGTCGGCGCCTTCACGGGTGCCAATGACGATCAGCGTGTCCCCGCCTGCTAGGGCATGTCCCGTGAGGTGCAGCGACAGCGCACAGGCATCAGGGTCGTTGCCCCCGTGGAAGATCGTCGCCTGCCAAGATCATGACGGCCTTGCGTTCTTGTCACCGCACGTCAGCGGCTGGGACGCAGTCGCATGCCGGGCAGTACCGCGTCTGCGGGGCGCGCACCAGCGTGGCCTGTGGGATGGCCGCCGCACACTGCTCGCAGCGCCCGAAACGGCCTGTCTCAAGCCGGGCGAGCGCCTCGTCGACATCCGCAAGGGCGCGACGGGCGGCCACCGCACGCCCCATAAGCTCGCGCAGCCCGCGCCGCGCACTTTCTGTGACGTCGCTGGAACCCAGGCCGCCAGAGCTAACTGCTGCCTCGGCGTCATGGAACGCCAATGACAACTCGGTGACCTGCAACAGCCGCGCCTGCCAGATGGCTTCGAGCACGACACGCCACTGAGGCAGCGACTGAGCCGTTGGAGGCGGCCCGGTCGGCGCGGGCCGGACCGTTACCCGGTCGTCCCTCGCGGCCGCGAGCTGCCTTGGTCCAGCCAGGTTCGCGGGCATAAAAGTGCGGCCTCCTTCGGACGTGCCAGCCAGCCGGCTGTGTGCGTCGATGTCCGGCTGATACTGCCCATCGAATCTGCCGCCGATGGAGAAGCAGTGGGGCGGACGTGGCAACTCGATGGAGACGGACGCGGCGCCATACCCAGGGGATGCCCAGGGGCCGACCCTGGTGACACGGTGTCGGTGGCCGGGCGACGATGACCAAGTGACACCGACATCGTGCTTCGGCCTGAAGACCCCCGTCTGGGGGGATCTAACCCGATCGATGGCTGACATCACCAGTTCGCTTGACGATCCTTCGAATGGACGATCCGCTCTGGCCTCCTACCGAAAGGAAGAACCATCATGCGTGAACTTCTTCCGCCCGGCGGAATGCGTAAGGAAAGAACTGCAGAACAGATAACTGCGGCGAGGATAACCGGGTTTGACTATCCGGCTACCCAGGTCGGCGCGGTCGGCAATATCACAGTCTATTACGACGCAGCGCTTGGCGCACCAGGATTATCGCTTGCCACCCAGATGGTGAGTGCCGTCACTGCCCCCTATAACGACATGCAGAATTTTTTTGGCATTGCCGGGGGAGCGCTTGATGTCATCATCGCGCCCTTGAGTGGGAATAATGATGGTTCCGGCGGTGCGTATCACCATGGATGCGACTTCACTACAGGCGGCGCGCTGTACCTCGACGCGACGTTCGCGAGCACGGCAGTCGACCCCCTCAGCCTCGAGCTTGGCCTGTACGTGGCCGAACTGAGTGAATCGTTCATGGGCCCGCAAGGCGGCGGATGGGGCTGCGCATTCAGCAATGGCGAGGGGCTGTCCCGCTTCTGCGCTGAGCAGGAAACGCCGCCGGGTACGCTCGATGCGTTCGCCACCGGCCCGGCCTGGGCGCGAGCAGGTTTCCCGGACTGGGTTACTCAAACCGAGCAGACCGACCGAGATGCCGTGTCGACGGGCTGCGCCATCGTTTACATCTACTGGATGCGTTCGCTCGGGTTCACGATCCCGCAGATCATCCAGGCGGCTGGTACGACACTGTCGGCCAACTACCAGACCTTGACGGGCCAGAACTCGGCTTATCAGGATTTCCTAGCTGCGGTGTCGGGGTTGCCGGTTACGTCTGACAACCCGTTCTAGCCAGACGCGACCGCACGGTGCGCCATCTCGGCGTCCGCGGGTCCGACATTCTCGGTCAGCAGCGCCACGATCCCCTCGTCGTCCTGGTCGAAGGCACCGGGTGCGGTGAGCATACACATCCCGGACGAAATGCACACGTCCCGGTCCGCAGCGACTCGCACCCGGATCGTCCCCTTCCTCACCAGGTGATCGGGAGCGAGTGCAACCCGTAGACGACGTGGTAGGAGCGGAATCCGATCTGTTCGAAGGGCACCGCCAGGGCGAGACCGGGGAAGCGGCGCAGCAAGGCCGGGAACGCGATCTTCATCTCCATCCGGGCCAGCGGAGCTCCCAAGCAGTGGTGCACTCCGTGCCCGAACGCAAGGTGGCCCGGTGCACCGCGGGTGATGTCGAGCCGTTCGGGGTCCATGACCAGTGCCGGGTCGCGGTTGGCTGTTGGCAGCGCGCACACCACAAGCTCACCGGCGGGGATGGCGTGACCGGCGAGGTTGACCGAGGTGGTCGTGGTCCTCGGGACCCCGGAATGCACGATGCTCAGCCACCGCAGCAGCTCCTCGACCGCCGGCTCCACCCGCGCGGGATCGTCGCGCACCATGGCCATCTGCTCGGGGTGGCGCAGCAATGCGAGGGTGCCGAGCCCGAGCATGTTCGACGTCGTCTCGTGCCCCGCGACCAGCAGCAGGCCGGCGATACCGACAAGCTCGTCGGTGCTGAGCTCGTCACCGTGTTCGCGCACGAGCATGCCGAGCATGTCTTCGCCAGGTGAGGCCTGCGCGCGGGCGACCTGTCCCCGCATGTACTCCCGGCTCTCCAGGTGCAGCGCCATGCGTTCCTCGATCGGCAACGACACATCGAGTTGGCGGCGCGTGCGCTGTTGGAACTCCGCGCGATCGGAATAAGGTACGCCAAGAAGCTCGCAGATCACGAACGACGGCACGGGCAGGGCGAAGGTCGAGATGAGGTCGGCTGGTCGGCCAGCCCGCTCAAGGCCGTCGAGGTGACTCTCGACAATCTCGACGATCCGCGGCTGCAGCCTGCGCATCCGGCGCACCGTGAACTCCGGCGTCAGCAACCGCCGCAGACGGGTGTGTTCCGGAGGATCGAAAGCCAGCATCTGACCAGCTCGCCGCTTCCCGATCTCGTCCTCGCTGAACTGCGGTCGGATCGACGGTGGGAACCCGGCGTTGGCATTGCTGAACCGAGCCGGATCGGAGAGCACTTCGCGGACGTCCTCGTACCGAGTCACCAGATGGGCCGACATCCCGAAGGGAGTCACCACCTGGCGCACGCCCTCGTGCTCCCGTACCCGGGCGAGTTCGTCGGCCGGATCGAACCCGATGCGCTGCATGTGCAACGGCATCACCGGCGTCTCAGTCATGGTGGCCCTTCGCCGCGACCTGCACCTCAACGACCTCGACGCTACCACCAAGTGACAGCTCGCCACCGCCAGCGCCGGGCGGCACCTGACGCGGCCCGTACCTTTATCAGGGCTACGTTGGCTTAGCGCGTGCGGCGCAAGGATCAGGCTCCGGGCACGTGGTAGGCCAGGAGCGGCACCCAGCGGACTGCGGGGGCGGACGTCACGCCGCCGGCCGCCAGCGCCGGTCCCAGCCGCGCCTGCATGAACGCCTCCTGATCCGCCCGGGAGGACCACACCTCCGTCACGATGAAGGTGCCGTCGTCAGCGGAGCCGGCCGCATGCAAGAGCAACCCGGGTGGCCAGTCCCCCTCGCCTGTATGCATGTCGATTCCCAGCTGCCGGTTGACCGCAGCGTATTCGGCTTCGCCCAGCCCAGTGAACTCCAGGAACAGCGCTTCAGACATCAGAACTCCTTACGGCTTCCTGTTCTACAGCGCCCAGCATCGGCGCCCCCGTATGTGACGGCGTCGGCTGGCCCAGACTGGCCTACCAGCCCGGACCTATCCGCGCGATGAACCTGGTTCCGCGGATTCCCTGACGACGTCCCCTCCTGATCATGCCACCTTCCAGACGAGTCGGTGCGGCAGAGGACGCTGGCCGGCTGACAGCCGCGCCGCAGCAGCCCGATCTGGGTTACCACAGCCGTCAGACGCCCACCTCGTGCGGTGACACGAGTGCCGGGGAAAACTATTCCGGCGAAGCGCCTTGACGCGATGGCCGGGTTCCACCGGTCACACTGAACGTCCGAGAAAGGCGGCGAGCTGGTCGGCCGGGCACGCCCCAGCAGGAGCTTCGAGCCTAGGCCCAAAGGGGGCTACTCCGTCGTCCCCGCGGAAGTCGTCGGTGAGTGACCGCTGGACCTGGGCAAGGAGTTCGGCGGCAAGATCGGGGTCCAAGTTGGTCGACTGACCCGTCGCGCGAGCCAGGTCCCAGCCGTGGGTGAACTGGTCGGTACTGACCATCATCATCAAAAACGCACCGGGGACCTCTGCGAAAGGCAAGGTGACGGTCTTTTCGAGGGCGCCCGCAGACCCGAAGGCCGCAAGCGCGCCGTTGGCTGTCTCATCGTAATGACTGAGGACGTCTCCGGCCGTGAAATCTTGCTCTGCGACCGTGCCCGCACCGGTTGCAATGGCGCTCGCAGCAAACCGGGGAGCGCCGACCACGTGATTGATCAGGGCCCGCACATTCCACGACTTGCACGGGGTCGAGTCCTCGAACTGATTGGGATTGATGTTTGCCAGGACCCCTCGTGTACTGGCAAACGCCCTGGCAAGCGATTGGGTGGCCATGGCTGCTCCTTCTTGATTCGCTGGCTTTCCTAGTTGACAAACCGGTACTTGCGGTGTGTTACACCAGGCGCTTCGACCGGCCCGTCCAGGGGCCGCCCCAAGGGCCGGGACTGCCACCGAGCATGTTCCTGCCCATGATCGTCGCACCAACGTAGCCGAGGGTTTCTTCGACCACGGCGCTCCTGGCGTTGATCTCGCCTCCCTTCAAGGCCATGGGGTTCGTGCCAGGCCGCCAGCGGGAACGCCCATTCGTGCTACTGCTTGCCACCGGCGCCAAGCGGCTTCTGCGGGCTCTGGTTCTTGCCGGCGACGAAGCCGTCCAGCGACATCGTAATCTCGAACCTCAGCTTGCTCATCGCGTCTCCCCGAGTTCACTACCTATGGCGGCTCGTTGGTGCGTAGTTCATCGTCGGATCCGTGATCGACTGGTTTCGCTGGGAAATAGCGGACGGTGATATGTTTTGTGCGGGTTGCGAGCGTCAGCGTCAGGCCCTGCCTTGCGGTACGGCGACTTTCGGTCCGCAGCGGGGGTGATCCGGGTGACGGCCAGCGGATCGGGCCAGGACCATCTGCAGTTCATCGGTCACGTTGCCGTTGGATGGGCAGCAGCGCGTTGTGTCAGCACCAGCAATGTCGGTAGCCAGCCCATCCCGGGGTTGCGGCCCGAGTCGGCTTGCCCATCGACGTGACCGTGCACATCGACCAAAAAGGGAGTGAGTTCTGTCTATGTCCGGATCATCCCCGGCAGCGCACCTCGCCGTCGCGCTTGACGGCGCCGGCTGGCATCCTGCCGCGTGGCGCGAGCCGGAGGCTCGCCCACGCGAGCTGTTTACGGCGCGCTATTGGGTCGACCTGATTCAGCTGGCTGAGGGTGGTCTGCTCGACTTCGTGACGATCGAGGACGGGCTCGGCTTGCAGTCCTCCCGCTACGCGGAGCCCGACGGGCGCACAGATCAGGTGCGCGGACGTCTCGACGCAGTACTCATCGCAGCCCGCGTTGCGCCGCTCACCAGCCACATAGGACTGGTTCCGACCGTGGTCGTGACGCACACCGAACCGTTCCACATCTCCAGGGCAATCGCGACACTCGACTACGTCAGTACCGGACGGGCCGGTCTGCGGGCGCAGGTTTCGGTGCGCCAGCACGATGCCGCGCACTTCGGCCGCCGCACCTTGCCGCGGTTCCGCTTTACCGAACGCGCGGACCCGAGGATGCGGCAGCTGATCACCGAGCTGTTCGATGAGGCCGCCGACTACGTCGAGGTCGTCCGACGTCTGTGGGACAGCTGGGAGGACACCGCCGAGATCCGCGACGTCGCCACCGGCCGCTTCATCGACCGCGAGAAGCTGCACTACATCGACTTCGCCGGTGACTACTTCAGCGTCAAGGGGCCTTCGATCACCCCGCGGCCGCCGCAAGGGCAGCCGATCGTGAGCGCGCTGGCACACCAAAGCGTGCCCTACCGGCTGGTCGCTCGCTCGGCCGACATCGGATACGTAACGCCGCGCGACGGCGGGCACGCTCGCGCGATCGTCGCCGAGATCCGCAGCGAGCAGCGGGCCGCCGGCCGCGCCGAGGAGACAGTGCACGTTTTCGGCGATCTCGTGGTTTTCCTTGACGCTGCGGCCACCGCCGCGGCCGGCCGCAAGGCCCGGCTCGACGAGCTGGCGGGTTATGAGTACAAGAGCGACGCGACCGTCTTCACCGGGACGCCGGCGCAGCTGGCTGACCTGCTGCAGGACTGGCAGGCGAGTGGCTTGTCCGGCTTCCGGCTGCGCCCCGGCGCCATCGGCCACGACCTTGAGGCGATCACCTTCGGCCTGGTGCCGGAACTGCAGCGCCGCGGCGTATTCCGCGAGGCCTACGAGGCCGGCACCCTGCGCGGGCTGCTCGGCCTCAGCCGCCCCGCGAGCCATTACGCCACTGCCTGACCGCTGGGAAGGATCCGGACATGAGCAAGCCACCCAAGAAGATCCACCTTGCCGCCCACTTCCCCGGCGTGAACAACACCACGGTCTGGAGCGACCCGCGCTCGGGAAGCCACATCGACTTCAGCTCTTTCGCCCACTTGGCCCGCACCGCGGAGCGGGCCAAGTTCGATTTCCTGTTCCTTGCCGAGAGCCTGCGGCTGCGCGAGCAGAACGGCCGGATCTACGATCTGGACGTCGTGGGGCGCCCGGACACCTTCACCGTCCTCGCCGCGCTCGCGGCGGTGACTGACCGGCTCGGCCTGGCCGGCACCATCAATTCAACCTTCAATGAGCCCTACGAGGTGGCACGGCAGTTCGCGAGCCTTGATCACTTGTCCGGCGGACGGGCAGGGTGGAACGTCGTCACATCGTGGGACGCCTTCACCGGTGAGAACTTCCGGCGCGGCGGCTTCCTGCCGGAGGACGCCCGGTACGAGCGGGCGCGGACCTTCTTGCGGACGACCTGGGAGCTCTTCGACTCCTGGCGCGGTGACGAGATAATCGCCGACAGGGAGTCAGGCGTGTTCCTCGCCGAGGTCGACGCCGGCCGGTTCGCCCACCGGGACGCGCACTTTGACATTGACGGCTGGTTCAACGTGCCCCGCAGCCCGCAGGGACGTCCGGTTATCTTCCAGGCCGGCGACTCCCACGAGGACCGCGAGTTCGCCGCGGCCAGCGCTGACGCGCTCTTCACCCGGCACAGCGGACTCGACGATGGCAAGGCGTTCTACGCCGACGTGAAGGGACGCCTGGCCCGCCACGGTCGCACCGGCGATCAGCTGCTGATCTTGCCGGCGGTGACCTTTGTGCTGGGCGACACCGACACCGACGCCGAGGAGCTCGCCCGGGAAGTGCGCCTCCAGCAAGTGAGCGGACAGACGGCGATCAGGTTCCTTGAACAGGTCTGGAACCGGGACCTGTCCTCTTACGACCCGGACGGCCCGCTGCCCACCGCCGACCCCGACCCAGGCGAGAACACCATCGCCCCCGGCGATGCGAGTGCACGGATGCACCGCGACCCCCTCGCCACCGCGGCGCAGTGGCGTGCGAAGGCCGCGACGCAGAACCTGTCGATCCGCGAACTGATCGTCGAGGTGATGGGCCGGCAGTCGTTCGTCGGCACGCCGGCCACCATCGCGCGGACGATCAACAGCTTCGTCCAGGCCGACGCCAGCGACGGGTTCATCCTCGTCTCACACATAGCGCCGGGCGGGCTCGACGAGTTCGCGGACACAGTCGTGCCGCTGCTGCAGGAACGCGGTGTCTTCCGGACCGACTACGAGGGCAGCACGCTGCGCGGGCACCTCGGCCTCGCACCGCTGCAGGCCGGCTCAGCCATCAGCCGGGCGGCGTCATGAAGCTCGGGGCGGTCACCCTGATCGCGCACGCTCGAGGCAAGGTATGATCCCGGCCGCTGCGGCAGCCAATCCTGGTCTGGCAGGGCAGCGCGGCCGGCAAGGAGCCCGTCGACCTGCCGGCCCGCTGCGGCGACCCCGTTCCTTTCGCGCCAACGTGACCAGTCCGACATTGCCCCCGTGCCACGGCGCGACATCCCTAGCCCGCCGTGGCCCGACGACGATGTCACGGCCGAACCAGCGTTCGCCGGCTCCTCAACGTAAAGGACTGCCATGGCCACCACGCCACTCGCCGTACTCGACCTGGTACCCATCACCTCCGGCGGCACCGCCGCGGACGCACTGCGGTGCAGCATCGACCTTGCCCAGCAAGCCGAACACTTCGGCTACGCCCGCTACTGGTTCGCCGAGCACCACCTCAATCCCGGCATCGCCGGAACCTCCCCTGCCGTTGTCCTCGCGCTTACCGCCGCCGCGACCTCGACGATCCGGATCGGATCCGGCGCGGTCCAGCTCGGCCACCGCACGGCGCTGTCGACGGTCGAGGAATTCGGTCTCATCGACGCCTTGCACCCCGGCCGCCTCGACCTCGGCCTGGGCCGATCGGGTGGGCGGCCGACCAAGCGCGACCGCGAGCCGAGGCTGGCCGGCGCGACGCAGGTGGTGGACGGCCGGGCGCCGAACGGACTGCGCATCCCCCCACCGTTCTCCCTCAAGCACCTGCTCGGCACGCCACGCTTTGGGTTGCAGAAGGCACTGCTGCGGCAGCCGGGTGCCCACGCCCAGGACTACGCCGAACAGGTCGACGACATCCTCGCCCTGCTCCGCGGCACCTACCGCTCGGCTGACGGCATCGAGGCGCACGCCATCCCTGGTGAGGGCGCGGATTTGCAGGTGTGGATCGTCGGCAGCAGCGGCGGGCAGAGCGCCCAGGTCGCCGGTTCGAACGGCCTGCGATTTGCCGCGAACTATCACCTCACCCCGGCCACCGTGCTTGAGGCTGCTGAGGGATACCGGGCCGCATTCCGGCCCTCCGCCGGGCTTGACCGGTCATACACCAGCGTCTCCGCCGACGTCGTGGTCGCCGAGGACGAGGCCACCGCCCGGGAACTCGCTACCGGATACGCCCTATGGGTCCGCAGCATCCGCTCCGGTGAGGGCGCGATCGCGTTCCCGAGCCCGGAGCAGGCCCGAGCGCACTCCTGGACAGACGCCGACCGGGCACTGGTCGCTGACCGGGTGGACACGCAGTTCGTCGGCTCCCCGCAGCAGGTGGCCGGCCAGCTCGAACAGCTGCGGGAGGCGACCTGTGCCGACGAACTGATCATCACCACGATCACCCACGACCACGCCGACCGGGTCCGCTCCTACCAGCTGCTGGCGCAGGAGTGGCAGCGCCGATGTAGCCTCGCATGACCCGTCCGCGCGCCGATCGAGCAGCCGGCGGTTGCGCGGCCGGGCCTACCCAGCCGAAGCCGGAATCGAGCCCCCGGCCCGACCACCCGCCGGGGGTGCTCAGCCCGTGACCGTGACCGTAACGCCGAGGGTGAGGTACCGCCAAGCCTGCTCAGCGGCGCTATAGGGCAGCTCGACGCAACCGAGGCTCTGTGGGTAGCCGTAGGAGGGGCGAGCGTAGTAGTGCACGGCATCGCCACCGTTGA
>Ga0335081_10007863_pt1 | contig 17078 bp, 13 predicted proteins | sample Lox_Sample_35_FD_206713 | JGI IMG/M metagenome (GOLD analysis project Ga0335081, IMG submission 206713) | Soil microbial communities from Loxahatchee National Wildlife Refuge, Florida, United States - Lox_Sample_3.5 | ecosystem: Environmental > Terrestrial > Soil > Wetlands | place: USA... | reverse complement strand
TCCTGCCTCCCGCAGTTCGCGCACGATCTGCGCCGCGCTCCGTTTGCTCGAGATGGGTCTCGCCTGGTGCGTACGTTCCAACCATTCCCGCATGGTCGGCCGCTCAACAGTGCGTTCCAATTCCCGTTTGATAAAGTCGGAGAGGCTCATGCCCTCACGCGCGGCCCGGGCTTTCAGCGTACGGTGTACTTCGTCGGAAACGTCCCTCACCTGTATCATCTTGGACATGTTCTTAGCATATAAACATGTGCATCACATGTCCACTCCGGCTGCCTCAACTACGACCCGTGGTAGTAGACAACGCGCGTGCGATAGTCTGGGGAAGTTTTCGCAAGGGGAGAGGATATGTTTCGACTATTCGTGTTTTTGGCCGCTATTTCCGCGCCTCTGTACGCGCAGACCCCGGACACGTCCACCATCCTCGGTCACGTGGTCGACCAGACTCATGGCGGCGTTGCCGGCGTCGCGATCACGGTCGCAAATTCGCAGACCGGTCTGAAACGATCCGCGCAGACCGATAGCTCGGGCGATTTTTCGCTCGGCGGGCTTCCCGCGTCCGGCAGCTATTCGATTACCGCCAGCAAGCAGGGCTTCGCCGATGCGACCCTGGACCATGTCATGTTGGTCGGCGGCGTCTCCGCCGACGTCAGCCTGCAGCTCAACGTGGCCAGCGGACAGAGCCAGATCACGGTGACGGGCGTTGCCGGCGCGGTTCGCGCCGACGAACCGCAATTGGGCCAGCTTCTGGACACTCACCAGATGGATGCCACGCCGCTGCTCAACAGCCGCATCACCTACCTGCCGATGTTGAATGCCGCGAATCGGCCGGCCATCAACCAGGGCGACGTCTTCATGAACGAGAACCTCTTCACTACCAACGGCGCGGGAAGGCGCCAGGCGTGGTTCGAAGTGGACGGCAGCACGGGCAACGATAGCTGGGGCCGGCAGACCATCTTCAGCAACCTTCCCCGCACGGCCCTGCAGGAGATGTCGGTCCTCACCAATGCGTTCTCGGCCGAGTACGGCGGCAGCACCGGCAGCGTCATTAACATGGTCACCAAGAGCGGCGGCAATCAGCTCCATGGCGATGTGTTCGAGTTGTGGCGTCCGGCCGGCGCCGCGGCCGCGCTTTCCGGCTTCACCGCCACGTCTTCCAACGCCACCGGGAACACGCTCACCAGCGACACGCTGGGCCAATCGGCCGTATCGCTGGGTGGCCCGCTAGGAAGCCGCGCCACCACTCACTTCTTCGTCGCTGGTGAATTCAGCCGGGAAGACAAGACGTCACCAATCATCTCGCCGGTGGCCCCGGGCAACTTTGTGGGGCACTACAGGGGCTGGCTCGCGTTCTTTCGCTTGGACCATCAACTGAGCGACAAGAACAGCCTGTTTTTCCGAGGCAACCTGGACGGCTTTCACGACACCAACCCCAACGGCGCCGTGGGCGGCAACAGTCTCCCATCGGTGGATCGCGTATTTCGCCGCCGCACCTACTCCTCGGAGTTGGGTGAGACAGCCGTCCTCAGCCCGACGCTGCTGAACAGCGTCCGCTTGCAGTTCCAGCTGGCTTCCCCCATCACTGAATTCGATCCCGTGATCAACGGAACGCAGTATTCGGTCCCCATCTCCACCGGCGGCACGTTCACCTCAGGGACCTCGCAGTCGGCGCTTCTGTTGAACCGGCAGTACCAGGTCAGCGATACGCTCTCTGCTTCGTGGGGCGCGCACCAGGTGAAGTTTGGAGCAGACATGATCGTGGCGCACACCGGCGGCAACAGCAAGGAATTCGGCGGTCCCATCTACCTGGGCCAGTTCGTTTACAACACGTGCACGCAAGCTCTCAGCGTGTGCGAAAGCAGCGCCTACCTGGGCAATATCGCCAACGTCAGGACTTATACGCAAAGCTACGGCAACGCCAACTACACCGTCACCGACACGCTCTGGTCGCTGTTCGTGCAGGACGACTATCGCCTCCGCCGGGATCTCACGGTCAACCTGGGGCTGCGATACGAGCAACAGACCTTCACGGATTCCCGCAAGGACTTCGCTCCGCGGCTCGGCTTCGCCTACAATCTGCACGGCGACGCCAGGACCGTAATCCGGGGCGGATTCGGTATCTACTACTCGCAGATCGTCGATAACTCGGCGGCTAATTGGGCGCTCACCGGACCGACCGGCGTGTTCAACTACACCGCGGCGCCGGGCCAGATCGGATTCCCGGCGAGCGTTGCGGCGGTGCCCATTCCCGCCTTCCCGGCGGGCGCGCAAGCGCCGCTGCGAAGCCTGTACATCCGCCCTGGCGACAGCGCCAATATCGACCAGTATCTGCCCACCAGTTCCCTGATCGGGTACCAAAATCAATTGCTGAATCCATACTCCGAGCAATGGACGTTTGGCGTGGAACGCCGGCTTGGCAAGGACTGGGTGCTGGCCGTGGACTACGTCGGCTCGCACACTCTGCGCATCAATCGCCCGCTGGATGTCGATCCGCCGTCGCCCTTCGTGCGGGCCGCACCCGGCCAGACCCGCACGCCGCAAGCCGCCAACTGCACGCGGCCCTACTGGATCCTCTGGTACAGCCAGCACTCTCTGACATGCAGCACCACCACCGCGACCAATCCCCAACCTCCGTACGCGGTTGTCCAGAGTGACGTCAACGATGGCTACTCGTACTACGACGCCCTGGATGTCAATTTGAGCCATCATTTCAGCAGCGGGCTATCGCTGCTCGCCAGCTTCACCTGGTCGCACGCCATCGACAACGTGGACCCGGACGTGCCCGGTCAGAACCCCAATGATCCGAACTTCACCGGCAGAATCGAAAACGGCAATGCCATCTTCGACCAGCGCCGTCGCTTCGTGTTGAGCGGCGTCTACGAACTGCCCCTGAAGATCCAGTTTGGCGGGGTGGCTTCCTTGGCTTCGGGGCTGCCGTACAACTACACCACTGGAACCACCAACAGCGGAGACACCGGCGGCACAACGGACCGCCCCGTGATCAACGGCATCGTGGTCGGCCGCAACATCGGCCGTGGCCGGCCGATCTACGATATTTCGCCGTTCCTGGAGCGGGCCTTTGGAACCGAGCGGCTGCACGTGACACTGCGTGCCGAGGCCTTCAACGCGTTTAACCACGCCAATTTCGCGGGCTACAGCGGCACCTACGGTAACGGCGCCGCCGCTGGACCCGGTTTCGGCGCGCCGCTCGTTGGCATCACCAATCAGCTTCCGGCGCGTTCGCTGCAGTTCTCGGTCAGAGTGGCGTTCTAGACCTGTGGGGCAGCTCTAAAACCTCAACGCCAGTCCGGCGAAAACCTCCCGGTTCGGCCCCGGCTGGTATGAATTCCCGTCCGGGTCGGGCTCCGTAAACGCGATATACCTCTTCCCCGTCACATTCCGGCTGTTGACAAAGAAAGTCCCAAAATATCCCCGCCGCTGGAACGTCTTGCTGAGGCGGATGTCGAGCAGACCGTAGGCGTCGATCCAAGTCTTGTCAGTCGGATCGATGAACGCTTGGGAATAGGCCTGAGTGCTGGCGCCCAGGAACCAACTCCGCAGGAATTCCCACGAAGCATCCACGAACACCTGTTGGCGTGGAGAATTTGGAAGGTTGTTTCCCACCAGGTTGCCGGGATAAGTCAGGCTGGAGTACTTGGTGTAGACGAAATGGGAATACGTGTACGCCCCGGTGATAGTGATGCGCCGAATCGGCAGCCATTTCATCTCGCTCTCAAAGCCGTACCGGCGGGTCTCGCCGGCGTTGCCGTAAAACGTCTCGAGCGGCCGGCTGTCAATCCGGTAGCGCTCGAAATCGTTTTTCGTATCCAGGCGGAAGAACTCCGCTTCCCACGTCAAGCGGTTGTGATAATTGCCGCGCGCCCCGACTTCCTCTCCCATCGACGTCGCAGGTACCAGCGATTTGTTGAATCCGCCGAGCGCTGCCGGGTTGGCATACAGTTCTTCCGTAGCGGGCGGCATGAATCCCTGCCCCCACGAAGCGAACAGGCCGATGTCTTTGACGGCGTTCCAGGAGACGCCCACCCGGCCGGTCGCCTTGTTGAAGTTCTGGCTCCCGGAAAGGTCCAGCCCGCCGGCCTTCAGGGAATCCGTCAGCGAGTTCCCGATTTTGTCGAAGCGGACGCTTCCCAGCACGGTCCACTTTGGACCCAGGCTCAACCGGTCGGTTCCATAGAAACCAACGCGGCTCTGGGTGATCGACTGGTTGGCCAGCAGTTCGGTCGTCTCAACGGCATTCCCGATGTTGGGGTGCCGCAGGTCGTCCACCCACTGGCCATCCAGGTCGAAACCCGTGCTGAAGTAGTTCCTGATCCGGCCCTTTCCCGAATCCACCTCGTATTGCACTGACCCGCCCGGCGCGATGATGTCCCGGTGCTCCACGTTGGAAGGCACAGGCTCTTTGTAAGCGGTGTGACGCGTGTAATAAGTGAACGAGACGCGCTGATTGTCGGCGGCCTCCCAGCTCCCGGTGAAGCCTCCCGTGACGCGATAGGTGCGCTGGTACTCGTTGTAAGTGAGCGCATCCGGGTTCGGCATCGTCCACCAGCTCGCACTCGGATAACCCCAGCTCAGATTCAACCCCTCGGAATTCTCGTTGAAGAAGCCCGTGCCCATGATGAATGGGTTCAGGTGGAGCCGGCGCCCGGCGTTGAAGCCAAGCCGGCCATACACGTTGTTGCCCCAGAATGCCTGGTGGATGCGGTATCCGTCTCCCGCCGTGCGTGAGGCCGAAAGCAGGTAGTATATTCCCGACGTTCTCCCGGATAGCTCGCCCCTGGTTTTGTAAAAGGCGTTGGAGCCGCCTTCCACCAGGAAACCGCCGTGTACAGGGCCGGAATCGGCCACTCGGGTATGGACATCGATCACGCCGCCGCCTGAGCCGCCGCCGTACAGAAAGGCCACCGGGCCGCGGACCACGTTCACCTGGTCGACGCCGGCCCAGTCCACGTCGTATGCGTCCGGGCAGAAACCGCTGGGGTCGTTCAACGGAATGCCGTCGTAGAGCAACTGGATTCCGCGAATGCCGTGTTCGCTCAGGATTCCCTGCCCGCGAATCGAAAGGTGAACCCGCTCGCCGTTGGCCTGGTTGTCGATCTTCACTCCCGGCACGGCCTTGAGCGGCTCGTCAATGGCAATGGCCCGGGGCATGCTGTTGAGCATGTCTTCCGCAACGACAGTAGTGGCCGCCGGTGTAGCGACCAGGGCCGTATCGAGGCGCGAGGCGACTACCTTCACTTCCTCCCTGACAATCTTGCGGGGCGTCAGGACCACGTCGATGGGAGCCGCCGGCTGCCTGATCTCGTATACCAGCGATTCGGGATAGTATCCCGGCGCCTCGAACAGCAGGCGTACTGTTCCGGTGGTTACGGCCGGCTGCATGGTGAACTCTCCCTTCTCGTCTGAGAACACCTTCTGATTGTTGTCCGGCGTCGTGATCGCAACGTCTTTCAGCGCCTGGCCGTCGACATCGCGAATCTTCCCGGTGATGTTCGTGCTTGCGTGAAGAGCCGTCGCCAGCAGAAGAATGAGAGCGACACAAGCCAAGGTGAAGCGTTTCATCGAATCCTCCCGACGCCGAGTATAACTATTGAGGATCTGAATATCCACAACCTACTAGCGCTCATAGTAAGTGTCGTGCAAGCTCTGCCAGAGTTGCCTTCGACGGCTGCACGCCGCTTGACGTATCATCTATCTGTTGTCGAATTCTCAACCGAGGTGAATCGCACGTGATCGCGACGCTCCTGTTATTGGTGCTGATCCAGCAGCCCCAGCAAACCCCCGCTCAGGCGCAGACTCCCGGCGGACGCGGAGGAAGAGGCGTCTCGCCGGCCATAGCCGACACGGTGGACGAAACGCCAGTCGTGACCCGCCATTCCATCCAGGTGGGTGGAAAGACCATGAACTACACTGCTACCGTCGCGCAGATGCCTCTGAAGAGCGCTTCCGGCGAGACAGAAGCGCACATTTTCTACACGGCTTACACACTGGATGGCGTCACCGAAATGAGCAAGCGGCCGCTCACATTCGCCTTCAACGGGGGTCCGGGCTCGGCGTCGCTCTGGGTGCACATGGGGGCCATGGGGCCGCGCAGTCCGAAGCTGCAGCCGGACGGCAACATGCCGCCTCCGCCGTACCAGATGGTCGACAACCAGTCCACCTGGCTCGACACCACCGACCTCGTGTTCATCGATCCCGTGGGCACCGGCTTTAGCCGCGCTCGCACTGCCGAAATCGCCCAGAGGATGAACGGTGTGCAGGGCGACCTGCAATCCGTGGGCGAGTTTATCCGCATGTACCTGGTGCGCAACAGCCGGCAACTATCGCCGTTATTCCTGGCCGGTGAGAGCTATGGGACCTTCCGTGCCGCGGGCCTGGCCGGCTACCTGGTCAATCGGGGCATCGCTTTCAACGGCGTGGCGCTCATTTCCACCACGCTCGACCTCGAAACCATCTGGTCCCTGGAAAACGATCTGGTGCACGAACTGCTCCTGCCCACCTTCGCCGCCGACGCCTGGTATCACAAGAAAGTCGCGCCGGACCTTCAGAAGAAAGACCTGAAGACGTTCCTCAAGGAAGTCGAGACCTTCGCCACCGGCGAGTATTCGCAGGCGCTGGCCAAAGGCGATGACCTTCCGCTGGCCGAGCGCAAGGCGGTCATCGACAAACTGGTCCGATACCTGGGTCTCGAGGCCCGCTACATCGACGACAGCCAGATGCGTTTCGACGTCGCCCACTTCACGCGCGCCCTGCTGCGCGACCGGCATCAGACCATCGGCCGGCTGGATGGCCGCCTCACGGGACCGTCTTCGCTGAACACCGGCGAGACTTCCGAGTTCGATCCGTCGAGCACCCTCACCACTCCGCCCTTCACCGCGGTCTTCACCAATTACGTTCGGGAAGAGTTGGGTTACAAGACCGACATGTACTACTACGTCAGCGGCGGCATTATGCCTTGGGACTGGGGCGTGCAGAACGGTTTTGCGGAAACTACCAGCCTGTTGCGCAATGCCTTCGTTCGCAACCCGTACCTGAAGGTGATGATAGCGGCCAGTTACTACGACCTGGCCACGCCCTACTTCGCCGTCGAGTACACCTTCAACCACATGGGCCTGCATCCGGAGATGCACAAGAACATTACCTGGAATTTCTACCAGGCCGGCCACATGATGTACATCGACACCGATTCGCGCGTCAAGCTGAAGCACGACATGGCCGAGTTCATCAACAGCGCCACGCCCAAGACGGACCTGAAATAGACTCGGGTCTATTTCTTGGGCGCCGAACCCGCGTTCAAGAGGCGGTCGACTTCGGTCTTGAGCTGGTCGCCTTCAAAGATATCGCGCGTCAGCGGCCCGTACAGCCAATCCTTGCGGATCGTGCCGCCGCCATCGATGATGTATAGGCGCGGAAACTGCATGTTGGTGGTGAGCACGTACGAGTAGGCCATCTGGCCGGTGTCAAACAGAATTGGATAAGTGATTCTGTGGCCGGCAGCGTATGCGCGCACGGTGTCGAAATTGTCCGGCGGATTGACCACTGCCACAACCGCCACCTTGTCGCCCTGCTTCTCCTGGATCTGTTGGAGGATCTCAGCCAGAGCCGCGCAATGCGGGCAGGTCGTCTGCGTGAAAGCGAGGAGCACGAGCTTGCCGCGAAAGTCCGCCAGGTCGTGTTCCTCACCGTGGGAATCCATCAGGGAAAAGCCAGGTGCGCGGCGGCTCACGTCTGCGGCGAATAGCGCAGCGACACAAAAGAAGAGAGTCAAGGTTCTTCGCATGTTCGGATCAATCCTTATGTTGGCACAAGCTGGCCCTGCGGCGCAGACACCCTTGTCGGCCCGTCCCGACTCATCGGGACGCTTGCCACTTACCAGCCGTTTCCCGCCACGCCGCACGCCTTACCCCACCAGGACCTTCAACGACTCCTCATACGGCGCACGAGCCACGCCCTTCTCCGTAATAATGGCGGTCACGTACCGCCCGGGCGTCACGTCGAAGGCTGGGTTTTGCGCCACCGTCCCCGGCGGGGCCACAGGGTGCCCGAAGACGTGAGTCACCTCCGAAGCCTGGCGCTGTTCGATAGGGATCTGGTCCCCTGAAGCAAGCGTCAAGTCCAGGGTCGAGACCGGCGCCGCCACGAAAAACGGCACGCCGTTCTCCTTCGCCAGCACGGCCACGGAATACGTGCCAACCTTGTTGGCCACGTCGCCGTTGGCCGCGATCCGGTCCGCGCCCACCACCACACACCCGATCCTGCCCGACTTCATAAAATGCCCGGCCATGTTATCGGTGATCAGGGTAGTCGGAATGTCGTCCTGCTGCAATTCCCACACCGTCAATCGCGCGCCCTGCAAAAACGGCCGGGTCTCGTCGGCGAAAACATCCACTCGCTTGCCGCCCTCGATGGCGGCGCGAATCACTCCCAGCGCCGTGCCGTAGCCCGCGGTAGCCAGCGCTCCGGCGTTGCAATGGGTCAGTACCGTCTTCGCGTCCGGCACCAGCGGCGCGCCGTTGCGGCCGATCGCGCGGCAGATGGCGATATCCTCCTCGCGCATCAGGATCGCCTCCTGCACCAGCCGCCGCCGGACTTCGGCGACAGGCCGGTCGCGCAGCGACGCATACAGCCGCTTCATGCGATCGATGGCCCAGAAGAGGTTGACTGCCGTCGGACGCGTCGCTGCCAGCGTGGCGCAAATAGCCTCCATTTGCCGGTCGAGATCCATTTCGCCCGCGCCCAGCACTCCCAGCGCGACTCCCATGGCCGCCGCCACTCCGATGGCCGGCGCGCCGCGAATCACCATGCCGCGAATCGCATCCGCGACTTCTTGATAGGTGCGGCAGGTCACGTATTTCTCTTCGAGCGGCAGCCGCGTCTGGTCGATCATGACCACGGCATCGCCGATCCACTGAATCGTCTCTACCATTAGTGGAGCGGATTCCTTCCTTGAACTAACAGGGAAACAAACGACAGCGAGTTAAACGACGCGTGCATGATCACCGCGCTCCTGGTGGAACCAGTGCGGTGCCGCATATATCCGAAAGCCGCGCCGGCAATCCCGATCTGCAGCGCGTTGCGCCAGGACGCTCCGTATTCCGCGTAATGCAGGGCGCCGAACAGGGCGGCCGCGATGCCGATTCCGCAGACCGCGCCCAGACTGCGCACCAGCAAGGGCTGAAGAAACCCCCGAAATGCCAACTCCTCGCACAAGGGCGCCACCGTGATTCCGAAAATTCCCACGACGATCAACGCGGTGCGGCCCTTCATGATTTCCACGATCGGGCCGCTGGTTGGCGGCGTCCGGATCAAGCTCCCGAAGAAACTGACAAAGTAGGCCGTGCCGAAGCCACAAATCACGTTCCAGAGAATCGGCACTCGTGTCGTCACCCACCCCAGAGACCGCCAGAACGGACGGTCGTATTGCACCCGGAAGATCAACGCCATCAGGCCGAACAGAAAAGCGTAACCCAAAGCCATCACGAGCACGGACTCTATCGCCTGAGCTCCGGCCCGCATCCGGAAGACGTTGACCGCAACTCTTACCAGAGCCCACGCCGCAAACACGCACGGCAGCGATAGTCCCACGAACAGAAACAGGTCTGCATAGCCCCAGAATGGAACGCGTTCCGGTTTCGGCGCAGGGGCGTTAACCGGAACCGCAATCTCCGGAACCGGCTCGGGATTCGCGGGCTGCTGCTCCTCGCTCATACATCTTTCTCGATGAGCGCGGCTGCCAGCAGCGGAATCATCAGTTCGTGGTGGCCGGTAAGGGCATACCCCGCCCCGCCCGCGGAGCCGGCGTGCGGCCGCTCGACCACGTTCACTCGCGGGCGGTAGTGCTGCAGGAAATCGAAATTCGCGGTGGTGAAGTTCGCTAACGGATGGCCGAGGTTACGCACCGCCGAGACCGCCTTGAGGAAGACCTCCGGGAGCAACACGGCGGACCCGACGTTCAGATAAACGCCGCCATTGTTCAAATCGGCCACATATGACGCCAGCAGACGGAAGTCGCGGTGCGAGGCGCTGCCGATCGCGGCTGCGTCAGCGGCGGGATGCGTATGCGGCGTGTCCGTTCCAAGCGCCACGTGTACCGTCACCGGCGTACGTTGCCGATACGCCTGCAGCAAAAGACTGGCAGCCGGGCAGACCATCGCTGTTTGAAGTCTGCCGGTTTCCAGCCATTTTCCCAACGCCTCGCCGATCCCCAACTCCTCGCGATCGCCTTCCGCAATCGCCAGGTTCATTTCGCGTCCCGTTTCTTCCGCCGCGCCAAATCGCCCGTCCGGCAGGGCCGCCTCCACGTCCTCGCTGGTGTGGCCGGCCAGTGCGATCTCGAAATCATGAATCGCGGCCGAGCCGTTCATGGCGAACACCGTCGCGAACCCGCGCCGCATCAAGTCGATCAGCACCGGCGCCAGGCCGCACTTGATAACGTGGCCTCCCAGTCCCCAGATGATGGCTCTCTGTTTCGCGCGGGCAGCGGCCACCGCCTCCACCACCGCGCGGAACGACTCGCCCGCCAGAATCCGCGGCAGCGAATCGAGCCACGCACCGACGCCGGAGCCTCCCCGGTAGACCGAAGCGAAATCCGCGGCCTTGACCTTGCCGCCGCGCTCCTTCAGGCCGACGGTCCGCAGCCCGGAGAAATCAAGCGGCTGCTTGGAGTATTCGCTCATGCCGCCATTCCGTTGCCAAGGACTTTGCGCAGCGCCTCCGCCGTGTAGCTCTTCTTCGAACGGCAAACCTGCTCGGGCGTGCCGGCAGCCACAACGCGCCCCCCGTATTCCCCGCCGTCAGGACCCAGGTCGATGATCCAATCGGCGGTCTTGATCACGTCCAGATTGTGCTCGATCACCACCACCGTGTTGCCCAGCCCGACCAGCCGTTGCAGCACGTCCAGCAGCTTGCGAACGTCGTCGAAATGCAGGCCCGTGGTGGGCTCGTCGAGCAGATAAAACGTGCGGCCGGTCTGGCGTTTGCTGAGTTCCTTGGCCAGCTTGATGCGCTGCGCCTCGCCGCCCGAAAGCGTGGTGGACGATTGCCCCAAATGCACGTATCCCAGCCCCACGTCGTAGAGCGTCTGCAATTTCGCCCGGATCTGCGGCAGGTTCTCCATTAGCGGCAGCGCTTCCTCCACCGTGGCATCCAGCATGTCCGCAATCGAATAGCCCTTGAACTTCACCTGCAGTGTTTCGCGGTTGTACCGGCGGCCGCGGCAGACGTCGCAGGTCACGTAGACGTCCGGCAGAAAGTTCATCTCGATGCGCTTCAGTCCGTCGCCCTGGCAGGCTTCGCACCGTCCGCCCTTCACGTTGAAGCTGAATCGCCCCGGCTTGTAGCCCCGCTCGCGCGATTCCGGCAACATGGCGTAAAGATCGCGAATGGGCGTGAACAGGCCGGTGTACGTGGCGGGATTCGACCGCGGAGTGCGGCCGATCGGCGCCTGATCGATGCGAATCACCTTGTCGATGTTGCTCATCCCGTCGATCGACTCGTGCGCGCCCGGCTCCTCGTGCGATCCGTAAATTTCCCGCGCCAGCGAGCGATACAGAATCTCGTTGACCAGCGTGGATTTCCCGCTCCCCGAAACGCCTGTCACCACGGTGAGCACGCCCAGGGGCACTTCCACATCGATATTCTTCAGGTTGTGCTCGCGGGCGCCGCGAACCACCAGCTTCTTATGGCCAGGCTCACGCCGCTCGCCGGGAACGGGAATCGTGAGCCCACCCGATAGATACCGGCCCGTGAGCGAGGCGGCGTCGCGAGCAACGTCGTCCGGCGTGCCGGAGGCCACCAGTTGGCCGCCCAACCGGCCGGCGCCCGGGCCCAGGTCGATCACATAATCGGCGCGATCGATGGTTTCGGCATCGTGCTCCACCACCAGCACTGTATTGCCCATATCGCGCAACTGCTCCAGCGTTTCCAGCAGGCGCCCGTTGTCGCGCGGATGCAGCCCGATCGAAGGCTCATCAAGTACGTAAAGCACGCCGCGGAGCTTTGACCCGATTTGCGTCGCCAGCCGGATACGCTGGGCCTCGCCGCCCGAAAGGGTCGCCGCGGATCGCTCCAGGCTCAGGTAGTCCAGCCCCACCGCCGAGAGGAATTCCAGACGGCGCCGGATCTCGTCGAGCACGCGCCCCGCAATCTGTCCCTCGCGGTCGTTCAGCTCCCAGTTGCGCACGGTCACGAGGGCGCGCGCAACCGGCAGAGAAGTGAATTCGGCGATGGAGAAATTCTTCACGCGAACCGATAGGCTAGCCGGCCTCAGCCGCAGGCCCTTGCAGGCGGTGCACGTGACCGGCGACATGTATTCCGTGAGCCACTCGCGGTATCCTTCCGAGGATTCCTGGTACACGGCGTCCAGGATTTCCAGAATTCCTTCGAATCCATTGCCGCCTTCAAGAAGCAGGTCGCGCGTCTTGCGCGGAAGATCCTCGAACGGCTTCTTCAGGTCGATGCGCGCCTTCGCGGCGAATTCCTCCAGCCGGTTCTGCATGGACCAGGAGCCGGCGCCCGGCCCCAGTCCGCCATCGAGCAGCGGCTTGGAAGTATCCACGATCACTTTGGCAGGATCGAAACTCCACGTGCTCCCTAGCCCGTGGCACTCCTGGCAGGCGCCAAACGGGCTGTTGAACGAGAACGACCGCGGCTCGAGCTGCGGGACGCTGGTGCCGCATTCCATGCAGGCCAGCTTCTGCGAATAGAGCCGCTCCTCGCCGTTCACCACCGCGATCAACACCAGCCCATTGGCAAGGCGAGTGGCAGTCTCAATGGAAGCCTCCAGGCGCTTTTCGATGCCCGGCTTCACCAACAGGCGGTCGACCACGACTTCGATGGTATGGTTCTTCCGCTTGTCGAGCGGGATGTCATCGTCCAGCGACCGCAACACGCCGTCTATCCGGGCTCGGACGAAACCCTGCCGCGCCAGCTTCTCCAAATCCTTCTTGTATTCGCCCTTGCGGCCGCGCACCACGGGCGCCAACACCATGATGCGATCCTCGGGCTTGAGCGCCAGCACGTGGTGCAGGATCTGCTCCGTAGTCTGACGCGAAATCTGGTTGCCGCATACCGGGCAATGCGGCACCCCGATGGAAGAGTAGAGTAGCCGCAGGTAATCGTAGATTTCGGTGATGGTTCCCACAGTCGAGCGGGGGCTGCGGCTGGTGGTTTTCTGCTCGATCGAAATAGCCGGGCTCAGACCGTCGATGGAATCGACGTCCGGCCGCTCCATCTGGTCGAGAAACTGGCGCGCGTAGGTGGACAGCGTTTCCACGTACCGCCGCTGGCCCTCCGCGTAGATCGTATCGAAAGCCAGCGAGGACTTGCCGGATCCGCTGAGGCCGGTGATCACCGTCAGTGTGTTGCGTGGGATCTCGACATCGATATTCTTCAAGTTGTGCTGGCGAGCGCCATGCACCGTGATGCGATCCAGCATAGTGAGCTACGGATGGACAGGGTGAATCCCTTATTGTGGCGCTTGTTGTGCCGCTTCCGCAAATTGCGATATAAACAGTGGCAGCCATGCGCAAATGCTCGCAGTGCGGGGGGCGCTTGCGGCGCGTTCACCGGACGCTGCTGGAGCGCTTCAGCTACATGGCAATCTATGACTGCAAACAGTGCCACAACGAGGAGCGCGTTCCGCGCCGCTTCCGCCTGCATTTCGGAAAGGCCGCTCGCTGTCCCCTGTGCGGCACCTACCGCATCATCCGGCTCAAGGAGCGCGACGGGATCGACCGCATGCACAAGGGTTTTCTGCACCTGATGGAGCGTCTGGCTGGAGGTCAGTTGCACCACTGCCGCTTCTGCCGCGTGCAGTTCTACGACCGGCGGAGGCTGGCTGCCGAGGTGGCCGAAGAACCGCTCGGCCAGGCTCCGACACCCGACAACTATGGCCGCCAACTGTAGGGCAGGTTGTCAACCTGCGGGCCGATTGTCAATCGGTCCAGGCGAGCGCAGCTCGCCCGCGGCAGGCCGGCTGAGGGCCGTCCCCAGAGGGGACCCCGGGCAGGCTTGCCGGCCCTACGATTGGTAGCCAGTGCGCTTCCTAACCGAGCCAGGCGACGCAGGCCGCCGCTTGGACCAGTTCCTCCAGGAACGCCTGCCGCAATTCAGCCGCTCCCGCATCCAGGATTGGATCCGCGCCGGGCGCGTCCAGGTGAACGGAGAATGCCGGCGCCCTTCGCACCTGCTGCGAGCGGGCGAAACCATTGACGTAGACCCCGCCGAACCCCCGCCGCTGCGGGCAACTCCGGAAGCCATTCCACTCCGCGTTCTGTACGAAGACGCGGTCGTGGTGGCCATTGACAAACCCGCCGGGATGGCTGTGCACGCCGGCGCCGGCGTTCATTCCGGCACGCTGGTGAACGCGCTGCTGAACCGGTTCGGCGCGCTCTCGGGGCTGGCCGGCGAGTTGCGGCCGGGTATCGTGCATCGCCTCGACCGCTTCACCAGCGGCGTGCTGCTGGTCGCCAAAAACGACGCCGCTCACCGCAACATGGCCGCCCAATTCTCGAGCCGGCAAGTAGAGAAGGTTTACCTGGCCCTGGTTCACGGGAAAGTGAAACAGGAAAGCGGGCGCATCGATCGGCCCATCGCGCGCGATCCGCGACGCCGCACGCGTATGACGGCGCGTCTGGCACAGGGCCGGGCCGCATGGTCGGAATACCGCGTGTTGCGGCGATGGGAGCGCTTCACCCTGCTCGAGGTCCGCATCGGCACCGGCCGCACGCACCAGATCAGGGTTCACCTCTCGGCGCTAGGCCACCCGGTGGTCGGAGATACCCTCTACGGAGCACCCGCCAGGATCGAAGGCCTGCCCCCGCTGGGCCGCTACTTTCTGCACGCGCATCGCATCCGTTTCCGTCTTCCTTCAACCGGTGACGAGATCTCCCTTGTGTCGCCGCTGCCGTCCGAACTGGAGAATTGGTTGGAACGTTTGGGGGGCACGCTATAATCAGTTTCATGAGAGCCTCGGTTCTTGCGGCCGTGGGCGCGTTTTGGTTGGCGCTATTCGCTGTCGGGCAGCAGACGTCGCCGCCCAAACCAGGAGGCGCCGCGCAGGACGAACCAACCCGTTTTTCCCTCGAGGTCACCCGCGTAAGCATGGTCTTTTCCGTGATGGACAGGAAGGGTCGCTTCGTGACCGACCTGACCAAGGACGACTTCGACGTTTTCGAAAACCGGAAACTGCAAACCATCTCGGAATTTGCCGCCGAATCCGATCTGCCGCTCCGCATGGGCATCCTGATCGACACCAGCAACAGTATTCGGGACCGCTTCCGGATCGAGCAGGAGTCCGCCAGCGAGTTCCTCAAGAGCCTTATGCGGTCGAACATCGATAAGGCCATGATCATGAGCTTCGACAGCAAGGCGGAACTGGCTGCCGATCTCACCGACAACACCGCCAAGCTGGAATCCACTATCAACGGCTTGCGCCCGGGCGGCGGCACCGCCCTGTACGACGCCATCTATCTGGCCTGCCGCGATCAACTGTCCCGGGACCAGCCCAGCGCGAGGTTCCGCCGCATCATTCTGGTTGTCAGCGACGGAGAGGACAACCAGAGCGAGTACACGCGCGAACAGGCCCTGGAGATGGCCTTGAAGGCCGACGTGGTGATCTTCGCGGTCTCTACCAACAACCTGACCCGCGGCGACACCGAGGGCGACAAAACCCTCAAATACCTGACCCAACAAACCGGTGGGCGCGCTTATTTCCCTTTCCGACCGGAGGACCTGGCGCAGAATTTTGAAATCATCTCCGAAGAGGTCCGCCACCAGTACGTCATTCTGTTCCGGCCGGACCCGCTCAAGACCGATGGCATGTTCCACCCCGTAGAATTGCGCGTGAAAGGCCACAAGGAATTAGCCATCCGGGCCCGCAGCGGCTATTACGCTCCCAAGATGTAGATCGCGTGGACTTCGCTTTTCACGGTCCGTCAACCGCCCTACATCGCCAGCTTCCCGTGGTACATCAGATCCTTCACGCGGAATTCCGCTTCGCGTTTGGGAAATTCGACTCCCGGCAGATACAGGCGGAAGACCACGCTCTTATCCGTGGGCTGCACTTCCCGTGGGAACACTAGGCGCAGCACCGGATCGGTCTCCGTGGGCGGGAAATGGCCGACCATCTTGTAGGTCTTGCGCCCGATCGCCATAACCGACCGCTCCTCCATCCTGCGTTCCTCCTGCGCATCCTTCAGAGCCGAGAGCTTCGAATACGGAATAGCCAGTACGAGTTGTTTGCCGCGATTCTGCCTCAAGTAGTCCAAATAGTCCGGATCGGGCTCTGCCTCGGGATTCTTGACACGCAGCCTCGCCTCCCCTTCGGCGTCTTCTATAGGTCCCGCTGTCGCCAGGTAGACCAGCAGCTTCGGCTCAGGGCCGATGCTTTCCGCCCAAGGGCTTTCGTGGCGGAGGAGATCGATCTCCTGCGCGGTCCACTCATCCGGCGGCTTGGTCTCCCAGAACGGCTGCGCCAGAAAGAAGAGCGCCGCCAAAAGGGCGTGCATAATACTCAATATGCCAGTAATCCGGCGCGGCGAGCCAGGTGATTTGCCCGAAGTGGCTGCCGTTCAGGCCGCCAGCCCGGAGGCCGCCCAATGGGACGTTGCCGATTACATGCAGTACGACTTCCACGTCTCCCTTTCCGGCAGCCGCGTGACGGGCTTCCTGGTATCGCGCCCGGTCGCGGAGGGTGAATGCGAGCTGCTGAACCTGGTGGTAGCGCCCGAATTCCGGCGGCAAGGAGTGGCGCGAGCCCTGATTGCGCCGCTTCTGAGAACTCCGGGACGCGTCGTCTACCTGGAGGTGCGGGAATCCAACGAGATTGCCATTCAGTTCTATAAGTCACTAGGATTTCAGGGGGTTAGCCGACGCACCCAGTACTACGACTCCCCGCTCGAAGCGGCTATTGTCATGAAGTTTCATTCATGTTAAGGTGCCAGTAGATGGCTTTGCCGTCTGTTGATCAACCACGAAGAGAGATTACCCACCGAGCCCCCATACGAATTGACCGACTCGGCGTGTCAACCTCACTTGGGAGGAATTGCCAATGATGGAACGGA
>Ga0335081_10007862_pt1 | contig 17080 bp, 10 predicted proteins | sample Lox_Sample_35_FD_206713 | JGI IMG/M metagenome (GOLD analysis project Ga0335081, IMG submission 206713) | Soil microbial communities from Loxahatchee National Wildlife Refuge, Florida, United States - Lox_Sample_3.5 | ecosystem: Environmental > Terrestrial > Soil > Wetlands | place: USA... | reverse complement strand
ATTCCTCATCAGCGGAATTCCCATTGGGAGCCAGGAAATTGTGGCGTCGCTCGTGGGATACCGTGCTGCAATGATGAGATTGCTTCTGAGTGATTCGATAATTCCGCAAATCGAATTCCGCCTGAGGTCCAAAGCTGTTCAGGTGCCAACGGTGGTGGTTGAAGGGAAAAATCCGGCGGAATGGAAGAAGCGTCTTCAACGGTTTACCGACGATTTCCTCGGGTTGACCTCCAATGCGTCGATGTGCAGAATACTGAATCCCGAAGTGCTGGATTTTTCAGTGGACGCGAAAACCGGTTCCTTCACCGCGACAACTCAAGTACCTCTGCAAGTTGAAAACTTTGCTCTGGGCTACCGGTGTCAATATTACCTGCAGCTGTTCAAGGAAATGCGCGAATCGTGGCCGTATACTTCCTATCAGTACATCGGGGTGGCGAGATTTGAAGAGATGCAACCACACGATGAACACGAGGCGAAAGAATGGAAGGAGAGTCGGCGGAGAGCCTACAACGGATCCCTGCAGCACTTTCTCACTTCGCTGATCCGAAAGAACCTGATACAAGATGGATTCAGGGTAAGCCGCATCAGAACGTACTGGATTCAGTACGCTCTTCAAGTACCCGTCGGATTTGAAATGGATACGGATGAGCTGCTGGTGCCGGGGGATGTGTCGTACGAGAGGAAGCTCTCGTTCGACGTGCCCCTTCAGATCGCATACACTGCTTTCCATCAGAGACGGTACTCCGTTATCAAGTTGGCCCGGCCTTCGATCATCATTTATACGAACGGATATCCTGTGGACCCTTTGGCGATCATGACCTATGGCTTCTGGGCGTACCAACGGTTTGCTGATACTTTGCCCATCGACTATAAATCGGACGAATGAATTCTCACTTCCGTCTGTCATCGTTCATCCGGCGGAAAACGGCGCCCCCCGTGAAAAGAGGTTGACACAACTCCGATGAATATTCGACGACCACAAATCTGTATAATACCCGTCTCAAAAACACTCTCGCGAAGGCGCAAAGACAGCAAAGGAAAAACTTCTTGTTGGAATTGGCATTCTTTGCGCACTTTGCGGCTTTGCGAGAAACTTCTTCGAAACCTGAAGTTGTTTTTGAGATGGCTTTTAGTCTTTCTCTTCATCTCATTCGCCGTTTGTGTCCCATCTCTTGCACAAGAGAAGTGCACGCTTGATGGCACCGTCGTCGATCGCGAATATGGAATACGCCTGCCGGGCACGCTCGTGTTCGTTGGAAAAGGCGATGTCGTCATTGTCTCCGACTCCGTGGGGGAGTTCGGAATTCAATTGGATCCGCAGGACAAAGTGGACGTTCTTGTACTGCGACCGGACTACCATCCTCTGAGGTTTTCGCTGTCGTTGCCATCCGGTAAGAGAATTTCCCTTCCCATGGAACTTGAGCCAAGAGGTCATGAACTGAGGGATCTGTCACATTCAGACGAGAAGAACAAGCAGGTATCAGATGAATCGGAAATCCTGTCGGAGAGTCCAACGAAGTCCTGGAAGGGACAAGGTGTGATCGTCGGTACCACGATTGACCAGTCATCCGGTGAGCCTGTGTCGGGGGTCAGCCTTCACGTTCGGGGGACAACAATGTATGCAGAGTCGGACAGCGTCGGCAATTTTGCGGTTTCCATTCCCGCAGACACATTGTTTACGATAGCCGTGAGCCACGACGGGTACGAGAAGGATTGGTACGATGTATCAGTTGAAGAGAATATGCGAAAGGAAGTGCGCCTATTGCTTTGGCAGGGGGCGTTGTCCGGCGATGCCGCGGCGATGGCGAAGGAAATTCAGCAGAGAGATCCCAAGGTCTTGTATGCTGATGAAGACCAGATAGAGCCGATGGCCCCACTGAACTTCAAGGATATGCTGTATTCCCTGTTCCCGGAGCTCGTGTATGCTGCAAAGAACCAGCCGACGTTCGACCGTCCTGCGTATTTTCTGTACGTCGACGGTATTCGGTGGAACACGAAGTTCCTGAACCATATTGATCCGTACACCGTCCGTGCCATTGCAGTGTGGGAAGGAGCGTCCGCTCCTTCCCGGTTCAACACAAGCATAGCGGTGTATGTCGTTGGAGTGACCACATATCAATAGCACCCGACGACCTGCTGGAAAAATTCGTGAACACAATGAGTCAGGAGAACAACCATGAAAGCAATTGTCGCCCGTTGTGGTTTTCGGTGTGACTTGTGTGTGGCGTATGTAAGAAACAGTCCTACCACTGCCACCGCAAGAAAGCCGCCTCGTGGTGGGCAAAGTACTTCAAACTTAATGTCCAGCCGGACGCAATGCGGTGTAACGGATGTTTGACGAAGAATCGCGGCGGATACGAATTTCCAGCAAAGAAATGTGTTACCCGCCAATGTGTGATTGACCGCGGACTCGATAATTGCTCTCAATGCGTGGAATATCCGTGCGGGTGGAAAGAGAAGAGGATGAAAGGGGTCGATAGGGTCATCAAACGGTTTCAGAACAAGATCTCGAAACACGAATTTGACCAGTTCATTGCACCATATGACGCGAGGACGACGCTGAATAGATTAAGGCACACGTAAGAATTCAAGTGTCGAGTCCGATTCCTAATTTCAAAAGAGAGCGGTCCAAGAAAATCTCTTGCCGTTTGAGATGCTGCCTGCAACCTCTCTAAAAGAGCAACAACAAAAACAAACACGCCCCGCCAAATACACGCTGAATTCTACACCCTCCGAAATACGAGCACCTGCCACATCGGAGTAGCTTCGGAGTAGATTAATTCAAACCCACCCCGTTGGATATCTTCTCTGAGCTTCTTCCAGTCGTGCCAGAACGGGTGGAATTTCCACTTGAAGAACTTCGCAAAGGCAATGTGACCCTTGAAGGCAAGCTCCATGAAGAGGTTCTGCTTTGGATGGGAGAGGGCGTAGATCCGCTTCGTTTTTGCAGTCGAAGCCCGCACGAGCGTCTCGACATCTTCGTAGCAACAAACCGATTTGTCGAGGAGGGTTACATCGGAGTCTGGGATCGTCTCTGCTACCTCGACGAAATCACCGATGACGTAGTTTGCACGCTGTCCAACACCGAGGTCGCTTGAAAGTTTCCGTGCTCGCTGGATCATTCCCTCCGACATGTCCACGCCCATCGATTGTGCCGCCCCTTCCTTCAGCAGTGTGAGGTGTAACGCCCCAACCCCACAGCCGATATCAAGGATCTCTTTGCCGGTGATGTCTTCACGGCGGACACCGTCCAGCAGCAGTCTCTGGACGCGCTCGAGGCCACGTCGCTTGAATCGTCGAGCGTACGACCCGGCGAATTTGGAGAAGAAGCTGTTTGCTCCCTCTTGGATCGGATTCGTTGTACAACAGCACGTCATAATGAAATAAACCGCCAAGAACGCAAAGAAAAATTAAAAGAATGAATAATGCCGAAGTCGTGTTCCATCAAGCGCTCTCTGCCTCCTTCGCGTCCTTTGCGGTGAAGTCTTTTTCAAACATTTGGTACACGGACCGCCTCATTCCCATCTTTTCGTACGTCTTCTGCGCTCGCTCGTTTTCATGCTCCACATACAACCGCAGTCCGCACACGTCCTTCCGCTTTCTGGCTAATTCTTCCACATGGCCGTAGAGAGTTCGGAACACGCCGAGCTCCCGAAATTCTTTCCTTACATACACACTTTGGATCCACCAAAAGTTCCCATTCCGCCAATCGCTCCATTCATACGTAATCATCAACTGGCCGACGAGGGTCTTGTTTTCTTCGGCGAGAAAATAAACCCCCTTCGTCGCATCGGTCAGGACCGCTTTCACGCCCGGCAGAAGAGCCTTCTTCTCAAGTTTGCGATGTTCGGTTTCTTCCGCCAGGAGCGTGTTGAACTCTACGATCACGTTTGTATCCTCGATCGTTGCCCGTCTGATTTTCATGGTTGTCATCACCCCCGGAGTTGAATGTTGCCGGAAAAAACTGTTTCTTTGTTCGGTTCAATATAGAATTCTCTACCCTCCGCATCAAGCTGAACCCACATCCATTGCACTCAAAAACAAGGGGGCTCCCATGAAGCATTCTGCTCTCTCCGTTCTCGTTCTCTCCTGCATCGTTGCCATCGCCCTTGGTCAACAACAACGGCCCGTGTCCGTTATGGTCTCGACACCCCGTGGCCAGACACAATCGATCGATCAATACCAGACCTTCGTCGCGACGTTCAACCAGCCGATGGTTCCGCTCCGGGAGGTTCCGGAAGACGAAGGAACCGGGCCTCTGATCATTGAGCCCGCCGTTCCCGGCAAGTATCGTTGGATGGGCACAGGCACACTCACCTTCATCCCGGCCCAACGGCTGCCGTACGGGACGCTGTACACCGTGAAAATACCCGCGGGCACGAAATCCATTTCAGGACAAACGCTGGCTCAGGATTTCGTTTGGCAGTTCCAAACAGTCCGGCCGTTGGTCACGAATACGGAACCGTATAATACCCAGAATTACGTTGAGCTGGATCATCGTATCCTGATCCGCTTTAACCAGGCGATCGATGCGGATTCGGTAGCCAAATTCATGACCGTCGAGGCGCACGGTCCTCACGGCACCGTGGAGCCTGCGTTCTCGGTGGAGCAATACACGCCGGATACAAGCAAACAGCAGATTCGCAAGTATCCCAGGCGACGGCCGTGGAAAAGGGAAGGCGCAAACCAGGAAGCCGACCAGACCATCGTTATCATGCTCAGGGAAGGATTGCAGCGCGGCACAACGTACACGATCCGGTGCCGTCAAGGACTTCCCGGCGTCGAGGGACCGCTCGGTATGATCTCCGACTTTGCTTTTTCGTTCTCGACGTACGGGGATCTGAATTTTATGGGTCTCGAATACAAAGATCGGTTTAACCCCTCGTGGAATCTCACAATGCTTTTCACGAACCCGGTCTCGCCCAAAGATGTTATCGAGCACGTTTCGTTTATCCCTGCGATGGAGATCGAGCCGAGCGAGTACTACGAAGAATACACCACTCCGAGAGTTTCCCTTCAGCTTCCGTTGAAAGCCGAACAACAGTACCAGGGGATTCTGAGACCCGGTTTGAAAGACCCTTTCGGCAACACCATCACGGATACCGTGAAATTCGATTTCAGCACAGGCTCCTTCCCTCCCTACGTCTGGATGACGACGGGACAGGGTGTCCTCGAAGCGTACGAGCCTCATAAGTATCCTGTCACCTTCATGAACATCGATTCTGTCCTCTTGCAAATAGGTCGCATCAACCCCGACAGGATTGTGCCGGTGATGCTCCACCTGGATTACTCGACGTACTATCGCCTTGCGTGGGATGAAGCGATCCTCCAGTGGGTCGATTCGCAATCTGCGGATACATCGCAGTTCAACGTTTCGAGGATTTGGAAGCCTAGGGCTCCCCGGAACGAAAAAACTGTCCGTCCCCTGAACCTGGACGAAGTGCTTGGAAAAGCGTCTCGCGGCGTCGTCCTTGCACAGATCGATAATCTCTTTCAGGATTCGGACCATCGGCGGTACCTCAAGTCACTCATCCAGGTGACGGATCTCGGTATAACGGCTAAGTTCTCACCCGACAACAACCTCATCTGGGTCACGAACCTCAAAGATGCTGCCGCAGTCACGGAGGCGCACGTCGAGATTCGCAACGACAGCAACCAGGTGCTCTGGCAGGGGATAACCGATGCAAAGGGGATTGTCACGACTCCGGGCTGGGGGAAGCTTGGACTCTCAGAGCGCGGATCCGGAGGAAACGAGCAAGAGGAAGAGGATTGGTACTATGGATCGCGTCAACCACGCTTGTGGGTCATCGTGAAAAAGGATGGAGACGTCGCTTTCAGCAGCTCGCAATGGAACGAGGGAATCGAACCGTGGGCGTTCAACATCAACTCCGAATGGAACCCGAAGTTCGAATCGCTCGAGGGGCAGCTTTTTACCGACCGGGGACTCTACAAAGCTGGTGAAGGAGTAAACCTCAAGGGGATTCTTCGAATACGGAGCGAAGGGAACTGGCGAATCCCAAAAGACCTGTCTCTCCGTCTTGCCGTGAAGAACTCGCGTGGCGAGGACATTCTTGTAACTGAGCCGAAGCTTTCCGCATTCGGTTCGTTTGTGGACAGCGTGACCCTCAAACCAACGGCACCCCTCGGCTATTATAACGCAGTTGTGCAATCGAAAAAAATGGTGAAGGGGAAGGAACAATGGCCGACCATTGCTTCAATGAGTTTTCGCGTGGAAGCATTCCGTCCGGCTGAGTTCGAAACGGAAGTGCGCATCGAGAACAAAAACCCCGTCATCGGCGACACGTTGAGCGGACTTCTTTCGGCCCGGTACCTCTTTGGGGCCGCTCTGAAGGGTGCCCCTGTCACGTGGCGTGTTTCGGTCTCTCCATCCGGCTGGGAACCGGAGGGATTTGACGGCTACTATTTCGGTCCGGACTATTGGCTCTCCCGCTATTACCGCGGCGACCACCGGCTCCTTTCAAACGCCGATTCTGTTCTCGACAATCAGGGAGTCATCAGAGTGACATCGCCGCTTCGGGTCGGAGAAATCCAGGGAACACAGTCGCTTCTCCTTGAAGCGGACGTGACATCGCCTTCGCGGCAGGTCATTTCCGGTCGACAATCGGTCACTCTCCACGGCGGCGAGTTCTACATCGGTATCGCGCCTGCTTCCACATTCGTCAAATCGGATTCGGTGCTCAAATACAAAGTGATCGCTGTTTCGCCCGACGGTAAATACGTTCCCAACATCCCGCTTTCGCTCAAAATCGTGAAGCGTATCTGGCGATCCGTCCGCAAAGCGGAAACGGGGGGACGGTACATCTGGGAATCGGAAACGGCCGACTCCACCGTCGACCAGGGGATCGTGACATCGGCAACGTCGCCACTCGAAGGCGCGTTTACTCCCAAGGAGCCGGGATTCTATTACTTTGAAGTCTCGGGCACCGACGCAAGGAAGAATTCCGTCCTTTCGAACGCGTACTTCTACGTGAGCGGCACACAGTATGTGGCGTGGGAACGGTCGAACGACGACCGGATCGAGCTCATCTCCAACAAGAAAGAGTACAAGCCGGGAGAAACGGCGAGCATTATCGTCAAGTCGCCCTACGAAAAGGCGACGGCGCTGATTTCAATCGAGCGTGAAGGAATCATTTCGCATTACACTACAGAGCTCATCGGCAGTGCGCCACAGATCGATATCCCGATCCTTCGTGAGCATTTACCCAATATCTTTGTGTCGGTGGTACTGCTTCAGGGTCGCGTCGAGGCGGCGGCAATCACGAAAGAAGCGGACATCGGCCGACCGTCGTTCAAGATCGGCTATATCGATCTTCCCGTCAGCTCGAAGACGAAGCTTCTCAACGTCACGGTGGAGATGGACAAGAAGGAATACCGTCCTGGCGACATTGTAACCGCCACCATTACGACGAGGAATTCGGCAGGGAAACCTGTTTCCGCCGATGTTGCACTCAGCGTTGCGGACCTCGGAATCTTGAATCTCGTCAACTACCGCATGCCGAACGTCTACAACTTCTTCTATCGTGAACGAGGACTTGCCGTTACGACGACGGAGACGAGGATCCATCTCATCCAGCAACGGAACTACGATGAGAAAGGGGAAGACTCCGGCGGCGGTGGGGGCGAAGCGAAAGAGAGTGCGATGGATGCAGAAGGGATCAGGAAAGATTTTCGTCCGTCCGCGTACTGGAATGCATCCATCCTGACCGACAAAAAGGGAACTGCAACCGTCAGCTTCAAGCTGCCCGACAATCTGACATCGTTTGAAGCGATGGCGGTGGCCCAGACGATCGAATCGGAATTCGGATACGGCGAACTGAGTTTCAAGGTCAACAAACCACTGCTCCTCCAGCCATCGCTGCCCCGCTTTGCGCGCGTCGGTGATGAGTTCGATGCGGGGGTGGTGATTATGAACTACACCGATGCCGAGAAACAGGTCCGCCTCATCACGAGCGTCAAGGGTATGCAATACCTTGGCACCGACACGGCCGTCTATGTGCTGAAGCCCGGAGAGTCGAAAGAGGTCCGGAACAAGGTGGTCGCGGACAGGCTGGGCACGGCGGAGTTTACGTTCCGCGCCTTTACGAACACCGATAAGGACGGCCTCCTCTGGAAGATACCGATCGAAGTTCCGCGTCTACGCGAGGCTGTTGCCCTCTACGAGTCGACCGTCGACCCGGAGGCACACGAAAAGATCCAAATCCCAAAGAACATCTACAAAGATCTCGGGGACATCCAGTTCACGCTCGCCTCGACGGCTATGGTGGGACTCTCGGGCGGAATCTCATACCTCTTCAGTTATCCCTACGGCTGTCTCGAACAGCGACTCACCCACGTTCTTCCGATGATACTGGCAAAAGACCTCGTGGACGCCTTCAGGTTCGAAGTGTTGAAAGACACGAACTACCGGCTTATCGTCACGAAAATGGTGGATGAAGTCCCGCTTTTCCAGCGAAGCGATGGTGGCTTCTCCTATTGGAAAAACACGGATGACACGTGGCCGTATCTTTCCGCGTTTACGATGTACACCCTCGTGCAGGCCGAGCGGCACGGTTATACCGTTGATCTGAATGTCAAGCAGCGTGGTATGAGCTACCTGCACGAGATGTTGAACGGCAGGGTTGCGCACATTTGGTACGGTCCCTATGCCTGGAACTGTACGAAGGCTCTCGGTCTGTACACGCTCGCATTGAACGGGACGCCGGACTTCGGATACATGGAGAAGATGTACAATGATCGGGCGAACATACCCCTCTTCGCAAAGGCATATCTTCTCAAGGCGCTCAGCGCGGCGAAAGGCAACCCCGCCATGATCGACGAGCTTGTCCGTGACCTGATGAACAATGCAAAGGTCGCCCCGACGTCCGCTCATTTTGAGGAACAGGAATCTCCCGATTGGTACTGGATTTTCAGTTCGAGTACGCGTACGACGGCACTGATTCTCCAGGCGATGGTCGAAACGCAGCCGGAGAACTCGCTCATCCCGAAAGTGGTCCGGTGGCTCATCGACCGGCAGAAGAATGGTTGCTGGAGGACGACACAGGAGAATTGGTACGTGGTGGATGCACTGGCGACGTATTTCAAGGTGTATGAGAAAGAAGAACCGAACTTCACCGCTGAAGTGAGGGTGGCGGGCGGTGAGCTGATGAAGGAGTTGTTCAGAGGTCGAAGTCTGAACACCGCCTTCAAGGAAATGGCACTCTCTGAACTCCAGCGAGGTGTCGAGTACCCGATGGACTTTCTCAAGAATGGTCCGGGTCGACTCTACTACACAGTCCGGATGAACTACTACCCCACCGGTCAGACAAAGGCAAAGGACGAAGGGATTTCCGTGATCAAGAGCATGGAGAGGGTTGCGGTGGGGTCCGATTCGGTTGCATCGATTTCCGCGGGAGCCACCAGCAAAGTGACGATCACAATCTCGACGAACCAGGATCGAAACTTCGTCGTCGTTGACGACCCCATACCGGCAGGCGTGGAGATTATTAACACATCGTTCCAGACGTCCGGATCGAATCTCCGCGAGCAGGAACAGAACAACACGAATTGGTGGGAATGGAATCCCTTCCGCCACCGTGAAATGTACGACGACAAGGCATTGTTCTTTGCGGACTTTCTCCCGGCAGGAGTGCACACGCTGACGTACCTCGTCCGGGCGACGTCCTACGGAACCTTCCAGGCCCCCGCAACACGGGCGGAAGGAATGTACGAGCCCGAAGTGTTCGGACAGACATCGTCGAAAGCACTCCGCGTTCAATGAAGAATGAACCACGGATTCGCACGGATAACAGAATCAGCGTGTATCTGTTTTAATCCGTGCCATCCGTGGTTTGATTTTCCAAATTGACCTACGTTTTGAAACATAAACGATTTACCATTTTCCTTGCGATCATTGCGGCTCTCTGCGTCGCGTGCATCGCGTCACTCTATATTCCCCTGCCAAAGGAGGATTTCTCCAAGGCTTGCGTCCACTCCCTGAGAGTCTATGACAGGAACGGAATCCTTCTCCGCGAATTTCTCAACGACCAGGACGGACGTGGACAATGGAGAAGTCTCGATCAAATCGCTCCGGACATCGTCAACGCCACCATTGCCGTCGAAGACCGGCGATTCTGGCACCACCCAGGCATCGACCCCCTTGCTATCGTCCGCGCCGTGCTCGAGGATGTAAAAGCCCGGGCAATGAAAGTGGGAGGCTCAACCATTACGCAACAAGTTATCCGGAACATCTACCACCGTCCGCGCACTATCGTAAACAAAGCGATCGAGGCGTGGCAGGCACTGCGTCTCGAACGGATGATGACCAAGAAAGAAATCCTGGAACAGTACCTCAACCGCGCTCCGTATGGAAATCAGCTGACCGGCATCGAAGCCGCTTCGCGCTACTATTTTCAAAAGCCAGCCTCAGATCTTTCACTCGCGGAGGCGGCGTTTCTTGCAGGTTTGCCGAATGCGCCATCATCGCTTAATCCGTACCAGAATTTTAATGCGACGCTCCGTAGGCAGCAAGTGGTTCTGCGAAGGATGCTCGATCAAAAACTGGTGTCGCGCGATGCATTCGAGCGTGCAAAAGTACAGCCGGTGCGGTTAACGCCACCCGAAGTCAACTTCCGCGCACCGCACGCCGTCCAGATGGCGGTGGATGAGCTCAATGGTAGGCCCGACGTCGCATCGATCGCACTGACGATTGATTATCCTCTTCAACAGAACATTCAGTGGGCATTGAAGAGCCATCTCGCCCAGCTCAAGCGAAAGAATGTCTCGAACGCAGCCGTCGTCGTCATCGAGAACAAGACGGGCGCAATACGCGCACTCGTTGGGTCGGCCAATTTCTTCGACGAGAATATCGAAGGACAGGTGAACGGAGCGACTGCACTGCGGCAGCCCGGCTCTTCCATCAAGCCGTTCATGTATGTGCGGGCTTTGGAGGGACCGTTCACTCCGGCCACCGTGCTCCCGGATTTGCCGACACATATCCCGGACGATCGGGGAGATTACATACCGGAAAACTACGACAAGCGCTATCATGGACCCGTCCGGCTGCGCACGGCGCTGGCATGCTCATATAATGTTCCCGCCGTTCGGACGATTCAAGTGGTCGGGATTGGCACTTTATACCAGAGCATGCAACTGGCTGGAATTACGTCGCTTACTGAGCCCGTTGAGTACTACGGTTACGGCCTAACGCTGGGTAACGCGGAGGTTTCATTGCTCGAGCTCACCAATGCCTATCGTTCTTTCCCCAACAAGGGTCTGTGGACGCCCTATGACCTCATCCAATCGACCGTGATGATGGACGGACGATCCATCAGGCCCGAGGACGACCTTCGGGAGCACGAAAATCCGAGGCAGGCGTACGACGAGCGGGCTGCGTATCTCATCACGGATATCCTGAAAGACTACGTTGCGCGGAGACCGGCATTTGGCAACGCATTCCATTTTCCGTTCGAGTGCGCGGTGAAGACGGGGACGACCAAAGACTATCGCGACAACTGGACGATGGGATACACGACGGAATACACGGTCGGCGTGTGGGCGGGTAACTTCGACGCATCGCCGATGCACGGCGTTTCCGGCGTTACCGGCGCGGGCCAAATTTTCTACGATGTCATGATGCTTGTCCACGAACATTCGACGCCGCCTGATTTCTCCCGACCGGACGGCCTCGTGCAGGTTGGAGTTTGTCCGGTGTCTGGATTGTTGCCCAATCCCAATTGCGGCAACACGATCAAGGAGCTGTTCATTCGCGGTAAAGAGCCAAAGGAGCACTGCACGATCCACCAGGCCTTTCGTGTGACGATGAATGATGGAACGACGCAGAACCGTGTGTTCGAAGTTTTTCACCCTGAGTACCAAACCTGGGCTGAGGAAGAGCGCATCCCCCAGCCGCCGCCGGGAGCCATCCACATTGCGACGGCACAATTGGCAATCCGTAATCGTCAGTCATTCCGTATTCTTTCACCGCTCTCCGGCGATATTTTCAAGCTCGACCCTATCCTCCGTCCGGAGTATCAATCGATCAAAATCCTCGCGGCAATCCCCAAAAACTTCTCCGGGGTGCGGTTAGTCGTGAACAAGAAAGAATCCCTGCCCTTCGATGCCTCCGGTACGTGGTGGACATTGAAAAAGGGGACTCAGCGATTGCAGCTTGAAGCGAGAGACGGCAAGCGCGTTGTCGTCAGCAGGCCCGTCACCGTCGCAGTTGAATAGGTTTTTCTTCCGACCCATTTTTCCTTGTTCTGTCCCTTCCTCCACTATTCTGTGTCATTCGTGGTTTCTATTCATTGTTTGTCTATAGGAAAGGATATTGACCTTGGATGGACACGGATATGACGAATGCGAACGGATGGGGCAACAAGTTTACATGGACTTACTCTCTGTGTTCGTCGTCGCGTCCTCCGTCTCCTCTGCGGCTCATATCTTGAAGAGCAGATCAGGATGGTTACGCAAACGCTGCAAGTGCAAAGCGAACTCCAGCAATCTCCCAGGGACGGTAATCAGTCGTGATGCGCCAGGAGCCCACCGGCAATGTCGATCGTTTCCTTCACCTGTGTCACGGTGTCGGGGAGTCGCGTAAAGATGTCTCCGCTCGAATACCGTAGCACAGACCAACCAAGACTCTCGAGTGCATTGCTCCTTCTATTGTCGCGCCGAACGCGGGCGGGCCGCAAATGGAACTTGTCCCCGTCGCATTCAACATCGATATTGCGCCTTACACAGAAGAGTGCAAAGTCGAGACAGTATCGCGACCCCTTGGCACCGATGAAGAATTGACGCTCCGCATCGATCTGTTCTGCTTTGAAGGTAGTCCAGAGCTCCTCTTCGAGCGGGCTTTCGTGGTACAAGTCGTTCAGTTCTTTCGCACAGAACAACTTTGAGGGCGTCGTTTCGATAAATACAACCCTGCGCTGCCTTTTGCTCGGTATCGGTTGCGGCAGCGGCTGCAGGTTACCAAGCTCAATCTTAAAATAGTTGTTCTCGCTACGCGGGTCGAGAATCTCCTCCGGGATGAGATCTTTGCGTCTTACGATTCTAATCCCCTTGACCTCCGTAAATACCCGGATCGTATAAGCTTGCTCTTCGAAGGCCTTGGGAAGATAAAACGCAATCTGCCGGACGTCGAGGTTGCGAACATTGCGCGGTACACTTTTGACTGGAATCCGATACCAATGCCGTTCGCGGGCGAATGTGAGGTCACGCTTTTCCTTCAGAATTGCAACGAGAACCGACTTTGCAGGATTTTCCGACGAGGTTGTTATGGCCATGGCAAAAACCTCCACGCCAGTGAACGAAGTGTGATGAAGCGGTAACACAATGTAGCGGAGAATTCGCATTACTGCAAGAAACGGTGGTGTCCTCGTTTCAATTTCGATGTCGTGGTGTCGGGAGTCCCGTTGAACGGGATATTGTACCGCCGCAGCAAAAACCACACAAAAAACTATCGTGGTTCCGCTGTTGCAGTATTGGAATAATTGTGTATCTTCACGCGACGCTTTCCCGCTGACAATTCCGTTTACACTCTTCTATCAAGGAGGTAGTTTATGAAGTACCGCTGTGTTGTTCCGTTTCTGTTCTTCATCTGTGCTGCGGCGTTTTCGCAACAGCCGGTGAAGATCAATCTTATGTCATATTTTGACAAGGTCACCGTTCCCCCTTCGACCGCAAAAGAGGCATACCAGAAATGCCTCGTCAAAGTTCCGGGCCGCGATGACCAGGTCGTTGCCGACAGCATTTTCAAGCCCCTCATCGACGAACTGCAGCGGATCCAGATGGATATTTCCACGCCGCCAAACAGTCCCCAGGCTGAGCTCATGAAAAAGATGCAGGATCCGGAGTTCCAGAAGAAAATGCAGACGATGAGTGAAGATGAGAAGATGAAGATGGCGATGGAGATGAACCAGGCCATGGGAGCGACGCCCGGACCGATGAAACCTGAGCCACAATCGGTCATCAATTGCATGGCGGAGATAGGAAAACTGAATGAGACGGCAGCAGGTCAAATGGAGAACCTTAGCGGTAATGCCGAGACGGCTGCCAAGCATGATCAGGATCTCCAAGCAAAGCACGACGACATCGATGCATGGCAAGATGCGGAAATCAAAAAACTTCCAGATCAGCCAGGAGGAGGAGAAGGAGGCGGTGGACCGGACCCGAAGGCCGAGTATACCGTCAAAATGAGTGCTATGAAGAAGCATCTTGCGATCGTGGACGACGAGCTGAAGCGTATCGACAAAACGTGGGCGGAGCAACTGGCGAATTCGAAAAAACTCTTTGATCCGTACGAAAAAAGCCTGGAGAAGACCCACTACGGTTCAGACGCGAAGAATCAGATGAGCAAAACAAATCTCTCAACCGGTCAAACGTTGTTGATAGGCTCCATCTCCAGCTTGATTTCGGAGTCACAGAAAGCCTATCAAGACGCGGCGGACTGGTACAGTCGTCTTGTCACACTGCAGAAATCGATCCAGCAGTGATCAGACTGAAAAATCTCCGCCTCCTTCTCAAGGGGGGCGGAGTATTCACAAGAAGGCAGCCGCTTCCTCCACAAGCTCCCGGGATCCAGCACCAGCTTGATATCTATCAACGTGGATTGTTCGGCAAGACAACCCCATTCCCTGTTCAGCTTGAAGCGCTCGAACGTGAAGCGCGAAGAAAACTAAATCGCAGAGCCTACGATTATGTTGCGGGAGGAGCGGGCGGGGAAAGGACGATGAGGGCCAACCTCAAGGCCTTCGAGCAATGGCGCATTGTTCCCCGCCATTTGCGGAACATTGCTGAACGAGACCTCCGCGTAACAATCTTTGGCCAGACGCATCGTGTTCCGTTTCTCCTTGCGCCGATCGGAGTACAAGGAATCATCCACCGTGACGGCGAAGTCGCCGTTGCCCGCGCTGCTGCAAGACTCAACGTCCCCGTCGTTCTCAGCACCGCTTCTTCGAAAACCATGGAGGAGGTTGCATCCGCTATGGACAGATCACCTCGTTGGTTCCAGCTCTATTGGCCGAAGGATCCGGAGCTTGCAAAGAGTTTTATCAAACGCGCTGAAGCGGCTTCCTATGCGGTACTCGTCGTTACGCTCGACACGCCACTTCTCTCGTGGCGAGAGCGCGACATTCAGAATGCCTATCTCCCGTTCCTGGAAGGGGACGGTCTCGCCAACTATTTCTCCGACCCTGTCTTTCGAGCTGCGTTGAAAGAGCCTCCCGAAAAGCAGCCGTTGGCAGCCGTGCGGCACTTCGCACAGGTGTTCTCCAATGCCGCGTGGACGTGGAGCGACCTCAAATGGCTTCGCAAGCAAACCGGTCTGCCGATTGTCCTCAAGGGAATCCTCCATCCCGACGATGCGAAAATGGCATTACGCTATGGAGCCGACGGCATCATGGTTTCCAATCACGGGGGTCGACAAGTGGATGGAGCAATTGCTGCCCTTGATGCGCTGCCGGCGGTGGTGAAGGCGGTTGGATCCCGTACAACGGTTCTCTTTGATAGTGGCATCCGTCGGGGAGCGGACGTGTTCAAGGCCATCGCACTTGGCGCCAGGGCCGTCCTCCTCGGTCGACCATACATGTGGGGGCTTGCCGTCGGCGGGGAAAAGGGAGTCCGTCACGTGCTTGAGAACTTCATCGCAGACATCGATCTCACCCTCGGCCTCGCCGGGTACACGTCCTTTGCACAGTTGAATCAGCACACACTCTTCCGTCAGACCGCGAAACAAGTCTGAAATAATTCTTATCTTAATTCTTGCGATGCAACGACTCAGCTCATATTTGCTGATACTTGTTGTCGTGGGATCAACGGTCTTTCTTGCGCTCGAACAACTTCAACCACCAGCAATCCTTCCCGCCACCGCAGACTCCACCTTCTTCTCAGCGTCGAGGGCCATGCAGGACGTACGGGCGATCGCCGCAAGACCCCATCCCGTCGGCTCGGCAGCCAACGCGGAGGTCCGCGACTATCTGGTGCGGCGTCTGCAGGCGCTGGGAATGAACGTGTCGGTGCAGAATACAACGTCGGTGCTCACGTTCGGGACAGCGCGCGCGGTGCACGTGGAAAATATAATCGCGACAAGGAAAGGGATCGCATCTTCGAAGGCAGTCCTTCTCGTTGCCCATTATGATTCCGAGACCAAAGCGCCCGGGGCCGGGGATGACGGCTACGCAGTCGCGGCCATACTCGAAACGCTCCGCGCATTAGAGTCCCATCCTCCGCTGAAGAATGACCTTTTCGTTCTCATGACGGATGGCGAAGAACCGGGGCTGTTCGGGGCGCGTGCGTTCGTCGACGAATATCCCATCTCGGACTCCATCGGATTCGGTATGAACTTTGAGGGGAGGGGAAATTCCGGACCGTCGATGATGTTTGAGACCACACCCAACAATGGTTGGGTTATCCGCCAGTTCAATGATGCCGTGAAGAACAAAGTTGCTTTCTCATTGATGGTGGACATCTACAGGCTTCTGCCCAACAGCACGGACTTCACGTTCTTGAAGGAACGGCTCGGAAGCGGACTCAACTTCGCCCACATCGGTGGTGCGGAGTTCTACCACGGTGCGCGCGACGATCCCTCTCACCTTGATCAATGCACGCTCCAGCATCACGGTGAATCCATGCTCGCGTCGGTCCTTCATTTCGGCAACATCAACCTCCATACGACGCAGCAACCGGACGTCATCTATTTTCCATTCCTCGTTCCGCGGTTCATTGTCTATCCCGTATCGTGGAACATTCCGCTCGCCACGTTCGTGACACTGCTCTTCATTGTCGTGCTTATCGATGGAACACGAAAGGGGCAACTGCGCATGAGGAGAATCTTCATTGCGCTTGCGGTATTTCTCGCACGAGTAATATTGGCCGGTGTTGTGGTCTTTGTCCTCTGGATGTACCTGGGGCCGAAAAATCCGGAGTTTGAATTGCTGTATCTGCAGCGCATCTATCACGGTAGTTGGTACCTTGGAGGGTTCATCGCCTTTGCTCTCCTGTTTGGCGTCCTTTATCACCGTGCCCTTGCGGAAAAACTGGGGGTTCATAATCTTGCGATTGGGGCACTTCTCCTGTGGCTGGC
>Ga0335081_10007861_pt1 | contig 17080 bp, 17 predicted proteins | sample Lox_Sample_35_FD_206713 | JGI IMG/M metagenome (GOLD analysis project Ga0335081, IMG submission 206713) | Soil microbial communities from Loxahatchee National Wildlife Refuge, Florida, United States - Lox_Sample_3.5 | ecosystem: Environmental > Terrestrial > Soil > Wetlands | place: USA... | reverse complement strand
GTGGGACTGTCGGTCTCCCGGCTTCAGAGCGGCCCCTTGGGCGGCGACCAGCAGATCGGCGCCCGCATCGCCGACGGCCGGATCGATTTTCTTATCTTTTTCTGGGATCCGCTCGAACCGCAGCCCCACGACCCGGACGTGAAGGCGCTGTTGCGCATGGCCGTCGTCTGGAACATCCCGATCGCCTGCAACCGTTCCACGGCCGATTTCATGATTTCCTCCCCGCTGATGGACAGTGATTACGATCGTCTGGTGCCCGACTATGAGCAATATCAAACCCGCCGCATCCCCGGGGATGAATAAGGCGGGGGTGGCCGTGACGGCGCCTGCGGAAACCGTCGGCGCGTTCTCCGCGCCGGCGCGCCCGCCGTTCTGGTAGGATCGGAAGGCACGGTCGCGCCCGTTGTCCCGAGGGTTTCGAGCGCGACAGGGAGGGAAGCCATTGAACAAGGAGGGTATCGTGAGAGAGCGCGCAGGATTTGCGGGGAGCCGGGGACGATGGGCAGCGGGACTGACAATCATCATGGCGGCCGTGTGGGGCTGGTCCTCGGCGGCGGTGGCAGCCGACGGGGGTGCACAGAAGGGGCGGCCGATCTACGAAAAATACTGCCTGTTGTGCCATGGGCCGCAAGGGTTGGGTGACGGCCCCCAGGGACAATTGATGAAGCCGCCCGCGGCCAATCTCCGAAGTCCGCAGAGCCGGAACAAATCGGACGCCGAGCTGATGAAGATCATCAAGGAGGGCCATCCGAACAGCGCGATGACGAAGTGGACGGGACTCCTCTCCGAAGAGGATATGCGGAATGTGCTGGCCTACATCCGGCAGCTCACCGGAGGCCCCGAGAAGAAGGGGATGTAACGGCAGCCGGAGACTGGCGTGAGGCGGGCGAGCGCGGGTGACCCGATGCCGTCGGAACCGCATATCATCGATATTGCCCATGTGATCCAGCTCGCCGTTGCCCCGGTGTTTCTGCTGTCCGGGGTCGGGATGGTGCTGACGGTGCTGCTCAGCCGGTTGAACAGGATCGTCGATCGCGCCCGACTGCTCGAAGGGAAGCTCCCCGCCGCGCCGGAGTCGGCAAAGGCCGCCTGCCACATCGAATTGCACACCCTCTCCCGCCGGGCCCGGCTGGTCTCATGGGCCATCGCCCTGACGACCTTCTCCGGCCTGCTCGTCTGCCTGGTCATCGCGATTCTGTTCATCGGCCATTTTCTGCGGATCGATCTCTCCGGCACGATCATCGGCTTTTTCATCGTGACCATGCTGGCCATTGTGACGGCCTTCATCTTCTTTCTGAGGGAAATTTTCCTGGGCACAGCCACGCTGCGGATCGGGCCCTATTAGCGGCGGCCGGGCCAGGCACGATCCGATCGAAAGGGAGGAGCCGATGCGCTCTCACAGACTCATGAGGCACGGGGTTCTGCCAACTCTCCTGATGCTTGCCTGTGCGGGGACCGCGGCCTCGACGGCGTGGGGCGAAGAGCCCACACCGTTCGGCACGCCGAAAGGCGACGAAGGCACGCCCATCTTCAAGGCCGCCGAGCATCCCTTCTACAGCGGCCGGTTCCATCTCACGGGTCGGCAGACGACGCTGATCGGCCGCATGATGGATGCGTCGCCGTGGGATCACATGGATTACGCCGGCAAGCGCCTGCAAGCGGTCCCGGGCAGCATTGAGATCAACGTGGACGAGCGGGCCAACACCGGCGTCGTGACCGCCGAGTTCACGGAGGGCGGGGATCACTACGCGATCGTCTTCGATCGCTTTGCGGGCTCGGCTCCCTATCAGGACGGCGGCATCGCCACGCGGGTGTATGAGTACGGCGATTCCGGCAACGGCGACGCGCTCTATCCCAAGGCCTGGCTCTATCTGGCCGGGGAGGGAAGGCGGATGTCTTGAAAAACGGGCGGGTCCTGTACAAGGACTACAACGCTCACTTCATGGTCATGGAGCGCTCCCGCGATCGGACCACGCATGCCGTCCGCTACCCGGGGAAGCGGAGCCTGCCCGGCGGGGAGACCGACCCGGCCGGAATGGAGATCGACCTGTGGGTCCGCTCGAAGGAGGCCAACCCCAAAAATTTCCCGCCGTTTGACGTCTTCCTCCATCTCTTCTGGGAGGAAGTGACCTGGCGGTAGCCGGCGAGGGGCATGCGGCCACGCCCGTCTTCGGGCCTCAGAGCCCTCAGGCGGGCAGGCCTGCGAGAGGATGCCGGCGACGGGGAGCAACTCATGGCCGATTTTTTTCCGCATGACGACGGTCTCGACGCGCTCAACCGGGGCCTGACGCTGTCCGAAAAACTCCGGACGATCCACGGCGCGCTCCGCGCGCGGCACGCCTTCGTCGACCGGATCGCGGTCGCGGTCTACGACGCCAAGACTGACACGCTCAAGACCTTCATCGACAGCAGCGGGACCGCCCGGCCGCTGGAGCGGTACGAGGCCAAGCTCGCCGAGGCCGGCTCGCTGCGGCAGATTCTGGCCGCCGGCCGCCCCCGCGTGATCGATGATCTCACCCTGCTCGAGCCCGGCCAGCAGGAGCATTCGCGCCGCATCCTGCAGCAGGGCTACGCCTCGAGCTACACGATGCCGATGCACCTGAACGGCGCGTTCCTGGGGTTCCTCTTTTTCGATTCCTACCGCACGGCGGCGTTCCGGTCCGAGCTGTTGAACGACTTCGACCTCTTCGGCCATCTGATCAGCCAGGTCGTGGTCGGCTCGCTGATGGCCTTCCGCGCCATGCTCGCCACCGTCAAGGCGACGCGCGACATCACGGCCTACCGCGATCTCGAAACCGGCGAGCACCTCGACCGCATGGCGCACTACGCCCGCCTGATCGCCCGACGGATCGCGCCGCGGTACGGGCTCGACGACGAATACATCGAGCACGTGTTTCTCTTCTCGCCCCTGCACGACATCGGCAAGATCGGCGTGTCGGATGCGATCCTGCGCAAAGCCGGCGAACTGACGGACCAGGAATTCGATCAGATGAAGCGCCATACGACGATGGGGCGGCAGATCGTGGACAGCATGCTGCGCGATTTCGGCCTCGAGATCGGCCGCCACATCGACATGATGCGCCACATTGCGGAGCTGCACCACGAAGAGATCGGCGGGGGCGGCTATCCGAAGGGCCTGCGCGGTGGCGAGATTCCGATCGAGGCGAGGATCGTCGCCGTCGCGGACGTCTTCGACGCGCTCACGAGCGTCCGGCCGTACAAGGAGGCGTGGACCATCGACGAGGCGTTCGTCCTGCTCCGCGAGTTGTCGGGCAAGACGCTCGAGACCGATTGCGTCCAGGCGCTGATCGATCAGCGCGGGGAGGTCGAGCGGATCCAGGCGAGGTTCCGCGATTACGGCGCCGGTTGAACGGCCGCGACGCCTTCGGGATTGACTCCGCGTCGGCGCGGGGGTATGGTGAGCCTGCGCGAAGCGCGCAGCCTGTTGTCCAATACCGGACGATCACGTGGAGGCGTTATGAAGAAAACGATGCCGGCCAAACGGCGGGAGACACTGCGGCAACTCCTGCATGCCATGCGGGAGAGGGAAATCACGGACATTGAAGGTCAGCTCGGACGGGATCTGGACGCCGGCGTCACCCGAAAAATCGACGCCGCCATGGACGCGGGGGACTGGGGAGCACTGGATCTGGCCGAGGGGGTGGATCACAAGATCCTTGAGATGCGTTACCAGACCTACAAGGAGATCGCCGACGCCTTCCGGCGGCTGGAAGCCGGCACCTACGGCGTGTGCGAACGCTGCGGTGCGGAGATCCCGTTCAGCCGACTGCGGGCGGAGCCCTTCGCGCGCTACTGCGCGCCCTGCCTGTCGAAGATGGAAGCGGTCGAGCGGGCGGAGAAGGGGATCGGCAAGCCCTCCACCATGTAGCACTGATCGCGGAGGGGGAGAAGCGGTGTCGACCAGGGATGAACGGCTCGCCAAAGCGGAGCGGCCGTCACGCGAAGCGATGCGGCTCCATGCCCTCTACCGGGGCAAAGTGCAGGTCATGCCGAAGTGCCCCATCCGCGACCCCGGTGATTTTTCGATCTGGTACACGCCGGGCGTCGCCGCGCCGTGCCGCGCGATCCAGGACAATCCGCATCGGTCGTATGAGCTGACCAACCGGGCCAACGCCGTCGCCATTGTTTCCGACGGCACCCGGGTGCTCGGCCTGGGGGACATCGGCCCGGAGGCCGGACTGCCGGTCATGGAGGGGAAGGCGCTGCTCTTCAAATACCTCGGCGGCGTCGACGCGGTGCCGATCTGCCTGGGCACCAAGGAGCCCGATGAGATCGTGCGCACGGTGAAGCTGCTGGAGCCCTCCTTCGGCGCCGTCAATCTGGAGGACATCGCGCAGCCGAAATGTTTCCGGATCCTCGATGCGCTCAGAACAGGGATGACCATTCCGGTCTGGCACGACGATCAGCAGGGCTCCGCCACGGTGCTGTTGGCCGGCCTGCTCAACGCGCTGAAGGTCGCGGACAAGTCGATCCGGAACGTCCGGATCGCGATGATCGGCATGGGCGCCGCCAACGTCTCCAGCTACCGGCTGCTCAGGACGAGCGGCGCCGATCCCGGCGCCATCGTGGCCTGTGACCGCAACGGGACGCTGCACAAAGACCGCCGCGACATCGAAGCGCGGCAGGAGCACGTCCCCGACAAGTGGCGGGTCTGCCGCGAGTCGAACGCCCGGGGCGTGACGGGCGGCATTGCGGAGGCGCTGCGCGGCGCGGACGTCTGCATCGCCTTTTCCTCGTCGGGGCCCGGCATCGTGCGGCCCGAATGGGTGCGCGCCATGGCCCGGAATGCCATCGTCTTCGCCTGCGCCAATCCGATTCCCGAAATCTGGCCGTGGGAGGCCGAGGAGGCCGGCGCTGCGATCGTCGCCACGGGCCGCAGCGACTTTCCAAATCAGGTCAACAACTCGCTGGTTTTTCCGGCTGTCTTCAGGGGCGCACTCGACGTGCGGGCGCGGGCGATTACGGATGAGATGGCGCTGGCCGCCGCGCATGAGCTGGCCCGGTGCGCGGAGGAGCAGGGCATTCATCGGGGAAGGATTTTGCCCTCGATGGATGACTGGGAGACGGCGCCCCGTGTGGCGGCGGCGACGGCCATGACGGCGCAGGCACAGGGGGTCGCCGGACTGACGGCGACCCGCGATCAGCTGGTCCGTGCGGCGACCGAGCGGATCCGTGCGGCGCGAGAGGCGATGCGCTGTTTGATCGAAGCCGGGATCATCCCTCCGGCGCCCCCGGCGCCGTGACGGGGCGTGGACGACACCCGACGCGCCTTCGCCGGGCTCAAGGAGTTCCTGCGAGTATCGTTCTCTTGATGGCGGCAGGTCTGGTGACGGCCGAGCCGGCGGCCGGGCCGGACGTCACGGCGGCCGTCCAGGCCGCCATGATGATGGGCGATTGCATGACCGGCCACGGCCCCGAGCCGGGCGGGATGAAGGGGCGCGGCCACGGCCCGATGGGCGGTTGCGTCCCTTCCGGCGTCGAGCCGGCGACCTTGCCCGAGCCCGACAGCCCGGGGGCCAAAATGTTCAGCCGCTATTGCGCGCAGTGTCACCACCTGCCCAGTCCAGCGACGCACAGCGCCGAGGAGTGGCCCGCCGTGGCCGCGCGCATGATCGACCGGATGGAACAGTCTCACATCATGCGCCGGGGCATGGGGCGAAGCCTGATCCAGATGCCGACGGCGGAGGAGCGGCGGGCCATACTGGTGTATCTCCAGCGCCACGCGCTTGCGTCCGCCAAGACCGATGCGCTCGGCCCGTCAAACGCCCCGGGCCTTTCTCAGTTCACACAGACCTGCTCGCAATGCCATGCGCTGCCGGATCCCCGTCTCCACACCGCGTCCGAGTGGCCCGGCGTGGTGGAACGGATGCGGGCCAACATGAAGAGCATGGGCAAACCGGAGATCACCGATCAGGAGCGGGACGCCATCGTCGGCTACCTGGAACACCGCTGAAGGAGGGGATGATCATGACGCACCGGAAGGACAGCTCCCCGCCTTCGCGGACCTGAGCGGTTGGACGGGTGGATGGTTCTTGACTGGAGAGGGTGAAAAGTCTAGGGTAGGGGCCGCAAGAGGTGGAATCGTGGTCTCCTGTCAACCAGTGGAGGCTTGAGATGGAACAGCTGGAGTCGGCGCTGGATCAGATGCGGTCATTGCTGCATGCGCTCGGAGGCATGGGCGTCGCCGGGACCATCGTCATCGGCGTGCTGGCCGGCATTGCGGCCACGCTCCTCATGCCGGGTGACGACCCCAGCGGGTTCATCGTCACGCCGCTGATCGGCATCGCCGGGTCGCTCCTGGCGACCTGGCTTGGCCAATTCGTCCATCTCACCGTGGCCGGCGAGTGGTCGGGCTTTGTGGCCGCCGTGGTCGGTTCGATGCTGATCCTGCTCGCCTACCGTCTCGTCTTCAGAAAACGAGGGTGAAATCGGGCGAAGAGACAGAAAGATGTTCTATCGTTGATCGTACTCCCCCGAATTATCCCACGGCCCGTGTGCTCCCTGGAACTGGGGAACATAGCCCGGCAGGTCGTTGTCGTCAAAGGCAAAGACGAAGAACTGATTGGGGTTCTCGACCATCCCTCGTGTGGGATCGGTCGGAAGCTTGAGCGGATCGGCGATCGTGGCGAGAAAATCATTATCGTTGGCGATGTAGAGGGTGTGCTGTGCGACGCCGTTGACGACGACATCCTGTCCGAACGACAGGCCCTCCAGCTTGGAGGGAATCAGATAGCTGCTGATGCCGGCGGCGTTCAACTGGCTGACGATGTCCAGGAACGGCGTCTGGCTCTTGGTGACGGCGTAGGCCGACAGGTCGCCGCTGATGGCGGTCACATCCTGGGCGCCGGTCAGATCGATCACGTAGAGCTTCTTGACCTTGGCCGCGGAAGCCGTGTCGGTGAGCAGGGGCGTGTCGGCCATGCCGTTGCCGTCCCGCTCATCCACCAGGAACTGGTGGTTGTTGACGGCGACGATATCGCTCACGCCCGAGCCGTCGGTCAACTGGTAGGCATACTCGTGGGTGGCGCCGCTCTTGATGTCGATCGTGACGATCCGCAGGCTCTTCTTCTTGTCCTGCTCCAGGTTGGCCTGCATGATGCCCACCAGCAGCCTGCCATCCGGGGTGATCGCGAGCCCTTCCATTCCCTTGTTGGTGACGCGGCCGACGGTGTTCGAGGCGATCTCGATGTCCTTCTGCGGGCTGAGGGTTGTGATCGCCAGGTTGTCGGGCAGGGCGAACGCGCGGATGCGCCGTCCGCTCATCCGGTCGAATTGATAGACGGAGGGACCGTACTCATCCGAGATGAAGACGCTCCTGCCGTCGTTCGAGACACGCACGCTCTCCGTATCCAGGCGGGCGTCGCCGGGATAGGTCGAGGGGCGGGCCGGATCGAAATTATCAGACCGACCGGTGAAGTAATAGGTATGCGCGTTATTCAAGGCGGGTGCGCCACTGCCCAGTCCCAGGCCGGACCCGGTGCCGTAATAGAGCGGCGTTGCGCTCCATAAGAGGGTTGTGCCGGTGAGCATTGGGGTCAGTGTGAAAGGGAGAGGAGCGCCGGGATCGCTCGGCGCAAGGCTCAGGTGAAAGGTCTGAAACCGGTTGATGTAGGAGACGGTATCATCGACCAGGCTGTTGTAGGGCGTGGCGTTTGGCCCCCGGTCGGGGATGGCGATGAAGGTCAAACCGCCGGCGTAGGCGAGGCCTGAACCGATGCCGCCGAGCCGATTCCCCGGGACGCCGTTCTCCAGCGGCGCAGCGGTTTGCGTTGCGAAATCTTCGTAGGAGCCGCTCACCGTCCCGATCGCGACCAGCTCGGTCGCGTAGGATGCCGGAGCGAAGCACAGTACGGCAAGCATGAAAGCTGTCACCTGCTTGATGATCATGAGTCGGGCCTCCCTGACCGTTGGGGCCGCCGGTTGAGCGGCGCGCCGTGCCATCGTACGACGCACTGTAACCGAGCGGGCGGGGGAGAGTACTCAAGACGGGATTACGCGCGTGTTAAATCTAGTTCAAGATTGTTCGGTCTCCCCGATCTCCGATCAAACGGGGCAAGAAGGAGCTCGGGTGAAATCAGAATACGGGAAGTGGCGCGAGGGACAGCACGGAGACGCCATCACACGGCATCCCGCCAGGCCTTTCTCCCTAGTTTTTTGAGTTTTTTCCACCGGGCCGGCAGCGCCGCCCTGGCGTTTTCGCGCCGCTGCCGCTGCCGCTCGACCATCCGCCCGGCCACGAACGCCGTGCGCAGTCCGTGCGTGCTCGCCAGCAGCGCGCGGATGTGCTGCTCGGCCAGCACCGCGTCCTGGTGGACGCCCAGCAGATCCTGAAAGAGCTTGGCCTGTTCCGTGAAGCGGGCCGCTGGCTTGCCGACGCACCACTGGGCCAGCTCTGCGGCGTACCGGGCGCGCTTGGTCTGGATCCGCGCGCGGTGGAGCGTCGCATGGCTCGGCGTTTTCCCGAGCCGCTTCATCGCCCGGCGGAGTTTCCTGAATTCGCATGAGGCGATGGAGGCGAGGGTCTCTTCGGAAGCGACGACCGGGGGCTGCGACGCGGCCTGGAGCAGCGTGCCGATCAGTTTCAGATACCGCGGGCTTTCCAGCTGGGCGACCAGCGTCCGTTGCGCGGCCTCGCGTTCCCGGCCCAGATGTTCGATGAAGCGTTCCAGCGGCCGGCGGTCCCGCGACTTCAACGTCGCCGCCTCATCCGTGAAGTAGGCCATCTGCACGTCCAGATCGCGCGCCGGACCGAGCAGTCCCCCCAGCCAGGCCAGCTCGGCCCGCAACGGCCCCGTCCATTCCGGATCGAGCAGCGGCCTGGCCACGCGCAGCACCGTCCGCAACCGCCGGGTCGCCACCCGCATCTGATGGACGTCCTCGATCTCCCCGCCCAGCCGCGTCCCCGGATCGTGCGCGAGCAGCGCCGTCACCTGCCGCCCAAGCATGAACGTGAGATGGTCGGCAATGGGCGCATCGGCCTCGGGAGGCTCGCCAGGGGATGCCGGCAGCCCCAGCGCCTGAAAGAGCTTGGGCCGCCCGTCGTGATTCCCCGCGCCGGCCTGCCGAAGCGTCCGCTCCAGATGCTCGATCAGGGCGGCGTCCCCATCGAGCCGCTCGATCTCCAGCTCCCGGAATCGGGCGGCGATTCGCCGGTCCTGCAGCACCGAGACCGTATCGAGCAGCACGTCGGCCACGGGGCCCGCAGGACCCCGCACGCGCACGCCCGACCGCCAGGTGCGCAGCGTCGCCACCGGAACCAGGTCGTCGCCGCGCAGATGGCCAATCAGCAGGCTGGCCAGCGGGGCCGGCACTGCGTCCGGCCCGCCGGCGATTTCCACCTCTCGCCGCCCGTCGTCGGAGGGGAGCTTGAGCTGCCACAGGCTGCTGCGCCGCTCCACCCGGCGTCGGAGCGTGATGCCCGCGCGCGCAAGCCGGTAGTCTCGCGCGTCGTAATAGGTGGAGGTCAGCACGCGCGGCGGCAGCGTTCTGCCGGGGAGTTTCGGCAGCCGGTATGTCGAGTCGATGCTTAGTTTGGTCTCGCGCTCGATCGAGGAATGGAGCTCGGGCTCCGGGCTCTTCGTGGTCCTGGATGAATGGGCGTTCTTCCTTGCGCTCACGGCGTCACTCTGTCAAAGTCACTCCGGACTGTCAAGAGACCGGCGGGCACATGGCGGCCGTACAGGAGGCCGTCTCCGTCACCGGCAGCTGCTCGTGCACGTAAAAGACCTCCCATGCATTGCCGTCGGGATCGGCGAACCAGACCTTGTCCTGCCGGGCGAAACAGCACTTGGTGTCGGATTCGACCAGCTTGACCAGCCCGTGTTCGGTCAGCCGCTTCTGCCACCGCATCATTTCATCGGCGGAGCCGACCTCGATGCCGAAGTGCGAAACCCGGCTGATCTCGCCCGCTCCCGATTGCATGGTGAAATTGAGTGGCAGCTCCTGAAGGTCGAACTTGGCGTAGGTGGAGTTGTGTTTCTGGGGCATCACGCCGAAAACCTTTTGATAAAAGGCCACCGATTCAGCGACATTCTTCACGTTCAACGAAAGATGGGTTCGCATGGCGCTTCCTCCTGTTTAGGAACATTTTCCGTCTGGTTCAAAGCAGTCTGAGATCCGGCGCTGGGTTACGGCGTCCCTGCCGTCACTGCACGCCGCGGAGAGCGTCATCAACGCCCGCTTCATCTTCTGAAGATCGCGGATTTTCCGTCCGATCTCGTCCCGCTTGGCATCGGCATGCCGCTTCACGTCACCGCAGGTGGCGCGGGGGTGCAGATTCAACTCCAACAACCCCTTGATCTCCCGGAGCGTGAAGCCCAGCCCCTGCGCCCGCTTGATGAACCGGATGCGCCGGGCATCGTCTTCGGAGTACGTCCGGTAGCCCTCCCGCGCCGCCGGCTGTTTGATCAACCCCCTGCGCTCATAGAAGCGTACCGTCTCCACGCCGACTCCTGAGGCATGGGCTAATTTGCCGATGGTGAGCTGTTTCATGTGGATATACTACACTCTGTACCATGGTACGGAGTCAAGCGGATTATTATTGACTAGGCCATGGGGCGGGATTAAGGTAGGTACGGGTGATAAGAGGGCCACGACGTGAGCGGCCCGAGGGGTGCGGGCTGAGGGGATGTGATCTTTCAAGACCTGATCGGTGCAAAGGCTAGGCTGGAAATAGAAAATGGAAAATAGAGAATGGAGCGACGGATCTCAAGACCCGGCGGAATCCGCCGGGCCTTGATGGTTCTTACCCGCGCAGGGCGGAGAGTACGATGCCAGGCAGTTTCAACCAGTTCGGCGCCGCCTCGATCGACGTCATCTGTTCGCCGATCCGGTGGGCCTGCCGGTTGTCGTAGAACCAGGCCGGCGTGGGACGCGCGATCAACGGCCCGCGAACCACCGCCTTCTCGATGCCCTCCAGCATGAAGGTGTTGTGCACCCAGCCGATTCCGCTCTGGTTGTCGGCCAGCGTGCCGGCGGGATGGCCGCCCCACGGCGGCGTCACGGCGCCGTAGCCGAGCGCCGGCCAGTGATTGATCGCGACCGTGCCGTACCGGAGCCCGAGAATCGCCCGGTCGAGCGCCGCGGCCACGGCGGGATCGCGCTCGTGGCGCGGATGGACGACGAGCATGGCATTGAGCGTCCCCCACAGCCGGTCGTTGCAAAAGGATACCGCCGCGGCCAGGAATTCAACCGGATCGGCCGACCCGACGGCGGTCTCTGCGAACACCCCGCAGAAGTACTCTTCGGCAAAATACCGCTCATGTCTATTCGATGGGTCGAGGGCCGGCAGGAAGGCCCAAGGCAGCTCGCCATCCGCCGGCCGGCCCAGCCGCTCGACGCGATCCCGGCCCGTGAGCAACTCCTGATACCGTTGACGCGCGCCCGGATAGTAAGCCATCCGAACCGGCGCCCGTTCCAACGCCCGCCTGATCAGGTCGATAAATTGCTCCCGTTGTGTCCAGCCGCGCCCCGTGATCAGCACCCGGGCCGAGTTGCAGTTGAAGGCACCGTTGTTGACGACCATGGTGACGACATTCCGCGCCTGAAACCAGAGCTCCTCGTCGGTATAATCGGCCGGAACGACGGCGACCGGGCTGACGTTGCCCAGCTCGGACGTGATGGCCTTCTTCAGCAGCGGGTCGCCGGCCGCCCTCCGCCGGTCCCGCTCGGCCCCTGGCGCTCCCCAGACGATCAGATCGTGCGTTGTGTTGCTGCCGGTGATGTGGATCTCATCCACATCCGGATGGCGGATCAATTGCGTGCCAACGTCGATCCCCCCGTAGACGATGCGCAGATAGCCGCGCTCGATCAAGGGGGAAAGGGCACGCTCCAGAAACGGCCCCAGCCAATCATTGACCGGGCTCATTTTGAGCAGGCAGACGCTCCCGCCGTTGATGAGCTTATGGAAGACGTCGGTTGCCGGAATGCTCGCCACGTTGCCCGCGCCCAGGATGACGGCCACGCGGCCCTCAGGATTCGCCTGCTGATACACCGGGGCCTGCCGCGCGCGCGCCTCCTCCTCGGTGACGCCGGGCTGGAGCAGCGCGTGGGCCGAAAAGCCGGCAAAGAGCGTCCGGTCCAGGCTGCCGGATGGGAAGAGGTCGACTTCAAGACGTCCATCGTGGCGGGTTCGCACGCCCCTCCCGAGCGGCGGCTTGCCCGTCCGGTCGATCGCGTCGAGACCCTCAATGAGCAGCCGCGCGTTGCGAAGCGTGATCACGGGGCCGGCCAGCCATTCCTCGCCGCTGATCGGACTGCCGCCGGGGATTCCCTTGGCCCGGCAGGCCGCCTCGACCCACGCAGGGGCCACATTGAGTAATTTGGGAAGCACAGATCGGAGCAGCTCCGCCTTGGCGCGCGCCGGCAGCCGGGCGAACTCGGTCGCCTCTGACTTGACCGCGGCCACGGCTCGATCGAGCTCGGCGATTGGTGTGGGGCGGGCGCTTTCCGCGCCGGCTCGTTCGTCAGGGAAGGCCATGGAAGCAACACATCATAAATCTGTGAGCGCAAAATGGAAAGGGGGGTGATCGGCAGCTGCGCCAATGCGGTCGTCCGCGACTCGTCCGAATATCTGCTACTATTATAGGGGCTCGCGTCGCCCCCTCCCGAACGGGGACAGCTTTCAAATCTGTCCCCTGTTGGGAGCCTCCCCCTCACGCTCGCGGTGCTCGCTGGGATAGATCCCCACGGGTGGCGAGACCCGCCGGAGGTGGAAGAGGACCCCTCGTTGAGGCGGGGAGGATTCGGGTTTTGCTCTACACGCATGGTTGAACGCACCGGGCTTGTCCGTGGGCATCGATGAACAATGTCTCGGATGCCATGATCACGGCGAAATCGGAGGGGGGACTTCCCTGAGGTCCAAGATCACCGGCATGTTGACGCGGGATCAATTGGCCCGGCAGGTCGACGCAGGGGCCGTCGAGACAGTCCTGCTCGTCTTCACCGATCATTACGGCCGGTTCATGGGGAAGCGGCTCGATGCCGAGTTTTTCCTTGATGATGCCGCCAGACGGGGCACCCACGCCTGCAATTATCTGCTCACCGTCGACATGGAGATGGAGCCGGTGCCGGGGTACCGGTTGGCCAATTGGGAGAAGGGCTACGGAGATTTTCATCTGGTGCCCGACTTCGCCACCTTGCGGATGGCGAGCTGGCTGGAGAAGACGGCGCTGGTGATCTGCGACCTGGAGGATGAGCTGTCCCATCGCCGGGTGGCGCCGGCGCCCCGATCGATCTTGAAAGCACAGATCGACCGGGCGGCGGGGATGGAATGCCGGGCGATGGCCGGATCGGAGCTGGAGTATTACATCTATAAGAATTCCTATCGCGATGCGGCTGCCAGAGGGTACGACGGCCTTGAGCCCGCGGGGTGGTATCTTGAAGATTATCATGCCCTACAGGGCACACGCGAAGAACCGTTTAACGGCGCGGCGCGACGCCATCTCAATCGGTCGGGGATTCCCGTTGAGAGCTCCAAGGGAGAGTGGGGATTGGGGCAGCATGAGCTGAACGTCCGCTACGCCGACATCCTCACCATGGCCGACCGGCACGCGATCTTCAAGCAGTGTTTGAAGGAGATCGCTGAGCAGCAAGGAATCAGCGTCACCTTCATGGCCAAGGTGGCCGCCAGCCAGGCCGGATCGAGCTGTCATATCCATCTGAGCCTCTGGCGGAAGAATCAGAGCCTCTTTCCCGGGAAGACGCGCCTCGGGCCGGTCGCCTGCTCCGACACGTTCCGCTGGTTCCTCGGCGGCTGGATCGCCCACGCGCCGGAGATGATGGTTTTTTACGCCCCGACGGTCAATTCGTATAAACGCTACCAGGCCGCCTCCTGGGCGCCGACCCGCCTCGGCTGGAGCTATGACAACCGCACCGCCGGGTTTCGCGTGGTGGGGGAGGGGAAGAGCTTGCGGATCGAGTGCCGTATCCCCGGCGCCGATTGCAATCCCTACCTGGCCTTTGCCGCCTCCCTCGCCTCCGGCCTTGACGGAATTGAGCACCGCATCGAGCCTCCGAAGATCTTCGATGGCGACGTCTACGCCGCGCAGCATCTGCCGCTCATTCCCCGCACGTTGCGCGAGGCGACCGACTTCTTTGAGAAGAGCGCCTTTGCGAAGCGCGCGTTCGGCGCGGAGGTGGTGGAGCACTATCTGCACTTCTACCGGACTGAGCAGGAGGCATACGACAAGGCGGTGACCGACTGGGAGCGCCGGAGATACTTCGAGAGAATTTAGACGGGGACAATCGGATGCGGCTGACTCAGAAAGTGGCCCTGATCACAGGGGCCGGAAGCGGGATCGGACGGGAGGCGGCGCTCCTCTTTGCCCGTGAAGGGGCGGCGATCGCGGCGGTCGACGTGAACGACGCCGGCGGCGAAGAGACGGTGAAGATGATCGCGGCGCAGGGCGCACGGGCGATCTATCTGCATGCCGACGTCGCGAAGGGGGGCGAGTGCGAGCGGATGATTGCCGCGGCGGAGAAACAATTCGGCGCGGTGCACGTGCTCTTCAACAATGCCGGTATTATGGACGGCCGGGACGACGACGCCGTCAAGACCGATGAAGAGGTGTGGGAACGGACCCTGTCGGTGAATCTGAAGGGGGTGTTCCTCGGCTGCAAATACGGCATCCCGGCCTTGCGCCGGGCGGGGGGAGGCTCGATCATCAACACCGCCTCGTTCGTCGCCTTCCTCGGCGCGGCGACGCCGCAGCTGGCCTACACCGCCAGCAAGGGGGGTGTGCTGGCGATGACCCGGGAGCTGGCCGTGATTCACGCCCGTGAGAAGATCCGGGTCAATGCCCTCTGTCCCGGACCGCTCCGGACGGAGCTGTTGATGAAGTTCCTGAATACCGAAGAGAAACGACAGCGCCGCCTCGTCCATATTCCCATGGGCCGCTTCGGCGAAGCGACGGAGATCGCGAAGGCCGCGCTCTTTCTCGCTTCGGATGAGTCGTCCTACATGACCGGCGCCGCCTTGATGGTCGACGGCGGGATCACCGCCGCGTACGTCACGCCGGAGTAGACTCGTTGCCCACACGGCGTCATCCCAAGTCGCTGACCGTCGTCAATCCTTTCAACCGGGAGGTGCTGTGCACGCTTCCACTGGATCAGGGCAAGAGCCTTGAACAGAAAATTGCCGGTGCGCGAGCGGCGTTTGAGCGGTGGCGCCGGCGTTCGTTGGACGAGCGGGCGCAACGGGTGGAACAGGGGCTGAACTACTTTCGGGAGCATGCAGAATCGATTGCCCGCGACATCACGCTCCAAATGGGGAAACCGGTGACCCAGGCCCGCTCGGAGGTGAAGACCCTCCTGCACCGGGCCGAGTACATGCTCTCAATCGCCCAGGAGACGCTTGCGCCCGAGCGCCTTCCGGCACAACCGGGGTTTCACCTCCGGATCGAGCATGCGCCGCTTGGGGTCGTCTACGACATCGCGCCGTGGAACTATCCGTTGCTGACCGCCGTCAATGTCGTGGTGCCGGCGCTGCTTGCGGGGAATACGGTCCTCCTCAAGCCGAGTCCGCTCACGCCGCTCGTCGGCCTTCATTTTGAACAGGCTTTTGGAGTTGAAGGGTCATCGCATCATGCGAAGCTTGTCACCAGCCTTAATGTGACGAATGCGCGGGCTTCCCGCCTGATCAATGATCCCCGGATCAACTACGTTGCCTTCACCGGATCGGTCGCCACCGGCACGACGGTCTATCGTCAGGCGGCGCGGCGGTTGCTCGACGTTGGACTGGAGCTGGGCGGCAAGGACCCGGCCTATGTCGCGGAGGATGCCGATCTCGACTTCGCCGCCGAGCAGATCGTCGACGGCGCCTGCTACAACGCCGGGCAGTCGTGCTGCGCCGTGGAGCGAATCTATGTCCATCAGGCCCGCTATCGCGAATTCCTCGATCGGGTGAAATCGCGCCTGAAGGACTACCGGCTTGGCAACCCGCTCGACGAGAAGACCACCATGGGGCCGTTGGCCCGTCGGGAGGCGCTCCCCTTTTTAGAACGTCAGGTGAACGAGGCGGTCCGGCGCGGCGCCCGGCTGCTCCTCGGAGGGAAACGGCTCAAGGGCACGCAGGGGAATCTCTTCCCGCCGACGCTGCTGGCCGATGTGCCGAACGATGCGGGAGTGATGCAGGAGGAGAGCTTCGGGCCGCTCGTGCCGGTGGCGTCTGTTGCTGATGATGCCGAGGCGCTCGCCCGGATGAACGACAGCCGCTTCGGTTTGACGGCCTCAATCTGGACGACCGATCGAGAGCGCGCCGAGCGCTTCTCACGTGACCTGGAAGTCGGCACCGTCTTCCAGAACCGGTGTGATTATCTCGACCCCGCGCTCCCCTGGACAGGAGCCCGCGACAGCGGGATCGGATCCACGCTGTCCCGATATGGCTATTACCATCTGACCAGGCGGAAGGCGATTCATTACCGCGATGGTGCTTCCGAATAAGCCGGATAAGAAGGATGAGCTGGAAAGAGAGGTGTCGAGGCCGGCAATGCGCCGGCCTTCACGTGTTATCGCGTCAACGGCTTGTACTTGATTCGGTGGGGCTGGTCGGCGTCGGTGCCCAAGCGGCGGTGGCGGTCGGCTTCGTAGTCCTGATAATTCCCCTCGAACCAGACGACCCGGCTGTCCCCCTCGAACGCCAGCATATGCGTGGCGATCCGGTCGAGAAACCACCGGTCGTGGCTGATCACCAGTGCGCAGCCGGCGAATTCAAGCAGCGCCTCTTCGAGCGCGCGGAGCGTCTCCACATCGAGATCGTTGCTCGGCTCGTCCAAGAGCAGGACGTTGCCGCCGCTCTTGAGCAGCTTGGCCAGGTGGACGCGGTTCCGCTCGCCGCCTGAGAGCAGCCTGACCAGCTTCTGCTGGTCGGTATTCTTGAAGTTGAACCCGCCGACGTAAGCGCGGGCGGCCATCTCCCGCTTGCCGACCTGGATGACATCCTTGCCGCCTGAGATCTCCTCGTACACCGTTTTGGAGCCGTCCAGCGTGTCGCGCCCCTGATCGACATAGGCGAGCTTGACCGTGTCGCCGATTTTCAATGCGCCGCCGTCGGGCTTCTCCT
>Ga0335081_10007860_pt1 | contig 17081 bp, 17 predicted proteins | sample Lox_Sample_35_FD_206713 | JGI IMG/M metagenome (GOLD analysis project Ga0335081, IMG submission 206713) | Soil microbial communities from Loxahatchee National Wildlife Refuge, Florida, United States - Lox_Sample_3.5 | ecosystem: Environmental > Terrestrial > Soil > Wetlands | place: USA... | reverse complement strand
TGCCGGCGATATTGTCGGGCAGAAAGAAGTGGCCATCGGATTTGATGATACCGCCTATACGCTTTACCAAAAGCTTTGCGCAAAGGCCAAGGAACTCCTTGGAGAGGTGCTTCCGCTCATCAAAAAGGGAACGGCTCCGCGCGTGGCGCAGGACCTAAAACGAGGGAGCTATTACGGAGGACGGAAGCCCGAGGACGGAAGGATCGACTGGAGTTGGCCGATCGTGCGAATTTACAATTTAGTGAGGGCTGTCACCGATCCCTATCCGGGAGCCTTCACCCATCTGCCCGGAGGTGAGAAGTTATTCGTCTGGTGGGCCCTGCCCGAAGAGGACAAGACCCCGAAAGGCCCTGTGGGGGGCGTGGAGTTTGAAAAGAACGACGCGTATGTCAGGGCCCCGGACGGGAGATTAAAGCTGCTGGATATCGAAGTAAGGAAAAAGAGGATGAAAGGCGAGAAGATTCTTGAATTTCTCAAAAAACAGAAAGGCGCAGTTCTAAAATGAAGATCCTGATACTCGGCGTCAATGGTTTCATCGGACATCACTTAACCCACCGGATACTCGGTACGACGGATTGGAGTGTTTATGGTATGGATTTGACCTCCGACAGACTGGGCAGAGTCCTTAATAACCCGCGGTTCCACTTCATCGAAGGAGATATCTCCATCAATCGGGAATGGATCGAGTATCACGTCAAAAAGTGTGACATCGTCATCCCTTTGGTGGCGATCGCCACTCCGAAGCTCTATCTCACCCATCCGCTGGAGGTCTTCCAGCTGGATTTCGAGATGAATCTCAACGTTGTAAAGGAGTGTGTGAAGCATGGGAAAAGGATCGTCTTCCCTTCCACTTCCGAAGTCTATGGCGTCTCCTCGGATCCTGAATTCAAAGAGGACGAGACCTTTCTCGTCCTCGGACCCATCCACAAGGAACGATGGATCTACGCCTGCTGCAAGCAGCTTCTCGACCGGGTGATTTACGCCTACGGGACCCACGGAAGCCTGGAGTTTACGTTGTTCAGACCTTTCAACTGGATCGGCCCGAGGTTAGATTCTTTGGATGCCGCGAAGGAGGGGAGCTCCAGGGTGGTCACGCAGTTCATCGCCGAGCTGCTGATGAAGAGGCCGCTTTCGCTCGTGGACGGCGGCCTCCAAAAGCGATGTTTTACGCATGTGGACGACGGCATCGCCGCCCTGATGAAAATCCTGGAAAATAAAGACGGTTGCTGCAAGAGCCAGATTATCAATATCGGCAACCCTGACAATGAATGTTCCATAAAAGAACTTGCCCATCTGTTAAAACGAATCTTTATGGCCCATCCCAAGCATAGGGACGACAAGGTTTTTTCCGAAATCATTGAAGCCTCTTCAGACGTGTACTATGGGAAAGGCTACCAGGACATCTACACTCGAAAGCCAAACATCGAAAAAGCCATAAGGCTTCTTGGGTGGGAACCTAAGATCGGGCTTGAAGAATCGCTCAAAAATACGCTCGATGCTTTCTTAGAAGAGAATGAAGGTCTTGTCGGGGGCAACGAATAAGAGAAACATTCTTGGCCTCAAAATCGATGTCGATACTTATATCGGCATGAAGCAAGGCGTCCCTCGCCTCCTATCCATCTTAAGCCGCTTCGGAATTCAAGCCACGTTTTATCTCAGCATGGGGCCGGATGCCTCGGGGAGGGCCATCCTTCAGCTCGTAAAGAATCCGCGTTTTCTTGGAAAAATGTTAAGGACGAATGCGGGCCGCCTCTATGGAATGAAGACGGCCTTGTATGGCACGCTCCTCCCCTCGCCCCTGATTGCCCTTTCTTTCCCGGATCTCGTCGACCAGATTATCTCAGCAGGGCACGAAGTGGAGCTTCATGCCTGGGATCACAGACGGTGGCAGGACGAACTTCAGAAACGATCTTCGGAATGGATTAAAGATTGGTTTGAGAAGGGCATCAGCGCTTACACGAAAATGGTGCGACAGGAGCCGAGTTCTTTCGGAGCCCCTGCTTGGCTGATCGACGATAGGGTGCTTGAGATTATACAAACATACTCCTTTGGATACCTGAGCTGCACACGGGCTAAGGAACCTTTTGTCCATGAAATTTCGGGCCTGATGGAAATCCCCTCGGACCTTCCTTGCTTAGAAGAAATCGGTGTACCCCGGGGTGTTTCAAGGATTCTTCAAATTTTGAAGGGCGGAGGAATTCACGTCCTGCCTGTCCACGCCGAGGTGGAAGGGGGTGCCTGGAGCAGATATTTTGTAGAGATCTGTGAGGCCGTTCGCGGCATGAATCTGGAGATTCTGCCCCTCTCGAAAATCAGAGAACTCCTGCTGTCTGAAAAGCTCCCTGTAAGAAGATACCGCGTGGAACTTCTGCCGGGTCGCTCAACTCCCTGCGCCGTTTAGGAAGAAATCACTTTGGACATGCCTTTCGGCAAGCTCAAGGCCCTGAGTCTGTCGAAGGGCTCAGGACCGTGAAGTCTGTCGAACAGGCCCGCCTTTGGGCGGTGAAGACTCACAAAATTGGACAAGAGGTATATTTCAGATCAGGTTCCTTAAAAATATTTTTTCCATGGTTTTAGGAATTTCAATGAGTTGGGAGTCGTGGAAAAGGGCATCGTATTTGCATGCGGTCATTTAATGGGAGGACAGACCCATGCGTGTCCGGCTGCTTATTTTGATAGCGTTCATTGCCTTTCTGTTTTTATCCCTCATTCAAAGTCACCCATGTCTCGGTCAGCATGTTCCTAATAATTCTCTCTCCCTGTTAGTGAAGAACGAAGAAGGGGCTTCCACCGGGGTGGATTCAAAAGGGGCTCCTCCCAAGGCGGTCGAGGATTACGAAAAGGAGAAGCTTGCCAAATTGAAAAAAAACATTGGCAGACGATTGATCACCGCCTCCACCATCAACCCCGCCGAGTTCTATGAATCCCCTGATGATCCGGAAAAGAGAGTGAGAGTGAAGAGGGAGAAAGAAGGGCTCATCATTGAAAAGGTGGTTCAGAATCAATTGGGGACAATGTATTTCTATCAGGTGAAATTCGATTCGGGAGAGACAGCCTATTTGGGCGCGGATGGAAACAATCTGGAGATAAAGATCAAGGAAGGAAGTCTCATTTCTGTCCCCAGTAGAGCGAAAGGGAGCAGGAGAAGTTTGAGTCAATCGAAGGGGCGTGTCCTTCAAGCCATGGAGCTGGTAAGGAATCATCCCACGCTGACGGATCCCACCACAGGCAAGAAGAAGTCTGTGGAGTTGAGGATGGTTGAGCAGAAAATGCGATCTTTCCCAAATCTAAAATGGAGGTACGAAGCGAAAGAAATTGGAAAGAGTAAGTATCGGGTGACGCAGTCCTCAGGAGAAGGATCGGGTCCTCCGTTAATCAGGACGTGGATTGTCGATCTTTCAACCACAGAGGTTATTCCCGAGAACTTGGCCGCGAAAGAGTTGTACCGGAGTCCTTGACGGCGAAAGCAACAACTTTGTAATCGCTTAGCTGTAAACCCATCCGGGATCGGAGGGGAGACCCCTCCGATCCTACTGCACCCGAGACTGAGAAAGTGTGGAAAAATTAAGAAACCGACAAGAATACAGCCAGGCCCGCAAGGATGGTTCTCTTGGAGAACTTTAGAGCGGAATCTCTTAAGGATAACTTTGGGCGGTTTCGTCGTAGGCTCTTCATAGGCTTACCGCCACGAATAGTCGCCCACCTATGATGCCGCGCATTCTAAAGTTCGGAAAGAGAGCCATCCTGAAAGGGCCGAGGACAAAAGAGGACCAATTTTTTCGCCCCTTCTGAGGAATTAGAGGGCTTTGCTTTAGGAGATTTTGCCCGTTAGGCCTTTACAATTTCGAAGGAAAGCTGACCGTCTTCGTACTTGAAAGGTCTGACGATCACGTCCATTCCTACCGTAACCGCTTCGGGTTTCATCTCTTTTGCGATCCGTGCGAAAAGCTTCAGGCCACTGCCAAAGTCCACCACTCCCATGGTGTAAGGGGGGTCGGCCTCGAACCCGAACGGCGCATAGTAGGCGGTGGTAAAGGTTTCCAGTTTCCCTTTTTTGGGCATCTCGAACCAGTCGATATTCTTTGAAAAACATTTTGCGCAGTCGGCCCTTGGAGGAAAGAACTTTGCGCCACAATCCTTACAAACGGTCCCTTCAACCTTACCTTCTGCCAGGAGATCCACAAACTTTGCCGTCTTGGTCACGGCCGTAAAGCTTTTTCTCCCGAATTTCTCAAAACCCATGCCTCACCTCCATGTAAAGAATCAATGCAAAACGAGCAGTTAGCAATTACCAATTATCGATGGAAAAACAATTTCCTTTTTGCTTTTTGTTGAAAATTGCTAATGGATCGTTGCTAATTTTGCAATGGTCTTTTTCTTAGTCTCTGCCGAAGATGGTCACATTTCCGTAAAGTCCGACGCCGCCAATATTGTGCACCAAGCCGATGTCCGGCTCTCCCGGCGCCTGCATGGGACCTGCCTCGCCGCGAAGCTGTAAGACGATCGTGCGAATCTGAGAACCACCTGTAGCGCCAATGGGATGGCCTTTTGAGAGCAGCCCTCCGTCGACGTTCACAGGGATTTTTCCCTCTTTGTAGGTTGCCTTCTCGCGAATGAGCTGTTTTCCTTCACCCACCGGCGCGAACCCGAGACCCTCGTATGCCATGATCTCCGCGATGGTGAAGCAGTCGTGCACCTCGGCCACCTTGACGTCTTTCGAAGTGATTCCAGCCATCTTGTAGGCTTGGGCGGCCGCTCCATAGCCAACGCTTAGACCCTTGGCAAAATCGGGCCTCGCCGCCATATTGACTGCCTCTGACGCCGCCCCGATGCCCAAAATCCAAACCGGTTTCTTGGAGATGGCCCTTGCTTTTTTCGTATCGGCAAGAATGATGCAGGAGCTCCCGTCCGCATTGGCGCAACAGTCGCCTACCCTGAGCGGCCAAGCCACGGGGCCTGCCAGTTTCGCTTCCGGGTCACCCTGCTTAAAGTCCTCCGGTTTCACCGCCTTCCTGTAAACCGCCCTCTCGTTGATCATGCCGTAGGTGGACGATTTGAGCCGGACACCCATCAGGTCATCATGGGTCAAACCGTGCTTCGCCATGTAGGTCTGTGCATAGAGGGCGTAGTAGGCGGGCATCATGGTTCCAAAGGGCGCCTCCCACTGGATGTCGGCTCCCCGGCCCATTCTCTCCTGGGATTCCGCGGATGTGATCTCGGACATCTTCTGGAACCCGAGGACAACGACGACGTGGTGAAGGCCTGATTTAATCATGCTGTACCCCACCTTTACGCCCGTGCTGCTCGAAGAGCAAACGGATTCCACATAGAAAGTCGGCTGCGGAATAAGACCCAAGTATTCCGCGAGGACGCCCGCCGGAGAGCGCTGTTTGTCATATTCGGGAGCGGAGCAGAAAACGGAAGCATCCACATCCTTTTGGGTGATTCCCGCATCTTGCATCGCTTCCCTAAAAGCTTCAAAGGCCAGCTCTCGAATCGACCCTTCGTAACCTCTCACGAAGCTACTCTGGCCCACGCCAATAACCGCTACATCTTTCTTCATTGCAAGCCTCCCTGTCTTTACCTTCCATCCACTCCCTTCCCTCGGGCAGCCGGGCCTAAGGGAGGGGACAAGGGAAGGTGAAATTTTTTGTTTCACGGATGACGTCTAAAGATAAAAGAGACTTCATTTTTTTGTCAAGTCGTTTTTTCTTGGAGATTTTTGGTATTTCCAAACAGCTCGATTGTGCTCTTCGATGTCACAAGAAAAGTAGTGAGACCCGTCGTTCTTGGAGACGAAATAAAGATAGGGAACGGGAGCGGGCCGGACGGCGGCCAGAAGAGAGTCTTTCCCGGGGTTACAGATGGGGGTTGGAGGAAGCCCTGCAATGCGATAGGTGTTATAGGGAGTGGGCCTCATCAGGTCTTCTCTTGTCAAGTTTCCGTTGAAATTCTTGATCCCGTAGATCACGGTGGGATCACTCTGAAGGGGAATCTTCTTTCTTAGACGATTGTGAAAAACGGCAGAGATCAAGGGCTTCTCTTCGGGAAGCGAGGTTTCTTTTTCGATGAGAGAGGCCAGGATCACCGCTTCCCTCTCAGAGATTCCCAATTCAGACGCCTGTTGAGAAAGGGCGGGTCCAAAGGCCTTTTTAAATTGATGGACCATCATCTGGATGGCTTCCTCTGGGTCCATCTCCCTGACCAGGTGATAGGTATCTGGGAAGAGGTAGCCTTCCAGGGTCGTTCCTGCCGCCTCAGAGAGGTCAAGAGCGCTGATCAGAGCGGGAGAGGAGGCCTTCTGTAGGAACTCCTTTTTCCCCATGAGATTGAGGTCCTCCAATAACTGGGCGATTTGAGAGAGGGTATAGCCCTCGGGAATGGTCACCAGGTGGCGTTTCACCTGTCCCTTGACCAATGCGTCCAATACTTCAAGGGGAAGCATTTGCGTGTGAAATTCATATTCTCCCGCCTTGACCTTCTTTTTCTTTCCGAGAAGTGTGGCGAGAAGAGAGAAAAAATGTTTGTTCCTGACGATTCCCTGCTGTTCAAGCACCTCAGAAACCTTCCTGAAAGAGGTTCCCTTTTTTAGGAAGATCACCTTGGTGGAGGCTGTTCTCGAAGGAGGGGTCCCGAGAAGCCAATAGAGGGCGAACGTAAGAAAAAGGAGGAGAAGGCCCAGCGAGATGGAAAGGCATTTACTCCTTGCGGGGTGTTCCACGGTTCGTTCTCCTGCTCTGATCCAGGTATCCCTGGAGAATGAGGACGGCGGCCAGCTTGTCGATCACCTTCTTCCTCTTTCTTCTCGAGAGATCCGCTTCCAATAAAACCTTGGAAGCGCCAACGGTTGAAAGCCTCTCATCGTAGGCAACCGTCGGAACTCGAATCCTATCCGATACAATCTTCATCCAGTTAAGGGTAAACTCTGCCTGCTTCCCGAGGGTCCCGTCCATATTTTTTGGGAGTCCAAACACAATTTTTTCAATCTCAAATTGGCGGACGACCTCGGCAATTTCTCTCAAATCCTCTTCAGCCGATTTTCTCTGGAGGGTTTTAAGGCCCTGAGCCGTTATTCCCAACTCGTCGCTAATCGCTATTCCGATGGTCCGGGTACCAATGTCTAATCCCATCGTTCTAATCATCATCATCATCATCATATTGCCCATTTGCCAACTATTGTCAAGGTTCCGGCTACATCAGCTTTTCATGAATATTCGTCATGGAAATAAATCCGATCATAATATTAATAAATACAACAAGTTGGAATTCCATGGTCGTACAAAAACATCTTGACAAAAGAACAGTCCTTTGTTATAGATTGCACAATCCAGCCCATAGGAGGAGGTCTCATGGATTTTAAGTTAAAAGAAGAGCAAGAAGCCATGCGGGAGATGGCTAAGAATTTTGCCGAAAAGAAGATAGCGCCTACGATGGAAGAAGATGAGAAGGAACATCGGTTTCGTCGAGAAATTGTAAAGGAAATGGCCAGGCTTGGTTTTTTCGGGTGCATCGCTCCTGAGAAATATGGCGGAAATGAAAGCGGTTTTCTTGCCGCTTCAGTGATGACAGAGGAGATTGCGAGAATTTCGCCGTCCTGGGGACTTCCGTTCAACCTCCAGATGAATTCGATCCAGTCTGTTCTTCTCAATTTTGGCACCGAGGAGCAACGGGAGCGATGGATTCCCAAACTGATCAATGGAGATCTCCTCGGCTGTTTTGCCATCACGGAGCCCAATACCGGCTCGGATGTGGCGTCGATGAAGTCAACGGCGGCTGAGTCGGAGGGAGGATTTGTTCTGAACGGGACAAAGATGTGGATCTCAGGGGTGCCCGTGGCCGACCTCGGCATCGTCTATGTGTATACGGACAAGGCCGCGAAGCATCGTGGGATGTCGGCGTTCGTCGTGGACATGCATGGACCGGGCGTCACACAAAAGGCGATTGATTCGAAATTGGGCCTTTACTGTGCTCCCACCGGAGAGATTGTCTTCGAAGACGTGAAGGTGCCGAAGGACAGCCTGGTGGGCCAGAAAGGAGACGGGTTCAAAATCTGCATGGCCATGTTGGACAACACCCGGCTCTCCTCAGCGTCAAGGGCGGTTGGTGTGGCCAGGGCCTGTCTCGAACATTCGGTTCGTTACGCCAATGAACGCGAGCAGTTTGGGCAACCCGTTGCTCATTTTCAAATGATCCAGGAGCAAATCGCCGAGATGTATGTGGAAGAACAAGCGGCCCGGCTGTTAGTCTACCGGGCTGCGTGCAATCGGGACCTGGGGGTGCGAAACACCGTCGAGGTTTCCTGCGCAAAGTATTATGCGGCGGAGGTAGCTGTCAGAGCGGCAAACCAAGCGGTGAAGATTTTCGGGTCCTACGGTTTTTCGACAGAGTATCCCGTAGAGAGATTCTACCGGGATGCAAAGTCTTATCAGATTGTAGAGGGAACATCCAATATTCAGAAGATGATCATTGCAAGAAATGCATTGGGCCTTAAGTAAAAAATTTGCTTCTTAGAAGGAGGAGAAGGCCATGGGGACACCGGTGACTGTACCAATGGTAGGTAAGATTGTTTCCGTTTCGGTCAAAGTGGGGGATAAAATTAAGGAGGATGACCAGGTCGCCGTGTTGGAGGCGATGAAAATGGAGATGCCTATTGTCGCGCCCGTCTCCGGAACAGTGAAGGAGATTCGCGTGGCTCCGGGGCAAGAGGTCGAGGCAGAGGCAGTGATCGCCGTGATTGAATAGTGACAGATCGAAGGGGAGGGGGAGCTGATGGAAGAGCAATTTATAGCTAAGCTGAACATACGGCCCCTGACCATTGAGGATCTGGACGCGATTGTGGAGATTGACCGTAAAGTCTTAGGCCAAGCCAGAAGGGATTATTGGAGAACGGAGATGAAGTTTCCCACCCCCCCCTATCCGAGGTCGGGTCTGGCTGCTGAACTCGAAGGGAAAGTGATCGGATTTATTTTAGGTGAAGTGAGTGGCTGGGAGTTCGGCGTTCCGGAAACGGTGGGATGGATCAGCACGATCGGCGTCGATCCGGATTATCAGCACCGAGGCGTTGCCAGAAAATTGAGTCAAGAATTTATCAAACATTTCAGAGCGATTGGAGTAAGGGTCGTCTATACTTTGGTGAATTGGAGCGACTGGGATTTGCTCAAATTCTATCGTGCGATGGGATTTACAAGGGGGGGGGATATGATCAACTTAGAGTTGAAACTGGATTAGTTTCACTCAGGGGCCAGGCACTGGTCCGCCTTTGAACACCTCGCGAAGTTTCCGTCACTTTCTTCTGACTTACCCCATTTCACGTTCAGCCAAATGGGATATGAGGATTTCCGCAATTTGGGGGAGTCGTTAGATTGCAAAAGCCGTAGCCGCAACCTTTAGGTTGCGAGTTCATCCCGTTAGAAATAATGTCCCGCAGCTTTAGGTTAGATCCCAGAATAATTCAGGCGGGGTTTCACTTGCTCCGGCGAGTGCCTGCGGGAGTTTCTAAACGGAGTCCACGCAGGCTAAGGCCTGCACCCACGGGTTAGGTTAGGCCGTGGCCGAAAAGTTTTTTCTTGACAAGGGGGAAAGCGTGTGGTAATTTTCGACCGACCAGTCGGATTTAAACCAAACGGTCGGTTTTTTGTTCTCGGCCGCTTTTCGGGACGTCTTCATGAAAAAATACCTGAAACAATTCACCCCCAAAGAGCTACGCAAGATGACCGGCATCGCCAAAGCCGCCGCCAAGCTTTTTAACGAGAAGGGGTTTTTGGAAACGAGCATGGACGATATTTCGGCGGCAGCCAGGATGAGCAAAGGAGGCATCTATCATTACTTTTCAAGCAAGAATGAGATGCTCTATTTCATTTGTACCAATTTCATGGGTCTTCTCTTGAACGACCTGGAGCAGGAAGTGAAGAAGATCCGGGAGAATTACGCGAAAATTCAATATATCATCTCCCGGCACATCGAGTTTTACACGAAACAGATTGCCGAAGCCAAAACAACGATTCACGAAGGGCATCTGCTTCCGTCCGTGTATTTTAAGGTCATCGGCGAACAACAGATGCAGTACTATCGCATTGTCAGCGACGTCCTTTCAGACTACTTCGGCGGACGGGTCTCGGAGGACGAGTTAAAAGTGCTCACTTTTATTCTGTTTGGAACGTGTAACGGGATCTATTTCTGGTATGATCCGAAAGGATCCATGACCCCCAAGGAGCTATCGCGAATTATCATTGGTGTTCTATGCAAGGGATTAAAAGGATATAAGGCGAAGGAGAGACACGAGTGAAGGGAAAACATCCGTAGGAAAGAAGGAGGATTCTGATGGGAAGGCTCGAAGGTAAAGTGGCAGTGGTCACAGGCGGAGGAAGAGGCATTGGCAGGGCGATCTGTCTTGCCTATGCAAAGGAAGGAGCCGATGTCGTTGTCAATTACGCGAGTAAGGACCAACCGGCTCAAGAAGTGGTTGACATGATCAAGAAAATAGGGAGAAAGGCTGTGGCCTTGAAGGCGAATGTGGCCGTGAAGGCGGATGCAGAAAGAATTATCCAGATGGCTGTTGACAGCTTCGGAAAGATTGATATCCTGGTGAACAATGCAGGCGTATCGAAGCCGAACATGCTCTACAAAATGACGGAGGAGCAATGGGATGAGGTGCTCGATATTCACCTTAAGGGACCTTTCCTATGTATCCAGGCGGCATCGAAATACATGATGGAGAAGAAATACGGGAAAATTATCAACATCACCTCTTCAGCCGGGCTGTGGGGAACGAAAGGACAGATTAACTATAGCTCGGCGAAAGGAGGAATCGTCGCTTTAACCAAGTCGGCGGCACGCGAACTTGCTGGTTACGGGATCACGGTGAATGTGGTCCAGCCGGGATACGTCGGCACCGAGATGTTTGAGAAGGTCAAAGCAGATCCAAAGCTGATGGGGATCTATACGGCCAGGATTCTTCTGGGTCATTTTGCCGAGCCAGAAGAAGTCGCTCCAACCTTCGTTTTCTTGGCGTCGGACGAATCGAACTACATCACCGGGCAACTTTTCTGTGTGGATGGCGGTCTCGGAATGACCTGATTCGGGCAAAGTTCAGAGTTCGGAGGAAATCTTCAATGATACATTGGGAAAGGAGGAATGGCGATAAAGAATTTGAGTCCACTAATTTAAAGAAAGGGGTGAAGTGAATGGCAACAATACCTGACAAGATTGAGACATGGCAAATGGTTCAACCCACGATCAAAGACAAAGAGACGGGGGAGGTGAAGCCTGGCAAGCTCGGAAAGACCACGATTCCCGTTCCGACGTTAGCGCCAGGAGAGGTACTGGTGAAGGTGGCCGGGTGCGGCGTCTGTCATACAGACCTGGGCTATTTTTATGATGGGGTGCCAACGGTGCAGAAACCGCCCTTAACTCTTGGACATGAGATCAGCGGAACAGCTGTTGCGGGCGATGGAAAATGGGTCGGGAAGGAAGTCGTGGTTCCTGCGGTCATGCCCTGCCGTCAGTGTATGCTTTGTAAAACCGGTAGGGGAAATCGTTGTCTGGCCCAGAAGATGCCGGGAAACAGCCTGGGAGTTTATGGCGGATTTTCGAGCTATATCCCTGTTCCATCTGTTGATCTCTGTGAGGTGAGAAATCGTGGAAGCATTCCTTTGGAACAATTGGCGGTTGTCGCTGATGCGGCCACCACTCCGTATCAAGCATCCAAAAGAGCGGACCTCCAGCCGGGGGACAATGTCATCATCATTGGCGTCACGGGTGGAGTCGGGGTGTATATGGCCCAGACAGCGAAAGCCCTGGGAGCAAAGACGGTCATCGGGATTGCGAGGAATCCGCAGAAGTTGCAAAGGGCGCTGAAATACGGGGCAGACTTCGTGATCAGTTCCCAAGACAAGGCCATCAAGGATATCCGGAACGAATTCCGGGAGATCTGCAAGAAGAATGGTTTGGAAGCGGGTTTTGGCTGGAAGATTTTTGAAGTGACCGGTACCAAGGGAGGGCAGGAGATCGCCCTGGAACTCCTTTCCTTCACGGGCAAGCTGGTCGTCGTCGGATTTGGGATGGCCAGGAATGAATATAGTATCTCCCGGTTGATGGCCTTTGACGCGGAGATTATCGGGACTTGGGGATGTCTGCCGGAATACTATCCGATCGTCCTGAACATGGTTCTCTCAAAGAAGATCGATATCGGTCCCTTTGTCGAGACAAGACCGATGAGCCAGATTCGATCTGTGTTTGATGAGGTGCACAAAGCGGGTTCTCCCGATAAGCGAATTGTTCTGACGCCCGATTTTTAGAATGAGTGAACACCTTTTAAAGACATTGAAGAAATCATGATTTGAATAGAAACAATACAATAAAAAGAAAGGGGGTTTATGTATGTCAATAGATTGGGTTCCAAGAGAAAGCGAGGAGAAGAATCATGATCGATATGGCTCGGAACACTGGGGAACAAAGGCTCCCTGCACCGTCTACGAAAAGAAACCTTTGAAAGATCCGAAGGGGAACGTGGTCCCCGGCTTATACGTCGCATGGGTTACGCTGAATAATCCCACGCAGTATAATTCCTATACCACAGAGATGGTGAAGGGCGTCATTGCCGGCATGGAGAATTCCTCAACGGACCGGTCCGTTATTTGTACCATTTTTACCGGAGTCGGTCCTAATGCGTTCTGCACAGGTGGCAATACGAAGGAATACTCCGAATATTACAGCAGGCGTCCCGAGGAATACGGAGCCTACATGGAGCTGTTTAACAACATGGTGGACGCGATCCTGATGTGTAAAAAACCCGTCATTTGCCGTGTGAACGGGATGAGGGTGGCAGGGGGCCAGGAGATCGGGATGGCCTGTGATCTGGCGATCGCCTCGGATCTAGCCATCTTCGGACAGGCGGGTCCCCGGCATGGCTCTGCTCCAGACGGCGGCTCTTCTGACTTTCTGCCCTGGTTTCTGGGGATGGAAGACGCCATGTGGAACTGCGTCAGCTGTGAGATGTGGAGCGCTTACAAGATGAAGATGAAAACCCTCATCTCCAAGTGCGTTCCCGTCCTCAAGGACGAGAAAGGGAATTGGGCGCGCAACCCGCAGGTCATCACCGATAAGTATGTCGAGAATGGCGAGATTGTCTACGGAGAGTTTAAGACCGGTGAGGAGTTCAAAAAGGCAAGAGAGTGGGTGAACAATAAACTGAAGAACAACGATTATGATTTCTCTTTGCTCGATGGCGAGGTCGATAAGATCGTCTGGACGTTCACCAACCTGTTCCCCGGCTGCCTGATTAAGTCGATTGACTCGGTCCGGGCCAAGAAGAAATTTTTCTGGGACTACTCGAAAAACTACAACAGGCACTGGCTGGCAGCCAATATGATGGGCGAGGCCTTCCTCGGCTTTGGGGCCTTCAACACCAAGAAGATCACCGGCCAGGATGTCATTAACTTCATCAAATACCGTCAGAATATTGCTGAAGGCAAAATATTGGATGAAAAATTCTTTGAGGAAGTGTTGGGCAAACCCCAGAAATAGCAAGGATGGTCGATGACGCAGATACCCTTTGGGCTAAAAATCATCTTTACCCAAAGGGTATCTCTTTTTTAGAGATTTGCCTTTGGCAAATCTACAATTTGTGTTCACCATTCACGGTCCACGAGTCACGGTAAAGGGAGGTGATTCCAATGGCATATAAACATATCCAGACAGAGCTGAAAGAGGGGGTAGCTAAGCTTACGCTGAACCGGCCTCCTCTCAACGTCCTTAATATCGAAATGATGGAGGAGATCAATACCTACTTTGAGGGCCTCTTGAGAGAGAAGAGTTTGAAGCTCCTGGTGATTCAGGCCGCGGGGAAGGCGTTTTCCGCCGGCGTGGATGTCGGAGAACATCTCGGCGATCTGGTTTATAAGATGATTGAAGTCTTTCATAAAATGTTCCGCCTGATGGACGGTCTGAAGGTCCCTTCCATTTCAGTCGTGAACGGTTCTGCCCTCGGAGGAGGATGTGAATTGGCTGTCTATTGCGACATGGTGATAGCGACGGAGAAGGCAAAGTTCGGACAGCCGGAAATCCAGGTCGGGGTCTTTCCGCCCATTGCCGCTTTGGCCTTCCCGAGAATGATGGGACGGAAGAAGGCCCTCGAGCTGATTCTCTCGGGAGATGTGATCAGCGCCCAAGAAGCGTTAGCCTTGGGGATGATCAATAAGATAGTTCCCGAGGCCTCACTCGGCGAAGAAGCGGGCCGATTTGTAGAGAAGTTTAAGAAGTTGAGTGGAATCGTTTTGAAGTTGACGAAGGAGGCCACACTTTCCGGACTCAATGACGACGTGGAGAAGGGGTTGAGAGCCATTGAAAAAATCTATCTGGAACGTTTGATGAAAACCGACGATGCGATCGAAGGACTTAAAGCCTTCTTAGATAAGCGAAAACCCACCTGGAAAGACAGTTGAGACCCCCTCACCGCGCCGTCGCCAAAGCGCTATGGCGCGTCGGCGACCCGCCCTCTCCCCCTGCCTACCGGCAGGCCCTGAACCTAGCATGGTACAGGGCAGGCAGGCACTGGGGAGAGGGGAAGGGTGAGGGGCACCAATTTAATGGCTAGGCAAATTTCATTCGGACAGCACGATCTTTTGATCTGCAAAACATTCCTGTAGTCAAGACAAGCTGACGTATCCGCTATAAGATTTTCTCCGATACCCCTGACCAATCCGAGTAAGTTTCCCCAGTAGAGTGAGTCATTACCTTCATAATAAACAGATTGACGAGCATCAGCCCATCTGTTAGAATTTTTTGAATTTTAGTAAACAGGTCAAATAGCAGCTTGTCATTCCTGTGAAAACAGGAATCCAGTGTCTTTGTTATTTCCGGACTACTAGAGAACGCGATTCTCTGGATTCCCGCTTTCGCGGGAATGACGTCGGTGGGTTCAAAGAAGATGAGACTCAAGGACAAGAAGGCGATTGTCACCGGAGCAGGGCAGGGGATTGGTCGGAGCATTGCATTGAAGATGGCGCAAGAAGGGGCGGATGTGGTTATCGCCGAGAGGAATCCGGACACCGGTGCTCAAACCGCGGGAGAGGTTGAGGCGCTTGGCAGAAAAGCTATGTTCGTTGCGGTGGATGTAGCGGATCAAAGATCGGTTCAGACCATGGTAAGCCAGATACTGGGTGCCTGGAAGAGAATCGATGTCTTGGTCAACAATGCCGGGTTTGACCGAGGGGCAACGCTTTTGAAAGTGAAAGAGGAGGATTGGGATGCGGTATTGGATGTCCACCTGAAGGGAACCTTGAACTGCATTCTGGCCGTTGCTCCTCATATGATCGAAAATCGCTACGGCAAGATCGTAAACATCTCTTCCATTTACGGGAAAAGCGGGGGAATAGCGGCGATCAGTTACAGTGCCGCAAAAGCAGGGATCATGGGTCTGACGAAGAGCGTCGCCAGAGAGCTCGGACGTTATCAGATCAATGTCAACGTCGTGGTGCCGGGATTAATCTTGACGCCCACGATTGCCAAGATGCCCGAGAAATATAAAAATAGGATTCTCGACCATACTCCTCTGGGGCGAATCGGACAACCCGAGGAAGTTGCCAATGTGATCGCTTTTCTGGCATCGGATGAGGCGAGTTTTATGACCGGAGCTTCGGTGGATGTTTCCGGCGGATCAAACATGTAGGGCCTTAAGGAGAGTAGACTCATGAGTGATATCGAAGAGCGGAGAGAGAGTTGGCGAAAAAAGGCCAGGGAGGTAGCGGCTACGGTGGTGGCTCCCCGAGCGGCGGAGATCGATGCCAAGGGCGAATTTGCCTGGGACCTTGCCGAAGCATATTCCAAGCACGGTTTCTTAAGCCTCCTCATTCCCAAAGAGTACGGAGGGATGGATACGGACGTCACCTCTTTCTGTCTGGTGGCCGAAGAGATTGCCAATGTCTGTGCCTCATCTGCCCTGCTCGTGATCGTTCAGGCCGTAGGGACCATGCCCGTGGTTCTCGGAGGGACGGGCGAGCTGAAGGGGAGGGTGTTATCGCGATTGGCTAAAGAGAAAGGTCTGATCTGCTTTTGTCTCACGGAGCCGGACTCGGGTTCGGATGCCGCTTCGGTCCATACCAAAGCGGTACTGCAGGGCGACCATTACGTCATCAACGGAAGGAAATGTTTCATCACAAACGGCGGCGTGGCTGATTTCTATACGGTCTTTGCCACCACCTCTCCTGGAAAAAGAATAGAAGGAATCACAGGCTTTGTAGTGGAAAAAGGGACTCCCGGCCTTTCCATAGGGAAGACGGAAGAGAAGATGGGCATCCGAGGCTCCAATACCACGGAGGTTATTCTGGAGGACGTCAAGGTTCCTGTGGGTCAAAGAGTTGGAGACGAAGGAGGGGGCTGGTGGCTCATGATGAAGACACTCAATCGATCAAGACCGGCCATCGGCGCACAGGCCGTGGGGCTGGCACAAGGTGCCTTGGATTATCTCATCCGATTTGTGAAGGGAAAAGACGCGGGAGGGAGAAAGGGAGATTGCCTGGGGGTACCCCTGAGGCTGGCCGACATGGCTGTCGAGGTTGAAGCAGCTCGAGCCCTGGTCTATAAGGCCGCGGAGATGATGGATGAAAAGGTAAAGGGGACTCCGGTTCAGATGTTCTCTGCGATGTCGAAATACTTTGCCTCTGACGTGGCCATGAAGGTGACGACGGAGGCTGTCCAGATTCTGCAATGGCAAGGCCTCACCAAAAATCATCCTCTTGAGCGAATGATGAGAGACGCGAAAGTGATCCAGATTTTTGAAGGGACCAATCAAATCCAAAGGATGGTGGTAGCTCATACGCTCTTGAAGTCGAAATAAACGAATGCTAACCCCCTCTATTCCTGCCTTCACTAAGGAGGAGGCGCGAAAGAATGTCGGTCTGTGGTTCGGCCCCTAAGAATGGACGTCTTGTTGAAGCTTTAGGATTGCGGGTCATCCGTAGGGATGGGTAACCTCCCCCTTCAGTAAGACAGAGTCATTATACAGCGTCAGGCCTTGTCGTTTGATTTTAGAGGTTCCGCCCTAAAGCTTCTCCAATCCGCCCATCCTTAGGGGTCGGAACGGT
>Ga0335081_10007859_pt1 | contig 17082 bp, 12 predicted proteins | sample Lox_Sample_35_FD_206713 | JGI IMG/M metagenome (GOLD analysis project Ga0335081, IMG submission 206713) | Soil microbial communities from Loxahatchee National Wildlife Refuge, Florida, United States - Lox_Sample_3.5 | ecosystem: Environmental > Terrestrial > Soil > Wetlands | place: USA... | reverse complement strand
CCGCTGTGTTTCTCCACCCCAGTGGTTACAAGGGGTCGGCTCCATTCACCGGACCGGAACCGGGATCCAATGGCATGACGGTCGATTCGCAAGGACGCGTGACTGTGGCGGGACATGCCGGTCGCGATGTGTGGCGCATGGAGTCGCTCGATCCGAAGGCGACGCGCACCATCCTTGCCGACAAGTACGAGGGCGAACCCCTGAACAGTCCGAACGATCTGGTGTACGCAGCGGACGGTTCGCTCTATTTTACAGATCCGCCCTACGGGTTACCGACCCAGAGCGACAGCGATCCGGATAAGAAGCTCAAGGTGAATGGAGTCTACCGCATTCCCAAAGCGCGCGATCAGCGCGCGGGTGCGGCGCCCGCCAGAGATAAACTGCAACTCGTGATCAAGGACCTGCCCCGGCCTAATGGCATTGCCTTATCCCCCGACGAAAAGGTGCTCTACATCGCCAACTCGGGGCCGCCGAAATGGATGCGATATAGCGTTCAGCCCGATGGTATGGTGAGCGACGGGAGGGTGCTATTCGACGCTACTGGTGAGAAGGGTCTTGGAGGTCCAGATGGCATTAAGGTCGATCGACTGGGAAATCTGTGGGGCTCCGGACCTGGTGGAATCTGGATTCTGTCGCCTGCAGGAAAGCACCTCGGCACAATTCCAGCTCCAGAACGAGTCGGCAATCTGGCATGGGGCGATGAAGACGGCAAGACGCTGTATATTGTCGCGAGCACCAGCGTCTATCGCATTCGGACCAAGGTCGGGGGCGTAAAGCCGTAGTGATCAGTGTGCTCGTTGCGCGTTGGTAGACATTTCATGATTCCGGCATTCCTCGGTGCGGGAGCGTGGCTAGTCTAGAAGCAGGCATCTACTCCGTGCTCCTCGCCGTTCGATATCGCTCAATGGCTCGCCAGCCGAGGGTTCGTCCGCGAATCCAACGAGAGCTTGGCTGAGACGATGTCGAGGGCGACGGGGCTGAGTATGGGAGAGCTGCGCGCAGCCCTACTGCGCCGTGCCGCTGGGCTCCCAGTCTGAATGGCTACCGATATGACGCCATATCATTCCGCCGGTACACGGTTTGTGTCGTATATAAGCCAGGCGACTACCTACTTCATTGCCATAGTGACCGTGCAGGGCTGATCGGGCTGGTCTGGCCTTCCACGCTGATCACCATGGGGGTGGTGTCGCCGGTGCCTGTTACATCCCCGCGCGCCGCGCCATTCGAGGCGGTCCCATCGTCGCGCTAAGATACGCCCCTGAGCCGATCAGACTGCTGTTCGTGGGTCCGGCGAATCCTCTTTCCGAGAGAGGGACGCCTTTGAAGCCTTGCGGCTGATGTCCCTATTGACCGGCTACCTGAACTTCCGCGAGGCTGAGGTAACCGGTGCCGGAGAGCTGCACGCGGATGTAGCGCCCCTGGTCCCCGAATGGAATGGTTACAGACGGGCTGGGCGCCGCCGTTTGATGACTGCCTGCCGTCGCCGCTCGGAACGCCAGCGTCGCCGGCGTGTCCGAATTCAGGAATGGCGTGTTGGACACGAAGACCCAGTAATCGCTGAGACGAGAGTTGCAGCAGTCCGTCCGATTCCAAATCGTCACTGCATTCACCGTTTGCGACGCCCCAAGGTCTACCTCCCACCAAGGATTGGTTTCGAAGTTTGTCGCGGTGACGGAGCCGTCGAAGAAGTTGCCGTCGGTACTACCATCTACGGCCACGGCGGCTGGCGGGGTTCCCGGAAGTATGCTGCTTTCGGCAGCCGGTTTGCCCATTGCAATATCGCCGCCGCTGGAGGAATTCGCGGTGCCGATGACCTGCACTTCGGCAAGGCTCAGATAGTTCGAGTTGTTCAATTGCACTCGGACGTAACGCCCCTGCCCTGCAACCGCGATTGCGGTTGACGGATTAGGTGCGTTGGTCTGGTGACTTGCAAAGGTCCCTGGACGGAACTGGAGCGTGGCCGGGTTATCATTCGCGAGAAACGGCGTGTTGGAGACAAAGACCCAGTAGTCGCTCAGCCGGTCGGCGCAACAATCGGTTCGGTTCCACACGACAACCGAACTGATCGAAGCCGAAGTTCCCAAGTCCAATTGCCACCAGGGAATGGCTTCAAAGTTCGTGGCCGTAACTGATCCGTCGAAGAAGTTGCCGTCCGTGTTCCCATCCGCGGCCACGCCGGCTCCCGGCGTGCCCGGAAGGGTGCTGCTTTGCGCCGCGGTCTTCCCCTGCCCCAGATTGACACCACCAAATACCTGCACCTCGGCCAAGCTGAGGTAGTCGGATGTATTGAGCTGAATGCGCACGTAACGGCCCTGCATGCCCACACTGACCGACGTGGAAGGACTCGGCGCCGTGGTCAGGTGATTGGCGAATGTCCCCTGCCGGAATTGAAGCGTGGCGGGCGTATCGGTGTTCAGAAACGGTGTATTCGAACGAACACCCAATAGTCGCCGAGGCGGGAGCCGCAGCAATCGGTCCGATTCCACACCGCAATCGAGCTGATGGCGACGGGCGAACCGAGGTCCACCTCCCACCAGGGGTTGGCTTCGAAGCTCGTGGCCGTGACTGATCCATCGTAGAAGTTCCCGTCTGTGTTGCCGTCAACCGCGGCGCTCGCGGGCGGCGTACCTGGCAAGGTGCTGCTTTGAGTCGACAACTGGCCCTGTGCCAGATTGGCGCCGAGGGGAGGCCATCGTTCTTCGCAATGGCGAGTTATCTCTCGCCCCAGATGCTACTCGAACGAGTTCTCACGAACCTTTCGGGAACGAACGCCGAGCAGCATGATAGGTTTCTTGAACAGGTGAAAACCCAACACCGTGCCTGGAAACTGTTCTTCCCCCAGCGAAGCCTCGCAGCTCGACTTCTCAGGCCCGAAGATTTCGATCATTTTCCGTATTTCAAATACGAGCCAAAGGGAATAGACGAAATTGTCAATTGTCTGTCGGGCTCGCTTGCCGCATTGGCGTTGATGGCACTTTTCACGATTGTAACGGGGTTTGTCCTCCTCGGTAAGCATTCCACCTGAGGAAGTGCGGCGCCTGAGTGAAATGTGCTTCAATTGGGCCGCGACCGTGTCCAGTAGCAGCGGATTCGCAAGCAACCCGTTGCCGGCCAAGGCGCCGGCCATGCCCAGGATTGCCATAGCCAAAAGGACGAAGACGACTCCGCGATACGGGTCGCGGTTTAGATTGGGACGCAGAGCGGATGAATCAGACCTTTTGCGACGCATATCCAGACTACCGATCTTACACGCCGATGCCCAAGTGCCCTATGACTAATCCATGAACGGGCTGGGCAAGGCAGTGATCGGATCTGAAAGGATAGTGAGCGCACTCACCGCGGCCGCCAGGCAAAATCACACTGGACGTGAACTCTTATTCCGAAACCGCGGGGAGCACGCTACCATCACCATTTAGGCCGTCATCCACTAACACTAACATGAACGATTACGCACTCGCGTTACTTCTTGGCATTGTCGAAGGGCTGACCGAGTTTCTCCCCATCAGTTCCACGGCTCACTTGCGCATTTTCGAGGCGCTTCTTGGCATCGATCTTTCGAACGGCTACTGGAAAATGTTCTCGATCGTAATTCAATTGGGCGCCATCCTTTGCCTGCCAATCTATTTCCGCCGCCGGATCGGTGAGTTCCTGGCGACTTTCCCCCGCGGCATCCGCGGCGACCGTACCTGGTTCAACCATCCGCTCAGCCTCACGGTGTTGGCGTTTATCTGTACCGCTGGCCCGGCTTTCCTCTTGACGAAACTGATTGGCAAGAATATCGAGAATCTGGCTTTGATGGCCGTGAGCCTGATTGCTGGCGGCATGGTGATGTGGATTGTCGACTTCACCTTCGGGAATCGTGTCCGGTCCGGCGATGTGGAAGGCATCCGTACGGGCCAAGCGGTGTCGATTGGCCTTTGCCAGACGCTCTCGGCGGTTTTTCCGGGCACGTCGCGATCGATGTCGACGATCACGGCTGGCGAACTGGCCGGCCTTTCCCGCGAAACTGCGCTGGAGTTTTCGTTCCTGCTGTCCATTCCAACCATGTTGGCGGCCACCGGCTATGAGATGCTGAAATTCCTGCGTCATCCTGAGCAAGAGGGCCTTGCCGGGGGAATCCGGATGGACGCTCACGGGACCGGGCTCCTCGCGATCGGATTCGTGGTCTCGTTCTTCGTCGCGTGGGGCGTAGTCGCGTGGTTTATGAAATGGGTCCGCAACCGCGGCTTCGCTCCCTTCGCAATTTACCGGATTCTGTTCGGAGCCGCGGTTCTGGTCTGGGCCATGAAATAGTGGTCGGCTTTGTAAGAAACTGGCTGCGGCGTATTGTGCCGCAGTTAGTTTCCTCCGGCTGTGGGTGTGCCGGCCGCAGCCGGGGCCGCCTTGCCGGCGTCCAAGTGATCCCAATTCATGATGGCGTTGAAGGCAAGCATGAAGGAACCCTGCGTCTGCCAGCGCCAAAACGGCCGGATGGCAAACATCACGACATGACCTTTGCCCATCGGAACATCCACCGCCGCAGCGCGCCCAGCGAGCGCTTCTCCACCTGCGAGCGTGCCCGAGAGCAACGTATCGCCGGCATTCGTGGGGAACGCCAGAATCAGACGGGCACGTTCCTCGGTAGCACCCCCGCCCCGCCCGCCACGGCCTCCGCCGGTGCCGTCTACCGCCGCGCCAGCCGCATCCGGCGCTGCCCGCCCGCCACCACGTGCGCTTCTACCGCCGCGTCCGCCACTTGTGGGGGGTGGCGGGGATCCGGCGCTTGAGGGGTCAAGCGGCGAGACATGAATCGGCGTGACATTGGGAAATATGTTCTGCCCTTCGCCGCCATTGATCCCGCCAGGCGCTCCTCCGCGCCCGCCAAAACCACCGCCGCCGGCCGCGTTCAGCACCGGATCCTGATTGAAGTACACCGGCAGATCGCTCCCGTCATAACCGTAGGCAATCGGGCTTTTCAAATCGACGAATTTGCCGCGCAGAATGGAGCCGCGGGCAAAGAGATTGGCTGGATGTTCAACCGTGACCCTGCCGGTCAAATCGTATTCCGCCATCATCGTTGCGGTCGAGCCTTCGGAAATGAGGACCCCGCCTTCTCGCACAAACCTGGCAAGATTCTCAAGGCCCTCCATACCCATGCCGCCGCGAATATCGTCACTGGAATCCAAGCCAGTGCCGCCCAAGTTGGGCGTTTCAGCGGTCTTCTTATACGGAATTGGCGCTGCAGCGCTTACCCCGGCCAGTATGGAGGCCGTGTTTCCTCCGGTGTGCGGGAAGATGATGACGTCGTACTTAGCGCGCAGATCGCCGTCCTTGAGATTCTTGTCACCGAAATAGTCGTACGGAACCTTGTAGTAATCGAGTGCGGCGCGCACCCATCCTTCGTCCTGCGTGCGCGCCCAGGAATGCGCGTATCCGATACGCGGCATCGCCAGGTCGTGCGACTTCACCGTTGGCGCAGAAGCGGCGGCCCACGAGGACAGTCCCAATTCCTTCAACATCGGTTCCAGACGGGCGCGGTCAGCATTCGGAACGATCAGCGCGCCGGCACGGAACTTGTGGCCACTCAGCTCGAAATCGTCTTCGGCGGCCATCATCTTGAGGGATGGGTTGCGGACGCGGAAAGAAATCAGGTTGTTGTCGCCCGTGTGCTCGATTACCAGCGTTCCGCCGCTGCCATCCACGCCACCAGCGGCTTTGGCCTCCGCCGTCAGCAGAGTCATGGGCGCATCGAAGACGGATTTTTCGTGGGTCGTCACCAGCTTGACGTCACGCATATATTGCATCGTCCAGCCGGTATCGTCGTAGGGGCGCGGGTTGGCCGTGGGGTAATTCTGGATGCTGGTATACATGTCGACCAAGGTGCGGTAGGGCTGATCGGCCCGGATGACGTAATCGCCTGCCGCCACTTCCACGCTGCCCAGCTTGAACGTCGAGTTGGCGGTGTGCACTTCGGCGCCTTGCCGGCGGAGTTCGTTCACCATGTCCGCGGCGTCGGCCTTGCGGCGCTGACGGGCCGGGATGATCCATGCGGTAGGGCTCTCCGTCCCTTCTTTGCCCTTCTCGATGGTCCGCTTGTTCTTCAGGTAGTAATTCTCCAGGTAGGTCTCCTTGGCCTTGCCGACCTGGCTTAACGCAAAGAGGAGCGCCGATTCCTGGATGTTGGTATTGTTGCGAGGTCCCCATTTGACGGAGGCCAGAGGCGGATTCGGCCGGAACCATTCGCGGCTGATGGTCTGCCCGCCCAGTTGCAGGTTGGCCGACACGTCGGGGCCGTAACTCTGCACCTCATAGAAGCGGCCGAACGAGTTGTGCGTGATCGCGATCCAGAACAGGTAGTTGGGAACCCAGCCATCGTAGTAGCCGTAGGTCCAAACACCGGGCACGCCGCGCTTGGTCAGTTCCATGATTTCGGTCTCGGCCAGCCACCACCATTCGTCGATCTGGATGGGGTCGAGCGTCACGTTGTACGGCCCGGTGCCGGTGGAAACGTAAAGGTAGGAGACGCTCTCGTGCAGATCGTGCAGCACCGTGGGGTGCCAGTCCAGAACGCCCTTGGTGAATGCTTTGGTCATCTGGAGATATTGCCCCATGCCATCGCGGTTGTCGTCATGCGCGACGTACTTTCCCCAGTACATCATCAGGTTGTTGCGGCTCACGCCGGGGTGATTCTTACTGTAGTAATAGGCATCCACCACGCGCTCGCGCCCATCCACCTCCAGCACCGGAGTGATGAAGGTGATGACGTTGTTACGGATGTTCTGGATGAAAGGGGTCTCTTCCACGATAAGGCGGTAGGCGAGCTCGATCAGACACTCCGGTCCGCCTGTTTCCGGCGAATGAATGCCGCTGTTGATCCAGTAGATGGGCTTCGCGGTGTGAATCAACTCCTTGGCCTGTTCCTCGGTAATCTTGCGCGGATCGCCGAGCTTGGAGGCCATGTCCTTGTACCTGTCGATATCCTTGATGGTGGCCTCGTCGGCTACGGCCAGGACAACGATGTCGCGTCCCTCTTCGGTGGTTCCCATTTTCCAGAGACGGGCGCGCGGGGAAGCTTTGGCAAGCGCCTCGTAGTAGCGATGAATGTCCTTGGCGTAAGTGAGTTCACCTGGCTTGCCGGGGATGCGTCCGAGGAACTTCAAGGGTGATGGAACCGTTTCCGACGCCGGCATATGGTCGACCAGCTCCGTGCTGAACCGTGGGTCCTGCAGATATTCCTTAATGAGCCGGGTGTACTCTTCGTCCTGCTTTTGCGGAGTAAGTGCGGCGGCAGCCGGAGAGGCCGCCTTCCCCTTTTTCGTTTGGGCCATCGCAGGTTGGTAGGCGAGCGCCACCGCCAGAAACACGCGCCCGAGCGATGCAAAGCGGGTAGTCATAGATAAACGGTCTCCTTTGGAAATCTTCGAGTGATGCATCTTTTAAGTCTCGGGCGTCAATTGAAAATGTCCGCCCTACTAACCCGAGTGGGCAGAGGCGGGACGGTTAGGCCGCGCGGATATTTCACGTCCGTACTTCCGTTGCCGCTCACGGCCTGGTTTCCTAAGTCAAGGGTACTTTGCCCCAAGAAACGTTCGCACGGGGCCACAAAGCTAACAGTTGCCCCGTTAGCGTCGCTTTTGATCCGTAGGCGCGCATCGGAACCATAACAGAGAACCAAGCGCCGGGAAACATTGTCCAGACCGACACCCGCGTGGCTACGCGAACCGGAAGGAGCATCCGCAAAGCCCGGTCCGGAATCTGTCACGATGACGTGGAGCCCGTCAAATTCTCTCTTCGCCTGAATCTGGACCGTTCCTCCCTCAGACCGAGCGGCCACGCCATGTTTTACGGCATTCTCCACCAACGGCTGAATGGAGAGCGCTGGAACCGACTCCCGCAAGGCGTCACTGTCGATATCAATACTGATTCGCAGCTTGTCTCCCAAACGCAGTTCTTCTATTGCCAGGTAAGCCTCTACGATCCTCATCTCCTCTGCCAGTAGGACGAACGCCTTGTCGGACTGCAAAAAATATCGGAAGATCTCGGATAGATTCAGGAGCATACGCCTTGCGCCGGAGTTTTCCCGCGCAATTATGCCGTACAGCGTGTTAAAGGCGTTGAAGAGGAAGTGCGGATGAATCTGGGAGTGAAGTGCTCGAAGTTCTGCTTGCAAGACGAGCCGCTGCATCTCCGCCGCACGAATATGCTCCATCTGTTCACCAATGCAAGCTGCCAATCGCGCCAGCACAGCTAAGTCTTCGCTGAGATATCGCCGTCCTCCTCGACGTGCCCCGAGGCATATGTACCGCTTCTCGCCTCGGGAGTGACCAAGGGGCATAACCACTTCCATGGCACGTTCCAGTAACTTTCTGTCGCCCGGCACGGCTCTTGTCAATGTGGGATAGCTGGAATCGACGATACTTTCCAGAACCTCAGGCTCAGGGCAGAGGAGATCGGCTTTCATCGACTGCGCAATGCATTGGCTAGCATGATCGATATACCAGGCCTCGTCTGTCGCCTGCGCTCCCAAGGATCGTAGATTGCGCATGGCGCTGTCGGTGTCGGGCTGCCGGAACACGAGTCTTGTGAGCAATCGCTGGTGCAAACCCCGCGTGACGGCAAAAACGGTTAAGGCCGCGGCCGTGCACAGCACCTGCACAGGAAAAACGAGATATGGTGAATACGATGCGATGAACACTGCGACAAGTACGGCGAGCAACCCGTTTACCAGTAAGCGGACGAAGGCATCTAAAAAGACAAATCTGTAGTCCTGCATGATCACAAACAATGCGAGGGGAATCCCTCCGTGGTGCACTGCCAGTTCGGTCAACCAGGTGTCAGAACTCTGGCCGCTGCTGAAATGTACAAACGATGCGGCGAGGAGAAAGAGAGACATCGCGCTTAATATCCGCATGGTCAGGAAGCGAGGATTCTGCTCGCCGGACCAGAGGACCATAATTACCGCCGTGGCGGTCAGCAACCCAAAACCAATGGTAATGGTCGCAAGGCCTAACCGGTGGAACCCGGTGGAATCGTAAAAGAACTCCGTCAGGTGAGCGAGCACAGCACAGGAGCTCAGGACGTAGCCGGTGCGAACGATGACCGGAAATCGATTGGCCAGGCACAGATCCAACAGAACCGATGGCAGCAGGCTGAGAGCGCAAAACCCAATACCTGCGATGATGCGCTCACCCCTTACATGCGACGCACCCATCAGTAGCACCAGGAGCGATGCCAAGTTCCACACCAACGCCAGCGCTGCAGCCAGAAGGGAGAGCCGGCTGGTTCGCAACTGTTGAAGCGTTCGACGGCTAAACACGAGCACCAGGAAAATGCCGAAAATTAAGACGCCTAAGGCGTGTCCGAGACTATTGAGTGCAAGGTGCCGGGAATCCCCGAAGATATCGATCATGCCGCAATGTCTCCTGCGCGCCTGGAACCGGCGGGGGCGCTATTCGCCCGTCCGCTGGCGCCTATAGTCCGGCGGTGCTTTTCTTCGAGGCCCCCAGAGGAAGCGCCACTATCCTGGAGATGAGTTGCCATGGTGCACAATCGCGATCGCGTACTTCTGGCTAGCCTGAGGATTGTAGGTGTCATTGTGGCGTTGTTGATGTTTGCCTTCCTATATTACGTCGCGCGTCTCTACGTCGGCCCGAGCATTGCAGCGCGCTAGCGAATAGTCGGCGGCCGCCTCCAGGATACGGCCGAGTCTCCCTTTGCCCTGGCATAAGCGTGCAGCCGGCGGGAAGATCCTGCGGCTGGACGCCATCTGCTCATGAGCGGAAAGTACAGAGCGGGGATACGCGGCTACCGGGCTCCGCCGCAGCTTTCGCCGAGGGCATCCAGCGGATCTGTCCGTGGACGAAACCGAGGATGCCCTGGCAATCTGTTTCATCGCGAGCTTCCGTAGACGCCGCTTAGGGCTGCTTCAGGATGGCCGCCAGCGCCCGCATACGGCCTGCATCGGTTGGCGACTTCGCGCTTGCGGCATCCTTGTCGAGAGCGTTGCCCATTGTCTGGAGGTCTGCCGTGTCTTTGCGGCTGGCGCCCGGCTTTTCGGCTTTGGCGATTGCGCCTTTCAGCGAGGCAATCCGGCCGGCGGCCAGCGCTCCGCTACGTTCGAGTTGAGCGACGTAGGCTTTGCCGACGATCAGATTCTGTGGCCACACGATCTTGGGCTGGCTCTGCACATTGAGGGCGTCGAAATGCACTTGATTCGAGGCGTCGATCTCCTCCTGGGTGAGGAACTTGCTCGGCGTCAAGCGAAACACATCGACCCCGCGCGAGATCTCGGAGCCGTAGATGTTGCCGTTGTACCAATAGACGGACCAGAAGCCGCCGGTGCCTCGCTTGACCGCGTCCAGCGGACCACGGTCAAAGTAAGCCATCTCGAAGGGGTGCGAGGGGTCGGTGAAGTCGACCATGGAGAGGCCGCCCTGATACCAGGCTTGGACGAAAACGTCGCGTCCCGGGATCGGCACGAGCGAGCCGTTGTGCGCGACGCAGTTCTCGAGATCGGTCTGAGGGGCAGGCATCTTGTAATACGCGGACAAAGTCAGCTTGCGATTCGAGAGGTTGAAGATGGCGTCCGCGCCCCAATGCATCGGGTCGGTCGCGCGGCAACGCGGTTGGGTTCCGCCGCCCCACTCATCCGTGAAGACCACTTTGGATCCGTCATTGCTGAAGGTCGCGGAGTGCCAATAGGCGTAGTTGGGATCGCTGACGGCGTCGATTCGCTTGGGGTTGATTGGGTCGGAGATGTCGAGCAGAATTCCGTTTCCGGAGCACGCGCCGGCGGCGAGACCGATGGCGGCATAGATGGTGATGTCGTGGCACTGGTTGGTAGTGGAGGTCGACTGGGTTCCTTCACCGTGTGTGCCGCCCTTCCAGAGGCCATTGATGTCGCCGGTTTGAACGTCGGTAAAGATGCGCGGACTGGAGACGATCTTGGCCTGCTCGGGATGAGCGAGCGGCACCTTGATGATGTCGATCCGGAAGAGCGCGGTTTCCGGGTTGGCCTTTGGATCGCCGCCGGAGCAGCCTGCGAGTTCTTCGGCTTGGCGGACAGGGCCAGTGCCCGAGATGTAGATGTAGACATGGTCCTTATCCTTCGGATCGACTAAAAGACTGTGCGTGTGCGATCCGCGGCAGCTTTGCACAGCGGCCACCTGCTTGGGGTTGGCCATATCGCTGATATCGAAGATACGGACGCCGCGGAAGCGATCCGGGCTGGGAGGCGGCGGACGGCGGCCGCCGCGCCCGGCTCCGGCCGCCCCCGCTGCGGGATCTCCCGCGGCTGCAGGCGGTTCGGCAGGCGGGGCTTCCGGCGTGGCAGCGCTGGCTGGAACGGGGATTCCTTGCGTGCCGCAATCGATGCGTCCGTTCATGGCTTCGGCCGACATGAAGAGCAGGTGGCCGTAGACGGAGACGTCGCCTTGTCCGCCGGGACAGACGAGCGAAGTGCCGAGTTTGATCTTGGCGGGGTTATCGATGTCGTAGAAGTTAATGCCGTAGTAGTTTCCGACGAACAGATGGTTGCCGCTGAAGGCGAGGTCGGAGTTGACGGTGCCGGTATTGATGGTGGGACCGCGTCCGCCGCGTCCGCCGGCAGGTGCGTTGGCGGGCGGAGGGGGAGGTGGAGCAGGCTCCGGGGCGTTAGGATCGGCCGCGAATCCGGGCGGCTTTCCGATACTGGCGATTTTTTGCAGGCCGAAGATGGCTTCGCCGGCGTCGGTGAGACCGGGCTTGAGGCCGATGCGGGGATCGTCTGCGCTGGCGCGCGGGTTGGAGTAAACGCTCGGGGGCGCAGCCTTGGTGGGGTCGGGTTGCGGCCCCCTTTGCGCAATGCCGAGGGCGGGTGCGGCGAGGAACGCTGCGAGCGCGAGGCTGGCGCGAAAACGGCTTGAATATCGTCTGACGGTCATTTTTTCTCCTTGTCAAGCATGCCGCGCATGATTTTGATTTCTGCGCTCTGGGTGTTCTCAATGTCCGTTGCGAAGTCGAACAAAACGGGGTCCTGACCCGCTCCGGGGGTACTGAAAAGGTCGTCCACCATCGTAAGTGCGCCGCCATGGTGCTGGATCATTCCGGTAAGGAAGAGGTGATCGAACTGCGCTCCCTTGGCTTTGGCCAGGGCGCTCATCTGCTGGGGCGTGAGCATGCCGGGCATCAGCATGTTCATATTTTTCATCTCGGCTGCGCTCATTTTGCTATGGTCCATCTGCATGGCCGTGGGCTTGCCGCGGCTTTCCAGCCAACGCTGCATAAAGCCGATCTCGTCTGTTTGCGAGATGGAGATCTTCTCTCCGAACGATTTCAGGACTGGGCTTTTGCCGCGGGTGCGCAACAGCGCGACCATGTCAACAGCCTGAGAGTGGTGCATGATCATTCCCTGCATGAACTCTACGTCCGGGTTGAAGGGCGCTCTTGGCGGAGTTCGAACGGTAGCTTCCGTGAGAAATTTGCCCGGCTGGCCAGGCGCGCCAGGCTGAACTATGGGAGCAGATTGCTGCGCGGACGCAGCGATTGCGTTCAATAAGACAACCGAGGCGGTCAAAGATCGACTGTAAAGTGACATGGGTTACTATCCAATTCGCGTTTTCAGAAAATCAAATGCGGAAGCGGATCCCACACGGAAATGCTTGAGCACATGCTGAATCTCCAGGTTGAGTTGGTCCAGCCCGGCGGCTCCGTCATCGGGCTTGATCCTGGCTGGCGCTTCGAGCATAGGATTTGTATAACATACCTCGTGCCCATCCGTTGCCATTGGGTTTTCTTGTGGGCGGGCGCGCTTCGCCGGCGGAAGGACAAGAAAGTGGGGCCCGTGGCAGAGAAATTCCTGTCCCGTTTCCCTTGACCGATAGTCGAACGCGTCGCGAGGTGCCCGCTGGAACACTTTGAGGGGACGTGGCCGAGGCCGTGCGAACCCGAGTCGGGGCGATGTGTGGACCCCAATCCACTGGTACAACATGCAATACAATCGCGCGACCTCCTATCGTGCGCGCTACCTTCGCATCCTCGGCCGCCTCAAGCCCGGCTTGACGATTACGCAGGCGAAAGGGCGAATGGATGTGCTCCAGAATCAGCTCTGGCAGGAAGCCACTTCGGTCGCAAAAGGCTACGCTGTGCGTGTAGAGTCTCTGGACGAGGCGCTAGTGGGACGATTCCGGGCCGCGCTGTTATCCTTGCTTGGCGCCGTCGTATTTGTGCTGCTCACCGCGTGCGCGAATGTCGCAAACCTGATGCTTGCGCGCGGCATGGCGAGAGAAAAGGAGGTCGCGGTCCGGCGCGCGCTCGGCGCCAGCCCAGCCACTCTAGCGGGTGAGGTTGTTGGTCGAAAGCTCCCTGCTGGCGCTGTTCGGTGCGGTATTTGGTTTCGTTTTGGCCTACGGCGGTCTCTGGCTCTTAAAGTATTCGCTCGTCGCGCAGGTTCCGCGGCTTGCCGAGGCGAGTCTCGATCTTCCCGTGATCGTGTTCACATTGTTTTTGGCAGCATCCTCGGCGCTGTTATTCAGCATTGCTCCGATGTTCGGATCGGCATCCGGCAAGGTTCATGAGCGGTTGAAGGAATCCGGACGTGGCGGAACGGCGAGCGTCCAGCGACGACATCTGCGGACAACGCTCGTCGCCGCCGAATTTGCATTTGCGGCGCTCTTGCTCGCAGGCGGAGGCTTATTGCTGAAGAGCTTTGCGACACTTCTGCGCATTCAACCAGGCTTCGAAACTGCCGGACGCTACACCGCCGACATTGTCATCCCCGCCGATCAGTACAAGGACAATGCTCAGAGAATCACCTTCTATCGCGAACTGTTCCGGAGGCTCAACGAAACTCCAGGGATCCAGGCATCCGGTGGATCACTGTATTTTCCGTGTCGCGGCAAGTTGTGGCTGGCGACCGTGTCGCGGGACGGAGTGCCCGTCGCCAAGGGCGATGAGCCGATCGTCTACTACAACATGTATGCGGGCGATTACTTCAAAGCGATGGGCATCCCTCTGGTGCGCGGCCGTCTTCCAGCCGGGCGCGAGCTTTGGGAGCCCTCCGATGTCATCGTCATCAACGAAACGATGGCCCGCAACTTTTCGGCGATATCGATCCAATCGGCCAACGGATCCGATCGGGCGATGACGGTCCCGGCAAGCAGATCGTCGGAATCGTCGGCGATGTTCGGCAGAAGAGCCTCGATGAACCGCCAAAACCTGAATACTATGCGCCGTTTTCGCAAATGCCGATGACTTTTCTTACCATCGGTATCCATAGTGATCTACCGCAATCAACCGTTCTTGCAGCCCTGCGGAACATGGTCCACGATCGTGATCCCGGAGCGGTTCCCGCAAGCATTGCATGCGCAGCAATCAGGCCGATCACTGTCCCTGAAACGGCCGTACTCAGCCCTTGCGTCACGATTAGGCGCAGAATATTCGCTGGCTCCGCGCCAAGCGCCATTCGGATACCGATTTCGGCTGTTCGCTTTTGAACTGCGTACGACATCACGCCGTACGCTCCAACAGCCGAGAGCGAAAGCGTCAACGCGGCAAACAGGATCATGAGAAGCATCGCCAGGCGCCGATTTGAAATTGTCTTCGCCGTCAAATCTCCGAGAGGCGTCATGACGAATGTCCTTGCGAGCCTGCTCTACAACGTCCGGAGTTTCGATTGGATGGTTGATGCAGCAATTCTTGCGGTTGCCTCGGTTGTGGCAGCAACAGCTTCATACATTCCGGCGCGCCGCGCGATGGATACGATGCGATCTCAGCCCGCCTATGAGTTAGCGTAGATTCGCTCCGAATTTGGGAATCCCGCCTTCGCCAACCGTCTTGCTCCAGGCATTGAGTTGCAGCGAGCCGCTTGCCCAGAAGCGGCGGCACAGCACAAAGAACTGGGACACGACATCCCGTTCGCCCTTCTCAATGAGTTCCTCAGCCAGCGTCATATCGGGACCGAGGCTGTTTAACTGTGTCGAGCCGGTGGTTCGGCCGGCCTCCAGAAGCAACTTCCCAGCCTTGACAATATCGCCCTGCCGTAAGGCCACCCGTCCGAGGACCATGTTTCCGTCATAGATCGCATTGCCGTAATTCGGATCGTCTGCATTCTTCGCAGCCTCACTCAGTAGTTCTTTGGCATAGTCGGCAGCCTTGTCGAATGCTCCGGCGTACGCGGCCGCCTTGGTCACCTCGTCCAGCATGTAGAACTGGCGCGAATCGTCCCCGCCGTCGCGATCTTGCTCCAGGTCTTCCAGAACCTCCTGAGGCGAGCGTGGAAATTGCTTCTCAAGCTGCATCCGGCGGTTCGCCACCGCCATGATTCCAGTGACGTCCAGTTCTGCGAGTTCGTCCGCATGTTCGGGCAAGAACTGAATGGCCGCGTTTGTAAGAGCGGAAACCGGAACACCGTGGCGCTTCACAGGCCGGTATTTCCATTTCATCACGGCGGCGAGTGCCGCCTGCCTGAGCGCTTCCGGTCCACTGACCGCTTCGGCATGGATCACGCTGCCTTGCGGATCGAGCGTCACAAGCAGGTTCACGACGCCGTGTACATTGTGTGCGCTGGCTGTCTTGGGGTACACAGGCTCGCTTTCTTCGACGGGGGTCCAATCCGGCACGTATGTCTTGACGGCGTCAGCGCGAATTCTGGGCGCTCCGGCCGCTCGCTCCGGATCGCTCGCAGTCTCCATCGCTCCCCTGATCAGGTCTTTGAACGGCGCGGCGGTATACTCAGACGGAATTCGGAATAGCGACTCATCAATCCGGCCCGTTGTGATCTCGGCCACTTCCTCGTTCGTCTCCGTCATGGGAAGGGCGTACGCAGAAGCAATTCCTGGAACGTCCACGCGAACCGCCGCGTGCGTTCGCAAAGCCACGCCTCCGCTTCGAATCATCTCCGCAAACGCCGACTGCCAGCCTGGAAATGCACCGGCGGTATTCATAAAATAGCGCTGCCACTGGCTAAAAGCCGCAAGTTCCCTTAGGGCCGGCTTACGCAGGAATTCCGCCGGCGCGGCCATCCAAATCCGCGTGGCCAATTTCATCTCCGCCTTCGATGAAGAATCCCCTCCTGGAATGGCGATCGACGCGGTTATGGTGAGTACGTGTTCTTCTGCCGTCATCCCTTGGATTGTCGCGGTTCGCCGCGTCGCGGTGGAGGCCGTCCTGACCTTCGCAGGGTCAACCATCCGCGCCAAGGTTGCTTGAATTTCCGGTATTGCGTCGTTGACGAGCGCTTCGTACTCGGAAAGTGGGATGATGGCATACGCTTTCCGCGCGGGATCGAGGACGGTGAGTTCCTGTTTACGGAAGTCCGCCAGCGCGGAGAGATTGTAGATGATAAAGTGGGCCCTGTTGCCCTTGATGCGGATGGTCCGGTCCGCCATTGCCGCGGGCACGAGCTTAGAGTCGGAACGATAGCGGACGGTGACGTCTGCGTGAAGCGCAGGCGCGGTTAGCGCGACGGCGAATACTACGAGGCCCAGATGTCGCATGGGAATTGTTCTACTCTTAATACTACTCCTCCACGGCTGCGGACCCGCAAATTCGGGAACTTCTCCTGATCCGCGAATCGTGACCACACTCGGCAGGGTCGGGTAAACTTCCTAAACTAAAGACACCGCCACCCGTGTCGCCGTCCTTCAGCCAGATTCCGGCCAAGTGCCCACTCACCGCTCGTTCGGTCCAAGCGGATCGCCGATTCGCGGCGCTACCATCCGGGACGACCGGATCACGAGAGGACAAGTACGGCGGACCGTGAGTTCGAAACAGATGGGGGCTCCGCCTCGTGGTATCCTCCTTGGCGAGCTGCCGATCGCGGCGGCCAAACCGATTTGACGTTTTTAGAGGTCATAATATGCCCAAGATTGCCTGTGGAGTGTTGGCTTTGATTCCGATCTGGAGCGGCCTCAGCCAGTCGCCGTTGCCGGCATTGGACGCAGTTTCGGCGCCGCCCGATCGCGGCGCGGCCGGGATGGTTCGCTGCCTGCGGGCTTTGCAGACGCGTGCCAGCCTGATGATGTTCACGGCGCATCCGGATGACGAAGACGGCGGCATGCTCGCCTACGAATCTCGTGGGCAGGGCGCACGTGTGGCGCTAATGACGCTGAATCGCGGCGAAGGCGG
>Ga0335081_10007858_pt1 | contig 17082 bp, 14 predicted proteins | sample Lox_Sample_35_FD_206713 | JGI IMG/M metagenome (GOLD analysis project Ga0335081, IMG submission 206713) | Soil microbial communities from Loxahatchee National Wildlife Refuge, Florida, United States - Lox_Sample_3.5 | ecosystem: Environmental > Terrestrial > Soil > Wetlands | place: USA... | reverse complement strand
CTCACAGAATCTCGCGGACCGCGTCGATCGGCCGGGCCAACCGGGTGCCCTTCGGTGTGACGACAAACGGTCGTTCGATGAGGATGGGGTGTTCGGCCATGGCGTCGAGCAACTGGTCATCTGTCGCGTCGGCGAGGTTGAGTTCGGCATACAGCGATTCACGCTTGCGAACCGCGGTGCGCACGTCGATGCCGGCGTCGCGGATCATTTTTATCTGGGGGCACTCCCCCAGAGGGAGGTACCCCCACCCGCTTGCGGGAAACTCGCTGCGGGATGGCGGGGTTTTGAGGTACTCGATGATGGTTGGTTCAAAACCGTTGTCGCGCAATAATTCCAGTGTCTTACGGGAGGTGCTGCATTTGGGGTTGTGGTAGATCACGGTGTGGCCCGGCGGGCGGGGATGACCAGAAGCCATCTATGCGTCTCCGTCGAATAGCCCTGTGACTGAGCCATTTTCAAAAACGGCGCGAATGGTGCTGGCCAGCAGCGGCGCGATGGACAAAACCGTGAGCTGGGGGAAACGCTTCTCCTCCCCGATCGGGAGCGTATTCGTGACGATCACCTGGCGGGCGCCGCATGCGGCCAGCCGCTCAGCAGCCGGCTCCGACAGCACACCATGGGTCGCGGCGATGATCACGTCGCTGGCGCCGTCGTCGCGCAACAGCTGCACCGCGCCGGCAATGGTGCCGCCGGTGTCGATCATGTCGTCGATCAGCACACAGGTCCGGCCGGCGACTTCGCCGACGACGCGGTTGGACAGCACCTGGTTGGGCACCCGCGGGTCACGGGTCTTGTGAATAAAGGCCAGCGGGACGCCGCCTAATGCATCGGCCCATTTCTCGGCGATGCGCACCCGGCCGGAGTCGGGGGAGACCACCACCATGTTGCCGTCGGGGTAGTTGTCCCTGATGTAGCCGGTCAGCAGATTCTGGGCGCGCATGTGGTCGACGGGCCCGTCGAAGAAGCCCTGGATCTGGTCGGTGTGCAGGTCGACACTGACGATCCGGTCGGCACCCGCGGTCTTGAGCAGGTCGGCGACCAGCCGCGCCGAAATCGGTTCGCGGCCACGGTGCTTCTTGTCCTGCCGGGCGTAGGGATAGAACGGCATGACTGCGGTGATCCTCTTGGCGCTGCCCCGCTTGAGCGCGTCGAGCATGATCAGCTGTTCCATCAGCCAGTTATTCACCGGTGCCGGGCACGATTGCAGAACGAACGCATCGCATCCGCGCACCGACTCGTGGAAGCGTACGAAGATCTCGCCGTTGGCGAACTCCCGCGCGGTCTGTGCGGTGACGTGGACGTCGAGTTCTTTGGCTACCTGCTCGGCCAGTTCGGGGTGCGCGCGGCCAGAGAAGAGCATCAGGTTTTTGCGATTATCGGTCCAGTCGTGGCTCAACGCACTGCCCTCGCCGTATCGGGGTCGAGATAGGGAATGGAAGATCCCATCGTATGTAGCGAAGGGTACCGAAGTGTGGAGGGGTTGCCAGAAAACGAATTCACGGTGTCTAGTCGGGTTCAGGTCTCGGTTCGGACTGTTCGAGGGCTTGCTGGGCGGCTCTTTCCGCCGCTTGTGCGGCCGCACTGCCCGGACGCTTGCGCTGCACCCAGCCTTCGATGTTGCGTTGCGGTCCCGCGGACACTGCCAGCGCCCCTGGCGGGACGTCGATGCGCACCACCGTGCCAGCGCCGGTGTAGGCCCCGTCGCCGACCGTCACCGGGGCCACGAACATGGTGTCCGACCCGGTGCGCACATGCGAGCCAACGGTGGTACGCCGTTTGGACGCGCCGTCGTAGTTGACGAAAACGCTGGACGCGCCGATATTGCTGTGCTCGCCGATATCGGCGTCGCCGACGTAGGTCAGATGCGGCACCTTGGTACCGGTGCCGATGGTGGCGTTCTTGGTCTCGACGAACGCGCCGAGCTTGCCGTCGGCTCCCAGCACGGTGCCGGGTCGCAGGTACGTGAAGGGGCCGACCGTAGCGCCGCCACCGATCGACGACGAGATGCCGTGGGTGCGGACCACTGATGCGCCGTCACCGACGGTGACGTCGGTCAGAGTGGTGTCCGGGCCGACCACACAGCGACCGCCGACTTGGGTGCGGCCGAGCAGCTGGGTTCCGGGGTGGACGACGGTGTCACGGCCGATCGTCACGTCGACGTCGATCCAGGTGGTGGCGGGATCGACGATGGTGACGCCGGACATCTGGTGCGCGGCGACAATCCGGCGGTTGAGCTCGGCGCCCAGTTCGGCCAGCTGGACGCGGTTGTTGACACCGGCCACCAGCGCGCTGTCGTCGATGTGCCGAGCATGTACGGTCCGGCCGTCTCCGCGAAGGATGGCGATGACGTCGGTCAGGTAGAGCTCCTGTTGGGCATTGTTGGAGCTGAGCCGGTCCAGTGCCGACCGTAACGCCGCGATGTCGAAGGCGTAGACGCCGGCGTTGACCTCGCGGATCTCGCGTTGCGAGGGCGTCGCGTCGGTGTGTTCCACGATCGCCATGACTTCGTTGTCCTGGGTGCGCAGGATGCGGCCGTAGCCGGCGGGATCGCTCAGCGTGGTGGTCAGCACCGTCACCGCGGCCGACGCCGCGCCGTGGGTCGCGACCAGATCGGCCAGGGTGTCAGAGTCCAGCAGTGGTGTGTCGCCCGAGGTGACGACGACGATGCCGGCGTAGTCATCGGGCAGCGCGGACAGGCCGCAGCGGACCGCGTGGCCGGTGCCCAGTGGTCGATCCTGCAACGCCATGTCGATCATGCGTCCAAGGGTGTCGGCCAGTTCGGCGACCAGCGGCGCGATGCGCTGGTGATCGTGGCCCAGGATCACGATCAGATGCTTGGGTGCCACCTTGGCGACCGCGTGCAGCGAATGCGACAACATGCTGCGGCCGGCGATCGTGTGCAGCACCTTCGGGGTCTCTGAGCGCATCCGGGTCCCGGGCCCGGCCGCTAAGACCAGGACCGCGGTGTCACCACGAAACGACATCGATTCTCCTTCGTTGGCTTTGTCCCACGCGAGGCGGGAGGCCGAAGTGCCGACACGCCGTCAAGAGTGTCATTTCATCTGCGGTGAAGGCAAAAATCCGTGCTGCGATGTCTTGGACAAGCAACCGTCAACCAACCGCCAAGCAACCGTCAACCAACCGCCAAGCAACCGAAGCTCCGTCGCCAGGACTCGAACCTGAACTATCTGAACCAAAATCAGAGGTGCTGCCGATTACACCACGACGGATTGGGTACCCACGGCAAGCTGACGGGACCGCGCCAACATGACTCTAGACGGTGTGCGGGCCGGTTGTGGCACCCCAGGAGAGAAGGACGGTTCGCCTCCCTCCGAACGGATACGCTGATTGGCGTGGCTGTGCTGGACAAGGAGCCGGACAAAGAGGTACGGGCGCCGCGGGCGAGGATGACCGGTAGCGAGCGTCGACACCAACTCATCGGTATCGCACGCTCACTGTTTGCCGAACGCGGTTATGACGGCACCTCGATCGAAGAGATCGCGCAGCGTGCCAACGTGTCCAAGCCGGTCGTCTACGAGCATTTCGGCGGCAAGGAGGGTTTGTACGCCGTGGTCGTCGACCGTGAGATGTCGGCGCTGCTGGACGGCATCACCTCGTCGCTGACCAACAACCGGTCCCGGGTGCGGGTCGAGCGGGTCGCACTGGCGTTGCTCACCTACGTCGAAGAACACACCGACGGCTTCCGGATCATGATCCGTGACTCGCCGGCCTCGATCAGCTCGGGCACCTACTCCAGCCTGCTCAATGATGCCGTCAGCCAGGTCAGCTCCATTTTGGCTGGCGACTTCGCTCGTCGCGGCCTGGATCCGGATCTGGCGCCGCTGTACGCCCAGGCGCTGGTGGGCTCGGTGTCGATGACGGCGCAATGGTGGCTTGATACGCGGGAGCCCAAGAAAGAAGTGGTGGCCGCGCACCTGGTCAACCTGATGTGGAATGGCCTGACCCACCTGGAAGCCGACCCCCGGCTGCAGGACGAGTAGTTTGTCTCGGGTTAACCGCAGTCGCGCGCCATCAGGTCAGCGATCGTTTCACGGCGGACCAGTTGGCGGGTCCGGCCGTCTTTGACCGCCACCAGAGACGGCCGGCAGACCATGTTGTAGTTCGACGCCATGCTGTGGTGGTAGGAGCCGGTGCAGGCCACGGCCAGCAGGTCGCCGGGGTGCAGGTCTGCCGGTAGCTCGATATCGCGGGCGACCTCGTCGCCCGCTTCACAGTGCCGGCCGGCTACGGTGACGCGCTGCTTGGCTCCCAGCGGATGCCGGTTCGCCAGCGCGACGGTGTATTGCGAGCCGTACAGCGACACCCGCGGGTTGTCGCTCATTCCGCCGTCGATGGCGACGAAGGTGCGGCCACCCGGTTGCGTCTTCACCGAGCACACCCGGTACAGCGTCACACCGGCCCGGCCGCTGATGGCGCGACCGGGTTCCACCACGATGGTTGGCCGGGGGAAATGTTCGGCGGCGCAGGCCTGGTCCACCGCGTCCTCGATGACGGCGGCCAGCTCGTCGAGGTTCAGCTCCGGGTCACCGGGGATGTAAGGGATGGCGTGGCCACCGCCGATGTTCAGCTCGGTGAGGATGATGCCGTGGCGCGCGCGGATGTCGGACATGGCAGCGATCATCCGGCGAATCGCTTCGCCGTAGAGGGCCGGGTCGGTGACCTGCGAGCCGATATGGCAGTGCAGGCCGACCAGGTCGAGGATGGGATGCGCCAGTACTCGCTTTACCGCGTCGGCGGCGTGGTCACCGTCGAGGGTGAACCCGAACTTCTGGTCGCTGATACCGGTGGTGACCGCGCGGTGTCCGCGGATGTCGATGTCGGGGGTCACCCGGATGAGCACCGGCTGGCGCCGGCGCGCCAGGCCCGCGAGGTAGGCGATCTCAATGCACGAATCCAGTACGATGCGCCCGACCCCCACATGCACCGCCTCGCGCAACTCGTCGGGCGTTTTCGCGTTCCCGTGCATGACGATGCGTGCCGGTTGCACTCCGCCGGCCAGGGCAACGGCCAGCTCACCGCCTGAGCAGACGTCGACACCGAGGCCCTCCTCGCGCGCCCACCGCGCGACCGCGGTGGTCAGCAGCGACTTTCCGGCATAGACGACCTCGATACCGCGCAAGGCGCGACGGTAGCGGCGGGCGCGATGGCGGAAGTCGGTTTCGTCGATTACGTAGGTTGGAGTATGGAACTCGTCGGCGATATCGGCCAGCGGCACGCCGCCGATGCAGAGCCGGCCGTCCTCATCGGAATGTGTTGTGACGGGCCAGATCGCGCGATCGAATCGCCGGGGGGCCGCCTGACCGATAGACGGCAGGATGTCGAGCAATGTCATGATTTCAACGTGCGCCCGGGAAGTGCCTGGTGCCGTATTTCTTACGATCCCTTGACGGCGCCGGGCTCAATATTGACGAAGTTCGGTGCCCCCAGATGGCCCCTTAGAATGGCGTCATCATGACCGCACCGGGGCCTGCTCGCCCAGAAACCCCGATCGCCGGGCTCGTTGAATTGGCGCTGACCGCGCCGACCTTCCAGCAGCTGATGGAGAGCGCGGCCGTTCGACCCGCCGAATTAAGCCTGGTCGGTCCGGCCAGCGCACGGTTGTTCGTGGCCAGTGCGCTGGCGCGGCTGGGTCCCTTGCTGGTGGTCACCGCGACCGGACGCGAAGCCGACGACCTGACCGCTGAACTGCGAGGCGTCTTCGGCGACGCAGTGGCGGTTTTCCCGTCCTGGGAGACGCTGCCGCATGAGCGGCTGTCACCCGGCGTCGACACTGTCGGCACCCGGTTGATGGTGCTGCGCCGGCTGGCCCATCCCGAAGACGCCCGGTTGGGCCCGCCCCTGCGGGTGGTAGTGACCACGGTGCGCTCGCTGCTGCAGCCGATGACGCCGCAGCTGGGCCTGGTGGAACCGCTGACGCTCACCGTTGGCGACGACACCAGCGCTGATGGCGGGGACGGCTTCGAGGGTGTGGTGGCCCGCCTGGTTGAGCTGGCATATACCCGGGTGGACATGGTCGGCCGGCGCGGCGAGTTCGCGGTGCGCGGCGGGATTCTCGACGTCTTCCCCCCAACGGCCGAGCATCCGGTGCGCGTCGAATTCTGGGGTGACGAGGTCAGCGAAATGCGGATGTTCTCGGTCGCCGATCAGCGCTCCATCCCCGAGTTGGGTGTCGACACGCTGGTTGCGGTCGCCTGCCGTGAACTGCTGCTCAGCGACGATGTGCGGGCGCGGGCCGCCCAGTTGGCCGCCCGGCATCCCGCGGGCGAGGGCGCCATCACCGGCAGTGTCACCGACATGCTGGCCAAGCTGGCCGAGGGGATACCGGTCGACGGCATGGAGGCGCTGCTCCCGGTGCTTCGGCCCGACGACCATGTGCTGCTGACCGACCAGCTCGCCGAAGGCACCCCGGTGCTGGTCTGCGATCCGGAAAAGGTTCGGACCCGCGCCGCCGGCCTGATGAAGAGCGGCAGCGAGTTCCTGGAGGCGTCCTGGTCGGTTGCCGCGATCGGTGGTGACGCGCCCATCGACGTCGAGCAGCTTGGCGGACCGGGTTTCGGCGATCTCGACGAGGTTCGCGCCGCCGCGCGGCAATCGGGGCATCCGTGGTGGACATTGAGCCAGCTGTCCGACGAGTCGGCTGTGGAGCTGGATATCCGGGCAGCGCCCTCTGCCCGCGGGCATCAGCAGGACATCGACGGCATCTTCGCGATGCTGCGCGCGCACGCTTCGGCCGGCGGATACGCGGCCGTCGTCGCGCCCGGAACCGGGACGGCGCACCGTGTGGTCGAGCGGCTGGCCGAATCCGGCACTCCCGCAACCATGTTGGAGCCCGGCTCGGCGCCCACGGCCGGTGTGGTCGGGGTCCTCAAGGGGGGGCTGCACGACGGTCTGATAATACCGAGCGGTACCGCCAACCTGGTCGTCATCACCGAGACCGACCTGACCGGCAACCGGGTGACCGCTCCCGAGGGCAAACGGCTTGCGGCCAAACGGCGTAACACCGTTGACCCGCTGGCACTGAGCGCCGGTGACCTGGTGGTACACGACCAACACGGCATCGGGCGGTTCGTGGAGATGACCGAACGGACCGTCGGCGGCGCCCGCCGCGAATACCTGGTGCTGGAATACGCGTCGAGCCGGCCGTCGAGCAAGACGCGCCGACAGACCGACAAGCTCTATGTCCCGATGGACTCACTGGACCAGCTGTCGCGGTATGTCGGTGGGCGGGCGCCGGCACTGAGCCGCCTGGGCGGCAGCGACTGGGCCAACACCAAGACCAAGGCGCGCCGCGCGGTACGCGAGATCGCCGGCGAGCTGGTGTCGCTGTACGCCAAGCGGCAGGCCGCGCCGGGCTACGCGTTCGGGCCGGACACCCCATGGCAGGCCGAGATGGAAGATGCGTTCGGTTTCACCGAGACCGTCGACCAGCTCACCGCAATCACTGAGGTCAAGGCAGACATGGAAAAGCCGGTGCCGATGGACCGGGTGATTTGCGGCGACGTCGGCTACGGCAAGACGGAGATCGCGGTGCGGGCGGCGTTCAAAGCGGTTCAGGACGGCAAGCAGGTCGCCGTGCTGGTGCCCACCACGCTGTTGGCCGATCAGCACCTGCAGACATTCAGCGAACGGATGGCCGGCTTTCCGGTGGTGGTCAAGGGTCTGTCCCGGTTCACCGACGCCGCCGAGTCGCGCGCCGTGATCGACGGTCTGGCCGATGGGCCGGTGGACATCGTGATCGGCACGCATCGGTTGCTGCAAACCGGGGTGCGCTGGAAGGACCTGGGCCTGGTCGTAGTCGACGAGGAGCAGCGGTTCGGCGTCGAGCACAAGGAGCACATCAAGAGCCTGCGCACCCACGTCGACGTGCTGACCATGAGCGCCACCCCAATCCCGCGCACCCTGGAGATGAGCCTGGCCGGGATTCGCGAGATGTCGACGATCCTGACGCCGCCCGAAGAGCGTTACCCGGTGCTGACCTACGTCGGTCCGCACGATGACAAGCAGGTCGCCGCAGCGCTGCGCCGCGAGCTGCTGCGCGACGGGCAGGCGTTCTACGTGCATAACCGCGTGAGCTCCATCGACCAGGCCGCCGCCCGGGTGCGCGGCCTGGTGCCCGAGGCGCGCGTGGTCGTCGCGCACGGGCAGATGCCCGAGGATTTGCTGGAACGCACCGTGCAGGGGTTCTGGCACCGCGAATACGACATCCTGGTGTGCACCACGATCGTGGAGACCGGTTTGGATATCTCCAACGCCAACACGCTCATCGTCGAGCACGCCGATACCTTCGGACTGGCCCAGCTCCACCAGCTGCGCGGCCGGGTGGGGCGCAGCCGCGAGCGTGGTTATGCCTACTTCCTCTATTCGCCGCACGTGCCGCTGACCGAGACGGCCTACGACCGGTTGGCGACCATCGCGCAGAACAACGAGCTGGGCGCGGGCATGGCGGTCGCGCTGAAGGACCTCGAAATCCGCGGTGCCGGCAACGTGCTGGGTGTCGAGCAGTCCGGGCACGTCGCCGGCGTCGGGTTCGATCTCTACGTGAGGTTGGTGGGCGAGGCTGTGGAGGCGTACCGGGCGGTTGCCGACGGCAAAACGGTCACCACCCCCGAGGAGCCCAAGGATGTGCGGATCGACTTGCCGGTGGACGCGCACCTGCCGCCGGACTACATCGCCAGCGACCGGCTCCGACTGGAGGCCTACCGGCGGCTGGCCGCGGCTTCAGACGACGCGGCCGTCAGCGCCGTTATCGACGAGCTCACCGACCGCTACGGGGCGCCGCCCGAACCGGCCCGGCGGCTGGTGGCGGTCGCGCGGTTGCGGCTGCTGTGCCGCGCCTGCGGCATCACCGAAATATCGGCCCCATCGGCGGCGACCGTGCGGCTGTCGCCGATCACGCTGCCGGATTCGGCCCAGGTGCGGCTCAAGCGGATGTATCCGGCCGCGCACTACCGCGCCACGACGGCCACCGTGCAGGTGCCCATTCCACGAGCCGGCAGCGTTGGGGCGCCGCGCATCCGCGATGTCGAGTTGGTCCAAATGGTGGCCAACCTGGTGACTGCGCTTCAGGGGAAACCGCAGGTAGAAGTTGATATAACGAGTTCGTTACCAGCACCGACGCCGAGTGAGGAGCGACAAGCGCGATGATCGTCGTCTTGTGCGACCCCCGCCGCCCGTCACTGGTGCCTGTCGAAGCCATCGAGTTCCTCACCGGCGAGGTGCAATACACCGAAGAGATGCCCGTCGCGGTGCCCTGGTCGCTGCCCGCGGCGCGTCCCGTGCACTCCGGAAACGACGCGCCGGTGCTGCTGTCGTCCGACCCCGACCACCCTGCCGTCACCGCTCGATTGGCGGCGGGAGCCCGGCTGATTTCGGCGCCGGAGACGCCGCGTGGCGAACGACTGGTCGACGCCGTCGCATTGATGGACAAACTGCGCACCGCTGGACCGTGGGAAAGCGAGCAAACGCACGACTCGTTGCGCAGATTCCTGCTGGAGGAGACTTACGAGCTGCTGGACGCGGTCCGTAGCGGCAATGTCGACCAGCTGCGCGAAGAACTCGGCGACGTGTTGCTACAGGTTCTCTTCCACGCCCGCATCGCAGAGGACGCACCGCAGTTCCCCTTCAGCATCGACGACGTCGCCGTCACACTGATGCGAAAGCTGGGCAATCGGGTACCGGCAGTGCTTGCAGGCGAATCGATTTCGCTCGAAGACCAGTTGGCCGAGTGGGAAGAACGCAAGGCGGCCGAAAAACCGCGGAACTCGGTGATGGGCGACGTCCACACCGGTCAGCCGGCATTAGCGCTGGCGCAGAAGGTGATTCAACGTGCCGGCAAAGCTGGGCTGCCTGCCGACCTGATCCCCGCCGGGATCACCTCAATTTCCGTGTCGGCTGATATTGATGCCGAAAGCGGGCTGCGCGCGGCGGTTTTGGAGTTCGTGGACACGGTCCGCACTGTTGAGAAGGCGATTGCCGCCACACGCCGCGGGGACAGCGTTCCAGAGGAGTTCGATGTAGCCCCACTGGGCGAAGTCACCGAGGAGGAGTGGCGTGAGCACTGGCCATCCGGTGAATCGGCAACCGACGTGGAGCCGCCGGGGTCGGCAGCAGCGGACGAGGCTGCCGTTGGGTCCGGGGCTGACGAGCTAATCGATAATCAGCTGAAACCGACGTCTTAGCGGTGCGTTGGGCCCCGAAGCGACCGGGTAGTCCCGACACCCGTGGGACGATGGTTGTGGCTGAGTTGGTCTAGCGGAGTTTTAGGGGAGCGTGGTGTCGCCGAGGCGTTGGTTGCGCGCGGTCGCCGTGATCGGCGCGACCGCGATGCTTCTGGCCTCCAGCTGCACCTGGCAGCTCAGCCTATTTATCCCTGAAGGCGTCCCACCGCCGGCCGGGGATCCGGTGCCGCCGGTGGACACCCACGCCAGCGGCCGGCCCGCGGATCAGTTGCGTGAATGGGCGAAACAACGCTCGGCGGTATTGGAAATTCCGGTCATCGCGCTGGAGGCTTACGCGTATGCCGCCCGGGTCGCCGAGGTCGAGAACCCGAAATGCCACATTGCATGGACCACGCTGGCGGGCATCGGGCAGGTTGAGAGTCACCATGGCACCTACCGGGGCGCGAAGCTGGCACCGAACGGAGATGTGAGTCCGCCCATTCGGGGTGTTCGCCTGGACGGCAGCAGTGGCACCTTGCGCATCGTCGACAGCGAGGAAGGCGCGACGGACGGCGACAGGGTGGCGCGCGCGATGGGACCGATGCAGTTCATCCCGGAGACATGGCGGTTGTACGGTGTTGACGCCCACAACGACGGCGTCGTCAGCCCGGACAACATCGACGACGCAGCGCTTTCGGCAGCGGGTTATCTGTGTTGGCGCGGAAAGGATCTCGCGACACCGAGAGGGTGGGTAACTGCACTGCGGGCCTACAACAACTCCGGCGTTTACGCGCGGGCGGTCCGGGACTGGGCGACCGCCTACGCGGCGGGTCACCCGCTGTAGAAGGATGTATCGCAACGACGTCCACGCATCGCCTACCACGCAAGGAGAACCCAGTGCCGATTATCGAGCAGGTCGGGGCTCGCGAGATCCTCGACTCCCGCGGTAACCCGACGGTCGAGGTCGAGGTAGCGCTGATCGACGGGACATTTGCCCGCGCAGCGGTGCCGTCGGGCGCGTCGACCGGGGAGCACGAAGCCGTCGAGCTACGCGACGGCGGTGAGCGTTACGGCGGCAAAGGCGTGAAAAAGGCAGTGCAAGCCGTGCTCGACGAGATCGGTCCGGCCGTGATCGGACTCAACGCCGACGACCAGCGGTTGGTGGACCAGGCGTTGGTGGACCTCGACGGCACCCCCGACAAGTCCCGGCTGGGTGGCAACGCGATCCTGGGTGTCTCGCTGGCCGTCGCCAAAGCGGCCGCAGATTCTGCCGAGCTACCGCTGTTCCGCTATATCGGCGGGCCGAACGCGCACATCCTGCCGGTGCCGATGATGAATATCCTCAACGGCGGTGCGCACGCCGACACCGGTGTCGACATCCAGGAATTCATGGTGGCGCCGATCGGCGCGCCCAGCTTCGGTGAGGCGCTGCGCTGGGGTGCCGAGGTGTACCACGCGCTCAAATCGGTGCTGAAAAAGCAGGGGCTGAGCACCGGCCTGGGCGACGAGGGCGGCTTCGCTCCCGACGTAGCCTGCACCACCGCAGCACTGGACCTGATCAGCTCGGCCATCGAATCAGCGGGTTTCAAACCCGGTGTCGACGTGGCGTTGGCCCTCGACGCGGCGGCCACCGAATTCTACGCCGACGACACTGGCTACACCTTCGAGGGCACGACCCGCACCGCCGAGCAGATGGCAGAGTTCTATGCCGCCCTGCTCGGCTCCTATCCGCTGGTGTCCATCGAAGACCCGCTGTCCGAAGACGATTGGGATGGTTGGGCGGCCCTGACCGCATCGATCGGTGACCGGGTACAGATCGTCGGCGACGACATCTTCGTCACCAACCCCGAGCGGCTCGAGGAGGGCATCGAGAAAGGCGTGGCAAACGCGTTGCTGGTCAAGGTGAACCAGATCGGCACCCTGACCGAGACGCTGGACGCCGTCGCGCTTGCCCACCACAGCGGATACCGCACGATGATGAGCCACCGCAGCGGCGAGACGGAAGACACCACGATCGCCGACCTGGCGGTGGCCGTCGGCAGCGGGCAGATCAAGACGGGCGCGCCCGCCCGCAGCGAGCGTGTCGCCAAGTACAACCAGCTGCTGCGGATCGAGGAGGCGCTCGGCGACGCTGCCCGCTACGCCGGCGATCTGGCATTTCCGCGATACGCGCTGGACCTGAAATAGGTTGGAATAGTTTGACAGCCAATCCCAAGCGCGGCTAGATCTCCAATGCCCGAAGCGAAACGGCCAGATCCAAAGCGGCGCTCCCCGGCATCGCGTCCGGGCAAAGCCGGCGACTCGGTTCGGCGCCGTCGCTCTAAGCCCTCCAAGCCCCCGCAAACCGCAACCCACACCAGTCGCAACGCGACGCGGACGCTGCGTGAGCGTGTCGTCGAACCCATCGAGCGACAGGACGCCGTCGAGCTGGGGGTACCGCCCGCTCGCGGGGGGCGGTCCGACCAGCGGCTGGGTTTCACCGCGAGACGGGCGGCGGTGCTGGCCGCGGTTGTCTGCGTGCTGACTCTGACCATCGCCGGCCCGGTACGCACCTACTTCGCGCAGCGCACTGAGATGAATCAGTTGGCTGCCAGCGAAGCCGGGCTGCGCCGTCAGATCGCCGACCTCGAGCAGAAGAAGGGCAAACTCGCAGACCCGGCTTATATTGCGGCGCAGGCCCGCGAGCGCCTCGGCTTCGTGATGCCCGGAGACATCCCGTTCCAAGTCCAACTTCCGCCAACGGCGGCAGCGCCCCCTCAGCCAGGATCCGAAACCGTGAAACCGGCCAACAACGACCCTTGGTACGCCTCGCTGTGGCATACCATCGCTGACGCCCCGCACCTGCCACCGGCCAACGTGCCTCCATCAGAAGTCCCGCTGCCCCCGGCGGAACCCGGACCACCCGGTCCCGTGCCGCCGGCTGCACCGAATCCCACAGCTCCCGGTGGTTGATCTTGCCGACCTGGAAACGGTGGCGCGTCAGCTCGGTCGTGAGCCTCGCGGCGTGCTGGAGATCGCCTACCGTTGTCCCAACGGTGAACCCGGCGTGGTGAAGACCGCGCCGAGATTTCCCGACGGTACGCCGTTTCCGACGTTGTACTACCTAACGCATCCGGTGCTCACCGCGGCCGCGAGCAGGCTGGAGACGACGGGATTGATGCGTGAGATGACCGAGCGGCTGCGCAAAGACTCCGAATTGGCAGCCGCGTATCTGCGAGCCCACGAGTCGTATCTGGCCGAGCGTGACGCGATCGAGTCGCTGGGGACCACGTTCTCTGCCGGAGGAATGCCGGACCGGGTCAAGTGCCTGCACGTGCTGATCGCGCACTCGCTGGCCAAGGGTCCCGGGTGCAACCCCCTCGGCGACGAGGCGCTGGCGATCCTGGCCGCCGAGCCGCGCTTAAATTTAGAGGCCTCAGTGTTAGTGGTTGGGCAGTGGTGAGCAGACTCGCTGCAATCGACTGCGGTACCAACTCGATTCGGTTGTTGATCGCCGACGCAACCGGCCGCGATCTGCATCGCGAGACGCGGATCGTGCGGCTGGGTCAGGGCGTCGACGCGACGGGTCAGTTTGCGCCGGACGCGCTTGCCCGGACCCGGGCCGCATTGGCCGACTACGCTTCTCTGCTGAAGGCGCACAGCGTCGAGCGGGTGCGGATGGTGGCCACGTCGGCCGCCCGTGATGTTGCCAATCGCGACGTCTTCTTTGCGATGACGGCCGACGTGCTGGGCGCTGTCATCCCCGGCGCGGTTGCGGAGGTGATCACCGGCGCCGAAGAGGCCGAGCTGTCCTTCCGCGGAGCTGTCGGCGAATTAGACAGCGCCCGTGCGCCTTTCGTCGTCGTCGACCTCGGCGGCGGCTCTACCGAGATCGTGCTCGGCTCGGACGGGGTAGTGGCGAGCTACTCGGCCGACATTGGCTGTGTCCGGCTGACCGAACGCTGTTTGCACTCGGACCCGCCCACACCGGAGGAAGTGGTGGCAGCCCGCCAGGTGGTGCGTGAGCGGCTCGACGTCGCGCTGCGCGTGGTGCCCGTCGAAAGGGCGAGGACCTGGGTCGGACTGGCCGGGACGATGACCACGCTGTCCGCGCTGGCCCACAATATGACGACGTATGACTCGGCGGCCATTCACCTTTCGCGTGTCGCGGGCAGCGATCTGCTGGCGGTTTGTGAGCGACTGATCGGCATGACGGGATCCCAGCGTGCCGCGCTGCCACCGATGCACGAGGGCCGGGCCGACGTGATCGGCGGCGGCGCAATCGTGGTGGAGGAGTTGGCTCGCGAGCTGCGCACCCGGGCCGGCATCGACGAGCTGACCGTCAGCGAACACGACATCCTGGACGGCATCGTGCTGTCGATTCGTGGGTAGTCACATCTGTCACACGCGTCTCTCGAAAATGCGGCACACTTTTTGCCCGCCTGGTAGCGACAATGCCGGTTGAAGGTCAATCGATAGGAGAAGATCTCGGAGTCGCCTCGACCGGCTAAACATGGCGGGCGTCATTAAGGTAATGAATAGTTTGCTGCGGCATAGTCTTTTGCTGCCGTGCGTACGGCAGTCCCACGACGGTTCAACCGGGCTTGTGCTGGCATCGATTTCACTTTATCGCAGGGAGCCTTGCGATAAGAGATGACGCCGATTAACCTATCGCAAGTCATTCTGCGATAGCCGGCGTTCGGTCGGCTATCACAAACCGGAGGACGTGCGATGGGTGTGGTGATTGCGGGAGCCGGGCCAACTGGGCTGACCTTGGCATGTGCATTGCTTCAGCGCGGAGTGCCGGTGGACATCGTCGATTCGGCAACAGGACCGGCGACAACCTCGCGGGCATTGGGCTTGCAGCCGCGCGGTGTGGAGGTACTCGATCGGGTCGGTGCCCTCGGGGATCTGTGCGAGCGCGGCATCAAGGCGATGAGCGCCACGGTCTACACCGGGGATCGCCCGATCCTGAGTCTCCAGCTGGGGCGGCTGTCCGCCAAGGGCCGCTCGGTACTGCTCATCTCGCAGGCGGAAATAGAAGCCCAGCTGCGCTGCAGACTCGGCGAGTTGGGCGGGCACATCGAGTGGGGCACCCCGCTGGTCGATGCGAAGGTCGACCACAACGGTGTCGCCGTGACCGTTGGCACCGAACCACGCAAGGTGCATGCCGATTGGCTTGTCGGCTGTGATGGCGCACACAGCACGGTACGCAAGCTCGCTGGCATCGATTTTCCTGGTGCACCGATCGTCGAGCGAATCCTACTCGCTGACGTGCACGCCGATCTTCCGATCAGCCGCGAGGGCACCGCTGTTTGGCTGCACCGCGACGGAATGCTGGCGGCATTTCCATTGCCAGGTGAGGACCTGTGGCGCCTGTTCGCCGAAGTGTCTACCGAGGAAAGCGACGTTCTGGCTCAACTGAGCCGCCTGGTTCAAACACGCACCAGCATGACCGGAGCACGGATCGGTCCCGCCGAGTGGACCTCAACGTTTCAGATCCAACGCCGGATTGCGTCGCACTACCGTCGGGGCCGGATCTTGCTGGCCGGCGACGCGGCCCACATCCACAGTCCCCTCGGCGGACAGGGGCTCAACACCGGCATCGGCGACGCGGAGAACCTGGCATGGAAACTCGTGCTGGTGGCCAAAGGCATTGCAGGTGACCAACTGTTGGACACGTACGAGGCCGAGCGGCGACCCGTTGCAAAGGATGTCGTTGCCGGGACGACGGCGGGCACCCAGATCCTGCTCGGAGCTAACGCCGCCACCAGATGGCTGCGTGATCGGCTGATCCTTCCGGTGCTGAATCGGCCGATAGTGCGGGATCGACTGCTTGCCGTGGCCAGTCAGCTCTCGGTGTCCTATCGGCGCGGGCCGTTAGCACCGAAGATCCAGATGCCGATCGGTTTACGTCCCGGCGATCGGGTGCCCGATTTGTCCTGCCATCGACCGGACGGCACTGCAACCAGTCTGCACAGAGAGCTGGCGGGGCGCTGGGCGGTGGTCGCACCCGATGGTGGTGACCCACCCCCGATCAGCCAGCTGGGCGACGAACTAATCGCCCTCTGGGGGCCGGTGTCCGACACGCTGCTGATCCGGCCCGACGCGCACCTGGCGTGGCGGCAGCGGTATGCAACAGTCGGGCTCCCAACATGGCTGGATAACATCCTCGGCGAAAACCAACCGAGCCGCCGGTAAAGCTTGAATCACCACACGGATTCAGGATTCGGTACGGTAGGCGGCTGCACCGTCGCAAGTACGGAGGCGTGCCCGCCGGATCAGCGACGGGTTCGCGGCCGTCTACTGGGATCGTCGACGGGCTATCAGCCGCCATGATGGACGACGGGAGTGAACAGCCGGCAGCATGGCAGCCGCCAAGGCGCCATACTGATCCGCGAGGTTAGAGCGCCTGGCGGGTTGTGTTCTACGCCGCAGCGGTAACGGCCACTGCGAATGCTTTGACTTCGTCGAACGGCTCTCGATGCTGCAGACAGTGGTGCAGCTGGCCGAGGAGTTTGTTGAACAGGTGTCGGGTGGCGGCGGCGTGCCGGTCGCCGTGCTTGCGCCGCTGACGATAATGGCGCCGGGCTGGCTCATGGGTGGAGGCGGCAGAGAATGCCCGCATCCAGCCGACGTTGGCCAGTCGGTTGTTTTTGATGTGGCGGTGGGTGATGCAGATCGAGCGGCCCGACGCCCGGGTGACGGGTGCCGATCCGGCGTAAGCCTTGAGTGCCCGGGCGTCGGCGAACCGGGTGCGGTCATCGCCGATGTCGGCGAGCACGCGGCCCCAGTGGAGTCGGCTAGCCCACCGAGGTCACACTGATCCGCAGACGTTCTGCCCAGGCGCGATCGGCTAGCTGCCGCATATGGGCTTCGCGACTGTAGAACGTGAATGAGTCGCCGCCGTCGGTCTCTAAAATGA
>Ga0335081_10007856_pt1 | contig 17086 bp, 15 predicted proteins | sample Lox_Sample_35_FD_206713 | JGI IMG/M metagenome (GOLD analysis project Ga0335081, IMG submission 206713) | Soil microbial communities from Loxahatchee National Wildlife Refuge, Florida, United States - Lox_Sample_3.5 | ecosystem: Environmental > Terrestrial > Soil > Wetlands | place: USA... | reverse complement strand
GAGACATCCATTCGAGCAATTCCGTCGCTGGAGTGATCGGGTAGGCCGCAACGAAGCGCACTCCGCCGCGCAGCGCGCCAATACCAGCGGCCTCGTTACCGCTGATCAGCCAGCGCTTAGCGCCGCCTGTCGCCCGCGCGAGCGCAAACCCGCCATCGAGCTTGGCCGCTTCGGCCAGGCCGAGCTTGACCGCCGCAAGCGCGGCGGCGAGCGCGTCGCCACCCTTTTTCATCGATTTCTTCACCGCGCGCTCGAGCGCGTCTGCCGGAAGCCCGATCAGGCCGCCCAGCACGCCGAACGCAACCATGTTGGGCCAGCCGCCGCTGACTTGCTTGGCAAGCTCCTTCAGCGGCAGCGGCACGTAGCGCGCGCCCATGCCGGTGAAGCTGGCGGGCGGCTCACCCTGCGCCGGATCACCCAGCAGCAGGCTCTCCGTGGCGAGCGGGATTTCCGAGGCGAAGCGATTGACGTTCTGCCAGTCGATCGCTGCCAGGACATGGAAGCGGTCGTCCTGGCTATCGGAGGCGAAAGTCGACACGCGCAGCATCGCGGCGGCCTCGCCGCCACGGATCTGCGGCCCGCTGGTGCGCGTCATCAGCCCGTAATAGCCGGCTTGTGCCGCCGCCTCGAGCAGCATGTTGCCGGCGGTCATCACGCCTGCGCCGCCGGAGCCGGCGAGGGCGACCGAAACGCTCTCGCGCTGCCCGGCGCCCTGGGTTGGAAGGTTCATGCAATTCCTCCTGATCCGGCATGCTCGCGCATCGAACCGCGAATTACTTGCTTTGGATCAAATCGCGCCCGCAAGCGGGGCGTAAAAAGGGGGCTCATCGCTGGATCCGGGGCGTTGACGCCGCAGGGCTCCTCGGCTAAATTGGTAATGTGGTACGTGAATACCACAATAGGTGAAAACGCGGCCCAGATCAAGTAGTCGAGGAGAGCGAGATGGCGGCAGCAATCCACGCGCAACGCTGGCTGATGACGGCGCCCAAGGCACCGCTGGTGCTGGAGGCCTTCGACGCGTCTCCTGGCGCGGGCGAAGTGGCCGTCGGCGTGGCGGGCTGCGGCGTGTGCCACACCGATTTGGGCTATTTCTACGACGGCGTGCGCACCAATCACCCGCTGCCGCTGGCGCTGGGGCACGAGGTTTCCGGCCGCGTCGTCGCTGCCGGCCCCGGGGCCGAGGCGTGGCTGGGCAAGGCGGTGATCGTTCCGGCGGTGCTGCCCTGCGGCGAATGCGACCTGTGCAAGCGCGGCCTCGGCACCATCTGCCGCAAGCAGAAGATGCCCGGCAACGACATCCAGGGCGGTTTCGCCTCGCATATCGTGGTCCCCGCGCGCGGCCTGTGCCAGGTTGACGAGCAGCGGCTCGCCGCGGCCGGCCTCGAGCTGGGAGAGGTTTCGGTGGTGGCCGACGCGCTCACCACGCCCTTCCAAGCGGTCCGGCGCGCGGGCGTCGCACCCGGCGCACTCGCCGTGGTCATCGGCGCGGGCGGCGTCGGAGGCTATTGCGTGCAGGTGGCGAGCGCCTTCGGTGCCAAGGTCGTCGCGGTCGATGTGGACGACATCAAGCTTGCGGCCGTGAAGCGCTACGGCGCGCGCCTGACGCTCAATGCGAGGACCTTAGAGCACAAAGCGCTCAAGGCGGCGATCGCCGACTTCGCCGAGCAGAACGGCTTGCGCCCTACCGAGTGGTTCATCTTCGAATGCTCCGGGACTGCCGCCGGCCAGGCAACCGCCTGGGGGCTGCTGGTGCACGGCGCCACCCTGAGCGTGGTCGGCTTTACCATGGACAAGGTCGAGCTGAGGCTTTCGAACCTGATGGCGTTCGACGCGCGCGCCATCGGCAACTGGGGCTGCCCGCCGGAACAGTACCCCGCGGCGCTCGATCTGGTGCTCGCGGGCAAAGTGAAGGTCAAGCCTTTTGTTGAGCCGCTGCCGCTGAAGGACATCAACCGCGTGTTCGAGGCCGTGCACCGCCACGAAATCTCGAAGCGCGCAGTGCTCGTGCCCTAGGAGATGCCGATGAAGAATCATGACTTGGCCGAAATCGCGGTGCAGGGCGTAAGGCTCGAGAAGCGACCGGCCCGAACGCCCGACGGCAAGGCGGCGCCGGGACTTTTCAACGCCTGGATCTGGCTCGACAACCCGCAGCAGTTCAACTCCTACACCACCGACATGGTAAAGGGCGTGATCCTCGCCTTCCGCGCTGCGTCCAACGCGCGCGACGTCAGCTCGGTCGTGTTTACCGGGGCGGGCGACAAGGCGTTCTGCACTGGCGGCAATACCAAGGAGTACGCCGAGTACTACGCCGGGCACCCGCAGGAATACCGCCAGTACATGCGGCTGTTCAACGACATGGTGTCGTCGATCCTGGCCTGCGACAAGCCGGTCATCTGCCGCGTCAACGGCATGCGCGTCGGCGGCGGGCAGGAAATCGGCATGGCGTGCGATTTCTCGATCGCGCAGGATCTGGCGCGCTTCGGCCAGGCCGGCCCCAAGCACGGTTCGGCGCCCATCGGCGGCGCGACCGACTTCCTGCCGGTCGTGATCGGCGCCGAGCGCTCGATGGCGGCCTGCGTGCTGTGCGAGCCATTCTCGGCGCACAAGGCCTACTACTGGGGGATCCTGAGCGACATCGTCCCGGCGCTGAAAGTCGACGGCAGGTTCGTCGCCAACCCGCTGGTCGAAACCGGACACGTGTTCGACGAGTTCGGGCGCCTGGCCTTCGGCGAGTCGAAGACAGGGGACGCGCTCAAGCAGGGCAAGGCTCTGATGGCCAGGGGCGCGGTCGACCTGTCGCTGCTCGACGCCACGGTCGAGGAGCTGTGCGCCAAGATCCTGCTCACCTTCCCGGACTGCACCACCAAGACGCTCGAAGAGCTCAGAAAGCCCAAGCTCGAGGCCTGGAACCGGAACAAGGAGGATTCGCGCGCCTGGCTCGCGCTCAACATGATGACCGAGGCGCGCGCCGGCTTCACTGCATTCAACGAGGGCAGCAAGGAAGACCGCGAGGTCGATTTCGTGGCCCTGAGGCAGGCCCTCGCGCGCAACGAGAGCTGGGTCGGTCCGCTGCACGACCGCATCCAGCCGAAGGCCAGGCGCGAGGCCTGAGCATGGCCGAGACGCCGCTCAAGGTCTGGATCGAGCGCGAGGGCGCGCTGCTCCGGCTGCGGCTTGCGCGCCCTAAGGCGAACATTCTCGACGCGGCGATGGTCGCTGCGCTTGAACGGGCGTTCGCCGAGCACGCCGGAAACTCCGCCCTGCGCGGCATGCTGATCGACCACGAGGGGCCGAACTTCTCCTTCGGCGCGAGCGTCGAGGAGCACTTGCCTCAGCTGTGCGCGGCGATGCTGAAGAGCCTGCACGCGCTGGTCCTGCGCATGCTCGAATGGCCCGCGCCGATCCTTGTCGCTGCCCGTGGCCAGTGCCTTGGCGGTGGGCTCGAGTTCGCCTGCGCCGGCAACTTTCTGTTCGGCGCACCGGACGCCCAGTTCGGGCAGCCCGAGATGAAGCTGGCAGTGTTCGCCCCGGCGGCGTCGTGCCTGCTGCCGCCGCGCGTCGGCCAGTCGCGGGCCGAGGACTTGCTCTTTTCGGGCCGCTCGATAGACGCCCAGACGGCGCTGGCCTGGGGGCTCGTCAACCAGTTGGCCGACGATCCCGCTGCCGCAGCGCTGGCGTACTTCGACGCGCACCTTGCGGGCAAGAGCGCCAGCTCGCTCGCTTTCGCGCTGCGCGCCGCGCGCGCACCGCTGATCGAGCAGCTTCGCCACCGTTTGGCGCAAGTCGAGGCGTTGTACCTGGACGGCTTGATGCAGACGCGCGATGCGGTCGAAGGTTTGCGGGCCTTCCTCGACAAGCGCACACCAAAGTGGGAGCACAGATGAACGTCCAAGACATCGTCGGACGCTGCGAAGCCCTGTTCGAGGACCTGCACTTCAACGCGGTAAAGGAGTGGAAGGCCGCCGCGCCGGGGCGCAAGGCGATCGGCTACATGCCGATCTACGTCCCGCGCGAGATTGTGCACGCCGCGGGAATGCTGCCCGTGGGCATCTTCGGCGGCGGCGACCAGATGGAAGTGATCCAGGGCGACGCCTACTACCAGAGCTACATCTGCCGCATCCCGCGCTCGACGCTCGAGCTCGGGCTCACCGGCCGGCTGGACGTACTCGACGGGATGCTGTTTCCGTCGATCTGCGACGTGATCCGCAACCTCTCGGGCATGTGGCAGATCCTGTTCAAGGACAAATACGTCAAGTACTTCGACGTACCGCAGAACTACGACGACTCGATCGGCGGCGAATTCTACGTGCGCGAGATGCAGGTGATACGCGAAGACCTGGGCAAGCTGCGCGGCAAGCCCATTACGGACGACGAGCTGCGCGCATCGATCTCGGTCTACAACGAGAACCGCCGCGCGCTGCGCGACCTGTACGCCTACCGGGCGCAAAAGCCGTGGCAGGCGCCGACCTCGGAGGTGTACCTGCTGCTGCGGGCGGGATGCGTGCTCCCGCCGGAGGAGCACACCAGGCTGGTGCGCGACTACATCGCGGGCGCCGACGCTGAAAAGCGCGCCGTGCGCGACAACGCACGGGTCGTTCTCACGGGTGCGTTCTGCGAGCAGCCGCCGCTCAGCCTGATCAAGTCGATCGAAATGGCCGGTTGCTACATCGTCGACGACGACTTCATGCTCGTCATGCGCTGGCTTCTCGACGATGTGCCGGCTGCCGGCGACCCGCTGCAGGAGCTCTCCAAGGCCTTCCTGCACCGCTCGGCGTCGACCTCGTCCAAGTACGACGAGAAGAAGTCGGACAAGGGACAGTACCTGCTCAAGCAGGTCAAGACCAACGCGGGCGAGGGAGTGATCTTCGCCGCGCCGTCTTTTTGCGACCCGGCGCTGCTCGAGCGCCCGATGCTGCAGGAGGTGCTCGCCAAGTACAAGGTTCCCTACACCGCGTTCAAGTACGCGGAGAACACCGGCCAGATGGCGCCGATCCGCGAGCAGGCCGGCACCTTCGCCGATTCGATCAAACTCTGGAGCGCCGCCTAATGACGACCACGCCAGCGATGCAACCCCAAGTAAGCCCCAAGGCCAAGCCCGTCGTCCAGAAGGAGGACGCGATGTGGCTGCAGAAGGAGCTGATCAACAGCAACTACCATGAGCTCGCGAACTCGCGCCAGCTGGGCAAGAAGGTGTCCGCTACCTTCGTGCCCGGCAACCTGAACGAGCTGCTGATGTGCTTCGATTTCGCGCGCAGCCTGCCGGAGACGAACGCGCTGCAGAGCGGGATGCGCAAGAAGTCCGGCAAGTTCATCATGGACGCGGAACGTGACGGGCACTCGGAGGACGTGTGCACCTACGTGAAGACCGACCTGGGCATGATGCTGCAGGGCCAGGTCGGGCCCACCGGCGAGCCGCTGCCGACCCCCGACGTGCTGCTGCTTTCCTATACCGGCTGCTTCACCTTCATGAAGTGGTTCGAGCTGGTGCGCCAGAAGTACGACTGCGAAACGGTCATGCTGCACGTGCCCTATCAGGGCGACGGTCACATCTCGCCCAGCATGCGCGACTACGTGGTCAAGCAGCTCAAGGAAAAGGTCATACCGACGCTGGAGCAGGTCTCCGGCGTGAAGTTCGACATCGACCGCCTGCGGCAGTACATGCGCGAGTCGGTGAAAGCCGAGGAAGATCTCGTGTGGACCTTGCAGTCGGCGAAGAACCGGCCGTCGCCGATCGACGGCTACTTCGGCGCGGTGTATTACATCGGGCCGATCTTCACTGCCTTCCGCGGCACGCCGCAAGCGACGCAGTACTACCGGGTGTTGCGCGGCGAGATCGAGCAGCGCATCCGCGCGGGCAAAGGCCCGATCACGCCGGAAGGCGAGATGAAGGAAGAAAAGTACCGCCTGGTGGTTGAAGGCCCTCCGAACTGGACCAGCTTCCGCGACTTCTGGAAGATGTTCTACGACGAGGGCGCGGTGGTGGTGGCTTCGACCTACGCCAAGGTCGGCGGCGTATACGATTTCGGCTTTCGCCACGACCCCGAGCGCCCGCTCGAGTCGCTCGCGGAGTACTGCCTGGGATGCTACACCAACCTCAACTTCCCGCAGCGCATCGACATGATCTGCAAGTACATGGACCAGTACCAGGCCGACGGCCTGCTGATCAACTCGATCAAGAGCTGCAACAGCTTCTCGGCGGGGCAGCTGCTGATCCTGCGCGAAGTCGAGAAGCGCACCGGCAAGCCGGCGGCATTCATCGAGTCGGACCTGGTCGACCCGCGCTACTTTTCGGCGGCGAACATCAAGAACCGGCTCGAGAGCTACTTCCAGATGATCAAGCAAAAGCGCGCTGCCGCGCTTCACTGACCATGAGGTGCTTCATCGGAATTGACCTGGGATCGACCACCACCAAGGCGGTAGTGATCGACGAGCAGAAGAACGTGCTCGGGCGCGGCATCACCAACTCGCGCTCGAACTATGACACCGCGGCGGCGATCGCAAAGCAGGAGGCGCTGCTCAACGCGCGCTTCCATCTGTTCCGCGATGCCTTGTCGCGATCGGGCGCGCTCAAGGACGACCGGCTGGAGGAATTCGTGGCGCAGCTCGAACGCGACTTCCGGCTCGAGCAGTTCCTCGAGCAGTTGGCGGATCTCGAGGCCACCTGCCGGCGCAACGCCGAGGGCACGCGGTTCGGCGATGCCGCGGCCGGGGTGCTCGCAGCGCTCGATGAGGTGTTCAAACGACTGCAAGTGGAGGCACCAGAGCTGTTCGCGCCGGGCGCGAAGCGCAAGTCGGACTTCTTCCGTGACATCGCCGGCAGCCGCTACCTCGCGGTGGGCGAGGCGGTTGCGAAGGAAGCGGGCGTGCGCTACGACATGCTGCTCAACGTTTTCGACCGCTCGATCATCGAAGTCGAAAACCGTGTCTACGGGGATTCGATCAAGCCACACCTGCTTGCCGCGCTGGAACGGAGCTTTGCGGTTCTGAAGAACGATGCAAAGACCCGGGACGCGGTGCGTGCACCCATAGAGGGCGTGCTCGATACGGCCCTGGAGGAAGCTTACGTGGTCGGCACCGGCTACGGCCGTGCGCGGCTGCCGTTCTCGAAGGAGCACATCCGTTCGGAGATCCTGTGCCACGGCCTGGGCGCGCACGTGATGTACCCGCGCACCGCGACCGTGCTCGACATCGGCGGCCAGGACACCAAGGCGATCCAGGTCGACAGCCACGGCATTGTCGAGAGCTTCCAGATGAACGACCGCTGCGCCGCAGGCTGCGGACGCTACCTCGGCTACATCGCGGACGAGATGAACATGGGCCTGCACGAGCTCGGGCCGCTGGCGATGAAGGCGACCAAGACGGTGCGCATCAACTCGACCTGCACGGTATTTGCCGGAGCTGAGCTGCGCGACCGCCTGTCGCTGGGCGAGAAGCGCGAGGACATCATGGCGGGGCTGCACCGCGCCATCATCCTGCGCGCCATGTCGATCCTGGCGCGTTCCGGGGGCATTCGCGACCAGTTCACTTTCACCGGCGGGGTGGCGAAGAACGAGGCCGCGGTGAAGGCGCTGATGGAGCTGGTCAAGGAGAACTACGGCGAGGTGACCCTAAACATCAATCCGGATTCGATCTACACCGGTGCGCTGGGGGGGGCGACCTTCGCCTGGCGCGCGGTGGTCGAGGAAGGCAGGACCGCGGAGGCGAGGCAATGATCCATACCGTCGGCATCGACATCGGCTCCGGAGTCGTGAAGACGACGCTGTTCAGCACCGAGGGCTCGGGCGAAAACGCCAGGAGCGAGTGGCTTGCCAGGCGCTGCGAGCGTATCCGGCGGCGCGACAACATGCAGCTCGCCAAGGACGGCTACGACGAGGTGCTCGAGGAAGCGCGCCTCAAGCCCGGCGACGTGGACTACGTGGCCACCACCGGCGAAGGCGAGAACGTGAAGTTCGCCACCGGCCACTTCTACTCGATGACCACGCACGCGCGCGGCGGCGTCTTCCTGCAGCCGAATGCGCGCGCGGTGGTCGATATCGGCGCGCTCAACGGCCGCGCGATCTACATCGACGAGCGCGGCAAGGTGCTGTCGTACAAGATGACCAGCCAGTGCGCCTCGGGCTCGGGCCAGTTCCTGGAGAACATCGCGCGCTACCTCGGGGTGGCGGTGGATGAAATTGGGCCGCTCTCCCTAACCTCGAAGAACCCGGAAAAGGTGAGCTCGATCTGCGCGGTACTTGCCGAGACCGACGTGATCAACATGGTTTCGCGAGGCATAGCCACGCCGGACATCCTGAAGGGCATTCACATCTCGATGGCCTCGCGCCTGGTGAAGCTGCTCAAGGTCACCGGCATCAAGAGCGGCACGGTGCTGCTTACCGGCGGACTTGCGCTCGACGCCGGCCTGCTCGCCGCGTTGCGCGAAGAGCTGGTAAACGAGAAAATCACCGGCCTTGAAACGGTCAACCATCCCGATTCGATCTACGCCGGCGCGATCGGCGCCGCGCTCTGGGGCGCCTTCCGCCACGACAAGCTCAAGGCGTTGCAGGAAAAGGCGGCTGCCTGAAACCTTACGGAGACTGGAAATGGCACTGTTGATCGACGACAACTGCACCGCCTGCGACGCCTGCAAGCCGGTGTGTCCCAACGAGGCGATCAGCGTCGGCGACCCGATCTACGTGATCGATCCGCTCAAGTGCACCGAGTGCGTTGGCGCCGAGGACGAGCCGCAATGCAAACTCGTCTGCCCTGCCGATTGCATCGTGCAGAACCCGGACTACGCCGAGACGCCCGAGCAGCTGATGGAGAAGTACCACAGCCTGCACGGCTGAGCGCCGCCCGCGATGAAGATCAAGCAAAGGCCGCTCGCCGCCGCCGACCTCGACGCAGTGGTCGCGATCGACGCCTCGATCAGCGGCCGAATGAGGCGCGGCTACTTCGAGCGGCGGCTGGCGGCGGCGCTGCGCGAACGCAGGCTTCATGCGCAGTTCGCGATCGACGATGAAGCCGGGCTCGCCGGCTACGTGCTCGGCCGCGTGCTCGAGGGCGAGTTCGGCCGCATTGAGCCGGCCATGCGGCTCGAGATCATCGGGGTCAAGCGGGACGCGCGCGGGCGCGGGCTGGGGCTGGCGCTCGAGCGGGCGATCGAGGATGAATCGAAGCGCCTGGGGTTGAAGGAAATGCGCACCGGCGCAAGCTGGCGCGACCACCAGATGCTGCAGTTCCTGGACGCGGCCGGCTATCGGCTGGGAGGCAATCAGGTTGTCGACTGCACGATCGCCGAGGTGAAGCTCGGCGCGAGGGAAGACGAAGCAGTGGTGGTCGAGGAGCGCGACCGGCCGGGGGATCGCAACGACTACGGCGACACGCCCGCGAACGACTTCGAGCATCTCGCGCGCGACATGGCCGAGGTGCACTCGCTTGCAGAGACTGATCTGGAAGCGGTCACACGCATCGATCGCCGCCTGACGGGCCACGACCGCGGCGCGTACATTCGCCACAAGTTCGAGCAGGCGCTGAGCGAGTCCGCGCTGCGCATTTCACTGGTCGCGCACAAGGACGGCACTACGGCGGGCTACCTGATGGCCAGCGCGGACTACGGGGATTTCGGGCGTGCCGAGCCGGTCGCGGTGATCGATACCATCGGCGTCGATCCGGGCTTCTCGCACGCCGGCATCGGACGCGCGCTGCTGTCGCAGCTGTTTATCAACCTCGACGCCCTGCGGGTCGAGCGCGTCGAGTCGGTGGTGGCGAAGGAGCACTTCGAGCTGCTTGGCTTTCTCTACCGCGCCGGGTTCGGCCCGTCGCAGCGGCTCGCGTTCGTCAAGACGCTCGCCTGAGCGAGGCCTTCAGCTCACGTCTTGCCGATTCATGTCGGATGCGCCCTGTCATCCGAGCTTGGGGCGCTCGTCGCGCACCCGCACCGCCTTCCCCTGCGAGCGCGGCACCTCGCCCGGCTTCTTCACCGCCACATTGGTAGTGATGCCGATGAGGGACTTGATCTGGTAGCGCACCTGCTCGGCGAGCTGGCGGTAGGCGGCTTCGCCCGCCGCAAGCGAGGGCGCGGCCTCGACTTCGACCGCGAGCTCGTCCATGTTGCCGCGGCGCGAGACCACCAACTGATAGTGCGGAGCGATGTCGGGCAGGCCGACGAGCACCGCCTCGATCTGGGACGGATAGACGTTCACGCCGCGAATGATCAGCATGTCGTCGTTGCGGCCGGTGATGCGCCGCAGCCGCAGGTGACTGCGGCCGCAGCCGCAGCGCGCAGTGCTCATGCGCGTAATGTCGCGCGTGCGGTAGCGGATCATCGGCAGGCCTTCCTTGGTGAGCGTGGTGATCACGAGCTCGCCGGCCTGGCCTTCGGGCACCGTCTGGCCCGTTTCGGGATCGACGATCTCGAACAGGAAGTGGTCTTCCCAGCCGTGCAACCCGTCCTGCGCCTCGCACTCGACGGCGACGCCGGGCCCCATGATTTCGGATAGCCCATAGACGTCGATCGCCTTGAGCCCGAGCCGGATCTGGATCTCGCGCCGCATGGCCTCGCTCCAGGGCTCGGCGCCGAACAGGCCGATCTCGAGCGCGCTCGCGCGCAGGTCGATGCCGTCGCGCTCGGCGATTTCGGCGATGTTGAGCGCGTAGGAGGGCGTCGAGCACAGCACGCGCGCGCCGAAGTCCTTGATCAGGACCACTTGGCGCTCCGTAGAGCCGCCCGACATCGGCACCACCGTTGCGCCCAGGCGCTCGGCCCCGTAATGCGCGCCCAGGCCGCCGGTGAACAGGCCGTAGCCATAGGCGTTGTGCACTACGTCGCCAGGCCGCGCACCGGCACAGGCCATGGAGCGCGCCATCAGGCCGGCCCAGGTGTCGAGGTCTTGCTTCGTGTACCCGACCACCGTCGGCTTGCCGGTAGTGCCGGAGGAGGCGTGCAGGCGCAACAGATCCGCCCGCGGGCGCGCGAACATGCCGAACGGGTAGTGGTCGCGCAGGTCCGTCTTGACCGTGAACGGCAGGTGACGAAGGTCCTCCAGCGTGCGTATGTCCTGCGGCTCGATGCGCGCAGCCTTCATGCGCTCGCGGTGCAGCGGCACGTTCTCGGCCGCGTTCTTGAGCGTCGCGCGCAGGCGGCGCAGCTGAAGTCTTCGCAATTCGTCGCGCGGTGCAGTCTCCGCCCGACGCTCGAAATAGAATGGCGCAGGGCGAGGCGCGCGTCTCACGCCGGCGCGGTGATGGACCTTGGCGTAGCGCGTTTGCAGCAAAGCGTTCATTGCCCTTCCTCCCCCGGGCTCTAGCGCCCGCCGCGCACCGGCAGCTCCGGCAGCGAGAATCCCTGGTTGTAGGCGGCGCGCCTGAGCAGCACGAACTTGAGCCTCCAGCCCGCGGCGAGCGCCGCCAGGCCGGCAAGGAAATCGGCGCCCGGCGCGAGCCCCGGCAGCAGCAGGCCGATCGTCAGCAGCGCAAGCGGCGCAGCGGTACCGGCGTAGAGCAGGATCCGGCCGCTTGCCTCGAGCGCCAGGCGTGCCGCGCCGGCCCCGAGCCGGCTGCGGTAGCGCGACCAAGCGGCGCCACGCGCGAAGAGCGCCAGCGCGAGCGCCACCAGCCATGACGTCGGCAGCGGGCGGACCACCCACACGGCGGCGGCGAAGAGCAAGCCGCCGCCCTCGGCCAGCGCCGTGGCGACGATCAGCGCGACCACCCCTCGCGTGCGCCAAGCCGGAATACCCTTGGCCGCGAACAGGATGCGGCCCTGGCAGTAGACGAAGCCGAGCGCGGCGAGCGCCGCAGCCTGCGCCAGCGGCGCGCGCCCGAGCGCGAGCGCCGCGAGACCGAGTCCGAACACGAGGACCGCAACGTACGCCTCGCGCGCCATCCACGAGGTGCGCGCATTGAACAGCACGTTGATCGCGCGCAGCTTGCGCCCGATCTCGAGCCATACCGCGCCCAGTCCGGCCGCGATCAGCGCCATGCCGGCGGCGAGCGGCCAGCGCCATGCCGCGGGGCCCGCGAGCGCCGCCGCCAGCAGCAGCCCGGTGCCGGTGCCGCCTAGGATGAAGTTCCCGGCGGCGCGCAAATCCCAGTGAGCCTGCAACCAGGGCTTGGGGCCGTAGCTCATCTTCGCTTGTCCCAGAGGTAATAGAAGCCGGGCTCGGTGCCGAGCTCCTCGTGCATGCGGAAATGCTGGTTTTCCGCCAGCAGCTGCGACACGTTGCTCGCGGGGTCTTCGGCGTCGCCGAAGTGCAGCGCCTTGGCGATGCAGGAATTGACGCAGGCGGGCGTCGCGTCCGGGTCGATACCCGGAACCATGCCTTGCGCCAGGCCCGCGTCGATGCGCTCGGCGCAGAAGGTGCATTTGGTGGCGACGCCGATGCGTCGCGCATCGAAGCCCTGCTGCTCGGAGGGCATCGCCTCGCCGTAGGCGAAGCTCGGATCGTCGGTCTTGTAGCGCGCCTGGTAAGGACAGGCCACCGCGCAGTAGGCGCAACCGATGCACAGGTCGTAGTCGATGGTGACGATGCCGTCCGCGCGCTGGCGGGTCGCCGTCGAGGGGCAGACGTGCATGCAAGGCGGATCGGCACAGTGCATGCAGCCGACCGGAACGAACGCGCGCTGTACATCGGGGTATTCGCCTACCTCCATGTCGAGCACGCGCCGCCATTGCACTCCGGGCGGGGTGGAATTGGCGTGCTTGCACGCCGCGGTGCAGGTCTGGCAGCCGACGCAGCGGCGCAGATCGGCCACCATGGCCCAACGGGTCAAGCCAGCCTCCGCAGCGAAACGCGCACCACGTCGGCGCCGGAGCCGGTGGCGTCGGTCAGCGCGAGCGACATCGGCACCAGCTTGTTCATGCTCGGCATGTCGAAGTCCTTGGCGAACGGCGTCGCCCAATGGTCGAACTGCCCGAGCAGCAGCAGCGTGTCTGGGCGGATGCCCTGGCGCAGCACCGCGTGCGCCCGCACGCTCGCCTTGGGCGTGGCGATCTCGACCAGCTGGCCCTCCGCCACGCCGAGCCGCTCGGCGGTGCGCGTGTTCACGATCACGCCCTTGTGTCCGGCGATGCTGTCGGCGACTTCCTTGATCAGCTGCATGCCGACGTTGCCGCCCCAGGCGTACTGCATGCTGCGCGCAGTGAGCAGCCAGTAGGGGAAGTCGTCCGGCTGTCCGCCCATCGCGCGCAGCGATGTTTCCCACATGGCGGGGAAATCCTTCCACGCCGGCAGCGCCTGGTACTCGGTCAGCTGCGCATCCCACCAGTGCATGTCGTGCTCGTGCAGCCGGCGCTCGAGCTCCTTGCCCACGCGCAGCAGGCGCTCCTGATAGGGCAGCTCGAAGCGCAAACCCAGTTCGACGAAAGTCGGATACAGGTACCAGTCCAGGCGCGAGAACGGCCGGGTGCGGAGCCCGTGCTCGCGCCACCAGTCCAGTCCCTGCGATTCCGACCCGTCGGTCAGCTCGGCACTCGCTGCGCGGCAAACGGCGTCCCAGATCTGTTCAGCGGGGTGGGGTGTCGCGGGGTCCAGGGAAAAATCCCATTTGTCCGTTTTGAGGGCGACGCCCGCGACCCCGCGGTTGATCGCGGCGTTGTACTTCTCCAGCAAGCCGACGCGGCGCGCGAGCTCCGTGGCGATGTCGCTGAAGTCGCGCGCCTCGCCCTGCGGCGCCACGGCAGGCTGGCGCAGCGCGAATCCCTCGTGGTCCCAGAATTGCTCGATGAACTTGGAGCCGCCGATGCGGATCAGCTGCGTGCTTTCCAGGTCCACCGCGTCGGGCAGGAGGATGTCGGCAAAGTGATTTGTCTCGTCGCGCGTATAGGCGAACGCGACCGTGAACGGGAAGCGCGCCATCTGTTTTTCGATCCGGCCGGTGTCCCAGAACGAGATCGCGGGGTTGGTCCGATACACGAACCAGACTTCCGGCAAGGTCACGCGAGGCAGGCCCTTGGGCGTTTCGTCGAGGAACATCCACGAGAAGTGCGTCGGCCCGAGCGCCTGGCTCCAGGGCCCGTCCGCGGCGAGCGGGACCATGCTGCGGTAGGCATTGCGGATGTTGGGTTTCGCGCTCCAGTGCCCGCGGTCCGTCGGGTTGAGCGGGTAGGCCATGAAGCCGTCGGTGCCGGGCCGCACGCTCTTCAGGCGCTCGCCGAGCGGCTTGTTCAGCCGCACCGTAGTGCCGAGGATGCCGCCGGGCACCTCGAGCGCACCCACCAGTGACGAAATCACGGTGCGCGCCCAGCAGCACTCGTAACCGCCCCAGCCGTTGGTGACGGTCTTGCCAAGGGTCACCGCGACCGGGCGAAGGGGCAGGATCTGGCCGTCGATCTCGACCGTCGCGCCGACGCGTGCGTGCGACAGGTATTCGCCGGCGATGCGCCGGATGGTGGTCGCGGAGACATCGCAGATGCGCTGCGCCCACTCGGGCGAATAGCGCTTGAGGTGCGCGACCAGCTTGCTGAACGCGGTCTCGCCCAGCAATTCTCCCTCGCCCAGTACTTCCTGGTCCGGTCCGATCTCGACCGCCGCCGCGGCATATGGGCCGCCCTCGAGCGCAGGCACCGTGTCTGGCGTGTCGAACGCTAGCGCAGCGTTGCGCTTCGCATCCCACAGCAGCGGTTTCTTGGTTACCGGATCGCGCAGGTAGTAGCCGTTCGACCCGACCAGATAGGGCGCGGAGGTGCGCCCGGCGAGGAACGCGAGGTCGAGGCGCTCGCGCGGATGCTCGTGCAGCAGGCAGTGAGCCAGCGCGAACAGGAACGCGGCGTCGGTCTTGGGCTTGATCGGCACCCATTCGGCCGAGCACGCGCCGGTCACCGACAGGTGCGGCTCGACCTGCACCCGCTTGATGCCGCGTTCGCGCGCGTTGGCGTGGCGCCACACGCCGGCGACGCCGCCCGACGCCTCGATGTTCGCGCCGCAGGAGATGTTGTAGTCGCATGACGGCGTGTCGGCCGAGACAGTGAAGCCGCGATGCCAGAACTCGCCGTACAGGTGCTCGGAGTGGTAGCACTTCACGCCCTGCCCGGAGCCGAAGCCCATGTCCATCGGCCCCCACGCGGCGAGGAACGCCGGCAGCGTTCCCATGTAGGACTGCGGCGTACCGCCGCCGCCGAAGCTCGCCGCCACCCGCGGGTAGCCCGACTCGTCGAGCAGGCCTCGTGCGCGCACCTCGTTCAGCTTGGCGGCGATGCTGTAGAGCGCCTCGTCCCACGAGATCGGCACGAAGCCCGGATCCTCGTCACGGCCCTTGCTGGGGTTGGTGCGCTTCATCGGCGAGCGCACGCGGTTCGGGTTGTAGAGCTTTTGCACCAGGCCGTAGGCCTTGACGCAGACCTTGCCGCCGCCGGGGTGCACCGAAGCCGCACCGAAATTCGGCTCGACCGCGGTGGCGACGCCGTCGCGCACCTCGACCGTAAGCAGGTCGGGTCCCGCCACGCACTGGTAGCAGTAGGTCTTGAGCTTCATTTGAGGCCGGCTTTTTGCGCCTTCGCGGCCAGGCGCTGCTCGGTCTGCTTGACGTCGACCACGAAGCGCATGTGCCGTCCGCGACAAATCGTGTCGACGCCGTCCGAGCCCACGATCTCGAAAGTCACGGCGCGGCCCTTCGCTTCGGCGACCGTCGCTTCGATGCATACCGTCATGCCGAGCAGCGTCGGCGCGGTATGGTCGAGCTCGACGCGCGTACCGACCGAGTCCTCGCCCGCGTCGAGGTGCCCGAGCAGAAATTCGCGGCAGGCGACCTCAATGTCGCGCACCAGCATGGGCGTGGCGTAAACGCGCGCCGCCTCGCCCATGAAGTCGATGGTGCGCTCGCGGTCGACCGCGAACGTGCGGGCGGTCGACAATCCCGCGACAAGTGTGGCTTTCATGATCCTTCTCCCTCCGCTCCAAGGGTCAATCCCAGCACGGCGCGCCTCGCCCCTGCTTGATCCAGGTCAAGCCATGTTCCGCGCGCTAAAGCCCCAGGTAGGCGGCCTGCACGTTGGCGTTGGCGAGCAGCTCGGCGCCGCTGCCGGTGAGCACGATGCGCCCCGTCTCGAGCACGTAGCCGCGGTCGGCGATGGCGAGCGCCGCACGCGCGTTCTGGTCCACCAGGAAGATCGCACTGTCGGCGGCGCGCAAGCTGCGCACGCAAGCAAAAATCTCCTCCACCAGGCGCGGCGCAAGCCCCATGCTTGGCTCGTCGAGCAGCAGCAAGCGCGGGCGCGCCATCAGCGCGCGGCCGATCGCGAGCAGCTGCTGCTGGCCGCCCGAAAGCGTCCCCGCCGGCGCCTGCCGCCGCTGCCGCAGCACCGGGAACATCGCGTACACGCGCTCGAGCGTCGAGGCGGACTCCGCTGCCGGCCGGGTATAGGCGCCCAGGCGCAGGTTGTCCTCGACCGAAAGCGGGGCGAACATCTGCCGTCCCTCGGGCACCTGCACGATGCCCAGCCGCACGCGGCGCTCGGGCGGCGCGCTCGTGATGTCGGCGCCTTCGTAGCGCACACGACCGCCGCTCACCCGCTGCACGCCGGACAGCACGCGCAGCAGCGTCGTCTTGCCGGCGCCGTTGGCGCCCACCAGCGCGACCAGCTCGCCCGCGCGTACTGCGACGTCGATCCCCTTGAGCGCGGGAATGCGCCCGTAGCGGCTCTCGAGGGCGCTGACTTCAAGCATGCACCTGGGCCTGGCTGCCGAGATAGGCTTCGATCACTTTCGGGTCGCGCCGCACGGACTCCGCGCTTCCCTCGGCGAGCTTGCGGCCGTAGTCGAGCACCAGGACGTGGTCGGAAACACCCATCACCAGCTTCATGTTGTGCTCGACCAGCACGATCGTGATGCCGCGCGCGGCCAGGCGCTCGATCAGCCGCACGATCTCCTGCGTTTCGGTCGGGTTGAGGCCCGCCGCCGGCTCGTCGAGCAGCAGCAGCCGAGGGCGTGCGGCGAGCGCGCGCGCGATCTCGAGCCGCTTGAGCGCGCCGTAGGGCATGCTATCGGAGGCCGCGCGCGCGTAGCCGGCGAGGCCGACGAATTCGAGCAGCTCGAGCGCCTCGGCGCGGCAGGCGCGCTCGGCGCGCGCCAGGCTCGGAAAACGCAGCAGCGCGGCGAGCAGGCCGCAG
>Ga0335081_10007855_pt1 | contig 17087 bp, 18 predicted proteins | sample Lox_Sample_35_FD_206713 | JGI IMG/M metagenome (GOLD analysis project Ga0335081, IMG submission 206713) | Soil microbial communities from Loxahatchee National Wildlife Refuge, Florida, United States - Lox_Sample_3.5 | ecosystem: Environmental > Terrestrial > Soil > Wetlands | place: USA... | reverse complement strand
CGGCGGCGCCGTACAGATACATGCCGTGGCCCCCCTCGTCCTGGACCTTGGCGATCAGCACGGCCTTGCGCTTGAGCGAGGGAGCGCGGGTGATCCAGTTGCCCTCGGGCAGCATGCCCACGATCTCCGAGTGTGCGTGCTGGGAGATCTGACGGATGAGCGTCTGCCGATAGGCATCCGGCATCCAGTCCTTGGGCTCGATGCGCTCATCGGCATCCACACGTGCCTGGAAGCGAGCCTCGAGCGCCTCGCCCGCGGCCGGTGTCTCGGGCAAAGACTCTTTATCGGGGCGATCAAGACCTTGCGTGTACACCGCGGCAATCCCGCCGTACGGAAGCGCCAATTGTCGGTGTAGGATCGCTGCACCTCAAGGCTTGAGCCTTCCTGCGACACCCAAGGAGCCGCATCAGTGAGCGATCGACCCCGTCTCACGCGCCGCGAGGCCCTGACGGCTGGCTTGGCCGCCGGCGCGGCGGCGCTCGCGCTGCGCCCCAGCCCTGCCGCCGACGATCCCGGCAAGGCGCTCCCCCTCATCATGCGACCGATCCCCACCAGTGGGGAGAGGCTTCCGGTCATCGGCGTCGGCACCAACAAGTACGGTGTCAGCAGCCCCGACGAAGTGGCGGCGCGGCGCGCGGTGCTCGCGCGTCTGCCTGAGCTCGGCGGCTCGGTCGTGGACACCGCGCCAATCTACGGACTCTCCGAGTCGCTGATCGGCGAGCAGGTCGCATCGATCGGCAATCGCGACCGGCTGTTCCTCGCCTCCAAAGTCATGGCATCCGATGCGGACGCCGCCAAGGCATCCTTCGAGGAGACACTGCGGCGGCTCAAGGTGCCACGCATCGACCTCCTGCAGGTACACAACCTGGTGGGCGTCGACAGCGTGCTGCCCTTGCTGCAGGAGTGGAAGAAGACAGGGAAGATCCGCTACTACGGCGTCACCACCTCCAGTCCCGGCCAGCATGCGCGCATGCTCGAGATCATGCGCCGGCAGCCGCTCGACTTCATCCAGGTCGACTACTCGATCGGCAATCGCCTCGCCGCGGACGCGGTGCTGCCGGCGGCGCAGGAGCGCGGCATCGCCGTGCTCCTCAACGAGCCGCTCGGCGGGCGGCGCGGCGGCAATGCGCTCACCCAGGTCGCGGGCCGCATGCTCCCTGAGTGGGCTGCCGACATCGATGCCCGCAGCTGGGCGCAGTTCTTCCTCAAATACGCCATCTCGCACCCGGCAGTGACCTGCGCGATTCCCGGGACCACATCGGTGGCGCACCTGGAGGACAACCAGCTCGGCGGGCGCGGACGAGTGCCGGATGCCGCACTGCGCAAGCGCATGGAGCAGTTCTGGGACTCGAAAGCCTGAGCGCCCGCCCTCAGGCCGGCTCACCCGGCTTCGCTGCGCCGGCAAGCCACGCACGCCCTTCGGCGTACAGCCGCTCGACCTCCGGTCCGCGCAGACCCGGCAAGCCGGAGCGCTTGACGGAATAGCCGATCCGCGTCTGCAGATAGGCGAGGTGCCGGTACCCTTCCGGAAAGCTCATGAGCAGCTCCTGATCGAGCTTCAATGAGGCTCCGGGAGCGACGGGATCGATCCGGTCCTTCTCGTAGATCGGCTGGCGCCGCACCATGCCCCAGCGCCCGCCACGCTGCTCCATGAAGTCGTAGAACCGCCCGGTGCACAGCACATCGCACACCACGCCCTCGACGGGCGCCCGCTGGCTGATGGTCATCTTCGTCTGCGCCACGGCCCGCTTGCCGGCCACCTCGCAGGCGAACCCCCCCAGAAAGTGGATGATGCTGACGCCTCGCTCAAATCCCTCGCGCCTCGCCCGCACGAACTCCCGCGCCGGTGCCTGAAACCAGGTCGCGCTCATCCAGCCGTCCTCGTGCCAGAGCGCCGCGAAGCGCTCCCAATCGCCGCTGTCGCTGTAGATCACCCACTGCTCAATGATCTCGCGAATGGCCTGCCGTGCCGCGAATGACTCGTTCGCCATAGACTGTGCCTCCACTGGCGTGGACCCCCGCCACCCGTGTATTGTGTCGCCCCGGTCTGTCTCTAGGTCTGCCGCGAGCTTGTGATATATGACGAAAATCTACGTCGGAAATCTGCCCTTCTCCGCTGACGAAAGCCAGGTGCGTGCGCTGTTCGCGCAGCACGGCACCGTCGAATCGGTGAACGTGATCATGGACCGCGACACCGGAAGGCCGCGTGGCTTTGCGTTCGTGGAGATGAGCAGCGCCGATGCGTCGCGCGCCATCCAGAGCCTCAACGGCTACTCGATGGAAGGACGCCCCCTGCGCGTGAATGAGGCGCAGGATCGGCCGCGCGGTCCGGGCGGCGGCGGTGGCGGTGGCCGCGGCCCTGGCGGCGGCGGTCCCCGTCGCGGCGGCGGCGGTCCCGGCCGGTACTAATCCGGCGGGAGGGGCGCTGCGCGATCCGCGCAGCGGCCCGCGCCACTCTCTTCGCGCTCAACAGCCGCAGCGATGCGGCTGCGGCCCCGTTCATTGCTGATTCAGGTGCGCTGACCTAGAGTGCAAACCAACTGGTTGCACGGGGCGCACGCATGCATCATCGATCGCTCGCAGGCGCCGGGTCCTTCCTGGCGCTCATCTTGTGGCTCGCCGCGGCGCCATGCCTTGCGCAGGCGCCGGACTCCGATCCGCCGGGCCGCGTCGCACGCCTGAGCTACCTTCAGGGGGAGGTCTCGCTCCAGCCTGCGGGACTCACCGAGTGGGCTGGCGCGGTCATCAATCGTCCGCTGACGACCGGCGACAAGCTCTGGGCTGATGAGAACTCACGCGCGGAGCTGCAGCTGGGCACGCTCGCCGTGCGCCTCGGCGCCGCCACGGGGTTCTCGTTCCTCAATCTCGACGATCGCGCCGTGCAGATGCAGCTGACGGCCGGCACCATCGAGGTGAGCGTGCGCGAGCTCGGCGAGGGCGAGACCCTCGAGGTCGACACGCCGACGCTCGCCATGACCGTGCTGCAGCCGGGCACCTATCGGATCGAGGTGGACGAGTCCGGCAACACGACCAGCATCAAGGTCCCGAGTGGCGCGGCCGAAGTCACCGGCGGCGGGGATACCTACCAGATCCATACTCAGGAGCGCGCCACCTTTACCGACACCGGCGGCCTCACCGCCGACACGGCAACGCTTGGCGCCCCCGACGAGTTCGATGCCTGGTGTCTGCAGCGCGACCAGCGCGATGAGCGCGCGGTCGCGTCCGCGGCACAATATGTCTCGCCCGATGTTCCCGGTGCGGAGGACCTCGGCGACTACGGCACCTGGCAGTCGGTCCCCGACTACGGACCGGTTTGGGTACCCACCGCGGTTGCGGTCGGCTGGGCGCCTTATCACTTCGGGCACTGGGTCTGGGTGGCACCTTGGGGCTGGACGTGGGTCGATGATGCGCCCTGGGGCTTCGCCCCGTTTCACTACGGCCGCTGGGCCCACTTGCGCGGCTCGTGGTGCTGGGTTCCGGGCCCGCGGCGCCCGCGCCCGGTGTACGCGCCGGCTCTGGTCGCCTGGGTAGGCGGACCGCACTTCAACCTGTCGGTGTCGGCCGGCGGAATCGAGCCCGGGGTCGCCTGGTTTCCGCTCGGTCCGCGCGAGGTGTTCGTCCCCGGCTACCACGGGAGCGAGCGCTACGTCCGCAACGTGAACCTCACCAACACGACGATCGTCAACACCGCCTACATCACGAACGTCGTCAACAACCGGGTCGACGTCCAGTACGCGAATCGCCAGGTGCCGGGGGCACTGACAGCCGTGTCGCGCACGGCGTTCACGACGGCACAGTCGGTCGGGTCGCACGCGATCCGGCTCAATGAAGGACAGCTCGCAGCCACACGCGCGAGCACGCTCACCCCAGGCATCGAGCCGGGGCGCGCAAGCCTGCTCGGCGCGGCGGCAGCAGCCGGCGCAGTGCGCCGCCACGTTCCACCGCCACGATTCGAATCGCGCACGGTGGTTGCACGCCTCACGCCGCCGCCAGCCCCCGTCGCTTTCGACCGGCAGCGCGATGCGATCCGTGCGAACGGCGGGCGGCCGCTCGCACCTGCGCAGCTCGCGCCATTGCAGTCCCGCACGCCATTGCCTTTCCGTCCGGCAAATCAGCCCTCGCCCGGCCGCGCGGCGCTCGCCCCCCGCGCCATCGAGCCGCGTGCATTCGATCGCCCGAATACCGCCCCACGCACCGTGCAGCCTGCGGAGCGCGCGAACGCGCAGTCATTCTCCGCGAGCGGCGCGCCCGCTCAAACGCCGCCGCCGCGCATCGACCGCCCCTCGCCCGCCTTCACGCCCCGCGAGGATCGCCCGCCACGGACCCAACCCTCGACCCCGCCATCCTTTCAGGCCCCACCCGACCGTCCGGCATTCCGGGCAGAGCGCAATGAGCGAGGCCCGCCGCCCTCGCAAGGCGAGTCCCAGCGCTTCCAGGCGCCCCCGCAGCCGCGTCCTCAGCCACATACCGAGGCGCCGGCGCCACGCTTTCAGCCGCCGCCCCCGCAGCCGCGTGCTGAGCCCCGTGCCCAGCCGCGTCCTCCTCCTCCTCCGCCGCCGCACCCCGCGCAGGAGACGCGCGGATCCCATGACGAGCACGGCAACCCCGATCGTGATCGGCAGGGACCGCGCGACCGATAGCGGCGCGGAAGTCGATTTCAAAAAAAAGGCCCGCCGAAGCGGGCCTCTTCAGAAGAGCGAATCGGGCGATCCGATTACTTCGACTCTTCCTTCTTCTCGGCCTTGGCCTTCTTCTTGTGATGCTTGCCCTTGGTCGCGGCCTTCGAGTCCTTCGAGCCCGCATCCGCCGAGGCGGCGGGGGCCGTGGACGAGGTCGCAGGAGCATCAGCGGCGAGCACCGGGCCGGCCAGGAACAGCAAACCGAGAACAGGAACCAGTTTTCTAAACACGTGTCATCTCCAATGAAGAAATGGGCAGCGGGTATTCAAGCGCAGCAGCAGTAAAGGCGCCGTCGAAGCCTACACGAGCGCCGGCGCACTGCAATACTTGACAATCCCAGGGCGGATTGCGATCGCGATCCGGGTACGTGCGATGGCGGTGCCTGAGGGAGCGCGAGGCGGGTCGCGCAGCTCGAGTCTGCGCCGGATGCCGTCGATGTCCCTGATTGAATTGAATAACTATATTTTTCAGAATATTAGGATATTTTTAGACAACCAACATCAACTACTGCTCGAGCGTCTCCGCCGGCTCGCTCGCCATGAGGCGCGTGAGTATCTCGAGCTCGACGGGCTTGGTGAGGTGCAAGTCGAACCCCGCATCCTTCGCGCGCCTGCGATCGGTGTCCTGTCCCCAGCCGGTCAACGCAACCAGCTGCGGAATGTGTCCGTTGCCTTCGCTGCGAATGCGCCGTGCGACCTCGTAGCCGTTGAGGCGCGGCAGACCGATATCGAGCATCACCACATCGGGCGCGAACTCCGCCACTGCCCCAAGCGCCTGCAACCCGTCGTGGGCCAGCCGCGCATCGTGCCCGAGCGCGACAAGCAGCATCGCGAGGCTCTCCGCAGCATCGACATTGTCATCGACGACCAGAACCCGGCGCCGCGGGCCACCGGCCAGCCGCGGCCGGTCCGCTCGCGGTGCCGCGCCCGGCTTGCTCGAATCAAGCGGTAGCCAGACACGAAAACGGCTGCCTCGTCCGGGGCCCTCGCTGTGTGCCTCCACCGTTCCACCGTGCATGTGCACCAGGCGATTCACGAGCGTGAGCCCGATGCCGAGCCCGTCCTGCGTGCGCTCGGGCGAGCGATCGGCCTGCACGAACATGTCGAAGATCTTCGGCAGCACCTCCTTGGCGATGCCGACGCCCGTGTCGGCGACCTCGAAGCAGATCCGCTCCGCCTCGGGTGCCGCGCGCAGCGTGATGCGACCCCCGCGCGGGGTGTACTTGGCGGCATTGTTGAGCAGATTGCCGATGATCTGTGCGAGGCGGGTGACATCGCCGTGCACGTACAGCGGCTCCGAGGGCAGCCGTACGTCGAGCTCGTGGCCCGCGCCCACGATGAGCGGGGCGCTCGTCTCGACGGCGTGCGCGACCACCACCGCGACCGCGACCCTCGCCCGCTGCAGCTGGATGCGACCCTGGGTGACACGCGACAGATCGAGCAGGTCATCGACCAGGCGCGAGAGGTGACGCAGCTGACGATCGATGATCTCGCGAGGATGCTGCTGCTCGGGATCCGCGGCCGCCTTCAGGCGCAGCAGCTCCAGCGCGTTGCGCATCGGGGCGAGCGGGTTGCGCAGCTCGTGAGCGAGCACCGCCAGAAACTCGTCCTTGCGGCGGTCTGCCTCGAGGAGCGCAAGCTCGAGGTGCTTGTGATGGGTGATGTCCGTGATCACACCGACCCAGCCGTCGACGCTCCCGTCGGGTGCGAATGAGGGCACGTACACCGCGTTGATCCAGCGTGCCCCCAGGCGCGCGAACTCGACGTGCTGCTCGTGCTCGACGCGGTTGCCCGCGAGCACGGCGCGGAAATGCGGCAGAAACTGCCGGAAGTTCGCCTCGCCCACCACCTCCTCGATGGCGCGCCCGACCAGCTCCTCCGCGGGGCGGTCGATCCATTCCGCGAACTGCCGGTTCACCCACACGTAGCGCAGATCGCGACTGCAGCGCGTCGTGCCGGCAGGCATCAGATCGGTGACCGTCTGGAGCTGCGCGCGCGCCTCGCGCGCGGCAATCTCCGCGCGCCGGCTCGCCGTCACGTCCGCGAACCACACGACGATGCCGTCGCCGAAGGCCGTGGCGATGTTGTGGAACCAGCGCGTGATCCCTTCCCGGCTGAAGACTGACTCGACGGTCTGCGGCTCGCCGGTCTCGATCGCACGGCAGTACGCGCTGAACAGTCCCGGAACCTCCCAGCTCCAGGAGTACAGCTCCGCCACACGCTGTCCGACGAGCTCCGCCACCGGGCGGCCGATCACCCGGGCCGCCTCCGAGTTGACCTGGACCCAGCGGAAATCGACGATCTTGCCGCTCGCATCCCGCACGGCGCTCAGAATCGCGAATGCCACGGCGGAGGATTCGAGCGTCACGCGGAAGCGCTCTTCGCTGTCGGCGAGCGCGCGCGCGTGCGCCCTGGCGCGCTCGCCAGCGCGGCGCAGCGCCTCGGCAAGGCCGATGATGAGCGCGCACGACAGCGCGTAGGAGACGAAGCCGATCGCGCCGCGCAGCCCAAGCGCGCCGAGGCTCGGGGCCACGTGCGGCTCGGTGAACAGGTAGCTCGAGGCCAGGTAGCCTGCGAGCGCCGCAAGCACTCCCGGCCCGGTGCCGCCGAAGCGCACCGCGAGCGCGACGGCCGCATAGATCAGCGTGAAGCGGAAATACCCTGCGAGCCAGGGGTCGGAAAGCCAGCGCAACAGCAGCGCCGCGCCCGTGAACGCCACCGCGAGCGCGTAGCGGCGCGCGATCTCGAGCGGCCTTGCGGTCACGGCCCCTCCGGACGCCCGTCGCTCAGTGTCCGGGTGCGACGAGGTTGAGCTGCTGCCGCAGCTGCGCAGCGGTCAGGAGCTTCACGTACACGGGTGTCCCCACGTCGAAGTCCTTGGCGCGCGCAAGTCCACCGACGATGACCGGATCGAATCCGGCATCGCGCACCAGCCGCTCTGCCACCGCGAGCGCCTGGGCGTCATCCCCAGCGAGCGGGATACCGTAGAGCTCCCCCGGGCGATGTGCCTCCTTCCCCAAGGCGATATAGCTGATCGCGTTGAAGGCGCGCACCAGGCGAGTTCCGGGAAAGAACTCCGCCGAGGCAACGCCCGTTCCCTTGCGCTGGGCGTCCACCGCCATCGGGCCATCGCGGTTCGGATAAGGATTGCCGGTGTCGATGAGGATCTTGCCCTTAAGCTCGCGGGCCAAATCCTTGCCGAGCTGCGGCTCGGCGCCGTATGGGATCGAGACCAGCACCACCTCGCCGAATGCCGCCGCCGCGCGTGGAGTGCCGACGTGTACCTTCGGGCCGAGCGACTCGGCCAGCTTCTTGAGCTCGCTCGGGTGGCGCGACGACAGGAGCAGCTCGTGGCCCGCCTTCGCCCACGCCTGCGCGAGCGTGCCGCCGATCTTGCCGGTGCCGATGATGCCGATCTTGAGCGGCTTGGCGTCCGCCGGCGTGGCAGCGACCGCGGGCGCTGCGGCTCCCGCAAGCACTACGAGCATCATCCCGATCCGGCCCAAGATACGCATAGTCGTCACTCCATGAGGTCGCTCCCCCGATGGCGCGAGTGTAAGCTCCCGAACCCATGGCGCAAGCCGCACCCGAAGCCCCGCCCCCATCCGCGGGCGCAACCCCTGGCCTGCAATACGCCGGCTTCTGGGTGCGCTTCGTCGCCGCCGTGGTCGACTCGCTGCTTGCGCTCGCCGTGCTGATTCCGCTCCTCAAGCTGATCTACGGACGCAGCTACAGCATGTTCAGCATGCCGGACATGGATGCGGTCATGAATGCAGCGCTGCGCGGCGAGCAGAGCGCCGCCCTGGCCGCCAGCGCCGGCGCCGATACCTCCGCCTCGCTGCTGCAGTGGGCACTGGCGGCGGTTGCCGTGCTCGCCTTCTGGATCTCGCGGCAGGCGACGCCGGGCAAGATGTTGTTCCGTGCCAGGATCGTCGATGCCCGCACGGGGGGTAAGCCGAGCGCAGGTCAGCTCATCGGTCGATATTTCTCGTACTACCTGTCGATCTTCGGCCTCGGGCTCGGCTTCCTCTGGATCGGCTTCGACCCACGCAAGCAGGGCTGGCACGACAAGCTCGCGGGAACCGTCGTCGTGCGGCCCGGTCGGGGCCGCGAGCCGGTGCGCTTCACCGGCCGCTGAGGCGGCGCTCAGCCCTCGCCGCGGCCACCCAGGCGCCGGCCGATCAGATGATCGAGCGCCAGCACGCCGGGGCCTGCGATCGCGAGCCACGCGAACAGCGCGAGGTATTCGGTCTCATCGAACCCGAGCAGCGTCTCGAGCGAGTCCACGTCAGGCCACTTGGCCGAGGCGATCGCGACGATCATGGTGATGCCGAGCGCGCCGGCGGAGATGCGCGTGAGCAGCCCCAGCAGCAGGAAGATCCCGCCGAAGAACTCCACCCCGGAGACGAACGGCGTCAGGAGGTGCGGGAATGGAATGCCCCAGCCGATGAAATTCTCGGTGATCGCCGGCAGGTTGTGCAGCTTGCCCCAGCCGCTCAGCATGAAGACATAGCCGACCACGAGGCGTGCGAAGAGGGGTGCGATCGGGGTGAGATGCCGTGCCACGCGCTGCGGCCAGCCGATCAGGCAGTCAACGAGGAATCTCATGCAGGTCGCTCCTTGGATATCGGACTTGGTTGTGCAAGTAGACCCGGCGTTCGGCCCAATTGTGACAGCGAGCGGCACGCTGCGCGGCCGTGATCAGAAATTGTCCAACCTAACGAATAGCGCTGGCGCGCCCGCGCAATCGCACTTTGCAAGTGGGTGGTGTACACATACTTATGCACAGGTTCTGTGGATAACTCGCTGGCCCCCGTCGCATCGCCCGGAGCACTCCGGCGGTAGCGGGCCGACCGACCTTGTGTGACACTTCAATACACCTCGCAGCATAAAAAGATCGATATGAACGCGAAAGAGTCCAAGAGCGAGCAGGAACTGGCAGCGGCGGCGGCGCGCGCCCGGCTGCGCGTGGACGTGGCCAAGCAAAGCGTCCGCCTGGCGAAGGAGGAGCTGAAGCGAGCGCGCAAGCGCTTCAAGGAAGCCAAGCGCGAGGCCAAGCGCGCTCGCAAGCGGGCGGCAGCGGCCCGCAAGGCCTGGAAGCAGGCCCGCCGCAAGGACGACAAGGAGGCCGCGCCCGCGGCCAAATCCGCACCTGCAAAGGGCAAGGCATCGGCAAAGAACGAGACCAAACCCACCGCCGCGAAGTCTGCGGCGCCGAAGCGCCGGCCCGCCGCGATGCGCAGACCTGCAAAGACTCGACGCCCTGCGCCACGCCGCCCCAAGCCGGCCCCGGCCGTGTCTCGGGCGGTCACGACACCCCGCAAGCCAGCGCCGGTGCGTAAGAAGGCCGCTCTGCGCAAGAGCCCACCGGCGCGGGTGACGCCGAAGGCTCCTCAGCCACCCGTGGAAGACTCAGCTCCGGAGCTGCAGGAGACCGGCCTGACGGAGGCCCTGGAACCGGGCCCCGAGGAGATCGTGACGGAGAGCTGACGCGTGGCGGGGCCGGACCCCGGCGCGAGCTCAGCCTCCCCGACAGCGCGAGAGGAACGCGCGGCGGTCCTCGCCGGTGAGATTCTTGCCGTTCGCGGCAGCCTCGCAGCGACGGCGGACCTCCCGCGCCGACAGTCCCGGCTCGGGTAGCGGTCCCTCCGAGGCGATGCAGACCTTCAGATAGGCTTTGAGCTGCTCATCGGTGAGCTGCCGCTCCGAGGCACGCGCGGCGCAGGCCCGAGCCCGCGCGACCGCTGCGTCGGTGTCGTCGGCACGCGCACAGGGCAGCCCGGGTGCGAGCGCTGCCACGAGCAAGATTGCAAACCTGATTCTCATCTCGCGGGTCCCGGTAACCTCATGACAGGGGGCTCAGCAGCCGATGCGCCCGCGGCAGATAGTAGTGGTCCGGATCGAATGACACCACCACGCGTGTGGCACGTCCGACGATGTTGCGGCGGGGCACGAATCCGATGTAGCGCGAGTCCCCGCTGTTGTCGCGATTGTCACCCAGCATGAAGTACATCCCGGGCGGAACGCGCACCGGCCCGAACTGCCAGCGTGACAGCCGTGCCGGCAGCAGCAGGATGTCGTGGGGCGCACTCGTGCCCTGCTCCTCGAGGACCACCGGGCTCTGGGCACGCGTCGCGGCCAGCATGCCGCGCAGGGGCTCGCTCGACCGCTCCAGATAGCGCGCGCGCCGGCCATTGACGATCAGCACCTCGCCATCGAGTTCCACGGTGTCGCCGGGGACTGCGACGACTCTCTTGACGAGGGAAGTGCCGTCCTGTGGGGAGTCGAACACTACGATCTCGCCCCGCGCCGGGTCGGCACCGCTCGTCAGGTGCAGCAGCGTGAAGGGTACCCGCAACCCGAAGGAATGCTTGTCGACCAGGACCCGGTCGCCCTCCAGAATGGTCGGATTCATCGAGCCGGTGGGCACCGTGACCCAGTCGGCCCATGCCGAGCGGAAGCTCACCAGCAGCGCGAAGAAGATCAGGGTGCCGCGATATTCCCGCCAGAGCCTCGCCATGGGTCGTGTCCTTGCATGCAACGGCCAATCCACTCAACTGCTCAGACCTACGCCGCGCAGCCGAGGTTCCGCCTCCGCGGCGCTCATCGCCCGCCGGCCACCGCGAGCTTGCGGTAACGCGAGAGGTGGCGGATGGCGTGCTGCGGCTTGCGGAGCCTCTGGTACAGGCGGGCCAGATTGAAGTGCGCGTCGCGGAAGTCGGGATCGGCGGTGAGCGCCTCCTGGTACATCGCCGCCGCCGCCTCCCACCGTCCAGTGTCCTCAAGCAGCACGGCGAGGTTGAACAGCAGCGTCGCATCGGCCGCGCAGCACGCCACGCCCTCGCGATACACCCGCTCGGCCTCCGCGGTGCGACCGGTCTCGTGCAGCAGGCGCCCGAGGTTGATGTGCGCCGCGGCATGCGAGGCATCGAGCGCCGTGCAGGCGGCGTAGGCCTCCGCCGCGGCGCGCGGGTCGCTCTCCTCCGCAGCGAGGCCTCGCTCGAACCACTGCTGCGCGCTCTCCGGCGCGGAGGGACGCTGCGGCCGCACCGTGGCGACGCGCACCTCATCCCCTGTCAGCGTCACGTCCAGCTCGAGCAGGTACTGTCCCGAGTCGGCCTGCCAGCGCTGCGCTCCGGTACGAACGACCACGCGGTCGCCCGCCGCGCAGATGCTGAGGCCGGTGAGCGGCACGCTCTGCGGCAGACGCCGCCGCAGCTCACCGAGCGAGCGGCTGATGCGCCGCTGTGAGATCCGGGCACCGAGCAACGCGCGCGCCGTGCGCAGCAGAATCAGGTCCTGGAAGGAGAAGCGGTACTCGCGCCGCGGGCCGCGCGCGGGACGCACGAAGCCACGCGCGACCAGCGAGCGGATCGCGCTCGGCGGTAGGTCGAGCAAGCGCGCGACGTCAGCCAACCGGTAGGAATTCATGCGCGATCCTTTTACCCGCAAAGAAGGCGTCCGGGTAGCCCCATCGCGCACGCTGTGCCGGTACCCGTGGTAGGCTCATCGCGCCGGCGCCAGCACTCATTTGGACCGAAGGCTGTCATGGCCACTGCGGCACATCGCGAAGACCGCCGTCTGCGCAAGCTCTCGGAGTTCTGCCTGAAGCTCCCGGAGACCGAGCGCACGCTGTGCGGGGATCACGCGGACTTTCGCGTGCGGGGCAAGGTGTTCGCGTACTTCCTCAGCAGTCACCATGGCGATGGCATCGTGGCGGTGTGCTGCAAGACGGCGCTCGGCGAGAACGTCGACCGCGCGGCGCGCGATTCGAGGCGCTTCTATCTGCCGGCGTATATCGGCGCTCGCGGCTGGGTCGGGATGCGGCTGGACCTGGGCAATATCGACTGGTACGAGGTGCAGAACCTCATATCCCTGAGCTACGAGCTGGTTGCCCCCAAGCGACTCCTCAAGACTCTGGAGGCGGCGCCGCCGCACGCCACGAAGCCCGCGGCGAAGCGCGCTCAGCGGTAGGCAGAGCGCAGCAGCTCCTCGAGGTAGGATTTCCACAGCGCCGCCACCGTGTGGGACTGGTGACCTCGCGTCTGCTCGCTGTAGGGGATCACCACGGCCCGGCCATGGGGCACGCGCATGATCTCGCGTTCCAGTATGCCGAGCTCCGGCGGATTGATGAGATCGTCGGCCGAGTTGACGGCGATCAGTGGCGCCCGGATCTGTCCGAGCCGTGGACCGGGATCGTAGTCACTCGAGGCCGCAAGCGCGTACAGGATGTCATTCGCATCGCCGGACTTGAAGCCGCTCGCAACGTAGGCATCGATGGCGGCATCGGCGGCGGCGAGTGTCGGCGCCTCGCGCTGCCGCAGCACCGGATTCGATCCCATGAGCCAGAGCATCTCCTCGGCGGTGCGTAGCGAGGCCGGCTGCTGGCGATACTCGCCGCCCGCCCACTGCGGATCGTTGCGAATTGCATCGATCACCAGGCGTCTCCAGATGCGGTTCCGCCCCGACACCTGCGCCGGGAGACTCGCGAGCGGCAGCAGCGCATCCATGAAGTCCGGTTGCAGCTCACCCCACAGCCACGTCTGCATTCCGCCCATCGAGGTGCCCATCACGAGCCGCAGGTGATTGACCCCGAGCCCCTCGGTGAGTACTCGCCGCTGTGCCTCGACCATGTCCACGTAGCCGTAGTGTGGAAAGCGCGCGTGCTGGCCATCGCTCGGCTTGCTCGAGCCGCCGTGGCCGATGCCGTCCGGCAAAATGATGAAGAAGCGCGCGGCATCGAGCGGCTGCCCCGGTCCGAACAGCGCGCCTGCGAATTCCGGCCGGATGAGACTCGCGCCGCTGCCGCCGGTGCCGTGCAGGATCAGCACCGCGTTGCGCACGAGGCCATGGGAGTCGCGCACGGGCCGCCCGAGCGTGCGGTAGTGAATGCGGAGCTCCGCGAGCTCCACACCCGATGCGAAGTGGAAGTTCTTGAGGACGTGATCGCCCTCGGTGGGCGGCGGGTAGTCGGCCGCCGCGGCCGCGACCACCACTCCCAGCATCAGCACTGCGAACGCTCGTACGCCCATGCCGTCAGGTTCCGCAGGCGATGGCGCCTGCGCGGTGCGCCCGGGGCGCCGGCCGCCGCCGGGAGTCAGCGGCTGCGGCTCGCCCCGTTCTCGCATGGAACAGGGCGAGCCGCATCGGACTTACGACCGCTTCAGCGCCAACTTGATGCGCTTCTGCCAGGCCTTGAAGCGCACCGCAGCCTCACTGCGCTTCAGCTGCCGGGCGATCTTGCGGACTCCCTGCTTGCCTGCAAGCTTCCTCAGCAGCTTCAGTTCAGCAGAAGTCCAGAGAACTCTCTTTCGACGTGGACGCGCCATGTGCAAGCTCCGCAATTTGGATGATTCAACTCTAATATTTTAGCAACTTCAGCCACCGCTTGTCTGTTTGATCAGACGGAAAATCAGTCTTGTGACCAAATTTGGTAGGCTTGCGTGAAAGTTTGGTACCGTAGCCACGCGCCCAACACATCTTTGAAATAAATGCAAGCCCGGTCGCCTGCAACGATCGCACCCTCGCCGCTGCTGAGTCGTTTGTTTGCCCACGACGTCATCGCGGTAGAGACGCGACAACCCATCGGCGGCGAGCTGCTGCTGCCTGAGGAAGCCCCTTACGTTGCGCGCGCCGCCCCGAAGCGTGTGGCGGATTTCGCCGCCGGCCGCGCCTGTGCACGCGAGGCGCTTGCGCAGCTCGGCATCCGCGACTTCGTGCTGCACGTCGGTGCCGACCGCGAGCCGCTGTGGCCGCCGCAGGCCGTGGGCAGCATCACCCACACCGCGGGATTCTGCGGCGTCGTCGTTGCGAGCCGCGAGCGCGTGGCTGCGCTCGGGATCGATGCGGAGGAACGCTACGCCGTGCGGCGCGAGCTGTGGCCTGGCATCTGCACCAATGCCGAGCAGCAGTGGCTCGCGGGCCTGCCGCCGGAGCGTGCCGTCGAGGCCGCCACGGCGATCTTCTGCGCCAAGGAGGCATTCTTCAAATGTCAGTATCCGCTCACGCGGCAATGGCTGAACTTCGAGGATGTCCACGTGAAGCTCGAGCGTGGCGCTGGCTTTGCGCTGATCGAGCCGCAGCGAATGCTGCAGCTTTCGGCCTGGCAGCCCCCTCCTTGGCCTGCAAGATTCGCCCAGGCAGCCGCGCTGACGGTCGCCGGCTGCAGCATCTTCCCCGTCCAGCGCCTGCCGTGAGCTATTGCAACAGCCCGAACACCGCGACGCCGTTGGTCGTGCCCACGAGCACCCGCCCGCCGGTCACCACCGGCGTGATGAATTTGTTGCCCGGACCGAACTGATCGCGACCACCGGCGGCCTGGTTGCTGTTGTAGAGCTCGCGCGCCAGATTGGTCGCATCGAGCGCATGCAGCACCGCGGGATTGGAGTTCTCGTGTGCCCAGACGATGGCGTTCGCCGTGCCGTTCGCGGACACCGAGGGCGCGCTGCCGGGATAGGTGAAATGCGTGCTCGATTGCGAGACAGGGCTCGAGGACAGCATCGCATTCGCCAGCGCGAACGCCTTGACGGTCCCGCCCGAGTCCCCGTAATAGATCGTGTTGTTGAAGTACGCCGGTGTTCCCCACACCCCGCCCGGCAGCACACCGGGCAGTTCCTGCCAGATCTGATCAGCCTGAGCGTTGAACTTCCCCATGGCATCGCGGTTGACGAGGTAGATCTTTCCGTCCTTGCCGGCACCGACGACCAGGTGCCGTACGGTGCCGCCGCTGTCCGGCAGATCCGGCAGCAGCATCTCCCCGCCGGAGCCCAGATCCTGATCGGCGTTGGACTCACTGACCTCGTTCGACATCGCGAAATAGTCGCTCACGGCGAGCGAGCCCCCCGCGGTCGAGATCTTCAGAAATGAGTTGCCGTAGTCCTGCTTGCTCGGAAACCCGCTCGCATCGAGTGTCTCCTCGAACGCGCCGTTGCCGGTGAGCAGATAGATATACCCGCTCGCATCGAGCGCCGGGCCGCCGCCCGCCATCCAGATCGCCGGGCCCGTGCCAGCGCTGTTCGGAGCGACATTGAGCACGCGGGTGCGCGCGAGGGTCGTCTGATCGAAGCCGATGATCCAGCCGGTATAGGCCTGAATGTCGCAATGCGACGTCCAGCTCGTGTACACCACGCCATTCGCGAGCAGCAGCGCTGCGCGCTCCTCGTACTGGCCCGGGCTGAAGCTGACGCTACCGCCCGCCGCGGGATAGGTCGCGGTAATTTCCGTCGGACCGCCGAGGACCTCAGCGCCCGTCGTCACATCGAGCGCATGCAGCCGCTGATGATAGGCCGACCCGCTCAACGACATCGCCACCACATAGATCACGCCATGCGCGCCCGCGCTGCGATCGATCACCGGGGTGGAGGTGATGCCGATCGTTGGAGTCACCTGACCACAGCCCCGCGAGTCGCTCACGGTCTCACCGCTGCCGAGCAGCGATGTCTGCCAGAGCGGCGCGCCGCCGGTATCGACGTCGAAGGCATACACCGAGTCGTTCTCGGTCACGACGTAGACGACATTGTGCATCGCGCCCATGATCGACAGCTGCGCCAGATACAGCGGCTGCCCGTCGACCTTGCCGTCGACACCGAGCGTGCGCTGCAGGCCAAACGTCGCCGAGCTGACATTGCTCGGCGTGAGAGTCGACTCGGAGGCGTTCAGGCCGCTGCGCGCGACGTCGTACTTGTAGGTGAGCACGTCCATGCCGGCAGCGCCGGGTGCCGGAGAGGACGGCGGTGTCGGGGAGGCAGGTGGCGATGGCGTCGAGGGCGGCGCAGGAGTCGGGCTGGCCGCGGTCGTGTCCCCGCCGCCGCACCCCGCGAGCGCCGCCGCAAGCGCCAGCGCGAGGATCGTGCCTGCATCCGTACGGTTGCCGCCCATCAACTGCCTGCATCCTCGCGAGCGTGGTAGTGGTGAGCATTGCAAACCCCGTCGGCCGTGTACAACAGTCTACGAATGGCGACAGGTGCATGAGGTAGACTGATTCGAATGCAGGCGCGCGAGCGGCGGTCGTCGAGATCGCCCACCGTGGTTTCACAGTCCGTGAATCAGCGCACATCGCGCTGCCTGCGAGCGAAGTATACGAGAGCCTGCTCGCCGCCCAGCCGGTCTGGTGCGCCACTTGCAGCCAAGGAGTGATCCACGTGACGGCTCCCACCTTCAGCACTGCATTCATCGTCGGCGCCGGAACCGGGCTCAGTGCCTCGCTCGCGCGCCTGCTCCGCGCGGAAGGCCTCAACATTGCGCTCGCCGCGCGCAACATTCGCAAGCTCGATGAGCTCGCCGCGGAGACCGACGCGCTGGCCATCAGAGCGGATGCCGCCGATCCGGCCAGCGTCGCCGAGGCCTTCGCCGAGGTCGACGCTCGCTTCGGCTCACCCGACCTGGTGGTGTACAACGCCAGCGGCCGCGT
>Ga0335081_10007854_pt1 | contig 17087 bp, 11 predicted proteins | sample Lox_Sample_35_FD_206713 | JGI IMG/M metagenome (GOLD analysis project Ga0335081, IMG submission 206713) | Soil microbial communities from Loxahatchee National Wildlife Refuge, Florida, United States - Lox_Sample_3.5 | ecosystem: Environmental > Terrestrial > Soil > Wetlands | place: USA... | reverse complement strand
TCTTTGACTGATCTCCGGCAACGATGAAAAACAAAAGCAAGGCCACGGCGGCGAGGATGAGGTTGTAGAGAAAATATCCTGGGAAGAGTTCCCCCACGATCTTGCCTGCCAAGTCCCGCCCGAAGGACCGGAAAATGACCGGTGTGACGATGAACGTGACCGACGCGATCCCCCCGACCCAGAGTGCTAGAACAAGATTGTACAATGGAAACCAGGAAGTCTTCATAAACACCTCTTATACGAAACAGGGGGTACAGATTTCATCCGTAAATCTCGAATTAATTCATCACAAGATGGTTGTTTACCTCACTTACTACGACGTAATATCGACAAGTTGAAGCATTTGAGAATTACAGTTTGAAATATGCTTGATACGGCAGCTGAGCCCCACTAAATCCACTAAATAAGGGTATCGGCCTCTGATCCTGGTTCTCCCGAGCTCATCAAGGAATGGAGTTCACAGCGCAAAGAGCCGGCAGAACAAGTAATTATACAGAAATAAACTAGGTAACCACCCTCTTGGCGGTGATAGCAAGCCATTAATATTCCAGTACGCCTCAGTTGAATGCCACTCTGGAATGACATCAACGGAATCAAGTACTTCTCAATTCAAGATGTAACCTGCAACTCTCAACATCGCTTAGCGATTCACAGGCACGGGAAGAAATCACACTCAATAAAAAATTAAGACTGCTGACAGTATTTCATGACTAAGCGGCCTATGGAACCTGCGTCTGTGAGGATTTCGCCGACGATGTTGTGGGTCTTGTGAGGCCGCTCTCCCTATCAATGCGGCCCACCAGCGTTGTGAAAAATACCGGCACTTCTGATGCGAACGTGAGCTGAATGCCGCTGAAGGGGTGTTTGAAGGAAATCGATCTGGCATGAAGTGCCATGCGTGGTTGCAACTCATCCTCATTCCCATATTTTGTGTCACCTACAATCGGGTGTCCAATACCGGCGAGGTGTACTCGTATCTGGTTCTTCCTGCCCGTTAGTAGAACCACTTCCAACAAGGAAAATCTCTTCGTCAACCTGAGCACTTTGTAAGCCGTTTGAGACAACTTCCCTTTTGTGCTGTCAGCCGTAGAGTAAACGTTATAATCTTTGTCCTCCGCCAAATATGTAGTAATGGTTTCCGAGCTTTTTTCACACTTGCCATGAACCACTGCAAGATACTTCTTTTCTGTTTGTTTCCACTGGGCCTTCAAGCGGAGCATCGCCTCTTCGCTCTTTGCAAAGATAAGTATCCCGGACGTATCTCTGTCCAGTCGGTGAACGACGAAAAGACGTTTTCGACATCTGCCGCAACCCGTGCGGATGTAGTCCGTTAAAATGGAGTGAGCCGTGCGCGATTTTTCCCTCTCCGTTGCGACGGTCAAAAGGCCCGCTGGTTTATCCACTACAAGAATATCTTTATCCTCATAAAGGACGGCGATCCCTTTCGATATGAACTTGATGCTCGAAATAGGTCGTTTTCCCACAACAAATATTATACCATGGATTATTAAAGGGAATGTACTTGTTTTAAATTATTTAAACAATTGAAGATTACAGAATGAACTTCATCACAAACCAATATATCATAAATTAATGATTACATACAGTATTTCTGGTGGCAGGATTGTTGGGCAACTGTCAATTTTCAGAGGAATGACTGCGGATTGTTTCGTATTCTGCGTTTGGTGTCAGGATGAAACCGGATACCGGACCGCTCCCCACAATAAATGCTGATAGGTAGCCATTAGTTCCTGTACAGCATCGCAGCCCGACGCTGCTCGAAGTACGGATTTTTTTTATAGTAGTCACCGCCTTTGCGTACTATGTGTCGCGCCTCCGAAATATTACCGTTCAGGTACAGGGCTCTAGCGTATCCGTCGACCACTTCCGGCTCTTCAGGATCAAGTTGGTAAGCCTTTCGGAGGCATGCTTCAGCCTCAGGACCTGGTTGCTGTTTGAGCAGAAATATCCCATAACTGACGAGGGTCGATATATCATTTGGATCGATTGCGAGGGCCTCTTTCCACTGTTCCATTGCTTGCTCTATTTGCCCACGGGATGCATAGATCGACGCCAGGACCCGCCGCACAGGTACGAGTTTGGCGTTCATCACGAGTGCCTGCTGAAGTTCTTTGACCGCGCTATCGGTCTGGTTCATTTTCCAGAGCATCCACCCATAGTCTTGATGGACATCGCTGTTCTCCGGGTAAATCTCCACCGCCCGGCGAAGGATAGCCAGAGCTTCAGTGTAATCGCCTCTTAAGTATCGCCTGAGGTACTCTCGGTAATAATACGAAACGACCTCATTACACAAGTTCCTGTTCCCTGGCGCCGTTTCAATAGCCTGATCATAGTGATGAATGACGTCCTGCGCCGGGAACCCGCGGAATTGGGCGACCTGCCCAGCGAGGAATATCCCCTCGGCCCGAAAAGCCGCATTGAGGTGGGCGGCCTCCTGACCAGAGAGCCCCTTCCTCGCGAATCGGTTGAAATCCGGGCCGCGGATTGACATCAGCATCTCGTGATTCACAAGGGTCCTCTCGTCCGGGGGTACGGCATAGTCGCGGGGAGAATAGAACTCATAGTATGGCTCCTCGAAGGTGTTCACAGGACCGGGTGGTATGGCATTGCGCAGCGTCTCTTCTGTCCCGATGAAATGGGCCAGCACGGCTTCCGCCGTAGTCAGGCCGTACTTGCGAATGCCTTGGAATGATTCGGGTTCGGCCGCCATGGTTTTGCGCATCCACGCCGGATCAATATCGATGGCATCGTTAGAGCCGACAAGGAATGTGTTGGTCATGGTGAACCTCCCGACAGGCGGGAAATACCAGAGCTGAGCATGAGGGAATGCATCAAGGAAAGTCCTCAATGCCAGATCGTACTGCGAGGGCGGCAGGTCGGTAGGCATCCACTGAATGACGAGTCCGCCCGGGGCGAGCCTCTGCCGCAAAAGCGCATAGTATTCCTCTGAGTAAGAGAACGCGTTGGTGGCATATTTTCCTGCGGTCTTCTCGTCAGCCGATATGATGTCATACCGCTCCTGCGTTGTCTCGAGAAAATCAGCCACGTCATCCACGATGATGACAGCGCGAGGGTCGTTGAGAATGTTGATGTTTTGTTCCGAGAAGTATCGCGCTCCCTCGATGACACCGCGCGCTATCTCAACAGCCACGATCTTCTTAAGCGCGGCATGCTTGGCACTTTCGCCAGCCAAAATGCCCGAGCCGAGACCTATCGAAAGCTCCGAGCTGTACGATTTCAGAAGCAGCTTCGGCAGATGGGCCAGGATCTGCTGCTTGTAGTCGGAGGCACCGTTCCCCCCGATGTTGATGCCGTCGACGCTGATTGCCTTATAGCCGCTGTCAGCGCTGACCCACACCTTTGTGGTTACGAGTCCCCCCTCCCGGTAGAAGAGGACCTCGTCCCGTCGTTGCTGGAATTCCGAAGGAAACTGGAAGGAGAGCGGCATGCGCACGAGCGCAAGAGTGACTACCAGGAATACAGCCAATGCCACGGATACGACGGTCATGGCGTGTTTCCACCGGGCAAAAACAAGCACGATACCCAGGCCCACATTGAGTGCAGCCATGAGGAGAATGCCTTTCTGGATCCCCAGAAGCGGCATGATCAGGAGGCCGGGCAGGAGCGCTCCCACCACGTTGCCCAGCGTGTTCACAGCATAGATCTTTCCCACCGTTGTCCCGGTTTTCTGAAGATTGGAAATGAAGATCTGCCCCATCAGGGGTAACGTGGCTCCGATCAGGGTAGCAGGAAGAAGCATGAGGGACAGCGCTATCACGAAATTCGATAGAGCGAGAAGTTCGAGTTGACCGGAATATCGGGTAATGAAAGATCGAATAGCTTCCGATTGCACGATGAAAAAGAGCAGAGGTAAAGCAACTGCGGAAAAAACTCCAATCAGGACCTCAATCGCCGCGAATAGTCGAAGGGGGTTTTTAACGATGTCCCCAAGGAACCGGATACCGTACCCGCCGAGCGCAATGCCCGTCAGGAACGCCGTAAGCATAAGCGTGAATGCATAGGTCGTGTTCCCAAGTAAAAAGACAAGCGCGCGCGTCCAGAAGATTTCATAGGCGAATGAGGCCAAGCCTGATAGTGCGAAGGCCCAAAGCGCAAGACGGTACGTTCGAATGACCTGAGCGTCGGCAATCGGAATCAAGGTTTCGGGATTTGCCGGCGAGGACATCGGAACTAGAGCATGGTCGAGTCCAGAACGCATGGATGCAAGCCACGCGAGGAGGCCTACCGAAACGTTCCCAAGGACAGCTACGTCGATTGCTCCATGCAGACCGAGGCGACCGATGAGATAAAAGCCAGCCGCAAGACTACCGGTGACAGCTCCCACAGTATTAATAGCATATAAGCTCCCCAACTCCTGTCCAATCCGTGACAGCCGTTTCATTACAACGCGAGACAGGATCGGCAGGGTCGCTCCCATCAGGACCGTGGGAATGATGAGGAGCGCGAAAGCAATGAAAAAACGAATAACCGCAAATGCGAGAGGTGATCCACCAAAGGACGCGTGCACCCAAACATAGACTGGAGTTATCCGAATTAAAAGAAACGAGGCAATGAAGGCGGTGATGCCAGCTCCTATCTCGTAGAAAGCATAAAGCCGCAAAGGGTTACGGCTCCGGTCGGCGTATCTCCCCAGTACGTAACTGCCGAGCGCAATGCCCGACATGAAAGCCGCTAGTACGATCCCGACTGCGAGGACGCTCCTCCCGAAAATGAGCATCATCATCCGGGACCAAACAACCTCGTATATCAGCCCCGCGGCCCCTGAGATGAAAAATAATATAAAAACGAACCAGCTCATACTTTAAACAAAACCGCCATGATAGACCATATTAATGTACAAATAGTAGCATTTTAACAATATTTATTGCAAGCTGAAAATATGCTTAGCCACTAGTCTTAAAACACTTAATCTAATCAAGAAAAATTCAACAATGAACTGTGGCAAGCTCGTTTTTTTGTTTATATTTGAGAGAATAAATCATGACGGGAAAGTAGCTTAGGGATAAATATCGGAATGGTGATCGTTCGTTGTAAGCTGCATGACCCTTTCAAAATTTGAGACTGCAGAATGAAGGAATTAGCCCTAACCCAGCCACTATTTTATAAAAAAGCCTTCATGGAGCATTTCTCATTCTATAATCCGCGAATAAAAAATGATCGCTAGGCAACTCATAAATGTCGGGATGTGTGAGATCCGCGCTTTTAACTCTGTCCGTTCATTACTGCTCTATGACAGCCTGTAGATTTTTCTTCACTCCCTGAACGACATCTTGAGCTCGTATATCCCCGCCTCTGCCCGCTTTTCAATGTTGAACCCCATTTTTTCGAAAAGCTGGAGCATCAGCACGTTCTCCATCAGCACCGCTGCCGTGAATCCGAGCAAACCGCCTTTCTTCGCCAGGTAGGTGACGTAGGTGAGCAGTTCCGCGCCGATCCCTTTTCCTTGATAATCATCCCTCACCACGAAGGCGGCCTCAGCAGTGTGCGTGGTCTGGTCGATGGTATACTGCGCCATTCCCATGATCTGCTCTTGCCCCTCATGCTCACGTACGGCGAGGATCACCATTTCCCGGGTATAATCGATGATCACAAAGGGTTGCAGCCGCTCATGATGCATGTCGGGCCGTGTGGAGATGAACCGGCGGTACAGGGAATCGCTCGACAGAGAGTAGAAGAAGTCTTTCAGCAGGTGTTCGTCGCTAAGCTTTACCGGCCGCAACAGAATGTTCAAGCCGGTCCTCGTGGTGCGGTATGTCTCAAGCTCTTCCGGATACTCTCCCTGCACTCCAGGGATAAAGGCCTGATCCTTATAGATCAAGCTGCGTTTCTTTGCCTCGTCGATGAGCCACGGCCGGAATTTCGGGTGTGCTATCGCGATCAGTTCCATGGCCCGCTCCCGGATGTTCTTTCCGTGGAGATAGGCGATCCCGTACTCGGTCACGACATAGTGGATATCACCGCGGGAGAGCGTCACACCAGATCCTTCTTTCAGGTACGGGGCGATGCGCGAGACCTCTCCGTTCTCTGCGGTAGACTGGAGAGCGAGGATGGTCTTCCCGCCTTGGGATAGGATTGCCCCGCGCATAAAGTCCGCCTGCCCCCCAATGCCGCTGTAGAAGGTCTTGCCGATGGACTCGGCCGTGGCCTGGCCCGAGAGATCAATCTCCAGGGCGCTGTTGATCGCGGTCATGTTCTTCTGGCGGGCAAGCACGGTGGGGTTGTTGGTATAGTTCACCGGCCGGAACTCGACGGACGGGTTGTCGTGTAGAAACTCATACGTCTCACGCTTGCCCATGCAGAAGGCCGCGACCGTCTTGCCGCGGTTCAACTCTTTTTTGGAATTGTCGATAACGCCCCTTTTCATGAGCATCACGATGCCGTCTGTCAGAAGTTCTGTGTGCACGCCGAGATGTTTTTTGTTCTGAAGGTGTGTGAGGATGGCGTTCGGTATGCTCCCGTATCCGACCTGGATAGTATCGCCATCCAGCACAATCCGCGAGACATAGGTCCCGATCTTCTGAGCGATCTCGTCCGATACAGTGACCTCGAACTCCAAAAGTGGTTCGTCGTGCGGGATGACGAAGTCCACGTCCCTGATATTGATGAAGGTATCGCCAAGGACCCGCGGCATGCGGGCGTTCGTCTGGGCGATGACGAGCGCGGAGTTCTCCGTCGCCGCCTTCACTATGTCCACGCTGATGCCGAGGCTCATGTATCCGTGTTTGTCTGGTAGGGAGGTCTGGATAAGTGCAACGTCCACAGGCACGAGCTTTTTCTGGAACAGGGCGGGCACCTGGGACAGGAATATCGGGGTGTAGTCCGCAATGCCACGGTTCACAGCCTCGCGCGTGTTGCTCCCTATGAAGAACGAGTTATGCCGGAAGATGTCCTTGAACTTTGCATCGGCATACGGCGCCACACCTAGCGTCCAGACCTGCAGGAGCTCTGTGTCGAAAAAGGCCTTGGGGTGGGACTGAACGTATTTGATGAGAGCGCTTACAAGGTATTGAGGTTCGCCGCATCCCGTGCCGATGAAGATCCTGTTGCCCGGATGGATGTGGGTGAAGACGCTTTCCTCTGCCGGGAACTTCTTGGGGTGGAGCGATCTTATCAGCTCAAGTTTCTTATGCGGTTCCTGTTCGACCATGGCCCTCTCCTGCCATTTTTAAGTATAGCAGAAAGGGTACTCCTCACTTGACAAGTTTATGCGTCATTTACATTTTGTTTATTCTCCTTTTCTGCTAAAGTCCAGTTGTTCAGCTCCCGGACAAGACCCGCAGGGGGCGATAGGTAGAGCCAAAAAAATGTGGGATGCCAGCAGTGGGGGCTTCAAAGCAACATCAAATAAAGAGCCTTCGCTACCAGGGACGATTAGTCATCTGCATCTTCGTGATCTTATTTCAAACATGAAAGACAACGGCTGTTTTTGACAGACACGCAAAGAATTACGGAAAAATGAAAACATTTTCATTGCGAGCTTGGTGCCTCGGTGCTACCTAAGACCATAACGAGAAACGGGCCTTTTCTCCGGTCTTGCGTCGGCAATCAATTTTGTGCACTCAACGGTCAAATCTTGTCAAAGGCTTTTTCTGTTCATAATTTTTTATCGCTATTTTGGCGTGCGAGAAGTTGATTTGTAAATTATTAAAAAATCCTCACGAGAACCTTAATTTTGGTTGAGGCAACCTCACCATGAGAGAAAAGAGCGTCCTCTCCCACACATTTCGTGATAACGGTGAACGGTACCAAATGAGCCTGAGACAAGCGGTACCTCATCACATCCTCAAGGCAATCTGATGAAATTCTCTTTCACGCCTTGACCATCCGCTTTTTCTCAACTAAACTTAATACATTATGCTCGATGCCCTCTTCAACCCCCGCTCCATAGCCGTCATCGGCGCATCTCATGATCCGAAGAAAGTCGGGCATGCGGTCCTCAATAACCTGATTCGTCATAAATTTAGAGGCAGGCTCTGCCCCGTGAATCCATCGGGTGGCGAAATCCTCGGCCTGAAAGCCTACCCAACGGTCTCGGCAACCGGCGATTGCACCGACCTTGCTATCATCGCCGTGCCCGCAAGCATTGTACCCGGCGCGCTAAGGGAATGCGCTGCCGCCGGGATCAAATCAGCGGTCATCCTGAGCGCGGGGTTCAAGGAGTCTGGCAAGGAGGGCACCGGGCTGGAGGAGGAGCTCAGGACTATCAGCAAAGATCGAGGCATTCGTGTCCTCGGCCCGAATTGTCTTGGCCTCATCAATACGGCGAACAGCATGAACGCTACCTTTGCCGCGGACATGCTTCCGAAAGGCAAGATCGCGTTCTTTTCCCAGTCCGGCGCCATGGGCATCGCCATCATGGACTGGGCGATCGGTAATGAAATCGGGTTCTCCAAGTTCATTAGTCTCGGGAACAAAGCCGATCTCTCGGAGATCGACTTCATCGAATATTTTATAGACGACCCCGACACAGACATGATCCTCGGATATCTCGAGGACGTGGTGGACGGGAAACGGTTCATGGACATCGCGCGCAAAGCGACCAGGATAAAGCCTGTCGTCCTCCTGAAAGCCGGAGGCACCGAGGCCGGGGCCCGCGCAGCATCATCTCATACCGGCGCACTCGCCGGTTCGGACGTTGCCTTTGATGCCGCCTTCAGGCAGACGGGGATCATGCGTGCCCAGGGCGTTCAGGACCTCTTCGACACGGCCCTAGCCTTTGCCGAGGGGAAAATCCCTGCAGGCAAGGGACTGCTTGTGATCACGAACGCCGGTGGCCCTGGAATCATCGCAGCAGATACGGCAGAACGGCTCGGCATAGAACTGCCGCACATGACCAGAGAGAGCATTGCGACCATGGCTCTGAAGCTGCCCCCGAACGCCACGATTTTTAATCCCGTGGACCTGATCGGTGATGCCACTTCCGAGCGATATGCAGCAGTGCTCAAGCAGGCTGCCAAGGATCCCAACATCGACGGCATGCTGGTGATCCTTACTCCCCAGGCCATGACAGACGTGGAGAACACAGCTGACGTCGTCATCACGACATCCGGAACAACGGACAAGCCGATCATTGCCTCCTTCATGGGTGAAGCCCATGTGCGAACGGCGATCAAGAAGCTTAAGGACGCTTCGATACCGAACTACTCATATCCCGAGCTCGCGGTGAGAGCCTTCAAACGCCAGTCGGATCAATGGGCACAGCAGCACCTCGAACAAGAACAACCGATGTGCCTTGAGGTGAACGAGGGTGCGTTACGGCAGCAGATCGATGGATTCATTGCTACCAACAAATTCCAGCTCGGCGAGGACGATGCGGCGGCAATTCTTACGCACTACGGATTCAGGTTCCCGCGAAAAGCACTGGCGCGGACATCGCGAGAGGCCGCTGCGCTCGCATCAAAAATCGGCTTTCCCGTGGTGATGAAGATTGCGTCCCCCGATATCCTGCATAAGACAGACGTAGGCGGCGTAAAACTTAATATTAATTCCGCCCATGAGGCCGAGGACACGTTCCATGAAATCACCGCGAACGTCCGACGATTCATGCCCCAGGCATTCATCCAGGGCGTGATACTTTATGAGATGATTGCCGGCAAGGAAGTCATCCTCGGCGTTACCCATGACCGCACCTTCGGCCATATGCTCATGTTCGGCCTCGGCGGCATCTACGTCGAGGTGCTGAAGGACGTGGCATTCCGCATCACACCCGTTTCCCATCGCGAAGCTCAGGCCATGGTGAACGAGATTAAAGCGTCGGCCCTGCTCCGCGGCGTCCGCGGCGAGAAGGCCGTTGATGTCAACGCCGTGATTGAGAGCATTCAACACCTCTCCTGTCTAGTCACTGACTTCCCGGTGATCCGGGAGCTGGATGTGAACCCGCTTGTTGCCATGGAGAAAGGCGCTGTGGCTCTGGATGCGAGGATAATATTCAGAAGATAGTGCCAGAGGCCAGTAGCCGGGGACAAGGGGTCAGGAGCACCAATAAAGAGGGATGGAGAAGAGGATCAAAAACCGCGGGGATACACGTAATAATGGATATTTTTGACTCCTCCTGGGCCTGAAGGCCGAGGATTCCCGAATAAGGCTCTGCAGCGACTGAGAGCCAAGACTGATCCTGTTTGCAGATGCGGCAGAGATGTTTGCCGCGTCCCCGGTTCATGGGCTGATGCAGATGGCTTGGCATTTTTCCAGGCGAACCGGTTAACTGCAGGCTGTGCCAAGCAGCCACAACTCCAAAAAACACCTGTTGGTTTCGGGAGATATCTTTTGTATAGGTTGAACGGGTTGATAAAGTATTTGTTCTCAATGCTAATGTGGTTCTTGAACCTAGGGTTCATACCCTTGGTTTCTGGAACCTGACTCTTGGCCCTGGACCCCGATTCTAAGGAGGTTTTGATGATCCCCATATTCATAGCATCCAACACCGGTTACTCCGGAAGGACATTCATTTCCCTCGGTCTTGCCATAAAGCTCAAGGAGCGGGGATACAAGATCGGATACATGAAGCCTATCGGCAAGGTGCCGATAAAAAGAGACCGGGACATCTACGATGCCGACGCTCTGTTCATAAGGGAAACCCTGGGTTTGACGGAATCAATGGATGTGGTCTCCCCTTTCGTCTTGAGCTATGAGACGCAGAGCCTGCTTTTCCAGGGGAAAATTAAGGACGCAAGGAAGCAGATATTGACGGCTCTCCGCTCTCTCAAGAACAAGGATTTCGTGGTGATCGGTGGTGCTGGAGATCTGTTTGAAGGTGCCCTGCTGAACATTAATACCCTTTCGCTCGTGTCCGACATGAAAGCGCATGTATTGATGGTAGAGCCGTGGCGGGGGGACGTTTCTGCGGACTCGCTCTTCGGCGCATACCAGATATTCGGAGAGCAGTTCGCAGGCTGCGTTTTCAATAAAGTCCCGGTGCACACCGTGGAGCATGTGAAGGGAACGGTGGACCCGTTCTTGGAGAAGAAAGGAATCAGGATTTTCGGCGTCTTCCCCAAAGACCATTTCCTCGAATCCGTGAGCGTCCGGCAGCTGAACGACATCCTGGGTGGTAAGGTGCTCTGCTGCGAGGATAAACTCGATGAGTTTGTCGAGAACTTTTCCATCGGGGCTATGGATGTTGACAGCGCGCTGAACTATTTCCGCAGGACGCCGAATAAGGCTGTTATCACCGGCGCGCATCGCGCCGACATCCAACTCGCAGCCATAGAAACATCGACCAAGTGCATCATTATCACCGGCGGACTCGCTACGAATGACGTGGTCATCGGTAAAGCGCAGGCCAAAGGCATCCCCATCATCTCCGTGCCAGACGATACCTTCACCACCATCGACAAGATCGAAATCAGCATGGGCAAAACAAGTATCCGCGAGAAGCGCAAAGTGGAGCGCGTGAAGGAAATGATGGACATCGAGTTCGATATGCAGCGATTTTTGAAGAGCGTGAAGTAAGCCCTGTTCGAGATAACAATTCTCGAAATAATATCATTAGAGGCATTATACCACCATCTCTAATGAATGATAGACACTGCTGACAAGAGTTGGAGAATTTTATAATAGAGAAACACCTTTCGCCACAGATTCACCTCTCTTTAGAGATTATCAGCTTAACGGGGAAGCCAGAGAATGCCGCAAAAAAACTCTGTTACTCGTAAAAGACATAAGGAATAAAAAACTTTCTTTGAAGCCCCCGAACCCAGCGCGCATTGCATGAGAAATTTTCTTTAAAGGAGGAAATTGGCGGACAAAACATCACTCATGCAAAACATTGGACTCTTTTAGCCGCCTACCCGGACCGATATGCTCATTGAATATTTAAAGAATATCCCGCTGTTTAAACATCTTAAGGACACCCAGCTCAAAGAAATCGCAGAGCGGTGCAAAAGCATCGCTTATAAAAAGGGTGCTGTGATCTTCAACAAGACAGACCTGAGCACTGACCTTTATATTGTGAACTCCGGCAGGGTCAAAGCGGTACTGGTGGATGATCAGGGAGACGAAATCGTGCTCGCGCAGTTCGAGAAGGGCGCATTTTTCGGAGAGCTGAGCCTACTCGATAACAAGGGGCGGTCCGCCACCATCGTCGCGGACAAGGATTCAGAGCTCGCGATCCTCAAGAAAGATGTTTTTTTTGATATGCTCTACAAAAATCCCAAAATTGCCGTGGAACTCATGACGACGCTGGTCGAGAGACTGCGGAAGGCAGATGAACTGATCGAATCGCTCGCATTTTTCGAAGTAGGAGAGCGCCTCGTCCGCAGTCTCCTCGAAGCTGCAGCTGCGGAAGGTGATAGCAGTAAAGGTTTTCTCAGAGTAGGAAAACTTACCCATAAGGAACTCGCTGCGCGCATCGGATCGTCGCGGGAGGCAGTTACAAAATGCATGAAGGTGTTATCGGTGAAGGGAATTATCAAGGAAGCCGAGGGCCATATTCTGATAACACGCAATGCGCTGGAACGCCTGAAGGAAGAAGGACGGTCGTAGCAACTTACGAGTGAATTCTTGCCAATATGAAAGAGATCTTAAAATCGCTTTTACGAGTGACACGAAAAGATCAGTGTCGCCACTCGTGACATACGAAAAATCATGATAGCCGTATTCCTGCTTTCGGTTCTGGCCTGTTCCGCAATCTGCGGGGCTTGTCCGGCTTAGGGAAATTAGCGCGCCCTGCCGGCAGATTTAAACCTGTCTTTCATCCACTCCTCCCATCGTCCGTACTTCGGGAAATAGACCGAGAAAAAGAAGAGCGAGATCAGCATGAACACATAGAAATCCGTGGGATTTCCACCAAGAAAATACAGGATCAGCCCGAGGACCGCCATCGATTCGCAGAACGCATAGGTTATGACTGCTGCGGTCATGAGACGCTGGATGTCCGGGGAATACCGGCTTGCTGTACCCCTTCCGGTGATACGAATATCTCCTGCGAGAAAATGGTTGTTGATTGCCCGTATGAGGAAAAATATCACAGTAGCGAAACCGAACAGGGCGTACCGAAGGATGGCAGCCGATGACGCGGACGAGGTCGACCCGATTGAATGACCGATCTTTTTTACGAACTCAACGATGATTGCATAGACGAACACACTCCCAATCATCCAAAGACCGATGAGCATGGTCGTCCGGTAGGCTTTTTTCAAGTCATTCATTTTTCAGTGAAGAAACAGACCTGCCCTCTCGAAAGCGGGACGGTCTCCGAACGTCATATCTTCGGCAGCTTTGCGAGCGCCTCTTTGATCTTTTGAGCTGGATACTCATAGTCGCGGAGCTTGCCGTCATGGTAGTCGGCGTAAGCCTGAAGGTCGAGATACCCGTGGCCGCTTAGGTTGAACAGAATAGTCTTCTGCTTGGCCTCCTGCTTGCAGAGCAGCGCCTCATCGATGGCCGCCCGAATCGCGTGGGCGCTCTCAGGCGCCGGGATGATCGCTTCCGTGTTGGCAAACTGCAATGCAGCCTCAAACACCGGGATCTGGTTGTATGCTCTGGCTTCAATGAGTTTGTCATGGTAGAGCTGAGACACGAGCGGCGAATCGCCATGATACCGGAGCCCACCGGCGTGGATGCCGGGCGGCATGAAATCATGTCCGAGCGTGTACATGGTGAGGTACGGGGTGAGCCCAGCGACATCGCCGAAATCATATCGGAACTCTCCCTTGGTGAGCGTGGGACAGGACGCCGGTTCGACCGCAATCACGCGGAGGTTCTTGCCGTTGATCTTGTCGTGCAGGAACGGGAAGCTGATTCCGGCGAGGTTGCTTCCGCCGCCGCAGCAGCCGATGATGATATCCGGGTAATCGCCCACAAGATCGAACTGCTTCTTGGTCTCGAGCCCGATCACGGTTTGGTGCAGACAAACATGGTTCAGAACCGAGCCGAGGGCGTAGTTCGTGTCATTGTGCGTGGCCGCGTCCTCCACGGCCTCGGAAATCGCGATACCGAGACTACCAGGGTTGTTCGGGTCCATCTCGAGAAACTTCCGTCCTGCAGTCGTTACCTCCGACGGGCTTGCATAGACTGTTGCGCCCCAGGTCTCCATCGCAATTCTCCGATAGGGCTTCTGACCGTAGCTCACCTTTACCATGTAGACCGTAACGTCGAGCCCGAACAGCTTTCCCGCAAGCGCCATGGCCGAACCCCATTGGCCCGCACCGGTCTCTGTCGCGATACGCTTGATTCCCGCTTTTTTGTTATAATATGCCTGCGGAATGGAGGTGTTCGGCTTGTGGCTGCCGGCAGGGCTCACACCTTCATACTTGTAATAGATCTTGGCAGGCGTGCCAAGGGCCTGCTCGAGCCTGTGCGCCCGGAACAGAGGCGAGGGTCTCCAAAGCGAGTAGATAGCAAGAACTTCTTCCGGGATATCAATCCAGCGCTCCTGACTCACTTCCTGTTCGATGAGCGCCATGGGGAAAATGGGTGAAAGGTCCTGAGGGCCGATCGGCTGCTTCGTGGCTGGGTGGAGCGGCGGCTTGGGCTTGTTCGGCATGTCGGCCATGATATTGTACCACTTGGTCGGAATTTCCTTATCGGAGAGAACGATCTTGGTCTGTCTCATTACTTCCTCCTGCGCAGTAAGGTCGTGACGCAAATATTACAATGTGCGGTTATTTTATACTATCTTAGGGAGTTTCACAACGATTTTTTCGGATCGAGCTGATCAAAAAACGAGATGGGGGGGATCCGTCAAAGTGAACCTTTATCGTCAACTGTAATACTGCACGAAGACGGATTACAGGCCGATAGAAAACATGCTCTCCAGATCGTGACGGGAATGTACGCGGAACGCGATGAGCGTTTCTGATGTGATAATCCCTTCCACTTTGAGCATATGGTTCGTTACCAGCTCGGCCATCTGCTCGTTGTCCTTTACCCGAATGACCACCGCCAGATCATACCGTCCGGCGACTGAATAAACCTCCGAGATACCATCCATATCAGCAAGCGCTTCAGCAACCGCATTCACCTTGTTCCTCGCCACCGTCAACAGGACCAGAGCTGTAACCATGTACGCCCTCCCTCCATTTTATTCCATTCTATTATATCAGATTTCCATACTTAAGGGCTGGCAGGTCCGTTCCTAACGCACCGAGGATCAGGTGCAGATACGTCGCCGAAATGAATAAGACCATGGGCTGGGCATCCGCCGTGGCAAATAGCGTGATGCGTGCACGCTGTCTTTGGACAGTCATTTCCGGCAAAGGTTCGGAAGAAGGCAAGCGCTCGATGGCTCCAGATGGCATCGAAGGGATCGGTCAGGATATTTCCAAGCATAAAATCGCCGCGCCCGAAAAACAAGTTGCAGGGATAGACCGAACCGTCGGGCATGACGCCAAGCTTTGTTGTGCCTGCAGGACACCTCGTTGCGGAAAGCTCAGGACAATTCTCGATGTCAGGAATGAATCCTGAGCAGGAGACCGTACCCACCAGGGATGAATTCATGTCCTTCTGCACGATTTTGATGAACTCATGAAAAGGCAGCGTTTCTTTCAGTCCTTCGTGCACCATGGCGTCACGGTAGATAAGGTAGAATTTCGCTGGTTTGATCGAAAGAATATCCTGAATCATGCCGGAATCCCTGTCAGGACTGAAAATGGTCTTTACAATCGGCTTATGCTCTTTAATAAACCCCTGCAGACGGTCTAAGGTTGCCTTATCATTGATGGAGATACCCACGTTGATTTGGCTACCCATGTCGAGAATTTCTTCGAGCATCTCGATGTTCGTCCCGTTCGAGCTGATATTGATGCGAAAGCCCTTTAAACAGGCCTCTCGGAGAAACGGAATCATATCGGGATGCATTGTCGGCTCTCCGCCGATAATGTCAATGATCCTAATCGAAAAATCTCTCAATCTGCCGAGCATGATCCTAAAATCACCAAACGACATGTCCTGGACAAACGGCATGGTCCGGTTGAAACAGAATTCGCATAACTGGTTGCACCGGAGCGTGGGATAGAACTGTATGTAGTCGGGAGCTGTTCTCATAGCATGATGATGTGTCAAGCTCCCCTCCAACCTGGAAGGGGGGAGGGGTAATGAGCGAATCTACTATAGAGCAAATAATTTGCCTTGTTTCCTGACAAAGCCTTCGTTGATAAGTTCCATAAGGTTTTGCTTCACTCGCTCTGGGTCCATGCCTGATTTTTTTGCGATCAGTGACAGGCTGAGAGGTGATTCTTCCACAAGCACTTTCAGAATCCTCCCCCTGATCTGGCGGTTCGAATTCTCGAATGGGCTCTGCCGCTGATAAAGTGCGCTCCTTCGGTTGGGGTTAGCATGTTCCCGCTTGAGCATGGCCCCGTAATCCATAAGCGCATTGTACCATGTCCTGGGATCTGATACATCGATCGTCTGCTGAATCAGTGGAAGGATATCCTCGTCTTTAATGTTTTCCCGGCCATGTAAGAAGGTATGGATGAACACTCGCCTGATATTCGTATCAATGAATAGTACCGGCTGATTAAAAGCAAAAGCAGCAACGGCGCCCGCCGTATATCTGCCTATCCCCGGAAACGCCATGAGGTCCTCTGGATCAGACGGCAGTTTACCGTGGCGTTCGTTCATGAGCGTCTGCGCAAGGGCTCTTAGCGCAAGTGCCCGGCGGTTGTAACCCATCCCCTGCCAGATTGTTATCAGCTTCCGAAGAGGCGCTCTGGCGAGAGACGAAAAATCCGGGAACGCCTTGATGAACTGAGCATATTTTTCAAGCACTCGCTCCACCTGAGTCTGCTGAAGCATGATCTCCGATACAAGAATATTGTAGGGGTTCCGCGTTTTTCGCCAGGGAAGGTCGCGACCGTGGTTACGGTAGTAGGTGTAAATCTTCTTCCGGAATGTCCTTATTTCGGAGGGAGCCAGAAGCTTGCCATTTGCCCTTGTGCACCGTTCTGCATTCTTGTTCATGCTTGTGTTTGCTTAGAGAAAAAATTATTTTCCCCGAAGCAGGACGTAGAGTGCACCGAGCCCTCCATCGCACTGCCGCGCGGTCACGTATGCAATAATATCCTTCCGGTAGTGTCCCGAAAGCCGTCTGATGACCGCCTCCT